>Ga0207671_10000069_pt1 | contig 160916 bp, 131 predicted proteins | sample KBSC24metaG_FD_184352 | JGI IMG/M metagenome (GOLD analysis project Ga0207671, IMG submission 184352) | Corn rhizosphere microbial communities from Kellogg Biological Station, Michigan, USA - KBS C2-4 metaG (SPAdes) (version 2) | ecosystem: Host-associated > Plants > Roots > Rhizosphere >...
CAGGAACGACCTCGGTGAAGTTCAACGGTAAGCCTGTGACGATTGTAACGGTTCTCTCCGACCAGTTCGTTCAGGCGACGGTTCCTGCAGGAGCGACGACTGGTGTGATTACTTTGACGACGGCGGCGGGAACGGCGACGAGCGCCGGGAAGTTTACTGTGACGCCGTAAGGGGGAGAGGCTTCGCCTACGAGTATGAAAAAGCGGAGACCTGCCTGGGTCTCCGCTTTTTCCATTCGCATATCGTGTTTGTAACCCCAGTAATTGCCGTTATTGTAATGTGGTAGCAAATAGCTCTCCGTGCCTGTTATAATCAGTATGGAGAATATGCGGCCGGGCGCAACTTTCGGCGGTCATCTTCTTTAAACCAGTTTGGGATTGTGGCTAGATGGTAAGTTGTCCTTATTGTGGCAGTGATTCGCCGTCGGCGTTTAACTTTTGCGTGAGCTGTGAGCGTCAGGTGCAGTGTGCCAATCCTGACTGCCGGGCGGTTCTTGTGGCGGAGAAGTCGCGGTGTCTTGTCTGCGGCAAGCCGCTCATCGCGGCGGAGCCGATCAACGGCAACCGGATTGTCCGCAGTGTGACTTCCACAGGCAATACGTATACAGAGCGTGTGGAGATCCATGCCACCGATGCCGCGCTCAGTCAGCTTGCGCCGGTGTTCATCAGCAGCGGGCGCGGCCGGCATGCGCCTCATTCCATGACGCTGAACGAAAAGCCGGTTCAACCTGCGCTTCCGTTCGAGGAGATCGACGCCACTCTGGCTGAGATCCTCGATACCGATGGCGACGATGAACCAGTGGTCGCTGACTCGCAGATGCCCGTTGATCTGGCAGAGGCGGCGGAACGTCAGGCTGCGATTGCGGACCTGGCGCAGACGTTCTTTACTCCCAAGGGCGATACGCTTGTGGCGCGCGTGCGCAGCTTCAAAGGCAATACTAAGAAGGAAGCGCAGGGACGGCTCGTGGTAATGTATGTCTGGGCCTACCAGGCTATCAATGCCCAGCCCGTCCCGGCTCGCGGTTTGATTAACCATGCAGCCGAGGAGATCGGTCTATACGATCCCAACTTCCGCAAGTACTTCAGCCGCACCGCGGGGGAGTTCCTCAAATCGGCCGGTCGCGGTTTTCAACTCAATAGCGCCGGCGAACGCAAAGTCCGCTCCATTCTCCGGGACATGGCCGATTCGACTGTCGTTGGGTATGTGCCGGCTTAGCGCTGACAAGTTGTGGACTTCGCACTCTAACAGCCTTCGTCGGCTACACCCAGTAATAGTTGTGATTGGCTACCGTGCGCTCTTTTGCCGCAGGGGGAGCAGGCTTATGGCGCCGCCGCGCGGCTTGCTGTGTGCGCTGGACTCGTTTTTGCGCCTTCGGCGAGACACTGGGGCGGTGCATTGCTTTCTTATTGCTGTGAACGGCAGCGCCGATGGTGACATGAGATACGGCTGCGATACTCGTGACGAACGAGGGCGGTATCCTCAATGTCTCGGAGCGGGCTGCCGGCAAACCGGCTAGAATTACCCCAGCAATTATTGCGTGAAAGACAGCACACCTGTTCATCATTCGTTTGGCCTCACGAGTCCTTTTCGAGTCGGGCATATCAATTCGAAGCTTGCATACTATTTGATACCACATCTTCTCAAATCTTCAACAAACGATCGTCATGATTCTACTTCCGGTATACTTCTAGCATGCAAGCAGCTTCCGATTCCCAATTGTTTGACGTTGCGAGAGGCGGCAATCACAATGGCAACTGAAGATTTGAAGCTTCAGAAGATGGCCTATCGCAAAGGTTTATTTCGAGCTAGTCTGGTGTTCGGGACCATTGCGATACTCATGGCTATGCTTGCCGCAGAAGCGGCCAGGCAGAAGCATATTGCGGCAACACAGACTGCCCTCGCACAGGAGAACGCCAATACGGCGCGCCTTGAACGACGCAGGGCGGACGGGCTTGCCGCCGAAGCCGTTACACTCAGGAAGCGGTTAGAGCAAACTCTGCGGGAAAATGAAGCCCTCAAAAAGCGCACTTTAGGCGCGAACGCGCAGTAGCAGCCGGAGAGAAGTCTGCATATATGTGTATGCTTCACTCGTTTTCGGTACACTTGCACTATGGAACCGAAAATCTGGGAGCCTGTCGCTATCGACAAATCGCTGGAGCAGAGGCGGAATTTAGCGCTTGCTGTCGTGATCCTGGCTCTTCTCCTCTTTGTCGCGATTGGCGTGGCCGTTCATGAACATAGCCGCGCGCAGGAGCAGGTAACTATCGCTGCCGGCGAACATCAGAGGGCTGAGCAGCTTTCGACACGCGTCGCAGTGCTTGAACGCCAGCTCGGTGATACGCAGAGGGACGCCGCCGACTTGCGGTCGAAGGTCGACGCGAAATCGCCGATTAGCGCATTCAAGCGCTTTATTACAGGTGCGCGTAACATATTTAGCCGATGATCTGATGACTGGCATCCAGATCTTTACCACTTATTTATCGTGCATGACAGAGGGGAGCCGATTGTGGCTCCCCTCCCATTGATTCACACGCATTGCAGGCAGTTTCTATTTGGTTGTCTGCAATTTCAGCCATGCGGCTGCTTCGTCGGACCAGTGATGCGCCTGCAAACTCTTGTCGAGGCGTAACCCATACCCGTGGCCTCCGGAATCGTACATTGCAGCATGAGCCGGAACGCCCGCCGCTTCAAGCGCTCCCACATAGTTTTCGATTTCGAAATGTGAGTCGTCACGGGTTTGAGTCAGAAATACCGGAGGCATACCTGCATGTGGCTGCACTTCGGGGGGAGCTTGCCCGCCGGCTTTGTCCCACAGGTATGCGGGATAGATAAGCAGAGAGAAGTCCGGCCGGCTACTGAACTTATCGGCTTCGTCTACGGTGTCGTAAGAGCGGCTCTCGCAGCATGATAGTCGAGCAACTAAGTGACCTCCGGCCGAAAATCCGAGAATACCGAGATGATGGATATCGATGCCGAGTGTTTCGGACTTTGACCTTAGCAGCGACAACGCTCGCTGGGCATCCTGCAGAGCGCCGTCTCGCCGGTTTGGAACACGATAATGCAGCACGGCAGCATTGTATCCAAGCGAGTTGATCCAGGCCGCGATTTCCGAGCCTTCGATGTCCGTTGCAAGTATCCAGTATCCGCCGCCGGGGCAGATTACTACCGTTGGGCGTGGGCGTATCGGGCCGGGAGCGGCGTACCAGAACAACTGAGGCCCGGTGACATCGGTGACCTTGGTAATCTTGCCGTAACTTCCCTCCGAATCTTCTTCGCTGGTTCCCGGTGAAGATGTCGTTTCGCCGGGCGCATTGCCGGGCCAGACATCGAGTGTGAGCGGAGTTGCCGGAGCATATGAATGCGGCATCCCCGACAGCATAAGCTTGAGGCCGATAATGAGTTTACGCATAGCCTATTATTGCGCGCAATGCTTTTTTTACAGGCAGATACAATCCGTAAGTCTGAGTATCAAACGAATGAGCGCTGTAAATTGGCCGGGAGACACAATCATGTCTCCCGGCCAATGCCATTCACCTGTCTGTGGATTCCAAAGATCTTACGGTGTCACTGTGTAGTTAGAACTGCTATTTGCTGTTCCGCCCGGCGTTGTGATACTGATTTTTCCTGTGGTTGCGCCCGCTGGGACTGTGGCTTTAAGGAATGTTGGGGCAAGCACCTGGATCGATGTCGATGATGTCCCATTGAACTTAACCGACGTTGCTCCGGTGAAATTCGCTCCGGCAATAAGGATACTTGTGCCGATGCGCCCTGTTGCCGGTGAGAACGCGCTGATTGTTGGCACTGGGATTGTGACTGTAAATGCCGTGGCGCTGGTCGCGCTTCCGCCTGGAGTTACGATACTGATTTTCCCTGTTGTTGCGCCGGGTGGTACTATCGCTTTCAGTGATGTCGCGGTTATGCTGCTGACCGATGTTGAGGAAACCCCGTTGAACTTAACGCTTGTTGTTCCGATGAGATTGGAGCCTGCAATTGTTATGGATGTTCCTACGGGTGCGCTTGCAGGGGTAAACGATGTGATCGCCGGCGCTGCAGGCGTAATGACGAAGGCGCTGCTGCTTGATGACATGCCAGTTGGCGTGGTGACGCTGATTGGTCCGGTCGTTGCTCCCGCAGGAACTGTAGCCTTAAGTGACGTTGGACTGACAGTGGTTATTGAATTTGATGCAACGCCGTTGAATTTGACTGCGCTAACCCCAACGAAGTTGGCGCCGGTAATTGTAACTACCGATCCAACCGGTCCGCTGCTTGGGGAAAATGATCCAATTCCTGGTGGAGCAATCGTCACTGTAAAGGTTGTTGCGCTGGTTGCTGTCCCTACTGAAGTCTGCACCTTGACTGTTCCGGTCGTCGCTCCTGTCGGCAGAGTCGCCGTTATGAGATTATCTGAATTGACTGTGAACGTCGTTGCTACCGTATTGTTAAACTTTACAATTGTCGCTCCGGTGAAGTGCGAACCGGCAATTACGATCTGCGCTCCGATTACGCCTTTTACCGGCGCAAACAAACTTATAGCAGGCGGAGATGGCGTTACCGTGAAATTCGTTGCGCTCGTCGCAATTCCCTTAGGAGTAGAGACTTTGATCGGTCCTGTCGTTGCGCCCTGAGGCACGATGGCAGTGATCGATGTGGCTGTGCTGTTGCTCAGAGATGATGATCCAACCCCATTGAATGAAACGCCGTCTGCGCCGGTTAGATTTGTCCCTGTAATCGTAACTGATGTTCCGACCGGTCCGCTTGCCGGGGTGAATGTGACCACGTTTGGATCGTTGTCCAGTATCGTAAGTGTCGTTGTTCCGGGGTCGCTGACTGTTGCGCCATTGGTTGGATTGCTCAATGCAAGCTTGAGGGTTTCCGATGGTTCCGATAGAGTGTCATCGACAATCGGGATAAAGTAGGTCTTGTCTGCAGTATCGCCGTCGCTCCAAGTGAGCGTGCCGTTGACGTAGGCATAATCATAGTCAATGTTGCTCGCCGTTCCGCCGGCATTTGGATCCAATCCATAAGTTACGGAAACGGCCCCTTTGCTGCCGCCGACACGTTTGACGGTTATTACGGCAAGGCCTCCACCTTCGCTGATGCTGTAACTTGCGGCGCTAAACTGTAGGGTACCGATAGGCGCGTCACCATAGTCGAACGCGCCTATATCGTACGATACCGAGCGCGTAACACCACGTTGATCCACGCTGACAAACGTATTGTAGTCTGCATCAATTGCCGGGCTGCCAAAGAGCAGCGCCATTGTTTTGGTGTGGCCGCCGTTATCTGCCAATGCAGCAAGGTGAGGATCTATGGGCTTTGCCGTAGTACCAATCTGATCATGACTAAAACCATTTGTGAGTCCTGAGCCTGAGCCGTTGCTGATTAAATTTGATCCTCGTGATGTAACTGTGCCGTAAGAATTATAAATATCCGGATAGGAATTTGCGATGTTTCCTGCAACAATGCTGCTTCCGGTGTTGAATGATGTGTTGTTTACATAAATGCCACCAGCGTTACCTGCGGTGTTTTTCGATACTGTGCAATTTACGATACTGGCTGGGCCTTCCAGATTCATGCATCCGCCTGCATCTGCACTATTTAAACCTAATGTCGAATTTGACATTCGTAGATTTCCACTGGAGTATGTATGTATTCCTCCACCGTAGGTGGCATGATTGGAGGCAATCGTACATCCACTTATGGCAACCGTCGCATACATGGCGATTGCTCCACCTGCGTTATTCGCGGTGTTTCCGTAAAACGAGCAATTTGTAATTGTATCTATTTGCGTTGATGGAGATGGCTGGCCAAGAGCCATTGCGCCGCCACTACCCGTTTGAGCTGCATTGCCTTCGAAAATACATGAATCTATATTTACGGCGCTGTTTGACACGATTGCGCCGCCATTGGTGGCAACGCCATTCGTGAACCTTAACCCTGAAATGGTTAGAGGAAGATCCTGATTTTGAACGTAAAGAATCCTATCTGTGTTATTACCGTTAAGTGTGAGTATTGAGGATCCTGGGCCTATAATATTTATACTTGCCGGTATTCTTATTGCGCCGCTGGTAAGTGTAATTGTCCCAGTCGCAGAGGCAGAAAAAGTTACTGTGTCTCCCGAATTGGTGTGGGCTATTACATCCCTCAATGAATTTGTCCCAGCATCATTTGTGTTATCGACTACCCAGATGTTTGCTCTCGCTGATGGTTCCGCTATGAGCGCAAGCAGGATGATTGCCGCAAAAGGCAGTGTTCGACAGACAAGCCTGAGGCAAGCTGTAAAACGTTGGATTGACAAGTAACTCATCTTAATCGCTGTCTCCTTCTGATTTTCGTGCTAGTTAAAGATCCCATTAATGAAATTGCAAAGGACAAACTGCATTTCAACCATTCACTATACCAGCAATAAGACTGTTTGCCTGCATTGGCACGAAGATTTATTGTCAGCTTATATAACGGTATTGTAGTTTTTACATTTGCCATATCTTGTAAGGGATGCCGGGAAACTGCACGACATGAGCCGAGAAGCAGGATATTCGGCGAGAAGGAGAGCGGAAGAGAATGTTCGGTATTCGCTGCATCTCACCCAGCGAAACGTCAGTAAAGAGATGGCGATTTACTGCTTGCGTCGCAGCACATTGATCAGGCAGCCGATTGTGCCGTGGTAGCGATAGAGTGCCTTGACGGGGATTGGATGCACCTCGCAGCCGAGGGATTCGTAGGTGGCGCGGGCGGCGTTGTCGAGGATGGGTTCGTCGTACCAGGGCATGTAGACGATCTGGCGGCCGTTGCGGGTTTCGAATACGCCGTTTGTGTAGGAGATGAATGTCTTGGGGCCGAGATTGGCTGTGGGAAGCTTTATGACGCGGAATCCCGCTTTGCGAAGACCGTCCTGAACAGCCGTTAGTGAAGCCGCAACTGTGGGCGAGAAGTCGGCCTTGCCGAGCCGTCTGTCCAGGCCGGCATTCCAGAGCGGCTGTGTGATGTTTGTATCCCCGACAAGAGCGACATTGTTGCTGAGGATGGCCACAAACATTCCGATGTGGTGATCCGGAGCGCCGTGGAGCCAGACGATTCGTGAGCTGAACTGTGATTGCAGGCGATTGAGGAAATGGGGATCCCTTCCATTCTTGTTCCAGAGCGAATCGGATACGATCAGGCTGTCTTTTGTCGAGAGAAAGTCGCCGGCGTCGTAGGAAAGATCTGTCTTGACGGTGGTGAATCGGGCCGGATCTGCCAGGTGAAGCGCAGGCGCTACGGAAGCGTCTCCATTGCGGCCGGCAATGCCGCTTAGCTCGTCGCGAGGCTGCAGCAGAGATGCCGGCGTTCCTCCCGTCACCAGGAAGCGATCTTTGCACCATGTGGTGATGGTTTTGCCCACGACTGCCGTGTGCAGCCTGCCCGGATTGGCGACTTTCCAGGAGGCGGCATCGCTGAGGAATGCGTCCGCGGCTGCTTTATCGGGACAGACCGCGGTGACGTTTACGCTCGGATCTATCGTGGTCAGGAAGGCATGATATGCTGGGGCAGTCGTCTCTCTTGTGTTCGACGTGTATTGCAGCGCGATTGCCGCTATCGTTCCTTCACCTTCCGGAAGTATATGCCAGCGGAGGCCGCTATCGCGCCGGATATCGCGGCCAATTATGCATGCGGCCGCCAGCGCGCCAAGCGCCAGACCAATCAGGCGATTCCTCACTCTCGCTGACGGCATCTACGCGCCCTGCATATTGAAGGTCGTTAAGAGCGTCTGCTTGCCGGCTGCTTTTACCACGACTTCGTATACCGTAGGAGCGCTTACGCGTAATGGCTGCGATGTTGCCGAGGTGAGCGTCGCGCGCGCTTTCGAAAGCGTATTGGCCACGCTCTCGGTTTTTGGCGCGAATGAGTTATGGGGCACCATGTAGGCTACCGGCATGATCGTGGCAGGAGCAATGGTGCGGCTTATCTGACGGTGTTCAATCGTCGTGGTGCGGAAGTCGTTGGGAGACGCGACACGAGAGAGAGGGCTTCCAACGAACTGACGGGAAACGATGTCGACATCGAACGTGACTGTTTCCGTCTTTGCGCCTGGATTGGCGATGGCCAGTTTTACATTGGCCGTTCCGAGCCCGCGCGCTGCTGAAGCCTTGGCGGTTACGTGGCATGCGCCGACCGCCACCGCCGGCTGGGCCGGAGCGGATGGAGCTCCGTCGCTAATGGCTGTGCGGCCTCCAAATGCAGCAAGTCCTATCAGGGCTGAAATTCCGGCCCAGGCCGCGATCTCGGTACAATCCTTCAATTTCATCGTCGCCTCCGTCACAGATGGTCTTGATATCTTTATTGACCGCCGCCCGAGCAGGACACTTCAAAAAAACAAAAACAGCCTCCCAACCGCTCGTTAGCGACTGAGAGGCTGCCCTTTACCTAATTTATCGGCGCCCGAATGGACCGCCTCCACCGCCGCGATTGCCGCCACCACCGCCGTTGTCGGAATGGCTCTCTACACGGCCGCCGCCACCACCGGAGCGATCACTGCCTCCGGATCTCTCTCCGCCACCATCGCCGTGGCTTCGGCCACCGCCTCCGCCACCATCGCCGTGGCTTCGGCCACCGCCTCCGCCACCATCGCCGTGGCTTCGGCCACCGCCGCCACTGTCACCGCCGCCGTGGAACACACGGCCACCTCCGTCGCCGGTGTTGCCTGTATAGACACGGCCGCCACCATTATCGCCGCCGGTGTGGGATACGCGACCGCCGTCTGCGCTGCTTGGGAAGGGATGCTTGCCGCCTATGTCGCCACCCCCGAATACCCGGCCTCCGCCATCAACTCCGCCGCGGTCACCGCCATGGAATACGCGTCCGCCTCCATCGCCCCGGCTGCCGCCATCGAAGACATGTCCGCCACCATCATTGTGGTTGCCGCCATCGCCGCGCCCCGGGCGGTCACCGGAGTTATGATCGCCATTCCAGCCCGGCCGGCCGCCGGTATTGTTATGGTTGCCATCCCAGCCTGGGCGATTGCCCGCGCCGCGGAATACATGAACGTTGTTGTCACCGCGATCGCCGCCACGGTAGACGTGTACTCCACCCGGTCCACGGTCTCCGCCTCGGAAGCCATGGTCACCGCCGCCACGATTGACACGATATTCATGTCCGCCGCCACGGAATACCCGGTCTCCCCCCCATCCATGGCCATAACCGCCTCCACGATAGGGGCGATCCCAGTGGTGACCATAATCACGGATGACGTATGGCGCGCGGTGGTAGCTGTAATAGTTGTGATACGGCTCCCAACCGTGATAGCGATGCCCGCCGAAGATAAAGGTCAGGTTAATGGAGGCAAAGAAATTACTGCCGTTTCCCCAATAGGGATCCCGGCTGTAGTAGCCGCCATAGCATACCATATCGGGATACCAGCCCATGGAGCAATAGTCATCCCAGCTTGGCGCGATGCCCAGGAAAACGGCTGTAGTCGGATGAAACTTCTCGGAGAACGGGTACCACTTTGCGCCGGGCACGGTCGCATTTTCAAGATAAGCGCCGCGCGGAACGTAAAGCACCGGCACTCCGCCTTCATTGACGAAGTAGATTTCGTCCCCTGATGTCTCCGCAAACTTCATCACATAGAGGTTGTTATTCGAGAACGGCACCAGAATTGTTTCACCCTGCGTGTCGTACAACTGGTAGCCGCTGCGGTCGAAGATCGCCCTTGTCAACGGCACGCGCTGGCTCTGCGGGAGTTCGTCCCATTGGAACACGGAATCGGCGCTGGCGTTCGTGGGGCCATCCGAATACGAGTATGCGTCGTCAGCATTGACGGGTGGGGCCATAGTCACGGGCGAATCGGCATAGACCGCCGTGGCCACCGCCAGCAGGGCTGCGCTGCCGGCTACGCTAAGAATTCCTCGCCCGGATTTCCTAGCCATTGAAATCAATTCACTCTTATCCACTTGCTTGTTCCTCAATTCACTCAGTCTATTCAACTGTGCGCCGTCCGCCGCTCCGGAAATATCTATTGCTTCAGGATTGGCGATGCCGTGATCCTTTATATTCTATTTGGAAATACCCGGTTGCCGAGTTGTTCACCCAGCCCCCGTTTTGCCTTATTACTTTATAGACATAAAGAGTCGGAAGATTGTTCCACGTCAGGGAGTGATGATTCGTCAGATTCGTGAGAATGTAGCAGGAGAGAGTTTCCCCTCGCTAAAATGCGGGGGGAATAGAAGTTACGGGCGGCTGTCGGCGGCGCGGCGGATGAGGTCGTTTTGCTGGCGGTCCAGGAGGGGAGTGGTATCCGTTTTGGCGATCGAAATGCGGCCTGGGCCCCAGCCGATGGTCTTGCGCCAGCTTCCGAGAAGGTCGTCGTCGATGAGTTGCTGCTCGTCGACCGGCAGCGATATATCTGCGTACGGCGCGACGTAGAGGGCGTCGACGGGGCAGTATGCTTCGCACATGAAGCAGGTCTGGCAGTCCGATTTTCTGGCGATAACCGGGGCTGCTCCCTCCACCTCGTCGAAGACATTCGTTGGGCAAACCTTGACACACAGGTTGCACTCAATGCAGCGGGATGCGCTGACTAGCTCGATCATGCGGCTACTACCTCTCTTGCGCCCGCGGTCGAATGGATCGCGGTCTGGGCATCCGGAGCGGCTGGAATGCTGCCGGGCACCTGCTCGGGACGGACATCGATATGGTCCACGCCTGAGATCGTCAGGCGATGGAGCTGAGCGGGATCCTGGTTTGGAAACTCCTTGAGGCTGTGCATGCCGCGAGTCTCGCGGCGGGTGAGCGAGGCTGTATGGATCCATCGCGCGGTCGCCACCATGGCAGCCGCTTCCCGTGCTCGAACAGCGTCTTGCAGGGTACTGCCCGGCACTCCATTTACTGCCGGCCACAGCGTGTTCACGCGGGCCAGGGATGCTTCCAGGATGGGAACGCTGCGGAAGTAGTTGATATCCAGCGGGAATACTTCCTTCTGAACCGCGCTGACAACGGCAGAGTTATCGATGGTGTGAACGCTTTCGCCGCTGCTGCGAATCCCCGCGCGTCCTGCGCTGTACAGATTGCGCTGTGTCGATTTTGCGCCGTCGGCGAGTGAAAATCTGGCTGCGGCTTTCCCCGACCAGCTTCCCGATGTAATGGCCCATGCGGCATTATATGCGCCGCCGCCGGACCGGCCGCCGCAGACACGTTCTCGCGACGCTGCATCGCCTGCGGCATACAGGCCCGCAACTGTGGTAGAGCAGTCGTCTTCGAGGAGTCGGATGCCGCCCGTTCCCCGAACGGTGCCTTCGTAACGAAGCGTCAGCGGGAAGCGCTCCTTGAAGACGTCGATACCCGCCCGGTCGTAGGGCAGGAAGAAGATGGCGTGCGCATTGCGGAGAAGCGCCTGCAGTTCCGGCGTGTTAGCCTTGTCCATCTTGGCGTAGACATTTCCGCGAAGGAGCGCGCTCGGCAGGGCATCGGGATTTGCCATTCCGCGCTCGATGACAGTGCCGTCTTCGGCCGTGATCGTGGCCCAGCCCAGGAGGCGGCCACGGGTAACTGTTCCGAATGCAGCGCTTGGGGCGTACTGCTTGGAGAACTCCATCCCGGACAGCTCGCCGCCCGCCTCCGCCGCCATCAGAACACCCTCGCCGGTGAGGACGTTGCATCCAAGTCCCTTGCTGAGGAAGGCGCAGCCGCCGCTGGCGATTACAACGGACCTGGCGCGGACTTCCCATCGTTTGGAGTCGAGCCGGGAGATCCCGCGCGCGCCGCCCACACCATGCTCGTCCACGAGCAGTTCCAGGGCAGGAGACTGGTCCAGCACCTTCACGCCCGCCTTCTTGACGGCATTGCGCATCAGGCGCATGTATTCCGGCCCCTGAACGTGGGTGCGCATTGCCTGGCCGTTTTCGTCATACCGGAAGGGGTATCCCCATTCCTCAACAAGCTTCAGTCGCTCATAAACGGTATCGAGCACCTTGTGGATCCAGCCGCGTTCGGAGAGGAACCCGCCCTGCTTCATGCGCTGCTCCACCGCTTCCTCACGCAGCTTGTCGTCGGGAGGAAGGTAGAGGATGTTGGTGCCGCCGGGAGCGGTTGCGCCGCTGCTGCCGAGATACCCTTTATCGGCAAGGACGACCTTCGCGCCCTCTTTCGCTGCGCTCCAAGCCGCCCAGGCGCCGGCCGGACCGCCGCCAATGACAAGGACATCCGCCTCCAGCCTTAAAAGCTGTGGGCCGTCATAATCCGAATGCGCGAAGGGTTCAGTCATCGATCAAGTTTCCTGCTTCTTATTCTCTGCCCTGACTCTGGCTGTCGAATAAAACGAAAAGCCGGGCGATTCTCCATAAGGAGAATCGCCCGGCCTCTTGTTGTCGAGTTAGCCGCGGTAAGGGGTTGCCTAAATCAGATCACATCACGAAAGGTAAGTAATTTCGTGGCAAAACTTATTTTACACAAGTTAAGGATATTTTGTCAATGGATACGATGCATGTTCTTCATCCGAAAGGGGCCTCCGTGCCCCTTCTTCTAAAGAGAACCCCTTGTGGGAGCAGGGCTCCGCCCCTGCTCATCCCTGAATCTTTTCCACTGGCGTAATGACACAGAGCTATAAGACAGCCCGAATGGAGTGCGGTTCCTACAACTCTCCCATCCGAGTTAAGATGAGGATAAGCAGGGACAGAGTCCTGCTTCCACAAGGGCAATTGCTCATAAGAGCCGGCAGGGACGCCGGGAAGGGCGGAGCTGAAATCGCTGGCGCAGAAATGAAGCAGCCGCCGAGGAGGTTCTCGGCGGCTGTTCTTGGGGAGGATAGTGCGGGGCCGTATTTAGTGCGCGCTGGCTGTCTTTGACTGCTGCGCGGACTGTATGGCGGCTTCCAGGGCGTCGGACTTGCCGGTGTAGCCGGCGATGACCTTGGCCACTTTGCCGTCGGCGTCGATTACGTACGCAGTTGGCGTCGCGGATATGTGGTACAGCGCCGACGCGACGTCCTTGCCCTGCGGGCTTGGATCGATTGCGAAGTTGATGTCCGGGTAGTTGTGCTTCTTGATCCAGGCATCGAAGCCCTTCTGGCTGTCCCAGATCGCTACGGCCAGCGTCACGACATTCTTGTCGCGATAGCTGTGCGAGATCTCTTCCGTGTGGGGAAGGGACTGGTTGCATGGCCAGCACCAGGTCGCCCAGAAGTCCAGCACGACTGTCTTTCCCTTGTAGTCGGACAGCTTCACGAGCTTGCCGTGCGCATCACGAACGGCGAAGTCCGGGGCGGGCGTTCCTTCGGCCAGCACTTCGCCGCGCGGCGACTTGTCGAGCGCTGTGGCGTCGGCGGGCGGCGCGTAGACGAACTTGCCGTCGGGAACAGGCGTATTCAGAGAGACATTGCGCAGGTTCCACTCCTTGGTGGCCGTGCCTTTCGATGTCTCCGTGGTGAATACGAGCCGATGGATGATCGAGTCGTCTCCGATGTAGGCGCGGGCCGTTGCATCATCGTCTCGTCCGGAGTCTGCGGTGTATTGGACCACATGATACGAAGCGCCTTCCCAGGTCTCGTCGGCCGCGACGGTGGCTTCACCGCTCTGATTGGGCAGCCGTCCAGCAGCATCCGTTGCGAAGAAGGCCGAGAGAGATGGCACGGCCCTTAACGCCGATTTCAGGGTCGCATCCGATGATGTTTCCTGGCGCACCTGTGTGCTGTTGGGATGCAGGAACGCATACCAGTATGTTTTGCCGTCAGAAACGGCTGTTGTGTCGTTGCCTGACGCCGCCCAGGGATCGCCTGCGCTGACGCGTCGGAAGCGATGGATGTCGATCCGTAATAGTCCCGGCCGGCTCAAAGACACCGTTCCGCGCTGAGCGAGATCTTTGTAGCGGCCCGGATACGAATCGATCTCCTCGAAATCGGCCTGCAGCGACTTTGCGGCCTGCAAGGTTTTCGATGACTGCCCCGTCAACTCGTCCGCCGTGGCGGCGTGAGCGATGCCGGGCAGGGCGATCGCGAGGGCCGCGATGCCTGCGCCGATGAGATTAGCCTTGTGTAGGATCTTCAACGAACCATCCTCCTGCATTCGGATATGAACTCTGCTTATAGACGACGCCGGTCTGCGCGGTTACGGGTATGACCGGGTACCAGGTCGAACCTGTCGGCGTAAAGCTCTTATCAGGACCGTGGAACCACTTCACGTGGCCGTCGCCGAACAGATAATTGGAACCGCCGGAGTGTCGAAGTCGAGCACGCAAGTAGATCGCTTGCGTAGAACCGAATACAGCGGCGGTCTGACCAGGGAGGAAAGGAGCCGTATCGACATCGTTGCCCCAGGTGAAAATCCGTGAGCCGCCGGCGGCTTCGCCAATGAGGACCACCTGAGCTGGAGATCGCAACGCTGCAAGGGAAACCGGTGGATTGGTGTCCGGCGTCTCGCCGGTGCCGGTGATCCATGCCGGCATGATATTGGTGTTCGCAACATAACTGTGCGCAGGGGTCGCGTTTGCTACCACTGCCGTCGCCGCGAAGTCGGGGCAGGAAAACACACTGGCGACACTGCTGCCCGTCGCCGCGGCTGCCTGCGGATAACCGGCTTTGACGTAGGCATCAATAATGAACATCCATGTCGTCGGGCTTGTCGGCTGATACGGATCGTTGTAGTTTGACGGAGGCAGGCACTCGTCGTAGTCCTGGGAATATTGCAGAATGGCGAGGCCGATCTGCTTCTGGTTGGATGCGCATGTCGCCTGACGCGCCTTTTCGCGAACCTTAGCGAAGACAGGGAAAAGGATGGCGGCGAGAATCGCTATAATGGCTATAACGACGAGCAGCTCAATCAAAGTAAAGGCTGATGACAAACGGGTTTTCAAGACTGATCTCCTAAAAGCTGTGCCATTTATTCGTCTGCTTGCTTAAGTCCGAATAAAGGTTCGTGTTTCTAGCGTTCCAGTGTTGGATCCGCTCCAGCCTCTAGTTGTCTAGTTGGAAGTAAACACCTTTGTCTATAACTTTACTGGTAAATAGACGCGAGGAGAGTGTACCTCTGCCCGTTGGAAATGTCAATCGAATTTTAAAATGAAATTTTGGAGAGTGGCTTTTCCAGAATTTGCAAGCCCAAGAAGACCGGCGGTTGAAACCACGTCTAGAGTAAGATCACCTATGGTGATAAACCCGCCTTCGCGGGTTCCTACGCTCCCGGCGGTTGAAACCGCGGCTAGGTGAAGATCACCTATGGTGATAAACCCGCCTTCGCGGGTTCCTACGCTCCCGGCGGTTGAAACCGCGGCTAGGTGAAGATCACCTTTGGTGATAAACCCGCCTTCGCGGGTTCCTGGAGGTATCGCTTCGCGATAATTTATTGAAATCGTCGCGAAGCGATACCTGCAGGAGTCCACGCAGGTGGACTTTGCGCCGAAGGCGGCCCCAAAGTAGCCGCGGTTTCAACCGCCGGGAGATGGCGAGGATTGCTCCTGGAGACATGGGAGATGGGAGGGGCCCTCCCATCTCCTATCCCGCCTTACGAACTTCCGGCTCGCTTCGGAAGGTGATTGCGAGGCGGTTCCAGGCGTTAATTGTTGCGATGATCAGTGTCAGATCCACGATCTCTCGTTCCGAAAAATGCTCCTTTACGGCCGCAAATACGTCATCCGGAACATGGGTCTCAGATACCAGGGTCACACTCTCAGCCCATGCAAGGGCTGCTCGTTCACGGTCGGTGAAGAATGACGTCTCATGCCAGCCGGGCAGAATGTCGAGCCGCTGCTGCGTTTCACCGGCAGAGCGGGCTTCCTCTGAGTGCATGTTCATACAGTAGGCGCAGCCATTGATCTGCGACACGCGAAGGTCGATCAGGTGCTTGAGACTGGCGTCAATCGTGCTCTTGACGGCATAGGTGGATAGATTGTAAAGCGCCTTGATGCCTTCCGGGGCAACCGCCGCGTAATTCAATCGTGACATGATGTACTCTCCTTTTGAGTGATTGCGGATAATAATTGTCCGTAATTGTTGTGATGCGAAAAGTGATATGAGAAGACGGCTTTTACCGCTGCATGGTTTCCGCAAACCACTTTGATGTGGCAGCTTTGCGATGTTCTGGCAGCACCTTCGAGACATTGCCATGCAGCCATGCAAGCGTTTTCGATTCCAGATGGCGGCGCAGGTGCGCTTCTGCCTCGATCATTACGGCGTGGATAGTGCAAACGCCGGTTGTAACGAACGACGGAACCTCACCTCCCTGATCGAGAATGCACTTGGCGCGGACATTGTGACATTGGAAGAGAGGAGTTGAGCCCTCAACCGCCGATGTCACATCCCAGAACGTGATCGCTTCCGGAGATCGGGCGAGCTCATATCCGCCTTTGACGCCGGGAGCGGACCGGATAATCCCTGCCTTCTTGAGCCGGGCGAATACCTTGGCAAGATACGTTTCCGAGATGCCTTGAAAGGCCGCGATATCTCTCAGCACCAGGTTCTGTCCGGCAGGCAAGTCCACGAGGTGAAGCAGACAATGCAGGGCGTATTCAACTCCGACGCCAAACGGCGCTCCCCTCGAACTCTTCGGCATTATAGGTTTGCTTCTTTCGTGGACAATAGTTATCCGTGATTATGCGCGAAACAATAGAGGATGTCAAGAGGATCGGGAAAGAGAGGGGAATTCACTGAATGGAGTCGCGGATCAAGGGTTGGCAGGCGGTTTCAACCGCCTGCCAGACCGTTCTTCTCTGCTCTTTCCTCTACCCTGCGTTCGGGTCCTCAAGAAACCAGCCGGCGGCGGTGGGATACTGAGCCTGGCTGTAGACCACGCCGGTTGTGCTGGTAACGGGCGTTCCGGCGGCATCGCGATTTTGGCTTGGCGCTCGATACCACTTCACATGGCCATCCTGGAAGAGATAATTCGAGCCGCCGGTATGCCGGGCGCGGCCGGAGACATAGTTGCCGTAGTCTGTGTTGGCGACGCTTGTCAGGCCCGACAGCGATGCGCCCGCAGTATCGTTGCCCGATGTATTTACGGTATTGCCGCGCCCTTCGGCGACAAGCACTGTCTGGGCTGGTGTCTTAAACTGCGCCAGTGCGGCTGACGGCTTGGCAAAGTTCGGATTCGCAGCGCCGATAGGCACATATGCGCCCGCATAGTTCTGGTTGATTAAATAGCTTTTGGACGGCGTCGCTGTGCTTGGCGAGACACCGGCAGCTGTGCCGTTGTTCCAGATGATGTCATTGGTCTTCTCCCAGTCAGGGCAGAACCATACGCTTTTCTTTGCGCCACTCGCTCCCGTTCCAAGCAAACCATTACCCTGAGGATATCCGCCTTTGATATACGGATCGACTTCCCATTGCCAGTTTGCATACCCGGTAGCCGCTGTATAGTTATCCGGAACGTAGTTGGCCAGAGGCAGGGTCTCGTCGTAGTCTTGAGTGTACTGCGCGATGGAAAGACCGATCTGCTTCTCGTTGGACGCGCAAGTCGTCTGTCTGGCCTTCTCGCGAACCTGGGCGAAAACCGGGAACAATATCGCAGCGAGAATCGCTATAATTGCGATGACTACGAGTAATTCAATCAAAGTAAATGCCAGTCTGGCTTGTATCTTCATTGGTGTCTCCTTGGCAAATATCGGCTGTACCTTGGTAAATGATCGCTTGCGCGACTGTCGCCAAACGACGAAAACCCGCAGCGCTGTGCGCTGAGGGCCTCTAGTAGACTAGTCGGTAAGGAATATTTACTATAAACTTACTGGTATTAATGCCAGTATACCGAGTTGCTGTGCCGGTGTCAATAGTTGTGCGGAGAAAACTCTCCCCGGGATAATTCGCGGGGAGAGAGTGACTATTTCGCTGTCAGCTTCGACACATAGTTTGAAAGGTCGTTTTGCGCACGCTCATGATCTGACTGCAGCTGTGTGATCTGGTTCTGAAGCGACTGCAGCTTTGTTTCCTGAGCATCCAGCTCGCCGATATACCGCTTATAAAGGTTAGAGCTGTGATCGAGAGCCTTCATATTGTCCCGGATACGCTGCTGGCCCTGTGCAAGTCCATTTAATTCGCTCTTGCGATTGCCGATCTGCTTGTCGATATGGTCGATGGCCTGCCGGCGGCGAATGATTTCCTGAAGAGCCGCGCGCATATCAGCGCTGATTTTGCCGCTCTGCCGGTATTCGACCAGCGTTTCCAGGTCGCAATCGATGAGGCCGACCTCCTCATCTTCCGTATTCTCACGTGTGACGACAAAAATCTTGCTTGCGCCCGCTGTGACTGGCACGTCAAATCGATCGACGTCCTTGGTATGTTCCCTTGCCTTATCGGGAGCGAGCAGATGCCAGCTGTCTCCGCGGTACGTGTCTTCCACAACGACGACTCGCGCCTTCTGCCCGTGGTTCTTGAACGTGTACTTCGTGCTGGCGCGTGTTTTGTTCGTGACAACCAGCACGCCCTGGTTGATGATGATAGAGACGATCTGCCCATTGTCCTCGCCGCTTGGTTCTACGGCTGCGTCGATTGCCACATCGACGGCGTAAGAGATCAGGCGCTTCTGCCCGGGTTCGGTATCGTCAATCAAGGCATCGCCGACATAGCCGTTTCCTGTGTCTGACGCGTCGAAAACGGTGATCGGACCGCCCATCAGATGCAGCGCCGTATTATTGACGATGCGTGTTCCGGTTAATGGGTGATCCGCATTGACTGATGAGTTGTAGATGGAGACAGGTTCTGCCGTGACTCCTGCGGATACAAATGGGATCATTGCTGATTGCTGGCGCGGGACACTCACGGGCGTCTTGATGTTGTAGCTGAACAACGACTGTCCAAGCTGGGCTCCGTGCGTGCCGATCGATTGCGATAATGCAGAAGGCAATGTGGAAGGCCTGTAACCGTCAGTCACTTCGACTGATTCTGCAGATGCGCCAGCTATGTAGGAACCGGGATAACCACCAGGTCCGCCCTGGTGCGCTGTTATTGAATGTGCCGGCACTTTAACGCTTTTAACAACCGTTCGAGTATCATCGGCTTCTGTTGGCTTAGGCGCATCGGCGATGTCGCTGCCGTATGTCACCGGTCCTGCCGCCACCTGAAGCTGCGGTTTGACCTCGGGACGCCTCACGTAAAGCGGTGTATACAGGTCTTGAGTGAACGAGATCGGGCGGCCCGAGACCAGGCTCAGATCCACGCCGTCCCAGTCGTCCTGGCTCGTGTTCTGAACCAGAGCCCAGCCTTGCAATAGAGGCTTTTCGCCCAGCACCAGGCGATACGTCGACTGCCACAGGGGAGCTTCCGTTAAGTAACCCACCAGCACATCGCGCTTGCCGGAACCGTGGAAAGACAGGCGGATGGGGCGCTTGGTGGTGTCCCGCCCCTGCGCGATCGTCGACAGCGCTTCGCGCATTTCACTGTCGAGCTTGGGATCGGCAAGCTTGAGAGCGGTGATCTCGGCGAGCTTGATGGCGTGTAGGCCATCTTCACCCATAATGTTGAGCACTTGCTCGGTTGTGCTTCCGCCGCTGCGGGTTACCGTGTGCTGCTCCACTCCCACCACGACGCCGGTGTACGTGGCGGAAGCGGGCAAGGTGAGGACGACCTTTGCGCCTCGGAGCCGGTTGAGGAGCGTTCCCATGTCGGGATTGTCGCTCAGGTCGATGCTGAAGGCCTGGAGCTGCTTGTTGAGCGGGTCTTGTGCGCCGTAGGTGACAGGCTGAATGCCTCCGCCGCCGTAGTCGAGCAGGACAAGGGATTTGAGAACGTCGTTGACCTGACCGACGGGAAAGAGCAGTGTTTCGGTGGCGTCTCCGGAAACGGCCCCGGTTCTCTCGAAATATCCGACGCCGCTGGTGTAGAGCGTGACGCGCTTGATGGGCAGATCGGCATCTTTCGCCGCAGTTTCGGCTGCGTTAGCCGCTCCCGCCCAGGCTGCGCACATGGTGAGCGCGGTAAGCGTGGAATAGAGAATTGCGTTTTTTCGCATGGGTAGATCTCCTTGAGCAAAGGAATAGCCCGAACCGGCAGTCTCCTGCTGTGTCTGCGATTATAGCATGGCAGGCCGGTTCGGGCTATTTTGCTTTCAAGGAGCCGGGTTACTTTACTGTCAGCTTCGACACATATGTCGCAAGATCTGACTTGGCGCTATCGCGGTCGGATTGCAGTTTTGTGATTTGACTCTGCAGCGCATCGATCTTGGTTTCCTGGGCATCGAGCTCGCCCACATAGCGCTTGTAGAGGTTGGAGCTATGATCGAGCGCCTTCATGTTGTCCCGGATGCGCTGCTGGCCCTGTCCAAGAGCGCTCAGTTCGGTACTGCGGTTGGCGATCTGCTGATCGATATGAGCGATAGCCTGTCGTCGACGAATGATCTCTTGCAGCGTATCGCGCATATCCGCGCTGATCTTGCCGCTCTGCCGGTATGTAATTAGCGTTCCCAGGTCGCAATCGACGATGCCGACTTCCTCGTCGTCGGTCTTTTCCCGGGTAACAACAAATGTCTTGCTCGCGCCGGCTGCGACAGGCACATCGAAGCGATCGACATCTTTGGTGTGTTCTGTTGCTTTCGTTGGGGCGAGCAAATGCCATTCATCGCCGGGATAGTCATCCTCCACGACTACGACACGCGCTTTTTGCGAATGGTTCTTAAGCGTATACTTATTGCTTGAGCGCGTTTTACTCGTGACAACCAGCACGCCCTGGTTGATGACGATGGAGACGATCTGCCCGTTGTCTTCGCCGCTTGGTTCTACGGCTGCGTCGATCGCCACATCGACAGCGTAAGAGATCAGGCGCTTCTGCCCAGGTTCGGTATCGTCGATCAAGGCATCGCCGACATAGCCGTTTGCTGTTCCTGCCGAGTCGAAGACGGTGATCGGTCCGCCCATGAGGTGCATGGCGGTGTTGTTGACGATGCGGACACCTGAAAGCGGATGGTCGGCATTGACGGTCGAATTGTAGATGGAAACGGATTCCGCCGATACGCCGGCTGAGACGAACGGGATCATGGCCGATTGCTGCCGGGGGACACTTACGGGCGTCTTGATATCGTAGCTGAAGAGGGACTGCCCGAGCTGTGCCCCCTGCGTGCTGATGGATTGGGATAGGGCACCCGACATGTCGGCAGCCTTATGTCTTGTTGCCCTGCGACCGCCACCCGCGAAGCCCCCCTGGCTGGGCGCCTCAGGAGCTGCCTCTACCATCGGGGCCGGCGGTGGCGCCGGTTCCGGGGCCGGAGGCGGTGGGGGAGGAGGCGTTGCATCGGAAGCGATATCGCTGTTGTATGTCACCGGACCAGCTGCTACCTGAAGCTGCGGTTTGACCTCGGGACGCCTCACGTAAAGCGGTGTATACAGGTCTTGAGTGAACGAGATCGGGCGGCCCGAGACCAGGCTCAGATCCACGCCGTCCCAGTCGTCCTGGCTCGTGTTCTGAACCAGAGCCCAGCCTTGCAATAGAGGCTTTTCGCCCAGCACCAGGCGATACGTCGACTGCCACAGGGGAGCTTCCGTTAAGTAACCCACCAGCACATCGCGCTTGCCGGAACCGTGGAAAGACAGGCGGATGGGGCGCTTGGTGGTGTCCCGCCCCTGCGCGATCGTCGACAGCGCTTCGCGCATTTCACTGTCGAGCTTGGGATCGGCAAGCTTGAGAGCGGTGATCTCGGCGAGCTTGATGGCGTGTAGGCCATCTTCACCCATAATGTTGAGCACTTGCTCGGTTGTGCTTCCGCCGCTGCGGGTTACCGTGTGCTGCTCCACTCCCACCACGACGCCGGTGTACGTGGCGGAAGCGGGCAAGGTGAGGACGACCTTTGCGCCTCGGAGCCGGTTGAGGAGCGTTCCCATGTCGGGATTGTCGCTCAGGTCGATGCTGAAGGCCTGGAGCTGCTTGTTGAGCGGGTCTTGTGCGCCGTAGGTGACAGGCTGAATGCCTCCGCCGCCGTAGTCGAGCAGGACAAGGGATTTGAGAACGTCGTTGACCTGACCGACGGGAAAGAGCAGTGTTTCGGTGGCGTCTCCGGAAACGGCCCCGGTTCTCTCGAAATATCCGACGCCGCTGGTGTAGAGCGTGACGCGCTTGATGGGCAGATCAGCGTCTTTCGCCGCAGTTTCGGCTGCGTTAGCCGCTCCCGCCCAGGCTGCGCACATGGCGAGGGCGGCTGCTGTGGAATAGAGAATGGCTTTTCTTTGCATAGTGACTCTCCCTGAGCAAAAGGAGGGCCAAAAGACCTAACCCTGGAAACCTATCCTCCCCGTCGCTGTCGCGACTTACCCCCTTCCCCAACAAGCGCTTCGCGGGGGAAGGGGGCGTTCATCACTAATACCCGTAGGATCTTAGCGTAGGGTAACGTTATCGTTTACGCCGAGTTCTTATCTCGTTCAACGCAGTTAGCCTTGGTTAAGAGCCTAATGCAGATGATAGCTGTGCCTTACGACAAAACCCTGTGGGCTGTAATTACGAACGTCCCCTTCCCGCAGTCGGGTACCGAAGGCACACCCTGTGGCGACTGCCTGCGAAGCAGCTTGGCAGGGAAGGGGATTGAGCGCGCTAAGGCGCGGGAGGGGATAGGTTACTTCAGCAGCGTTGCGAAGTGCGCTTTGAATTTTTCGACTTTGGGCGCTACGACTGCCTGGCAGTACGGCTGATCCGGGTTCTGCTCGAAGTAGTGATGGTGATATCCCTCGGCGACATAGAATTTGTCGAAGGGAACGACCTGGGTCACGACTTTTTCGCCGGGATGCGCGGCCTGCCATGTATCGATGGCCTGTTCGGTCTCGGCTTTCTGTTCGGCATTGTGATAGAAGACCATGGACCGATAGCTTGTGCCTTCATCGTCGCCCTGGCGGTTCAGGGTTGTAGGATCGTGGACGTCGAAGAAGACCGTCATGAGCTGCTTATATGAGATCACCTTCGGGTCATAGATCACGTCGATGGTTTCCGCGTGGCCGGTCGTTTCGGTACAGACCGCTTCGTAGCTCGGATTTTTTGTCTTGCCGCCCGCATATCCCGGATTGACGCTCTGGACACCCTTGATGCGGCTGAACATTGCTTCCATGGCCCAGAAACATCCGCCGGAGAGGGTCGCCTCTTCCTGTCCTGCCTTAACACGGTCCGGCGCTGCGAGTGTTGTGCGCGAGTTGCCTTCGCTCCGTGCCATTGCCGGCTTGCGTCCGTTGTTGGCGATAGCTGCGCCGATCAGCACAACTCCGATGAGTGCGATTGCATACTGTGTCCACCGAGTTATGCTGCTCATCTTCGAACTTTTCTCCCGATCAGTTTGATTATCTTTCATTGATTTCCTGTCCTATATCGGTATTCTGCGCCCCGGCGCGAGAAACGCGCTGTGCGTCTCCATCTCTTGCCAGTATCAACAAATGAGATGGGCCATAAGTTTCATCGTTTCCCGATATGATGTATAACTGTACAAACTGTCAATTATTGTCAACTTTCCATGAAAACGCTTCACTCGCTATGAACGTCAAAAATGGCAAAAAAGCCGTAACACGCATACGATAACGGCATGGCAAGATTTGGCCACAGGTGCTACTATGTACTAACGCGGACCAGGACGGCGTTCCGGCGCCGGCGTTTTTTTCGCGGCGCAGTCAGCGTCGAAAGGGGATGTGTGGCAGTGGCAGACGGATGGATTGATGCGTACCTGGACCATTACGCCAGGTTTTTGCCTGAGCCTGTAGCGGCAAAGCCGTTCGTGCTGAACGAGGAATTGCCGGCGCTAAGAATACTCGAGTATGATCGGGTTATCGACGGCTGCCGTCTCTTTGCTACGCTTGGATTGTCCGAGTATTTTTCCGGCCCCGAGCATGCCGTGGAGGTGATATGCCCTGTCGATAAGGCATGGGACCGTATGCCAGATATCCTCTCCCATCTTCTGTTCAACCTTGTGGGGGCGTCGAATGGCGTCATACCGGAGCGTGGCACATCGGTGGGCGGCATTGAGGAGTATGCGCCGGACTTCTTCAAGAAGTACCGCAAGGATGCGTTGTACTTTACCGACCCATACGGTTTGCCCGAAGAGTTTGCATTCGTCCCTCGTGGAGAGGCCGAAGGCCGGGTTTATCTCGCCATGTTTCTGACCAAGAAGGAACATGTCTTCCTGCAGTCGAAGGACTGCGAGGCTCTGGAAGACCGCTTCGAGCAGAAAGAGGTCGATCCGTATGACCTCGGCCGCCGATCCAGCGTCTAAATTATTAGAAAACCGTATTAGTTGGGAACCCGTTGGCCCGCTGCGCTGTTGAACGTGCGGGTCGCGGTGGATCTTCTAACCTTACGCCCGCCCAATGGAGGTTTGTATGACTCATCCCACCATACTCGCGCTTGCCGCGTGTTTGGCGTTCGGCAGCTTGGCCGCTGTTCGCGGCGAGGCGGCGCCTACCAGAGTTTACAGCTACACGGTCAAGGATATCAACGGCAAGGACGTCCCGCTCAGCAGCTATAAGGGCAAAGTCCTGTTGATCGTAAATACGGCATCGCTGTGCGGAAACACGCCTCAGTATGCCGGTCTTGAGAAGATTTACGAGAAGTACAAAGACAAAGGCTTACGTATACTCGCGTTTCCCGCCAATGACTTCGGCCAGCAGGAGCCGGGATCCAACACGCAGATCCATGAGTTCTGCACCGGCAAGTACAACGTCTCGTTCGATTTATTCAGCAAAATCTCGGTGAAGCAGCCCGATCAGGCGCCGCTTTACACGTTCCTTACCGATAAAACCACCGACCCCAAGTTCGGCGGCGACATCGAGTGGAATTTCGCCAAGTTCCTCGTTTCCCGCAAGGGGGAAGTGATCAACCGTTTCCAGGCCAGCCACAAGCCCGAAGAGCAGGATGTGACCGACGCCATCGAGGCGGCGCTCGCAGAAAAATAAGCTTTAGTTCGGCAAATGGCCCCGTCACCAATTCATGGTGGCGGGGCCGTTTTGTGTCTATCCTTATGTGAGAAATATTAGAAACTGTTTATCGTCACAGTCACCGTACAGATGATTCGCAAATTGAATCAGGATGAACCATAATAGCGAGGAAGCATACTTGTTGGATTAGCATTGCTTATATTGCATCAGTTGTATATATAACGATCGGAATAAAACGCAAATGACTTACCCATAAGGATGCCATACGTAATATCTCGGAGAGGAGTACGATTATGAAAGGCAATACCTGTTGGGGATTTGGTGGCGCATTCATTTGCGTCAGCATAGGTTCAAAGCCAAATCCTATTAGCCGCCGTCTGATTTCAGTGCGGCAGCTGCTGAACTTTCTCACTATATCGATCTTCTGCGCGGGAGCGCTTGCCTTCACGGCTGAGGCCGGAAATGCAGCCGGACCGGCTACACACTTATCCATTGCCGCTTCGCCTGATACTGTGGTGGCCGGAGGCGGCCCAAGTCTGACCGTTATGGCCCTGGATGCCGCAGGGAACGTTGATACAAATTTCAGCGATCAAGTGGACATTACATGTACTGATCCGCATGGATCGTTAAGTGATGTTGTGCTCACCGCCGGAGCCGGGACATTCTCCACTCAATTGGTGAAGACCGGCAGCCAGACCTTTACTGCTGTCGACTCAAGCAACTCCGGCATTAAGGGGACAAGCAACAGTGTAAATGTGATCGCCGGATCTGTTGCGACGGTCAAGCTCACTGTCCCGAATCTTGTATATGTCGGTCAGGTGTTTACGTTTACCATTGCCCAATTCGATGGATGGGGCAATCCGTCGAGCGATACGCTTACACTTTCCAGTGACGACCCCGATCCGAATTTTCCCCTCGTGGGCAGCTCCGGCGATTACACCACCTATTTTTCCTATCCGCACAATGCGCATTTGTCTGCCTATTTGGCATCGAGCCCATCGATCAGGGACGATGAAGTGATTGAGGTCGGCAGTGCCGATCCGAACAGCATGTCGTTTTCAATTCCTGATGTTGTAGCCGCCGGGCAGCCGTTCTCCGTTAAAATTACGACATACAATTTCGGCGGAGTGGCGGTTGGCTATAATGGCACGTTCCATTTTTATGCGGAAAGCACAGGCAACATTTTTCTTCCGGATGCGCCCATCGTTAACGGTATTTGTGATACGACCTTTACTCTTGACACGCCAGGAACATACCGTCTGCTTGCCCGCGACGATGTTTCCGGGCTGTATGACGGCAGTTCCTACTTTAATGTTGCCGGCCCGGTAACCCGGCTCGGCATCGATGTTCCTGCCTACATGGTCGTTGACCGGCCGTACAATATTGGAGTTACTGCATTCGATGCCAATGATGTTCTTGCCGTAGGATATACAGGCGAGGATGCGATAACGAGCAGTGATCCGCTTGCCACCGTGCCTGGAGCTATTTTTCCTGCGGGAGGGTATTGGAATGGGAAGGTTGCTGCTCATACGATCGGCAACCAGACCTTCACTGTTACTGACAATGCCAATTCTGGACTGACGGCTACCAGCATCGCAGTCCCCGTAATCGTGGCCTCATCGAAATTGGTAATGACATTGCCGCAGCCGGTTGTGGCGGGAAAGACCGTTCGCGCGCACATTGTCGCGGAAGATGTCTTCAACAAACCTATGATTGGATACGGAGGAGTTATTCACTTCTCATCTACAGATCCGCGCGCCGTTTTGCCGGCCAGTGCGACGCTTATAAACGGCGCGGCGGATGTGAATGTGATCTTTAAGACGGCCGGTCGCCAGAAGCTCTCAGGGTTCGATAATCAGGATCCGAATGGACCCGCCACAATTACTGTCGTATCAGTACAGCCAAATGTGGCCATCCATTTCAAAGTCGCTGCTCCGGCATCGACAACAGCCGGTCTGGCCTTCAATGTCCTTGTCTCTGCGGTTGATGTCTACGGCAATACGGTTGGCAGCTATTCAGGCATCGCCCACTTTACGAGCACGGATCCTCAAGCTGTTCTGCCTGCGGATGTGGCTATTACAGGCGGCATGCGTCAGTTCGCGATTAAACTCAAGACCGCCGGACCACAGCGCATCAGCGTGATGGACACTACGGCGACCGCCATAGCAGGTACGAGCTCGCCCATTGCTGTTGGGGCCGCCTCCGCTTTCCGTCTTATGATTGCCGTTCCGCCGGCAACCACCAACAGTGCTGCCTTCTATGGCACAGTCAAGGCGCTGGATGCCTTTGGGAATATGGCGGCCTCGTATGCCGGAACCGTGCACTTTACAAGCGCGGATCCCAAAGCAGTTCTGCCGGCTGATTCGACCTTGATTAACGGCACTCGCCAATTCAGTTTCAAGTTGAAGACGAAGGGCAATCAGACGATTAAAGCGACTGATACTGTGAAACCGTCGCTAACAATCACGACAGCCCCAATTAGCGTGTCATAAGATCGAATACACGGAAGCCCAAAGATCGGATATCACTTACACGCCCAACGGCCCTGCCACCAACCTATGGTGGCAGGGCCGTTGGGCGTGTGTGGAAGGCGTGAGTTTCTTAATGATTTTAGTTTCGGAAGAAATAAAACTATTGCTATATAAAATTATAGAACTATGGTAATCTAAGAACGTCTTAATCTGTAGAAGCAAGTGAGCATACTTGTATTGAACTATTCCTAAACAAGTATGTTGATTCGTCTTATAGTTTGAAGCCGATTTCGATTGTCGCTGTGGGATATCGTTCTCACTGCGATTTGTGGAAGGGCAGCTGGGGCATCGATATCGCCCCGTCTTTCTTATAGAATATCGGTCTGCAAATTTTATGCCAGTTTGCTGACCGATTACTAATGTTCGTCTGTGGAGGCCAAAATGGATACTGCTTGTAGATCGCATTCCCCCATGTTGTGGCTGCGAAGTTCTGCCATATTCTGGTTGCGAAGTTCTGCTGCCGGCGCGATGGCGCTGCTATCGTGTCTGATGCTTCTTGTCATGTCATCCCCAAGCGCGTTCGCCGGACCGGCGACGCACTTCAAGCTCGATTATCAGGTTCCCGGCTTTACATCCGATTATTGGTTGACCTGGCCCGAGGTAAGTGTTCCCCTATTCGTGACTGCATTGGACGCCGACGGAAATGTCGATACCACTTATAGCGGCACGGTACATTTGACCAGTACGGACGCCAAGGCCAAGGTTTATCTCGGCGCAAACTCCACTGGTCCAATGCCAACAGACTTCACGCTCACGGCAGGAATATTGGAGAAAGATATCTCTCTGTATACTGCGGGCGATCAAACGTTCACGGCCACAGATACCGCAAATCCATCGATCACGGGAACAAGCGGCATTACCACCGTGAGCTCTTCCTATCCGGTGAGAGCCACCATTTCAGGCGCGCCGTCGAGGGTGTCTCCCGGTCAGCTTTTTACGGTTTCTGTCCGGGTTTATGACGCGTACGATAATGAAGTCACGGGCACAGACTATCCCCTAGATATGTTTGTGGACTGCAGCGATCCGTCCGCGTATACTCCGTTCTACATAAATTACGAGGGCGACTACGACTTTGCGTTCAATACACTCGGCGGCCAGAGCGTCCATTTGAATTCGATCAATTACGGAATTAGCCTGGGATTTGGTTCGAGTGTCGTCGGTGGAGCGGCGAGTTTCTCTGTATACACTCAGGGTTCATCGGGCCCGAGTGTCGGCAAGCCGATTCAAATGTATCTGCAGGCGGAGGACGAAATAGGGCAGGATACGCCTTTCTATAACGGCACGGCGCACCTGACAAGCGGTGATCCGAATGCCATCCTCCCGGCCGACGTCACGTTTGTAAATGGAGTGGCAACCCCGACCGTCACTTTTATGACGCCCGGCAGCCATACGTTTACGGTTGTGGACAGTGGAAACAGCGCGATAACGGGCCAGAGCGATATCTTCGTCTCGGATCCGGCGACAAGCTACTCGGTCAGCGTTCCGCCGAATTCTCCCCTGCATCATTCGGTGACTGTTACCGCATCGGCCAAAGAATTTCTCGGCAACGTGGTGGGCGACTATAACGGAACGGCCAACATCACAACCAGCGATCCGGCGGCTACAGTGCCCACGCAGGTCACCTTTACATCAGGGCAGGCGACGTTCGATGTCACTTTCAATACAACCGGCAATCGGACGATCACTCTTACTGCCCAGTCCGATAGTTCTGTAACGGGAACCGGCAGCACCAGCGTTTTCCTGCCGGCCACCAAGTATGTAATGACGGCTCCGTCTCCTATAACGGCCGGTGTCTATTTCATGGCGCATATCACTGCCCTCGATAGCGCCAACAAGCCCATTCCGAACTACACAGGAACGGCCCACTTCATAAGCAGCGATCCCAAGGCCGTGCTGCCTCCGGATACGGTGTTTAAGAATGGCGCTGCCGATGTGCGGGTGACCCTGAAAACTTCGGGCCGCCAGACCTTAACAGCGGTGGATACCGCAAATGGCTGGGGACCCGCCACTCAGTTTGTGGTCAATGTGTTGGCGAATGCGCCCGCGCACTTCAAGATCGACGTTCCTGCTACTGCGACGGCTGGAAGCGCGTTCAATGCCGTGGTCTCGGCAATCGACAGCTACGGCAACACGGCAACGTCCTATACCGGAACCATTCATTTCAGCAGCTCGGATCCTCAAGCTGTGCTGCCTGGGGATTTCACGATCACGGGCGGTTCGCGCCCCTTTACCTTCAAACTGAAAACGGCGGGAACACAGCGAATCAGTGTGACAGACACGACAGCTACCAGCATTACCGGCACGAGTTCGGCGATCGCGGTTACGGCAGGAACGGCTGCTCGCCTGATATTGACCATGCCTTCGACGTCCACTGCCGGCTCGGCCTTCTACGGCTCTGTGAAGGCTGTGGATGCCTATGGCAACCTCGCGCCATCTTATGGGGGAACGCTGCACTTCACCAGCACGGATGCCAAGGCTGTGCTGCCGGCTGACTCAACCTTGACTAACGGAACTCGCCAATTCAGTTTCAAGCTGAAGACGAAGGGCAATCAGACGATTAAAGCGACTGATACTGTGAAACCGTCACTGACAATCACGACAGCCCCAATTAGCGTGTCGTAAATTCAAAACAGATGAAGGAGCAGGCCCGAAGGCCTGCTCCTTCACTGCACTAAAGCCCTCTCAATGATCCTGTCATTTGTGCCGGAATCCTTGTCCATGCTTGCATCAAAACTGATCCTTGAACACTGCTAGACTTGACACCGCCGTTAACGATTGGTAGAATCCAGACTCTTCCGTTGTGCGCTCTCTTCCGCAATGGTGCGCGGAACTGAGCTGCTGCATTCTGCTCTAACGGCGCTGTTGCCTTCTCAATCCTGGCTGTCGCCATTCTGCGACCGGTCTTTGCGTAGCCCTTCGCTGTGCGCGCTTGCTCTACCCTGAAGGAGACAGGCATGTCAACGGCAATCGTCGAAGCGACCCACACACTTGCTGCGAGTTATACCGGCCATCCCCTTGAGCCGTTGTCCCGATCTGAGATCCGCGCGGCTGTCGATATTCTACGCATCTCCGATAAGCTCTCCCCAACCATACGTGTGATTCAGGTCATACTGAGCGAGCCTCCCAAAGATCTGGTTCTGTCATGGGAGCCTGGTGTTGCTGCGCCTCGTGAGGCGCTCGTCCAGATCCTCGACAACGCCGGTGGCAGCCTCTATGAAGGCATCGTTTCCCTTACCGAAGGAGCAGTGATAGGATGGAAGCTCATTCCCGGCGCACATCCGGCGATCGTCCTCGATGAGTTCTTCGAATGCGAAGACACTGTGAAGGCTGATCCATTGTTCCAGGCTGCCATGGAAAAGCGCGGCATTACGGACATGAGCCTGGTAATGGTGGATCCATGGTCTGCCGGTTGGTATGGTCTGGAGAGTGAAAAATATGGCAATGCCCGCCTTCTGAGAGCGCTCGCCTGGGTGCGGTCCGAGATAGGGGATAACGGCTACGCGCATCCTGTTGAGGGGCTTGCGGTGATGGTCGACCTTAATGCGATGTCGGTTATTGAGGTGCTGGATTACGGCATCGTACCAATTCCACCGGATCCCGGCAACTACTCGCGCGATTATATCCACGAGTTCAGCCCGACCGGTGAATTCCGCAGTGATTTGCGTCCGATTGAAGTTACTCAGCCGGAGGGAGCCGGCTTCAGGATCCAGAACCATCTAGTCGAGTGGCAGACGTGGTCTTTTCGCATCGGCTTTACGCCGCGTGAAGGGCTTGTTCTCTACACCCTCGGCTACAAAGACGGCGGGCGCATCCGGCCGATCCTCTACCGTGCCGCGCTCTGCGATATGGTAGTTCCATACGGCGACCCCGACGAAAAGCATTATCACAAGAATGCATTCGATTGCGGTGAATACGGTATCGGCATGCTGGCGAATGCGTTGGAACTGGGCTGCGACTGCCTGGGGCTGATTCGCTACTTTGATGCTCACATGGTCGGCAGCCGCGGAGATGTCCTGACGTTGCCTAATGCCGTCTGCCTCCATGAGGAGGATTACGGTATTCTGTGGAAGCATGTCGATTGGCGTTCGAACCAGACCGAGGTGCGCCGCTCACGCCGCCTCGTCGTATCTTTCATCTCCACGGTCGGCAATTATGAGTATGGCTTCTACTGGTATTTCTACATGGACGGCACGATCCAGTACGAGATAAAGCTCACCGGCATAATGCACACAGGTGCGCTGCCGCCCGGCGAAACACGGAAATACGGAACACTTGTCGCTCCCGGTCTCTATGCGCCGAATCATGAGCACTTTTTCAATGTCCGTCTCGATATGTCCGTGGACGGTCCCCTGAATTCCCTCTACGAAGTGCATTGCGAGATGGAGCCGGAAGGGCCCGATAACCCGGCCGGCAACGGCTACTATGCGGTATCCACGCTGCTGAAGACCGAGTCTGAGGCCCAGCAGCTGATCGACCCTCTGCGGGGGCGCTACTGGAAAATCGCCAATCCTCATATGAAGAACGGACTTGGCCAGCCCGTCTCCTACAAGCTGATGCCGGGAGAGAATACCTCGGCGTTTCAGCATCCTACGGCGTACATCACAAAGCGCGCCGGGTTTATGAGCAAACACATCTGGGCGACACCGTACGATCCCGATGAACTATACGCGACCGGCAAGTATCCCAACCAGAGTGAAACGGATACCGGGCTGCCGGCCTATACGCAATATGATCGCTCTATTGAGGACAGCGACCTTGTCGTGTGGTACTCGATGGGCCACAATCACATCCCGAGGCCGGAAGACTGGCCGGTAATGCCGGTTGGTTACATCGGTTTCACGCTTAAGCCCGTAGGGTTCTTCGATCGCAATCCTGCGCTCGATGTGCCTCCCACGGAGACCGCTTGCTGTGTGCAGCATGTCGACGATCCCGCAACAACTGTCTGACGCGGAAGGAGAGTTAGCATGACGGACCACAATCGAGAAAAACATACGGTGTACTGCGCCCATTGTGCGCTGCCGGTGCGCTCTCCTGTGAGCCTTCGGGAGACGGAAGGCCGGCACTTCTTCTGCTGCGCCGGCTGCCGGCAGATCTATGTGCTGCTTCGGGAACTCAGGCCGGACCGCTGGACGGCCGCGCGTGAACAATCATAAGGATTATGGGAGGGGACGGTATGAGCATCCACACGTTTGAACCTGTCCGCTACTACAGCGCCCTTGGCACATACGATCCGGTGATGACGATCACAAGCGGCGATACGGTCATCACGACGACACTGGATGCCGGTGGACGCGACGCTCTCCTTGCGAAGCGGCATGTGGGCGTCAATCCTATGACGGGGCCTTTTTACATTGCGGGCGCGGAGCCGGGCGATACCCTTCGGGTGCGTCTCGATCGCATTACGCCGAATCGGCGTTACGGTTGGACAGGCACGCAGCTTGCGCCTAACGTGATCGATCCGGAGGACAACCTCGCCCTCTCCCCGCTGCCGGACTGGGGTGAGCGCGATGGAGACTGGGATGTCGATGTGGATGCCGGTACAGCCACTCTCGTCGAGCCTGCAACAAGTCTTGGCCGTTTCGCAATTCCTATTCGCCCTATGATCGGATGTTTTGGTGTCGCTCCGCCAGGCGATCAGGCCATCTCCACGGCAACCTCATCCACGCACGGCGGCAATATGGACTATAAGGGCTTTGTGGAAGGCGTAAACGCCTTCTTTCCGGTGGCCGTACCCGGCGCTCTCTTCTTTATCGGAGACGGACACGCCGCGCAGGGATGCGGGGAAGTGGTTGGAACCGGTATCGAGATATCGATGGATGTTCAGTTCACGGTGACGCTGCTCAAAGGCAAAAAGATCGGCTGGCCGCGTATGGAGAACGACACGCACATCGTGGCCCTTGGCAATGCGAGACCGCTCGATCAGGCTCTGCAACACGCGACCAGCGAGCTGGCCCGGTGGCTTCAGGCCGACTACGAACTGGATGTCATGGGATCGCACATATTGATGGGACAATGTATCGAGTACGAAATCGGCAACGTCTTCGATCCGGCCTATACTGTTGCCGCGAAGATGTCCAAAAGCCTGCTTGCCGTGCTGGGAAAGGTGTGATCATGTGGTATACCGTCATACGGTAAGCGGTACGGTTTTTAGCTTTGACGACCTGAGGGAGCTGCTTGCGAAAGCGTCTCCGCTGCGGTCCGGCGATATGCTTGCCGGTGTTGCGGCGGGAAGCGCGCAGGAGCGTGTCGCCGCTCAGATGGCCCTTGCCGATCTCCCTCTTCGCGCCTTTCTTAACGAAGCCATTATCCCATACGAGACCGACGAAGTTACCCGACTTATCATGGACACGCATGATGGCGCGGCTTTTGCGCGCGTGGCACATCTCACCGTGGGCGGTCTGCGTGATTGGCTCCTCTCTGACGAGGCTACTTCTGAGCGTCTCGGCGCGCTGGCTCCGGGGCTTACGCCGGAGATGGCGGCGGCCGTCAGCAAGATCATGCGTCTTCAAGACCTTATCGCCGTGGGCGCAAAGTGTCGGGTTGTGACCAGGTTCCGCACGACAATCGGCCTCGAAGGCCGACTCTCCACCCGCATCCAGCCCAATCACCCGACCGACGATCCGCGCGGCGTAGCCGCAAGCTTTCTGGACGGCCTTCTCCTTGGCGGCGGCGATGCCGTCATCGGCATTAATCCGGCAACTGATAATGTCGACGCCTGCATTCGCCTTGTCACCATGCTCGACGACCTCAGAACCCGTTTCGATATCCCCGTGCAATCGTGTGTGCTGGCCCATGTTACGACGTCGATGGCTGCCGTGGAGCGTGGAGCGCCGGTCGATCTCGTGTTCCAATCGATCGCCGGCACGGAGGCCGCCAATCGCGGTTTCGGCATCGACCTTGCCATGCTGGCCGAAGCGCAGGAAATGGCGCTTGCACTCGGTCGAGGCACAGTAGGGAATGATGTAATGTATTTCGAGACGGGGCAGGGCAGCGCGCTGTCGGCCAATGCCCATCATGGAGTCGATCAGCAGACGGTTGAGGCGCGGGCCTATGCCGTTGCGCGACACTTCAAGCCGTTGTTGGTGAATACGGTGGTGGGATTCATCGGCCCGGAGTATCTTTATAGCGGGAAGCAGATTATAAGAGCGGGGCTTGAGGATCACTTCTGCGGCAAGCTGCTGGGCGTTCCTATGGGCTGCGATGTATGTTACACCAACCATGCCGAAGCGGATCAGGACGACATGGACGCTCTACTGACACTTATCACCGCCGCGGGCTGCAGCTTCATTATGGGCGTTCCAGGCGCGGACGATATCATGCTAAACTACCAGAGCACATCGTTCCACGATGCCCTTTATGCCCGCCGTATTTTGAACAAGCGCCCCGCGCCGGAGTTCGAGGAGTGGCAGCAGCGCGTGCTGCCGAACTTGCCGGATGCGGCTTTTGTATCTGCGAACGGCCACAGTCCCCCAGCTTTGCTTAATCTCCCTTTCCAAGCACCGCCGATGGAAGAATTGGGGCAAGAGGCTGCTGCGATTGATGACGGCGGCTTCGATCCCGGCGACGTCCTTGCCGGCAGTCTGTCGGTTGTCAACGGTGGGATTGCGGTGTCACCGCCGGACTGGGAGCGGCTTCGCGCCTGGACACCCGCTCGCATTGGCATTCCACTGACCGGGGTGTCTCAGCCTACAGAGCAGCAGCTTGAGTTTCAGCGCGACCACGCGCAAGCCCGAGATGCCGTCCATACTCCGCTCAATGTCTCAGTAATATCTGCGGAGATCGAGGCGCTTGGCCTTGAGACATTAACGCTTCAAAGTATGGCTCGCGACCGAGCTGAATATCTGCAGCGCCCGGATCTCGGCCGCAGTCTCTCTCCCGAATCGCTGCCATTGCTTGCGCCATATATGCAGGGTTTCGATATCGCCTTCGTAGTCGCTGACGGCCTCTCATCTGTTGCTGTGCAGAACCATGCGCCCGCGCTTCTTGCCGACGTCATGCCTATTTTGCATCGTGAGGGCTGGTCTACCGCTCCCATATCGATCGTCACCCAGGCCCGGGTTGCCATAGGGGATGATATCGCACGCGCACTCATTGCATCGATCGTCGTCGTACTGATCGGCGAACGTCCCGGTCTCAGTTCACCCGATTCGCTTGGGATCTACCTCACCTGGAAGCCGGCACCCGGCACACTCGACTCACAGAGAAACTGCATCTCCAACGTCCGACCGCAAGGATTGCCGTACCACATAGCTGCCCGGAAGCTCATCTATCTGATACGAGAAGCCCAACACCGCCAGTTATCGGGCGTTGATTTGAAGGAAGACGCCGAGGCTGTCGCTCTGGAAGGCGCATCTGCCCCTATGCTGCAATGAGGGGATCGCTTCTCTACTTACGATAACCCGACAGCGCCGCCTGATACGCATCTTTGACCAAGTCGATGCCTTCGGCGCGGAAGCCGACCTCTCGCAGCAGGCCGTCATCCAGGCCGTAGATCCAGCCATGGATGGAAAGCGGCTGCCCGCGGTTCCAGGCGTCCTGAACGATCGTTGTCTCACACACGTTGACGGCCTGCTCAATGACATTGAGTTCGCATAGTCGGTTGATTTGAGCGTCCTCGTCGGCAATTGCGCTCAGCAGATCCAGATGCTTCTGGCGCACATCCTGGACATGCCGCAGCCAGTTGTCGATGAGACCGAAGCGCGCATTGGTTAATGCCGCTCGAACGCCGCCGCAGTTGTAATGTCCGCAGACGATCACATGCTCGACTTTGAGGACATCCACGGCGTATTGCAATACCGATAGACAGTTCAGGTCCGTATGCACGACGACGTTCGCCACATTGCGATGAACGAACATCTCACCGGGCAGCAGTCCCACGATCTCATTTGCCGGGACGCGGCTGTCCGAGCACCCGATCCAGAGGTAGGCCGGCGCCTGTTGGTTTGCGAGCAGGGTAAAGAACTCCGGATCGCGTGTGGTGATATCCTTCACCCACTGTCGATTATTGTCAAAGAGCTGTTTTGGATCATGCATGGCTGTTTTTCAGGTTCTCCGAGAATTAGCCGATAACCGCTTTATCCGTTATCGTGTAAAAGGCCGGTTTCATCTTACCTGGATCGTCAAGGTTTAGGGAGAAGGTGGTTCCACGTTCACCCTTGGACAATCAATACACGATGGGCTACAAGAGAAATATGCGCGGAATGCCAGCATGAGAAATACTACACAGAGGCTTAAACGGTGGACATAATCTCGGACAGGAATATGTGGCTCAGGACGATGTGGGATCAGATAATCCAAACAGCTGAAAGCAGGCTCAATCGCTCCTTGACCGATAAGGAAGCAGCGGCTGTCTGGATATACTCGTTTCCTCAAACTGGAGCCCGTTGCTTACGCTTCAGCGTTGACGATACATCTCAAATTCGACCTGTTTGCCGGAGTGTGATGCCTTGGATTTCTTACATCGCTTAAATGAAGGTTTCGCGGCCAGACTGCGAGAGCTTGAGGCAGAAGGCATTATTCATGTGCGCAGCGATCTACGTCCGCCGGAAACGCCCTGTGACATGTGGGCATCGTTAAATCGAATCGGTCTTAAGCCCGATTTGTACGTGTACCGCATCATGTCTCAAGAAAAAATCGATAAGTGGTGGCTTGAGAGCACCGCCCAATACCGCAACGCTGAAATCTGCCGCATTGCCGTACACGGTATCCGTTACTGGCATACTATCGAACCGCATTCATCGGCTGACTGGATCAAAAGCATCTGGGAATCGACAATTGTACTGCCCCAACTTGAGGAGAGTGATCTCCCGGCACAGAACGTGATTACAAATCTGCTGTTGAGCATGCCGCCGTTTACGAGTGTCACATGCTTACAGAGATTTGACGACCCATATGCGACTTTCCACCGCAGCCTGATAAGATCGGAGCCACTTGATCTTTCGATTGCCTCTCAGGTTGAGTTTATATTGGATTCAGTTGATCCGCCAAACAATGTGGTGGATGACCGGGTATACGCGGTGATCTCCGAAAATCGCAGCGTCCTGAGTGCAGAATTGGTCAATCTCCTTGATGCAGCGATCGGTGAACTTAAGAATCGGCTTTGGGCTGTTCCCTGGCTATTTTCTCAGTTCGAGACCGTAGCTGGCGATCGGGAGTGGCTGGAGGCGGCGTACTGGAATGCGGACCTACCTGGTCGCTTCAATATCGTTATCGCAATCGGAGTGCTTCGCATCGAGAGATTTGCGCCGATGCTAAATCGTATCATGCTTGAGGGGGAGAATCTGTATCTCCGTGGCCAGGCGCTCGCTGCTGCCGACAAGATACAGTCTCCGGAAAACCTGCCGACCATTCTTGCATTGATGGATTCTTCACCCGTAGAACTGGAATTGTGTGTTGCTACCGCCTTGAAAGGTTATGGAGTTGAAGCGGCGCGGCCGTTCTTCAACAGCATCTTTCATCGGCCTGATGCTTCGCAAGATATAAGAACGATGGCTGCATGGGGGCTGGCAAGGCTTGGAGATCCCCAGGCTCGCAGTTATCTGCTATCAACGCTGCTGGCAATTGATGTCCGGAATGACGCCATGTGGCCTGTGGCGGAAGCGGTAGCCGATCTGGAAGGGTGGGAATACAAACGGAACCGTCGCAGTGTCGAACAGATTGTGGCTAAGGTGAAGGGGTTCTGAAACTAATCAATGGGTATGAATCTCTTTATTGAAAGCCCTGTCTCCATAGAGACTTTTTTATCTGCCGCAGAAAAGGCATTACCGGAGGTCTGTCCTGGTTTTGCCGGTGAACTTTCGATATGTGAATACGCGGGCGGTGAAAAGCTGCCGCTGACTGCAACGCACATCGGCGATACACGTCCGCTGCTGCTGATCCGCGCCAACGACAAATATAGCGTTATTGCTCTTGCGATTGACCTGCGAGAATTTTGTTCCGCTGAAGCTCGTCATATCCAGGTAAGCTTTTTGCCTGAAGGAGGGATCGGTGATCCCGGCCGGCTGCTCTTGGCCGCAGCGTGCGCGCTTGCGCTTGCCCGGCTTACTGATGCGTATATTGATGGAATATCGCCTGCGGAGTTCATCGATAACGTAAAGGCAAAAGATTATCCTTGCCCGCAGTCCTTGCATAACGAAGATCGTCTCCCGCGCCATATTGAGAGAGGTTTCGTTTACCTTGCTCCGGAATGGGCTTTAAGACTTCACGCTTTGCCTGCAGCCGCGTATCTGCAGACCATTCAGGAGGTCATATCAGGCGCTAGGGGCATCTCGCCGGATTTCTATTTCCTTGGCGAGGCCGAGATGTGTCAGAGCAGAGCCTGGAGCTCTACTTCAGACGATCTTCAGTGGGCGCACGCAGCTATCTTACTCTTTGAACAAAATGCCAGGGAAGAACCGGAACATCGAGAAAGCTCTCTGCGACGGGCGATGAAGACTCGTGAGATACAGATCCTTCGGCATGGTTTGCTTATAGGTGACTTTGTGCTTGATCCGGAATATTTGAAGGAGATTTACCAATGACGGACTGGATGTTTGCGTATGCCGGAGATTATTCCGACCTGAACTTCGATGTCGAGCGGCACAGGGAAGCTTTTCGGAGGTTTTCCGAATCCAATATCGATCCTGGCAGTGTTCGAGCGATCCTCACGGCGCGGAATGCGCTTTTGTTTGAGTTCCCAGGTACTCGGTTTCATGTAGGGAGTGCGACGGACTTCAAACATCTAAGTCCGGATAATGAGGACGGCAGTTTGCTTGCCACTGTTCCTTTGCATCATGCTGAAGACCCTGCGGAGATCGAGCTCGTATGGGATGACGTGGCTCGTTATCTACAGCGCCACTTTCCAGGCCGCTGCCTGGACATAGGCAAGGCTGCAACCGTTGCAGAAGACGCTGGTGTTGTCTATCTTGCTCTTTTCGATCCTGAAGTATCCGATATACAATAATTTGATTATGCTATCCGATAGGGCGAGACAATCTTACGAGAAGCAGGCGGAGCATTGGCGGAATCTTCCGGAGGCGGAGCCGCCGCTGCCATGGCGTCGCTTGGGACGTATACCGGCCGGCGATTTTCAGGCTCTCGGGTACATCGACGATTCCGATTATTTGCTGCTGGTTACGTTGTATGGGCGAGAGCTCTGGCATTGTCCAACGTTGACCCGGATTGCCGCTGATGACAATGAACAGGTTCCGTCATACAGTGATCTTGTAAGACTTCGATCTCCGGGTATCGGCCAGATGTCAAATAGGATTGTGCGTTTGGCGGGCGTCCATGGCGGCGGCCTTCCCAACGGAACTGTAGACGGTTGGTCGTTGGAATTGGTCTCAATTTCGATTGGAGAACAGTACGTGATTCTGGTCGGACCGCACGGACCTGGTGAGGATGGCGAAATATATAAACTTGTTAATGCCTGGGTGGTAGCGCCATTCGGATTTTCAGATACCGGCCTCATCTTCATCATCAACGACGGAATGGGGGATATCTGGGTCTACGGTCGCGATAGCATAGACACGCAGGCTGGCGCTTGAGTGTAACCCGGCCCGCGAACGAGAAGACAGCTTGTAAGACTGTTCACATGGCGCTAATATTCCGATTGCATCGCCGTGGTTTGGAGTATACTATTTGCACACACTCGTCACTGAATATTCGACTGAGGCGAATTATGCACTTCCGCCAAATGAGCAAGCTTGCGCCACGCAAGAGCAATACAAAAATCACGCACTTAACACAGCAAACTCTTCAGGCCGTTTCGGTCTCACGACGGTATAGGAGCCTGCACAGCTTTGCGGCGGCTTTAGCTTTTATGCCATTGCTGACGCCGGCTGCCCACGCCATTTCCGTCGACGATGTAACCCATGCTGCGCCGGGACACGCCTACGCGCCAAGCGAGTTTCCGCTGCCGGGTCTCTCTACCCTCCCAACTACAACACTCGACGGCAAGCCCGTCGACTTGGCCACGAAACCCGGCTGGAAAGTTATCTATTTCTGGAGTGCGGAGTGTCCATGCGTTGAGGCGTGTGAGCAGTACAGCTTCCTGCCGCTGGCAAAGCAATATGCGGGCAAGGTGTCATTTTACGGGGTCGTTTCCGGCGGCTATGACCTGACGCTGGGCAAAGCGCTGACTGACAGTATCCGTCAGCGCCATCTCCCATACTCCGTACTTTGTGATAACTCCCATGCCGTCGCTCTGGCGCTCAACGCAAGTGTTACTCCGCAGACGTTCATCCTCGATCCGCAGAACCGGGTTGTGTTCGCTGGTATGGCCGACGATTCCCGGCGCTACCTCAAGGATGCCAAACCCGGTGGCGTCAAGCATACCTTTCTTTCCGAAGCCCTCGCTGAAGCCCTCGCCGGCAAGCAGGTATCGCATCCCACCAACCAGCTCGAAGGCTGCATCGTGGCCTGGTGATGCTGTCCGCTAAGTCACCTTTGCTAATTCACCGGTATCGACTGAGACATAACTCCGGCGATACCGGCTAAAGCATAACTCAACGTTCTCGCATTCCTATTCCCCACTGCCTCTCTCCTCCCTTTTGTTAACGATTGATCGCCAGATTGGCTTCCAGTGTCACATTTATTGTAAAATGCTCTGTAGCGTGTGGACATTATGTCCTCATCCCTGTATAACCCGGGACATGCTGTTTTGCCTCAAAGCGTTTATTCGTCTTCAGAGAAACCTATGCCTAATACATGCGAAAAGTGCCAAGCGAAGCTTGGACCGGAAATGCGGTTTTGTCCAATCTGCGGACAGAAATTGGACACTCCGGTTACTGAGGATCCTCCTGGCGATCCTCTAGTCATTGATCCCGGAATCCAAAGTAAAGACGATTCTAACCTTGGAGTTAAAGTGGGGATTGCCCTTGCCGTTCTGTTTGGAGTGTGCCTGTTGGCCTGGATCATGGCAGATGCAAACAAACACTCTGCAAGCAACGTAAAACCGGCTCCGCTGCTGTCTTCGACTCCGGCGCCTCTTACCGCTGAACAGCGGCGCCTAAATGCCTTAAAGGCTGAAAAGCAGAAGCAAGAACAGCTTCTCAGCGCGCATAAGCTAAAGTTGGCGCAGGCGCAAGAAGCCGCCCGGCAGGCAAAAGAAAAAGCCGAGCAGGACCGGCAAGCTGCAGAAGACGCTAAAGAGGAGGAAGAGGCGCGGCAGAGACAAGAGGAAGAAGACCGCAAGGATCAAGAAGCTTATGCCGTTATCAAGGCTAAAGTAAAACGCGACTATCCGGATGATTATATATCACAAAAAGGCGTGTATGACATGGCTGTGCAAGCTTATCAGGATATGAAGCTCCTGCCTGACGATGAAATCAAAGCCAAAGTTCAACATGACTATCCGGACGACTATGTGAGCCAAAAGGGCGTTTATGACATGGCGGCAAAAGCTCGGGAGGAAATGAGAGCTTTACCGGATGATGAGATCAAGGCAAAAATGGAACATGATTACCCCGATGACTATATTTCCCAAAAAGGCGTTTACGATATGTCTCGAAAAGCCAAGCAAGACATGCAGTAAGCCGTAAAATCAGTCGATGGAAGATGCAAGCGATGCATATTCGAGAATTACATGATTTGGTGGTGAAACGATGTCCGATTCGCAGGTAGACGAAACAGGCAACTCGATAGACCCAGGAGATAGGAAAAATCCGAGAAAACGGATTGTACTTGCAGGCATATTCTTAATTATCCTTGTGTCAGGAGGGATATATTTCCTCAACTATTCAGGGCTGCAATCGCCAATGAATGAAGTTCTGTCGAGTGATCCACGTAATCAAGGGATTAAGGTTTCTGTTCACTATGATAACTATGTTGATCAACCCGTTATTGTTTATGATATGACTGATGTCGCAGGTACGAATAGCGAAGCCGATGTCTTTCGAGTGCTGCTGCAGTTTGCCGATAAAATGCAGAACGCAAGTGTTAAGCGAGTCAAGCTCGCCTGTCGTGGGAAGGTCAAATTCTGGATAGCCGGCGACTATTTCCAAAAACTCGGTAAAGAATTTGGAACGCAGAATCCAATCTATACCACGCGCACTTTTCCCGAAAACACATTTAAGCCGGACGGTAGTCCGGGATTCTCTCACTGGGAAGGTGGTTTTCTCAGTGTAACCTCGAACCAGCTACAGGATTTTAACGACTTTCACGCCCAATGGTGGCTCAATGACCTTTCGAAAACATAGGGTATGTGTGCTCTGGAACGGGCAGTGCCGTTCCAGAGCCTTTTTAGCTGTGCTTAGATCTCCCGATTTTAAAGTTTGGAAGCCTGAGCCATAACATTGTGTGTAATCTCAGTGCTCATTATTGTCGTGGTCACATTTGGAAGCCCCGCTGTCGTCGCCTTCAATGTGATGGCGCCCGATTTATGGCCGGCCTTTACGATGGCGAGAAGCCTGCCTTCAAACGCTGAGTGAACTGGAACCTGGAAGCTTTCGACGCTATCCGGTTTGCCATTTCCGACGGCGAGCAGTTTCCCGGGGCCGATGAGTGTGAACGATACCTTGTCCGATGCCGTCGTGCACAGGTTGCCGTCTTTATCCAGCAATTCCACGGTGATATACGACAGATCCTCTCCGTCGGCATGGATCGTTTTGCGGTCCGGTGTGAGCCGGATGCTTGCGGGAGCGCCTGACGTCTTCAGTGTCCAGCGCGCCACTTCCTTGCCCTGATCGTCCAGACCGATGGCGTCGACTTCTCCAGCCGCATAGGGTACAGTGTAACTTGCTGTGAAGCGGGTGCTCTGATTGGTTTCCTTCTCGCCGAGATCCCTTCCATTGACGATCAGCTTTACCTTCGGGGTTCTCGCGTAGACTCGGATCGTTCTGTTTTTGCCTTCGCTTCCCGGCCATGTCCAGTTTGCGCGTTCATCCGGCCAACCCCAGCCGCTGACGGTATAGTTGGGCTCACCCTCGGCCACGGCGTCCACAAATGCGGCTACCTTCGGCCCGGTATTCCACAATATGCCGCGATAGTAACTCTGCGGCTTGCGTGTGCCGATGATGTCGATATCTCCGCAGCCTGCCACTGTCCAGGGATAGTCTCCTGAAAAGCCATTGCCTTCGCCGGGGTAGTAGGCCCGGCCGATACCCGCCTCGCCCATATAATCCATGGCCGTCCACACGAAATCACCGACGACATACGAGGTATTCTCGACGGGCATCCAGTAGTCGAAAGCTTCCTTTGGGAATGACTCCGTGGCGGCGATGATCCTCTTGGGAAACTTTGCGTGATCGCCTTCATAGTCCCCGCGTTTATAGTTGTATCCGGCGACATCCAGAGTTCCGAAGTACTCATCACGCCCATCTCCGCCTCCGCCGCTGTAGGCCGCTGTGACCAGTCTTGTGGGATCGATGGAGCGCGCCATGGAGGCCATTTCCCTGGCGCGGGCGTTCCCCTCGGAAGTCGCCTGTTCCGGGATCTCGTTGCCGATCGACCACAGTACGATGCTCGGATGGTTGCGGTCTCGCTCAATCATCGATCTCAGGTCCGATTGCCAGTTTGCCTTGTAGAACCGCGCGTAATCCATCGGGCTCTTGCCGTTGGCCCAGCAGTCGAAGGCCTCGTCGATCACAACCATTCCAAGCCTGTCGCACGCATCCAAGAATGCGGGTGACGGTGGGTTATGGCTCGTTCGAATTGCGTTGAAGCCGGCGTCCTTAAGCAGTTCCACCCGGCGCTCTTCGGCGCGGTCGTAAGCTGCGCTGCCGAGCGGGCCGTTGTCATGGTGGACACAACCGCCACGAAGCTTCACGGCTTTCCCGTTTAGAAGAAAACCATGTTCAGCATCGAATGAGATCGTGCGGATTCCGAAGTGTGTCTCGGTATGATCGATGACTTTGCCGTCGACGATGATTTCCGCAACCAGGGTGTAGAGGCTCGGACTTTCCATCGACCACAGTGAGGGGGTGGGGATCGTTAAGGATATGCCGACATCCTGTGGCTCGGTCGACAATGGATTGATATCAGCCTCTTTTGTAGCTGCTGCTTTTCCCTGTGCATCGAGTGCCGTGAGGCGCAGCGAGCTGTGCGGTGTGATTCCGTTCCAGTTCGCTGAATCGTTTACGATATGAGTTTGCACCGCAACGGTGGCGCTGTCTGCGCCGGCTTGCGGTGTCGTAGCCGATACTCCCCATGGCGCGATGCGTAGCGGCGGTGTGACGGTGAGATAGACATGGCGATAGATGCCGGAGCCGGAGTACCACCGGCTATGAGATCCGCTTGTATCCACGCGAACGGCAAGCGTGTTCTTCGCGCCAAGCTTTAGCCCGGGCGTCAGGTCGAGTTGAAAGGAGGTGTATCCGTATGGATGTGCCCCGATTTTCTTGCCGTTCAGCCAGATCGAGGCATCGTGATAGACGCCATCAAAGTCAATTGATATCTTCTTTCCGGCCCAGCTTTTTGGAGCGTCGAAGGTCTTTCGATACCAGCCCGGTCCTCCGGTGCTGAATGCCTCTCCGGGACCGCCGACAGCCTCGCTGTCGAATGGTCCGCTGCTTTTGCCGAAAGCGGCGCTGGATGCTGTGAGCCCTCCACCAGCCGGACCGTTGTAGGCGCGAACTGCCACCACATCGGTTCCATCGCCTTTGAGCAAGCCTGCCGGGACGATGTATCGCCGGGTCTCGGAATATGCCGTAATGTAGTTCGGCGGCAGAGATCCGGCGCCACCGATCCTTACTCCATTGACGAACGTGTCATCCACATCGTCGACCTTGCCGATAATCAATAAAAAGCTTTTGCCGCGAAGAACATCAGGTACTACAATATGGCGTCGATACCAGGCGAAGCTGTTTTCCGGAATCGTGTTGGGCTCAGTAACGGCGACGGGTCTCCAACCGGAGTCGTCAACACTCGCTGCGCTCCATGCTGGGTTATCGCCGGGGTTGATAAGCCAGCCGTTCCCATCCAGAACAAGGTGTGGCTGTACGGCTGCATGTGGTATGTCCTCAATGCTGAAGTCATGGGGCAGGTCCACAACTCGCCATTTGCCGTCACCGAAACCGGGGCCTTCCGCTCCGGCTGTTTCGCCTCGATAGAAGCGCCAACCGTCGTCCATAGATTGATGGATGCGCTGTGCGGAAACTGAGCCTGCCGCTGCAAGCAATACGCCGGCCGCCGCCGCTGTGTATGTTCTCACTGTCAAACCTCCGTTACCCTTGCAGCAAGACATAATGCCGTGCTGCCGGTGAAGCGGTCTCATTATAAGCGACGGTGGACTGACTGGCAATCCAAAATCGTGCTGAAAAGTTTAAGAATCACGCTTCGATTTTTGAAGCGCGGCAGCCAATTAAGAGTAGCCCTGGGATAATCGATGGCGAGATTATGGAAGTATGGGCGTGTTGGCGGGCGACTTAGCTGAGGCCCGCTTTCGGTAATCGCGAGGGCTTAGGGTAGTGTGCTGTTTGAAGTGCAGTGAGAAATAGCGCAGCTCGAACCCGGCCCTTTCGGCAATCGCTCCGACGGGAAGATCGGTCTTCTCAAGCAGACGCCGCGCATGTTCTAGGCGCTGGATATCGAGGTATTTGATGGGGCCCATCCCGATTTGCCGGTAGAAAAGATGGGACAGATGCGATACCGACATGCCGGCCAGATCGGCAAGCGCCGCCAGAGTTGTCCTCTCCGTAAGGTTCTCGTTGAGATATGCAACGACGCGCATAATCCTCGGATCGATACCTCCGCTATGGCTGAGCGGGTTTTGCAGATCGCACCAGAGCAGAGCCTCTTCCAGGGCGTTGAGGGCAAATAGCTGCCGGCGGTCATATGGCCCCTGGTAACGGGTGAGCGTCCGCGCCAGAGCTGTCTCGATGCGCTCACGCAGTTCGGGATCGTCGAGATTGATGCGCATCAGGCCGGGCGCAAGTTCGGGCCAATTCAGCAGATCGAGCCACTCCCGGCGAGGCTGGAAGTGCACCCATGTATATGCCCAGGTCGGCTCAAGCGGTCCGTAGTCATGCAGCACACCCGGACGCATCAGCGCCACTTCACCGGGACGCATCACGAAATCGCCGTTTACACTGCCAATTCGTCCGCTTCCACCGGTAGGCGCCATGATCTGCCAATCGTCGGTTCCGCGCGCACGATAAACGTTGTGCTGGAAGTCTATGCCCATGTGACCTGCAAACACGGTTCCGTTATTCTCGGGCCAGATATTGGTAAGACGCTCTCTCTTCATGGGATATCTCAGTGTTCCTGAATTGATCTGGTACTATCCCTATACCAGACTATTTCAGAGAATATATAATGTTTGTTCATATACTCAAGTATTACCGTTTTGTCGAGAACCTGCATCGCATTCGAAAAGTGGACGAGCCGACATGGGAACTCATCGAAACCGCAATCCGCGAATTGGACGGCTCCACTCAAACGGCTGTCACCATTGCGCAGAGCGTGGAATCGGAAGAGAACATGCTTTACACTCTTACGATCGGTGGGGGCCTGAGCGGGCAGTATACATGCTCAGCTGTTCTCGGTATCCGCAATGAAGTCAGCAATCTGATCGACCCATCAAGGTTCCTGGACGGCCGGGTGACCCTCCCAATCGGTATGCAGAGTTTTCGTATACCTGCCCGCGAGGCAGTTTCTCTCGACAAGGTGCTGCAAGCTGCCCGCCTGTATGCGGAAACCGGCGAGATTGACCAGAGCCTCAAATGGGAAATCGTCAATCCATATGGGGAATAAGAGGGCCATTCTTCATCTTCCCCCGGCATCAAAAGATAGGTCTAATGGCCTAATATCGTATTAAGTGTATATGGTACAATAACTTTACTATGATACTTGAAGTTAACCATATCGACTCTGATATCTTCGTCGTCACAGGCCTTTTCACTCCTGCAGAGTGTAAGCGTTGGATCGAGCAGGGAGAATGTCTCGGTTTTCAAGCTGCGGCTGTTAGCATGGCTTCAGGCGCTAAGATGATGCCTCAAGTGCGCAACAACGATCGGGCTGCATTTGAAGATCCCGAATTTGCTGTGGCGCTCTGGGAGAAGGTGCGTTACTTTGTTCCAGCTGAAATCGACGGCTGCCTGGCGCGCGGTTTAAGCGAACAATTCCGGTTCTACCGTTACGATCCCGGTCAGCGATTTAAACGCCATCGTGATGGTTCTGTTGACGGGCCTGCCGGTCAGCGCAGTAAACTGACCTTCTTGATCTATCTGAATGGCGGTTACGAAGGTGGGGAAACGGCGTTCGTCGATTATCGTTATGAGGATGGCGTTTCCATCCCCGAGAGCGTTAAGGTTTCCGGGAAGACGGGAATGGGATTGTTCTTCCGGCACGAGCGCAAGCATGAAGGTATGCCCGTTTTGACCGGACGCAAATACGTCCTGCGCACCGACGTCCTTTATGATATCGATCCAATCGCCACGGATCGTGCCGATGCCGAAGCGTGAAATCTGTTTCCGCGTGGCGGCGTATAGAGCATTATCCAATAGGCGGCTTTAGATAGGATTATCGCGATGAGATCTGACAACTATGGCCTGCAAGGCTTCAATGTACTGATATCTCCGGTCGCGGCTGGCGTGATCGATCGGCCGCCGGTTGCATACCATTCGGTGGGCATCAATGTCGGCCCTCCTGCCCGGGTGCGGGCAGCGAGAGACGGCTGTACGGATGACAGCATTCACGAAATACTGGCTGTTGACATCGCGCCGGCAGGGATGCGCTCATGTGTGGAAGTCGAATGGGAGCAGGGAAGTGTGGGTGATGTACTGTTTCTGCGTCTGACACCGGCCTTTCTTGAGACGGTAGCGGCTCAGAGCGAATGGAAGGGACGTCGTCCGGACATTCCCAACGAATTCCGCTTTCGCGATCCACAAATCGAACGTATTGGCCTGCTCTTCCATTCGGATATTGAGACGGGACACTCGAATGGCCGCCTCTATGGCGAGAGCCTTGCTACAGCATTTGGAGTTCATCTGTTGCGCCGGTATGCCGGCGGCAGGCAAGTTGTGCGCGAACCTTCCGGAGGACTTGGGAAGCGGCGAATGCGGCGTGTTGTCGAGTATATCGAGGCGCATCTGTCGGAGGATATCACGCTCACCGATCTCGCCGAGGCTGTGGGATTAGGATTAACTCAGTTTCGAACTCTGTTCAAGCAGTCGGCAGGCATGGCGCCGCACCAGTATGTAATCATGCGGCGTGTTGAGCGCGCCCGTGAACTTCTGCTGCGCGGAGATGCGACGGCAGGCGAGGCCGCTATTACTGTCGGTTTCTCAGACCAAAGCCATCTTACTCGTCACATGCGCCGCCGCCTGGGCGTTACGCCGGGAACGCTGGTGAATTCCGCCGAGATCGACAGAACGTTCTAAATACAGTCAATTTGTTCAAGACGGCGAGCTTGCGACCTCCCCATAATGGCCTCAGGATTTAACCCTGATGGAGGACGTACTATGCCAAGCCGAGAACGAGTTGCCGAATTGATTCGATATGTGGGAGATCAGCGCTTTATGGATGCGCTGGTCGAGTTTTACTACCCCGACGCCACTATGCAGGAGAATAATGCTCCCCCTCGCAAGGGCATCGTGGCCTGCCTTGCATTTGAAGAGGCGTTTCTGGAGACAGTTGCGCAGTGGCACGAGACCAAAGCGGCGTCGTTTCTAATTGATGGAGACCGCGTAGCCATTCATTGGGTCTTCGATCGGACAGCAAAGGATGGGACGCGCGCCACACGTGATGAGATCGCGTATCAGCTCTGGCACGATGAACGTATCATCAGCGAACGCTTCTACTACGATCCGTCGCCGGCAGCAAAGTAGCTGCGCATGAATAATGCTTCTTTACAGCCTCGGTAAAGACGAAGGTAGGTGGGAGCGTCAAACGCTCCCTCATTTCTATTTTCCGTGAACTTGTTTAGCTTTCGCTGCCGTAGTAGACGGCTTCCGTGGCCCGTAAGGCTTTGCCCTTAAACCGGTAGCCGGCCTTTCCCGGACGGATCATGTAAAGTGTGTTGGCAAACTGTGAAGACGGAGGAGGAACAGTGTCCGCTTCGGTGTCCTCGGCCCACTCGCTGGAGCGTTGACGTGGAGTACCTTGGTCAGCTTCAATCCGTTCCAGTCCCCAATCTCGTAATGTTTCCTTTCGGCTTTGTTGTGCTTCGATCAGCAGCATAACCAACCGGTTAGTCGTCTCGGCTTGGATCTTCATATTGCCCCGCTGGCTGGCTGTCTTCTTGAAGGGGTGGAGATCCGTGTAAATCGCCTTGTCGATGCGGCTAAGCGTAGTTTTAAGGTTCGCAATGTCATCATCAGCGATACGTTCTTCGATCGTAGCCCACTTTTCAATGAGAATTTCGTAGATTGCCGTTAATGTCTCTTTGTCGGATCGCGAGGATTTGGTTTCGGCGGGCTGGGCTTTGAAGGTTTCAAAGACCCTCTGCAATTCATTTTCCCATGACGTCGGGGCCATTCGCTCCCTGCTTTCATCTTCGAAATCGGCGTTGCCATAATTGTATGGCGCCGATGGAGTTGGTTGACGGCGGCCCTCGACGTAGTCCTGGGCGTTTTCGGTTGCGGCGTTTTCGGTTGCATCGGAACGTATTCCGGTTGCGGCATTCGGCTGGAACACCGACCGCGAAACGGACGAATCGAGTTGATTGTATAGAGCAATAAACCGTTCCGAGAGCGTTTCTATTTTACTGATGAGAAGTTTGGTGGTGTTGGCATTCTGTTCAACTTTTTGACTTTGCTGCTTGGCTTGCGTGTCCAAGGATGCTATTTGGGCCTGAAGTTTCTCGGGAATTGTATAGTCTATTTTAGGTGGAATTCGTGTTGCGGACTGAACTTCCTTCAGAAGAGGGGCGATTTTGCCTCCGATGTCTCTCAGTGCTCCATCGACGGCGTCTTTCGCAACACTATTCACGGCTTCCTGAATTTCGTAGTAGCCGCTTAAATTTTGCGGTGTAGATAACGGCTTCTCGGATGGTTCTTTGGATCGGCTTGCCAGGGCAGCTTGCAGAGAAGGCAAGAGATCCATGACATTGGTGTCGATTGCCTTAAGTGGTATATGGACTTTGTTAATGCTGCTTCCTATGTCTTCGAGATTTGACAAAGTTAAGCCAGTTTTATGTTCGATATTCTCCAAGGCGACGCCGATTTTGTTAAACTTGTCTGACTGTTCAATCTCTTGTCCTGACCGAGTTCTAGCCCTTATTGAGTCACGAATATAAAGGCCAGTCATTGCACCGGAGATTAAGACTGTCAGCAAAGCCAGGAGTGATACGACTTTGATACCTGATGTCAGGCTCTCAATATCGTTGCTGTTCTTCTGAACTGAAGCCTCAAGTGCACTCAGATTGTTTGAGGGGGTGGCCGAAGGATCTGCACCCGGCCCCGGCTGGCCCTGAACAAACTGATTTAATCTTGTCTTAAGGGTTGTGTTCTCGTTCTGTAGATTTTCAATCTGATGCCGCAGGTTAGACGTTTTATTTTGCGCGTCTGCATTGACGGCACAGCACAAAATGAGAATAATGATTGCAGGGATCATTATTGACAATTCCCGGCGAATCTGGACGAACGGTGTTAGCTGATTAAGTCCCCGGGATACGCCACGTCTCATTGTAGAACCTCAATACGTTCCGTCGAGTCGGGCATGGTATACCGGATCGACAACGTGACCTTGCCATCCATCTCGTACCGCATCTGCGCTTCCATCTCCGTACTCTCAAAGCCTTTATTCTCCACAAGCTTTTGAAAGACCAGAGCAGGTTCCCGGTTTTGAACCGAGACCAGCACATTTAAGTATCCCTGGAAGTGCTCGGCTAGATGGAAGTGATGCCTTTCCGTAACTGCTCCTTTGATGGAATTCTTGGCCAAACCCGTTTTCAACGTATCGATCGTTGTTCCATCGGGCGATTCCAGCCGGAGTGTGAGTTCGAATGGCAAGGGAGAATCGAAGCGGTAACAGGCACGCGCGGCCGCACCGCGGGCGACGTTCAAAGTATGTGGCTGCTCTGGGTCATTGAGCATCTTTGCGCGTGTTTCCTCGTCCGGGAGGATGGCCGCTTCTTGGAAATATGACTGGATCTCGTCGGCGACGAAGGGCATGAGGCTGCTTCCACCCGTCAGCAGGACGTACTTCAGATCCCCGCGATCTTTGCGAATCTCATACAGCCTGTCGTCGACTGATGGGATAGCCTGCCCGATTATATGCTTTCCGCTTTCTATGTTCGAGTCGGGGATCTCGGCGCCCTTCGGTACACCATCAGTAAGCATCATGTTGAGATAGGGAGTGAATAGTTCGGCGATAAGCTCCCATGTAACACGAAATTCGAAGCGTTTGTCCAAAAACGGCTCATATCCGGTTTTTATATCCGATTCGTAGCGCAGCTTTTCTTTAAAGTCATGGCGCAAGGCTCTTATTGCATTGGCCCGGGTTTCTGTGTGCTTGTCAATTGTGACCGGATAATCAATCTTGTCCGGATCGGAGGATTTTGGTTTGGGACTTTTTATTGGCGGATACGTTATCGGAATGTTGGCCCGATTAGCCACATCTACCCAGTGCTTGAGCGCCTTATCCGCAAGAAGCTCGTCAATCAGGTCCCCTCCGAAAGGAAACCCGACTTGAGCCAACCGAGTAAATGTCGGGTTGTCGTTCTCGCGGCTAACTTGCAAAATGCAGATGTCTGTTGTACCTGCGCCCAAGTCGAAAACTGCCACGATGTCGCCGAGATTGAGGTCGAGATTGTAATCCTGCTTCCTCAGAAGGTAATCCACGGCAGCGCATTCCGGCTCATAGAAAAACTGGATGTCGTTTCTGGCGAAGCCTGCGTTGCGTGCGGCTAACTCCGTATTTTGGCGCTGACGATCATCCAGATTCTTATCCAGGTGAACAGGGATGCTCAATGCAATCAGGGCTTCGTCAATCGTCCGGGCGCCGCTATCTCCGGACTGTTTCAACTGTTCCTGAGATCTCAGCACGCCATGAACTTCACGCATGAAGTCGGTAACGACGTCGAGCACCGGGCGCCTATCACCGTTCGACAGTACGATTTCACGCTCTGCCGACAGGTATTTCTTCATAGACCGCACGACGCCCGCTTCTTTTTCTGCGTTTCTTGTCCGATAACCGAATAAAGGTCGCTGTCCCGGTTTACGGTAGACAAGGACTGAATCTACCTTTCGTTCACTCGTATTGTTTTCCCCTGGCCACAGGGCAATTTCCGGCTTTATTTCCCCACGCGCGCTATTTCTAACGAGCGAGGCCGCCGTTTTGGCCGTGCCGAAATCGATACCGATGATCCATGGATTATTTGGGCGCGTCGAAGATACGGGGCGAACGACTTGAATCCGTATTTCGGATGGAAGGTCCGGTAGCTTTGCCGATTGAATTGCCAAAGTCGGAAGCGCTGTGGCGCTTCCGGTATTGAGTGTCATTGCCGCTTCGTCCGTCAACTCGACTTCTAGGATCTCCGTCGATTTAGGAGCTACGGTCACCTCATATCGCGCACTTCGTTGACCCACACCCTTAGCGCCGATCAGAACGCCATTTCGTCCCTGTAGAGTGACCGGAATTTCGACGCCGCCGGTGTTTTCGAGAGGAAGTTGCTGTATCCTAGGGCGGTCGAGCCGGTACAACAGCGAGGGCTTCTGAGTATAGAGGCCAATACGCTGGTAAGTTAGTGGGAGTTCGAAGCTCTTTTCCTGCCATGTGGCATCGACAACCGCTCCGCGATAATCTCGCTGGAAGCTGCCCTGTTGATCCCTTACCTTTACCTCGAATCGAATCGTCTCTGTGCTGTTGGAAATGCCGCTTTGGTTAATCAAAAAAGGAATCGTCTTTTCTGATCCCGACGTAACCCAGAATGAGATACTCTGATCGGGCTTGCGCAAGGCGCCGCCAGGCGTCGAAGCGGCCTCAACGCCTGGTGGAAGCGTCGGTATTTCAACTTCAAGTGATCCTGCCCCGATGTTCCTGCAAACAAGGTTAAGGCGTGTTGGCGTGTTCCCGGCCAGCACGATACCTTGCGTGGCATTTGGCTGGAATTCGATCTCCGCCTCGGCCACAGGCCAGCCACAGCGACCACAGAACACCTGACCGCCATTATTCTGGGGTAGTGTAATCTGACACGTCCGACATTGCATAGCAGTTCCCCGACGATCCTTACCGGTAAGGATCGTCCTTTGCGTACTTCAGGGCCGTTCCCAACTCCTGCGAGGCAATCGCAAGGTTATCCTGACCGCCGATTAAAATGGCCTTCCCGTCAGGTCCTAAAATGGGATTTCCTTTGCCGTCTCCTTCAGGAGCCCTGGCGAATGCCGTATTCATTCCGATCAATTCGCCTTTCTGATCCAGCACAGGGCCACCGCTATTGCCAGGCATCAATTGCGCGTTGTGAATCAATACTTCGGTCGCTCCCTGATCGCTCTTTTGCAGGCGCTTGATGGTTCCGTCTTCGCATTCTATGTCTGGACCCTTGTCGCTCACGTGGATTTCAAATGGATATCCGATCGACTGAATATGATCTTCTAGGTTAACGGTATCCGATCTGCCTATTGGTATATACGCCAACGGTTGAGACGACGAAATCTTCAATACCGCCCAATCGTACGAAATATCGTTGTCCGGATCTCCCTGGCCCTCTGCTTCAACCGAGGCGCTGTCGAACTTTTGCACGTTGGATTCGCCGCTATGAAGGTATACCTCGTACTTCGATCCGTGAACGCCCTTTGGGAACGCCACGTGCTTGTTTGTCAGGATATATCCGTCAGGGCGTATTATAGTGCCCGTCCCGGAGACCTTGTTGCCATCCGGCGTTGTGACCTCAATATACACTACCGCATTTCGCCACTGTGGCTTTGGCCGGAAGAAAAACACCCCGACAGCTACTAACGCGGCAATTATTAGTGCCGGCAGGAGCCATTTCCATATTGAAGTCCCCGGCCCCGGCCCCGAACCCGGGTCTGTCCCTGATCCTGACTTCACGCCGTGGACCCAACCACGATCATAGTATTCGGTCATTGTCGACATGTTCAGCCTCTCCCCTTAGCCGCCCGGCATTTCCAGTTTTTCCACGCCCCATTTCTGGAGGCAGTTGTCCATGTTCCTGGGCGAGATGCCTTTTACAATTAGACTCTCCGCCTTGTCTCCTGTATTGAGTTCACGCCTAATATCTACGATTTCTTGACCTTCCTCTATCAGGCGTCTAAGATCCTGTCGATGCGTGTGGACGAGTTGTTGGAGCGGCCCCATCTCTGCTCGCGCGTTCTCGCGACTTGTTACCTGTTTATCGAGGGCGCCGAGCGCCTGTTCGTTAAGCGCGAGTTGATAAGCGGCTGTATCGAAGTTCGAAGGAAGCACAATTGAGCGGTTGATTAGTGAAGTGTCTACCCAATCGAAGCGGATGCACGTTTCGTCCGCCCTCCCGCTGCTGTTCATGTTACGGAGCTGGGGAATCTGGGCCGCAGATGCAGGCGCGGGTTTTCGGTTTACTCTAGGCTCAATCTTGCCCCATGTCAACACCATTGCGATGGTCAGAAGGCGTTCGGCTCTGGTCTGAATAGCCTGTGAAATGGGAGAGCGTATGAACGAAAAGGCCCCAGCTGTGCTGTTCCCAAGTAGCTCCAGCCGTTTTTCCGGTTCGTACCCTCGCAAGATACGCGTTGGGAATGCTGTTCGCAGGAAGAGAAGTCCGATAAAGCTAGGACTGGAAGTCGGGTATTGCACGAGAAGATTATTGTGCTGGACCTGCAAATTCCCCATGCCTCTGGCCTTCTCCATTGCAGCCTCGTACCACTTCGCATAGAGCTCATCATTGCGGCTTTCCGGATAAGATTCGCTCCACCAGCAGGCAACCCATCTCGTGGGATTGGTGATCATCTGACGGTAGCCGTCCATCCCGAGGTTCAGACTGGCCAGTGGACGCGATTCTCGTACCATATCCGATGCGACGGAATCAATCGATTTGCCGTTGGATGCCGCCTGCTCATTCAGCCATTCGAGGACGGGTTTGATCTGCTTCGCAGATACTGCGTTCGCTCGCTTCTCGATTTCGGCAAACGGCCGGAAATCGAGTTGCCCGCGATTGAGCGGAAGGTTTAATGGGAAATCCTGACTGGTCAATGTATCTCGTATTGGCTTACGTTCTGCCTCGGTCAATGCGATTTTCGACGAGAGAGAATTGTCGTCCAACGATCCTGCTAGCGGCCCGCCAGTGCTTGACTGCCACTTCTCCAGATACCTTACGAACTGTTCTGCCCGTCTCTGTTCGAGCGATAGTGTCTCCTGGCAGACCATGAGCACTTTGCGTTTAGCATCGACTAGCTCACGTTCAAAGCGAGATTCCGCATAGTGGGCCTGTTCTAGAGTGGTTATGGTTGTTTCCGCAGAGTCTACCGCCGGCAGTGATAAGTTGATGTTTTTTAATACGGAAATTTCGTTTTCCAGAGATTCGTTGATCTTGAAGAGTAGCCTCAGGGTCCAGCGGGGACCACGATTCCAATCGAGGGAAATATCAGTAAGATAACTGACAATGCGTGTCGGCAGACCTTCCTTGCGGTGCAAGTTTGAGATCTCGTCACGGTTGGTTTGGATCGTGCCGGCGATATAACCGGGCTGATTCGGCACGATATCCATCCCTGTTTGCCACTTAAACTTGTCGTCAACCTTCGATCGAGAGTTCGCTGCATTGATCAGTGAAGCGATCAATGCTTCGTAAGTGGGGTGGCGCACCTGAATTAACTGAGCGGCGACTGTATCCTGGGCAAAGATACGCACATCTCCATTTTTCTGAACAATCGTTTTCGGAACGCCGAGCATGCGGCGCAACTCGTCCAGATCGCTATCGAACTTCTGTTCCTGTGTTTTATCTGTGAGACGGCTACTCGCCAGATACATTTGCTCCGGCTCTGCTGCACTCAGCCAGCGGCGTTGGATCTCCGCGACTGTGTTGCGATTCGTGGTATGGGTGTTTTGGCCAACAGGGTGCTGACGCAGTGAAACCCCAAAGGTCATGAAACGCACCGGATAGCCTTGCGTATCTGTCTGGCCTCCCGACCAATTTACCGCGGTATCCTGCAGCCTGGCGGCTGGAGAACCCTGAGTATTTGCCGGTCGCCCGGATGCTGTGCTGTTCTCCACCGGATCGTCTGCGCCTTCGAGAATTCGCAGAAAGAGATAGTCCGCGATCTTTCCTCGCAGCTTGACCAGGGCCTCGGCAGCCGCCGTATCCAGCGGCTCGCCTTCCTGGGTTGGAGTTACGAGCGAAATGAAATCGTATGGGGCTTCGCGGCCAACCTCGTCCGAAACGGATTGTCCGTCGTAGTTGGCAAAGAACTTGTGGCGGGGATTGCTGAAGTAATCGAGTTCGACAAGCATCGCCGCGCTGTTCTGCTTCATCTGTGACTCGGACGTCATGATATTCGGAGCGTGCAACGCGACGATGCCCTCTCGGCTCACCGACGACATGCCTTCTTGTGACAGCATGTGGCCAAGGAGGTAGCCCATATCGATGAACGTTCCGCTGCCGGTGCCGCCGCCAGCCGAGGCGATTACAAAGATCTGGGGAGTTCCTTCGTCACGCCTGCTCAATTCCTGCAGTTGAATGATAATCTTCTGCATGATCCCCGGCAGTTCGATACTGTCAAGAAAGAGGAGACGCCCGTACATTCGGATACCGCCGACGCCACCGCCGAAATCCTGATTATTCAGGTCGTTCAGCCGCTGCAAATCGAACCACTTATCCAACTGCAATTGCTGGCGGCGATTGCTTTCCGGGTTGGCATAGTCCGCCGCATTTCCCGCCATCGTCAGGGCCGACGCCTGGCTCGGATACTTGGTAAGGGTGACATTCTTGTTTCGATCACTGTCGATATAGAGAAAGTCGATCCCTGGCACATCGGCGCTGCCGGTGTGTAAGACGAAACGCTGGCGCAAATCCTCCAATACGCCCGTCCCTGTTCCTCCCAGGCCGATTACGAGAGTTGGTTGCATAGAATTAAATCCTTATTTCGACTTCCGTTTTGCCAACGATTCCGATGTTTATTCAAGATGCTAATATCGAGCTTATGGTTGCGGAGGTCCACTGTCTTGGCCGGCGCATAGGTCATCAGATTGCGGGCTTGTCGGTGGCGGCGGCGGTGGTTGGGTTTGGATTAGCATTGGTCCTATGATATAAGTGCTGATCCCGGCAACGATGAGCAAGCCCGATGCCACAGCAAGCATGCGGGCGGAACGCCTAATGCGGAGCCGTTCCTTTGACGTCAGGTCGATTTTGATGTGAAGCGGGATTGTGTGGTTCGGATCGTATCCGCAATTCAAAAGCACAGGCCTGCCGTTCGGAAGGTCTTCATCGGAGATCTGGTGGCGATTCTCCTTTGAAAGATAACTGGTAGACGCTGCCTTAGCGATATGTGCTTTCTCCAGTCCGGACCAGTCGTCGATCACCGCAAGATCTCGTTCTCCTGCGATATCCGCAAAGTAAAGTCCTACCCTCCCTGCGCCGGGGGCTCCGGAATGGTTCGTTCCGAAAATCCGGAACTCCGGAGATTTCCAGTGAGGCAGTAATATCGAGAATTTTCCGAGAGGCATTTTCTCCGGTGAATACTTGAGGGCCGGGAGCCTATTCGGCGCGCTTCCAACCAACGCGGTCAGGTGACCTGGAGCCTCGATCTCCAGGCGTACGTATTGCTTGTGGAACCATCTGTGGTAAGCATAAAGCCCAAGCGCAAGCGCCATCAGGATTGCAATCGTACCGCCAATGTAGCAACAGGTCTTCGGAGTTTCGTCCACCTCTTTATAAGGTGGCGGGGCATCGCCCGAATCGCGTGGATCGGGTTCTTGATAGCGGTGGATTCTCTCATTTGATGGAGGCAAATCGGATGGCTTCTTAGGCACATACACCGAATAGAGCAATTTCGTGTCTTCTAGATGAATGTCTTCTGCTATCTTAAACTTATCCAAAAGCTGCGCCATCTGAGGGCTGGCGTCGATCGCATTCTCTTGCAATTCCATCGTGCCGTCGGCTGCTTGGTGATCGGTTATGATAACGGCTGCGTCTACGTAGCCATCCGAGGCGTTTTGAGTCGCGGTCAGGACCTGCCTTATTGCGGAGTAGTATCGAGTGCCCGGTTGCTTGATCAATTTCTGGCATTCGTGCGCCTTGTGCTTGATTGAATCTCCCAGCTTCTTGTCACTTAGCCCAGGTTCTGGATTGAAAGGGGGCGACACCGTATCGGAAAAGAAGTAAACGGTAAAGCGGTCGTCGCCGTTGTAGTAGTTCCGCAATACCCGGTTTAGTTCGGTCCATATCGCGTTCTTGTATGCGCCCCCCATAAGGCTTCCGGAAATATCGATTGCTAGGAAGGTATGCATCTGGTGATGGCATCCCTCTGGGGCGCTAGCGCGAAGCGCCTTGGAAAGGCTTGCGTAAAATAGGTTTTCGTATTGTTCTACGGAAAGGGGCGTGTGCGAAGGCGCAGCCAGTGCGGATGATGCCATCGACGCCAAGACAATCGTGCCTGCTAACCATGTTGCTGCGGTGCGCCACACTTTATGCCAGGCGTTGAACAATGGCATCCCCTTGTTTGCAGTCTATGAAGTAGGCTTCGTGGCCGGAAAAGCCGAGCTCGATTGGCGTTCCTTTCGTAAATATGCCATCTGATCCCGGAATGCCCACTGCCGAACCCATTTCGATTCCGGGCTTGTCCAGTGCAATAATCCGGTACTGCGGCGCGCGAAACGAGGTGGCGGAATTGTCGATTCGGCCAACTACGATGTACCAGCGGCCCCCATTTACTGCCAGCATAGGCACTTGCATCTCATCGTTTGTCGTTATGTCTTGAAACGGAGTCCATGTTTGAATCGGCCGATCCGGGTTGTCTCGTGGAATGCGGTGGAGTTTTGTCTCAAAGTCCATCAGAACCACGTCGTCATTCGCTCCGCAAAGCCCGCACCATTCGATAGCGGAGTTCGGAATGAGATTACGCAGCTCTGTAGACTTCAAGATCTCGGATTGAGAGCCTCCTAGCGATAGTTCAATCAAACGATAGATACGGTTCTCACGGTCGGCTTCGGTGATGATTACTCCACGATCGTTTCCTAACGCGAAGCTGTGGACATGCGCAAACGGCCTATTCTGATAGACCACTTCGAGTTGGGCCTCTATCGGAGCCGGCTGCCTTGTTCGAGGAGGAGCCTGCAGCTGATGGCGCAACGCCACGAGATCTTTGCTGACTGAGTTAAAGAAGTAGAAGGCGCCCGGCCGTGCCACGATATCTTTCGGCAATTTGAGATCTTCGTGCTGAATTCTCCCCAGGATCTTCTGCCAAAGAATATCAGTATGGCCTTCAGCAAGGCGGCTGATGCTGTAAAGGAATATCTGGACGTGGTCGTCCTGAGTCCTGCCGATCAGTAGTAGGGCATCGCCACACAGAGAGATTTTCGGGTCGGTTGGAACTGGAGACCGGAACCGGAATAGCGGTTCAACTTCGTCTAATCGCTGTAAAGCTCCGCCGCCCACCGACGCGTCGAATCCATAGACAAAATCGCGATGCACGGCGATAACCGTCGTCTCTCCCACTTCAAACGGAGTATTGGCTTCGAGGCCGCCGGGCAGCTTATACCAATCCCAGTAGCGCGCCTGAGGGAGCATCTTAGAATCATAGGCTGGGTAGAGGCCTGCCACTCCAATCTCACCGGAATCCAGTAAAGCGTAAAGCCGGTCGTGGCGAAGCCGAGTCTTTCGAACAGAGGCAGGATTCGGGAAGCACTGCACTGCGCGTCCAGAAATGAAGTTATCCGGTTGTTGGTTTGGGTAGAGGATTGGCGTGAGAGTATTGGTCAACGCTGAGAGGGATGTTCGGTAAAGCGGATCACCCGAAGCTGCCCGGAGGTCGAAGAACTCGCGCGCTTCATGTTCGGTCGTCTTGGTTTCTGCGGGATGCTCGTTTTCCGCATATCGTGGAACTGCACTGACTGCGAACGGAAGGCCATTTGAATTGTATCGGTAGATGGTTCCGAACTTACTACAAGAGGCATCCCTGCCCACTACGATACCGCAGCTATCTCTATAGTCACATTCTCTGTAACGTAGGCAATTTAAGATTGCAGCCTTACCGCATCGCTGGCAATATCTGCTGTCGGGCTTTCCCTCTTCTGCCCCTTCAAATTGGCAACCAGGCAAGAAACAGTGCATCTCGTTCAGTCTCCTTAATTGCTCCGGCAAAAGGTCTGATTAGGAATCTTGCCATTGGTCTGATATGGACAACCACATGAATATTGGCGCCGCATTTCGCAGATCGCAAAGATAACCAAACTGTAGTGGTTACCGAAGAATGGGGCCTTACGCGCTTAACAATAAAGCCTGAGATTTGGCTGCCACCGTGTTCTAAATGAATGGGGCGCCGCTATTTTGATGCTACATAACTGTTAGTCATTTTGATGCGCATGTTTGCAGATGCTATCGCGAGCGCCGGTGATCGCGGAACGAGGAATTGGCGGGATAGGACAAACTAAAATGGTATTGCATCCATTGTTTGGATCCGGTTTTGCCTTAAACTGAGAATTAAGAATAACAAAATCCCAGTATGAAGCACATCCTGATCTTTGATCTTAATGCCACCTGGCCTGCATTGTACTTTATGGAGACTTCGTTGTCAAGGCATTTTTCCCAGCTGTTTTCGGGTTCACCCATACTTTAGCTCAGAAATCTACTTCACATCTTGTATCTAGCCATCTATATGGTAATTGAAATCGCAATACTCCATATTGAGCATTAGACTATCCTTAGCCACGATTGACCGGTTGAGCGCCATTACTTATTGCACAATGCCTCAGCTTGGTTTCGATAGCCGATCCTTCTTACTTTGGTCGTACACGACCACAGATGATTTGATCAGTTGACCTGTGAAACTTGAGCTCGCCTCGTATCCCCAATAGGAGATTTCATAGATCATGTTGTTCATCAGGGCGCCGCCTGCAATTTGGCGTGACAGGAACATTGCATACTCGCGAGAAGATTCCCAGGTCCCAGCCATATCCGCCGATTGAAATCTGGTGTCGAACAGCCGGCCAAAAAGATCGTGAGTGTGTGGGATGATCCCCAGCGTTTCAGCTATGGATTGAAGATTGGCAGATAGGGCATCGAGCTCGTGGCGAAGATGAAGGAGTCTGGTTCTGAATGGTTCTTCTTGTTCCTGTGTAACAGGAACCGAAAAGCGTGTCACAAATTCGCGGGCGATGAATGCCGCAGAAACCGAGCTCCACTTGCTGAGGAGCAGCGCATGCAGTTTCTCAGCGATATCTTTTGAATTCTGATCTGAAATCTCCTCCACATTAGATAGATATAGCAGATCTGAAATGGACTGATCGTTCCCGAAGCTGCCGGCGAGATCGAACTCAAGTGCCGTACTAATTTCTGCAGGAACGTAAGGTATGGCATCGGGAAACTCCAGTAGTTCCAAATAGGAGCGCCGAACATCCTTTGATATCCGTTCCACGGCCGCCAGGTAGACGATCATGTCGTTGAGTACGGGAACTGCAAGTGATCGCTTCAACCGGGTCAACTCTTCATAGATCTTCAGGATGCCTTGCGTCTCTTCGGACGCGATTTTCTTGGATCGCTTCTCATAGGAGTGGGCAAGGATAGTTTTGGTTAGTGTATCGAATTGACGGGTATATTCGCCGATTTCGGTTTTCTGGTCGGCAATTTCATCATTGAGCGTGGATATCTTATGGTACAGATCTGTTTCTATGGTTTTGATTTGGCTTTGCAGACCGGCGATATCGGCTATATCACTCTCGATTTGCAGTTGGATAGGAGCTAAAGCGCTTTCCTGAGAAATCTTCTTCATTCGCTCACGAGGCAGAGCGAGGTTTTCATTTACAATCTTGACATCATCTCGCAGTTTAGAAAGATCTTGTAACTGTCTTTGCAGGTTCTCGGAAACATCTACGAATCGATCAACGAAATTGCGGGGATCGATTTTTGTTTCCGGCGCCAGCTTGTTAATCCATAAGCTTAGACTTCCGTACTGGGCCTCAATCCTTTTAGCGTTATTCTGCAACATCGAATCGAGCTGCTTTGCTTCTAAGTCGAGGGCTCCCAGGAAGTTATTGAAAGCGATGTCTAAGTCGCGCATCTCCTGCTGTATTGATTGAAGGTCCGGCAATTTTGCCGGTTCGCCCAGATATCTCTCGGGAATGCCGTCTTGGCTTATGGGAGGAGAATAGGCGCTTTCGGCGATCGCAGCTATAGAACCTGGAGCCACCCCCGCGATCGCCGGCGGTACGGTGTCTGCCGCAGCCGCCTTAGCGCTGCCTGTGAGCATGCTGCGCATATAAAGGAAGCCGCAGGCAAGCCCCAGCAGGATTTCGATAAACATGGACAGTACGATCAGAGAGTTTTTCTTTTGATCGCCTACTAGTTTTTCGTTGTCGAGGCTGGCTATTTTCGACGATTCTGTGGTTGTTTCCCTGGAAGGCAACTGTCCGGCCGCTGCACCCAAATCTGGAGGAGCTGTATGGCCCGCACCGCTTTGACTGTTGGTCTCCGGCGCCTTTTTTCGTATAGGTCCAGTCGCTTGTATCGCGGTCAACAGATTTTGAACGTGATGAAGCTGGCTTTCAACTGATTGTTGGTCCTTTGACTGTCTCTCCGCTTCGCGTTGGCCAAATTTGATGGAATCAGAAGCAAGTTCGTTCATCTGGTAAGCATAGGCAGCTGCAGTAACCAGGAATGCGGTCAGCAGCATGCAACACACTATCGCAGCCCAGGGGGGAGCGGCTTTTCCTTTTGCCGGTCTATTGACAGGGGGCGGGGGCGGTGTGTTGTTCTTTAATTTGTTACCAAGGGCATTATCCTCGCTCCTGCGATTGCCGGCGGGAGGTTTTGCCGTCTGAGTTGGTTGACTTACCTTCTGAGCCGGCTGATTTGCACTTCGCCTGCGTCTACTATTGCCCAAATTTCCGCTTCCCATATTTCTCTCCGCAATAAATGCTTAAGACTCGGTAAGATAGAGTGGCCACAGGGATTCATCTGCCACTTCGTTCGCTTTGAGTGAAAGGCCGGCTTTGATCCTCTCGAAGGGATTCCCGTTAAAGCTAATGTAGAGCTCATTCTGCAATGTAAGGCGAAGTCTGATTTGCGGTTTTGTGCCGATCTTATCTTTTCGCCACGATCCGATCTGTGACATATCGTTCCACCGTCCATCTCGCATGTCTTTGGCGGGGTCGACGCTATAGGTGTGAACGAGCACAAGCGTTCCTGTACCCTCGCAATTGAGAGTATTTGCGGCCTCATATACTAGATCGGGCGTTCTTGTAGCTTTCGAGTTGCGAGAGAGGAATGACATGAACTGCCAGTCGCCTCTAGGATCGGTGTACAGAAAACCAAATCGCCCCGAGATAGCGGAGTCTTCCCGAGTGATCCCGTTAGCGCGATATGTGGTCGCATAAGCGAGCGCTCCAAGGGTGACGGCGACCTTCAGGTCCTGGTCAGGCAGATGCAGGGTTACAGGGCCGTATCCCGAATTCGTTGGCTTCACCCATCTAGCCATTGCTTGCTCGGTTCGGTCCTTTATCCCTGGGAATTTGGTGCTGCGGCCGGAAAGAATGAGCGTATCGATTGGGACTGAGCCCATACTCGCGAAGAATTGATCAATGATTCCGTCCGTGGCCTCCACAAGGAAGTCTTGAACGGATTTAGAAGAGGCAATTGTGTCCCAATCAATGTTATCTAGTTTTATTCCGTTCCACATTGCCACTCTGGCAAACGAGACCGGATGCGATTTCCCGGTATTACCCAGGTTTTCCTTGCCTCTGCGCACCACATCGCTCAGCTGGATCCGGTTGTTCTGCAACCTCTCGTTCTGACCGGGCCTAGACGTGTCCGATTCCGTTGGTCTGCGAATTAGATCAATGAAATCAATCCTACTATCGGCTGCCCGTAATCGTGCGATCTCATTGATCTCTTTAGCCAGATGGTAGTTCAGAACATTGCCTGCAAGCGGTTTGCCAAGTTTATCGATCATCTCTATTTTTCTGATAGCAAAGTTTTCCTTGGTAATGCGCAAGTAGCTTAAGTCTAGAGTTCCTGCCCCCATATCGTATACGAGAACATGCTCGACGGATTTCAGCGCCTCGCAAGCTGCGGGACTTCGGGCCTTGTTAAGCCGGGCCCACGATTTCGCATAGTAGAACGCAACGGCATCGGACTCGCTGAGGACTTCGATGTCGAGGAACCTATTGGCGGTCGCCTCACCAACAACATCCCGAAGCAATTTCAGGTGCGGCGCACTAAAGGTGTTGGGCACCGTCAACACTAGCTGGTTTAATTGATCGCCTTTGCCGTCGAGGATCGACATGATAATATCTGAGAAGATCGCTCTGCAAACATTCGTAAGGACAGGCCGCACAGATGGCTTATCGGTCACAATTTCCCCGAACTCGTCAATGAAACGCATCGGCCGAGGCAGCGGAATACGTTCGTGACCGATTATACTCTTTAGATAGGGGACATACCGCGAAGCGTTATTAACTATACTATCCACATCCGGCGCTAGGTCAATGAATTCCTTAATATCCATCCGGATCGGAGGATCGGCATTCTTAAGCAAGAGGTCTGAGGGCAAGAATGGGGTGCCTTCTTCACGAAGATTATGCCGATTGTTTTGGCGAATATATTGTTCTCGCAAATTCAACATGCCTCGTGCAGCATTGAGACGCGCTGAATCCGTGAATTCCGTCTGGCCATTATAGTCGTCACTGAAAACAGCAACCGTTGCGGCCGTACCAAAGTCGAGCGCCAGCCATTTATCTCCTAAGTCTCTGCGGAGAGGCGCATTGAACACGAGCGTTTGTGTAATCCACTCCTGGCGTTTCCCTTCTTGATCTGTGGCAGCCGTTAGTTGAATCCGGATCTTTATTTTGCCGTCTTTTTTCCCGGACTTGAAGCCAAGCCTTTGTGGGGCGAGCGATAGTGGGATCGTCACATCCATTTCATTGTTTCGAATGGTGATCGAGGACGTGAAGCCTACGAGAAGTTCGCCAGGCCGCCGCTCAAGCTCGCCTGATAACTCTTCTTTGACATTGAGATGATAGACAACCTGGCCGTCACGAACCTTGGCGACATTCGACAACCGCAGGGATGCAAGGTAGTACTGAGATTCGCTGTAAGAAAGAATGCCACTCTTCAGGATAAGCGCCTTCTCGGCGCTCACATCTTGCGGCAATGCGCTTTCCTTAAACCATGGCGCCAAGTGAGTCGCTTCCGACATGACTACGTGCATCATCGGCTGCGCTGTCGTTGGATCCGGCTTGAGGCGGATCGATCCTGTGAATGGCGGCTCATCGCTGCGAAGCAGTTGTACTGTGAATGGATAATTCTCGGTCGTTGCAAGGCTGGGCACAGTTGCCAGATCGAGAATCAACTCATAGATCGCCGTTTCCTGCCCGTCCAATGGATCTGTGTTGACTTTGGGGCTTCCGGACAGCTTGGTTTCTCCCTTTGGCCGAAGCAAAAAGACCGGCAAGCCGCCACCTGTTCCGAGCCGTGACTTCGGACCCGGGGCTACCTCAACTCCAGGCTGGATCGCGGTTGCATACTTCTGTACGGTAGCATTCTTGACCTTGACCGTCCCAATCGTAACCGTGTCTTTTCCGAGGATATGGTCCGTTTCCAGCAGGTCCTGCTGCACAGTCATCCTTGCAATTCCAGGGACTGGCATAAGAGTAATCCGGCAATGTTCGGTGTGAGAGAATTGAGTGAAATCTCCCTTGAAATTCTCTGATTTGAACAACGAACAAGAGAGATTGAACCTGATGGTTATCGGGTTACTGCTGGGTGGCGCAGAGCTGTCTATGACGGCTTTCGGGTTGAGATAGACTTGAATCGTCTTTTCGCCTGTAATGGAAGCGAGATCGAGCTTCTGCAACAGGTTTGTAGGATCCAATGAGATGAGTTCATGCAATGTCCCATTGATCGAACCTGCATCTATCTCCGATATAGGCGCAATCTGCACGCTATAGTGGCCCTGATGTTTCCCGATCATCGAAGGTTTGGTTCGGTCTCGGAAAGTCATCTTACCAATCAATATCATTTGAGAGCTTTGCAGCCCAAGTTGCACTCTGAACGGATCCGATTGATTTGAGGCGCTGATATACAAGCCTTCCGGATCGACAGGTTTAGCTCGTATTGTTGTCACATAGATAATTGAGCCGACTATTAAGCATACAATGACAGCGAGTATCACATTGAGAACGGTCGCAATTGATCCTTCATTGCCAAACCGGAGGAGGGATGCCGGAACTGGTATGCCCCACCAGAACGTCGCCGGAGGCGGAGTGACAATTTGTGACGATGTGACGACTGAAATCTGGAGATGGTCATAAGTGCCATCGACATAGCGGAATTTGCGGGAGATATTGAGCTGCTGCTTGGACGCCGACGTTTTTGCCGGCATGTGGACGTCGATGCTATCCGCCGTCAGATCGTTCGATGTTGAATTGCCAACGGCGTATTTCACTACTGTCTGTTCAAAGTGCGATTCTTTAGATTTCGGAACCGAGATAGTGCCCGAATAGCCTTCGCTGGACCTCTTTAATACGACATCACGTTGCTGAATTGGCAACTGGTCTATATTCGACTTTGGTTTGAAGCTGAAGACTCGAAGATGCATTCCGCCGATGTCTCGACTATACTTATCTTCGGGATCGATAGAAAACATACTTTTGATTGCTTGCTCTTCATGCGCTGCCCACTCTGTCTTCTGGACGCCAGCCTGCTTCCAGTTCGTCAGTTGATTGCTGACGTTCGTATTCATGTAATATGCGGGAGGATCATGGGACACCACTATCATGTAAATCTGGTCAACCAGATTTGATCCGAGGTCCTTGCCAGCCGGCACCAATCCCAAATATGTCACCTCGGAGGCCCCAGACCAGTTTCCGTCGAAAGGAAGTTGCTTCACCAGGCTTTCGAGACGTTCTGACGTGATTCTTGAGCCCGGCCGAGAAATATAGCGGCGATTCAGGTAGCTGGTCTCGATGTTCGGGCTATTCTTTGGCACACCGTATGAGTAGATCGAAACAAAGTCGGTTTGGGAGTCGTAAAGTGGTTTCTTTCCGCCGTACAGGATGGCGGAAAGCTCGTCAACATATATCCTTTTTCTCGCCTCGGGTGTTGGAGCAATGGTTTTTTGCACCAGTCCCATATTATCATAGAGTACGATAATCTGCTTTGCTGAATGCGCTGGGGGCTGCGCTCCAAATTCGAAGAGGCCGATGCAGATTAGGGTGAGAATGGCTACCAGTAGGTTGCTTTTCAACACGAAGATTCGCTTTGGGCATTTCGATCGCAACCCGCGATTAGTTTCGAAGTTGGACATTAAGCTTGCTTCCGTACGGATAAAGTGTCGGATTTTCGATAGTTTTCTTTAGTAAGCTCTGGCTTGACCCAAGCGGAACGGGTTGATGATCACTGAATGATGCCATCGTCAACCGCTATGTAATACGCACTTTGAGCGGATTAACAGGGTCTGTCGCTAACAGTGCTTCTAGCTGTGTTCATCGGTTAGCATTAAATATAGGGAGATGGCGAGATTTATCTTGCTTAAGATTTACTAACGTGTCATTTGTGTAGAGATTACGCCTAGAGAAAATATTAGGAAGTTCTTACTATCAAATGAGATGCCTGTCTACCTTCAACGATGCCTTTGTCAGTAAGCAGGCAGGATAGAATTAGTAGCATTACTGGCAGGCTAGCGTTTCATTTTTCGGCATTGTACCCGGAATTGTATAGCCAACGAGTGAACCGCATTACTTCATATTAGAACCAAGAATGGTTTTTCGTTACACAGCTTTCCATCGATATCCTCGACCAACATGCAATGGACAGTTTGCAGCGCCTTGAAATTAACTGCGCAAAGCTGCGCTGAACGACAAGACACTGCAAACGATCTGAGCCACTCTCCCAGATTTGACATACTGCACCAGCAGTGGCTTGCCCGGGTAGGTCTGCATCAGGGCGATACATGGGATTGGAGACGCGGAAGATAATACCGGCGTTGCCGCCCGTTCCTACGGAGAGATCTGTGGTGTATCTAAAGTTATAGTAGCTTTATGCTCCTTCACGGAATATGCTGTTCATCCAGTTTAGGGCGATGATTTATATTGCAAATATATCTACAAGACTACTTATGGCTTGAGAGACTAGAGGGTATGCGGCCGCAATGGGGGAATAGCCCTGCGGCCAGCGTGGATCTACATTTTCTATAGCTGCGGACGCTGCTCATCCACCAGCCCCACGGATATATAGTGTCTGCCTCCCTTGTGCCGATCGATAACATGGATGGAGATTGTGTTGCGGCCGGGTTTGATCATCGCTTTTGCTGCCGTGTTCAGTTCATAGAGGCCGAAGCAGTTCAGGAAACCCTCGGGGCTGCACGCCAGCACGCCGTTGATATAAATTTCGCTGTCCACTCCGTATTCGATGCTTATCAGCGGCCACTCGACTCCTTCGGCGGGGACGGTGAACTTCCGGCGGAGCCACAGGTTGTCGCCTGTCCACGGTGTCCCGATCGAAATGCCCGCAGGCGCATCTGATCCGAATGCGCCATGAGCGAGATCCCATGCAGTGTCGTCGAAATCGGGTTTTATCCAGTCCGGTGATGGAGTTGAAACTGTATAGCGCCAGAAGCCGGAGGAAGGTGTGCCATTCGGAGGGATAAGATCCCGGTATTGATGCGGCGGCAAAGAGTCCGTATTAGCGGGGAGCATTCTTGCCCGGTCGATCTTCTCGACGGCCCGGTCGTAGGTGAGCAGGCCGTTGGCTTCCTCTTCAACATCCGATATCTGCGTGTATACTGCCGCGGACATGCCCTTCTCATCGCGAAGTTTGTATACTCGCTGCCAGAGGCGCAGGTATTCATCGGTGAGAGCCTTGCTGTCGGTGAAGGTCTGATAGCCCCAGGCGTTTGGCGTCCACATATGTCTGGGTGTGATGTAACCCAGGCCGCCGAACTCGCCGGTCACCACCGCGCGGCCGTCGAGCATCAGGGGCGCTCCGGGGCCGGGATAGAAGTGTTTGTCCACGATATCGCCCGTGCCGCTGTCGTGCCAACCGCTGGCGTTGTCGATCAGGCGTGTGCCGTCCAATTCCCGCATTCGCGCAACCAGGCGCGGCGCATCGTATTGCCCCCAGCCTTCATTGAAGAGAACCCACATTACGATGCTCGGGTGGTTGTAGTGGGCCTGGATATGTCTCTGCATCTCCGCCTCCCACTGAGCGCGCGAAGCCGGGGTGCTCAATTCTCCGGCAGGCATGTCCTGCCACACAAGCAGGCCAAGTTTGTCTGCCCAGTAATACCAGCGGTCCGGCTCGATCTTTACATGTTTTCGCACCATGTTGAAGCCGATCGCTTTCGTGTATTCCAGATCCGATTTCAAGGCGTCGTCGGTCGGAGCGGTGTAGATGCCGTCGGGCCAGAAACCCTGGTCGAGCGGACCGCACTGGAAGACGAACTTGCCATTCAGGAGCAGCCGCGTTGTTCCATGACTGTCTTTGCCCAGTGAGATCTTTCGCATGCCGAAGTAACTTTCCACGTGGTCCACTTCGGGTTCGGCATGTCCCGTACCGCCGATAAGCCGCACTTTGAGGCTGTAAAGGAACGGATCGTCCGGCGACCAGAGGTGGGCGCCTTTGATGGGAAGCAGCATCTCCTCACTCGGCTTTCCCGTCGCCATGATAAGATGCTGCCATTCGACAACGCTTCGACTTCGATTCGGTCGCCATCGTGTGCGTTGTCGCAGTTCACCACCAAGCGCACTAAGGACGCATCGATATCCGGTGTGATCTTGAGCCCGGTAATCGAGGTTTTCGGCACCGGCTCAAGCCAGACCGTCGAGTCGAAATCGACTGCGCCGAAATGCAGCAGGATGCGTTTTCCGTTCCATCGGTCCGGTGTAGAGAATGTTCGGCGATACCAGAGGTTCTGGCCCGGCAGGAATGGCTTCATGACGCCGGATAGGGCCGATTCGATGGGGAAGGGCACAAGGATGCGGCCGGTATAGGTGATCTGAGTTTGCGGTTTTATCCAGGCGTTATCGAGTTGCCAACGGCCCACAAGCCCGGTCAATTGGCCAATTTCATTCGTTGCCGAATGCTCGGCTGGGCGGCTTAATTTCGTAATCTCGCCGGCTGTGAGCGGTCGGGAGTAGATATGGACATCCGCCATGCTGCCGTCAAACCGGTGCCCGCCCGTCTGAATCTGTCCTATAGTCAGACGCCCCGGCACGGTCAGGCTATGTGTGCACCCTGTTGCCGTCGCCTCCAATTTACCGTCTACATAGACCTGCATCGCTCCCGTGGAACGCGTGCGAACGGCGGCCACGTGATGCCATTTGCCGTCGTTTACAGCTGTTTTGCTCGTAAGTGTTATATCGGGGTTGCCTATGCCGAGCGCAAACTTGTCTCCGACAAGGGCTGTGCCGAAATCATCCGTGACGCCGGGGCATTCGCCGTCAACCAGCCCAATGGCTCCCGACCAGTTGCCCACCGGCCCCGTTTGCGTCGTCTTGATCCAGAGTGATATTGTGAAGTCGTCCTGCACGACTCGCGGGATCACCAGGTAATCGTTTTGGCCGTCGAAGGAGAATGCGCCTTTGCCGCTGGGGCCTTCTCCGGAGAGGAATGCCGGAGATCCCATCACACGCGCGTTATTTTTGGATGAAGATGTGTCCGGAACGATACCCGAATCGATGACGGCGTAATCCCAGAGACCGTTGAGGTTTAACCAGTCCTTACGGACCATCTGCGGGCGCGGATATTCGGGCAACGCATTCTTGGGGGATACGTGCTTTGCCCATCGTGTCATCAGCGGAGCGCGTGCCGGATGCCAGGCATCATCGGCAAGGGCTGGCTGTGTGCAAAGAAGGGATGAGCCGAGTGCGGCTGCCAAAGTTCCGGTAGCGCGCCGGCGCGCTTCAGACGAAGTGGTCATGATGTTCTCCCGGGCAAAAGTGTCGGTTTAATGTACCGGCAATGGTCCGGAAGCGAAAGAGAGAATACGCCTGTTTGTATGACGTATCCGACTGTCTTTCATGTGAGGCGCTTCGTCTACGCGGCGCGTTTTACGGCATTGGACTGTCAGTACCTCTGGGTGGGCAGGGCCGCCATCGCTCCACCGTCAATGACGAAGTTTGCGCCGGTGCAAAATCTGGCTTCGTCGGATGCGAGGTATACGGCGCAATATGCGATGTCTTCAGGCGCTCCGGCGATGGGCAGCGGCTGATCCGTAGTTCGTGTGGACTGCCGTTTCTCCGCAAAGATCCCCCGAAAATCCTGGAATAGATTGGCTTCAGGCTTGCGCTGCGGGGTGTCATCAACTTCGGTCCAGATACGGCCTGGAGAGATACAGTTGACCCGAATGCAATCGGATGCGAGTTCCAGAGCCAGCGCTTTGGTTCCGGACACCAGAGCGCCTTTGCTGGCGGAATAAACTGAGTTGTTCATTGCTCCGGCGAGAGCGTGTATCGACGCAATGTTGATTATGGAGCTGTTTTGTCGCTTGCGCATATGGGGGACGGCGTAGTGGGTGGCCATCCAGGCCCCCTTAAAATTGACCGTCATAAGATCGTCCAAACGCGCTTCTATGTCCTCATGATCAATACGCTTGCTGAAGGACGTGTATGCTGCGTTATTGACGAGAATGTCCAGATTCGTGTATCGTTCAACGGCGCTTTCGACCATTGCCGCCACTTCACTTGAAACCGAAATATCTACCGCAAAGGCAAAGGCTTTGCCGCCATTCGCCGTGATGGCGGCGGCTGTTTGCGTCGCAGAATCTGCGTCCTTGTCTGCAACAACCACGGCAGCGCCCTCGGCCGCAAACATACACGCGATGCCCTTGCCGATACCTCTGCCCGCGCCGGTGACAATGGCTACTTTATCCTGAAGTCGATCCATGCCTAGACTTTACTATAAGATGCGCATGAAATCAAAGGGGGCGGGCGTAATGTGCAAAATCTATCTTAAACAGCAACTCCCGGCAGCCCATTTTCGGCCGCCGGGAGTGATTTGTCAATTCTAAATAGCCGGCTAAAGCTGCCGGTTAAAGGCGAATCCAAACTCCAATGGTCGGGCCGCCGCCGTGATAGTAGGGATGTGACCTGCGCCAACGATACGGGCGGCTGTTGTACCAATCCCAGGAGTGCCAGGAATATCCGGGACCGGGGTTCCAGGCATAATTGGGGCGGCGATGCCAGCCGTAGGAGGAGCTATGCCAGCCGTAACCGGGGGCAGAGTGCCAGCCATAACCTGCATTGGAGTGCCATCGATAGGAGGATGACCGGCGCCAACCATTATCTCCCCATCCCTGGCGATGGTAATAACCATTATGCCGGCCCTGAGCGCTGGCCGGGGCGCTGACGCCCACTACCAATGCGCCGATTGCCGCCGCTGAAGCCGCGAAGGCGGCAACGTTTCGAAATGTCATTGTCAGTCTCCTTTCTTACTGAGCCGGCGGGGCACACTTGCGGCCCGCGCCGGGCGATGAGATGACATTCGCGATTTCCATGACGCCCGCTCCCGGAATAATGTTCCGCCGCGCCATTCCGGCGGGTGATTCGCTGCAGCGCCATCGAAAGCCTTAACTGATTTAAGATATACCCACAGATACGAACCTCAAAGCTCCTGACGCCGCAGGAGAGCTTGCCGCCATTACGTATACTCCGCTTCTACTGCCAATCTTCATGTCGATTTTAAACCTAGATGTCTATACATGTTTGCTCGGTGATTATAATTGTTCTCTTGATTGTCCTATTGTTCGTTAATTTGTATTGACAAGCTTAGCTCGCCGTGATATAAATATATTGTCGCCGTAAATCCGAGACTCTGAAGCGGTGAATAGGCGATAGTGCCGGATGGTCTCAGCTTATTTAGGAGAACTAATTATGTTATTCACATCGAAAGAGAAGCAAGGTTTTACTCTTATTGAGTTATTAGTAGTTATAGCTATAATAGCGATTCTTGCGGCCATTCTGTTTCCTGTTTTCGCGAAGGTGCGGGAAAAGGCCCGGCAGACAAGCTGCGCTTCCAATATGAAGCAGATCGGACTTGGCATTACCCAGTACGTTCAGGACAACGACGAGACGTTCCCCCTTGCGGCCAATGCGAATTTCGACACCAACTGGGCACAGGCGATCTATCCTTACGTCAAGAGCGTGGGCGTATTCAAATGCCCGAGCAATCCCAGGGCAAACAACACTTTTCTCGGCAGCAACGGAAATCCCGCCCCCAACGGAGCGCCACGGATTCCGGCATCGTACGGCCTGAATTATCATGTCACGGGTTGGTATCAGGCGTTTCCTGATGCTCCCGCTCCTATTACTCTCGCCACGGTAAACGCTCCGTCCAGCAAGATCCTCGCTACGGAGACGACCGGAGAGTACGGCATGGCGTTCCCAGACTGGGTGACCGATCCGAACGGATTTAAAAACCGCGGCTTTGCGGGGCACACCAGCCAGTTCAACTGCCTCTTCATCGATGGCCACGTGAAATCTCTGCGACCGACACAGACGGCGAGCGCGCCCGGATCAACCAACCCATTCAACATGTGGGGCAACTTCTCCACGAATACGGCGGCGGACGGCGCGGGATGCAACGCCGGAAACGACACCAATATCAACTGCGATGTTCCACCTGCCGACGGTTCGCTGAACCTTAACTTGCAGAACCTTGAGAACAACTATAAGTAGTTCGTGAACTTGATGTTACGGCTCTTGGTTATATCTCCAAGAGCTGTTGCACGAAAACGCAAAAAGACCGGCCTCGCGATCTGATCGTGAGGCCGGTCTTTTTTATAAGTCTTGTCTATACGGACGGCGCGGGACCGGTGCTTTCGCGAACGACGAGGGTGGGGCGAATGGCCTCGCGTACGGCGTTCGCTTCCTCCCAATCCGGTGAAAGCAGCATTTCGACGGCTCTGGCGGCTTCTTCCGCAATGGGGTGCGCGATCGTGGTGAGAGGCGGGGTGACATGGAGGCTGGAGCGGGCGTCCTCGAAGCCGATCACCGAGATATCTGCCGGTACGGAGACGCCGTTCTCGCGCAGCCACTTGAGCGCTCCCCACGCTCCGGCATCGGATACCGTGATAATCGCCGTTGGCCGCTGCGGGCCGCCGTCCTGCCAGATCTCCGGCATTCTCGCATAGACGCCTTCGTAGCCGTGCCGGTCGCAGCAGACCACGCGGCCGTGCAATCCCCGGGCTGCCGTCAGTTTAAGGAATTCTTCGATCTTTTGCAGGACGCTCTCTTCTCGAATATCCTCATTGATGACCAGCGCGATCCGCTCGTGCCCAAGCTCAAATAAGTGGTCGAGACTGAGCGTGATGGCGTGGCGCGCATCGGTGGTGACCACGTTGCCGTCGTAGTATTCCGAAGCGGCATCGAGCGATACGGTTCGGTAGCCATGAACCCGCAGGGCATTATGGATACGGTGTCCGCCATGATCCCCGGCGAAGAGCAGCAGGGCTTCCTCGTTCGGTCCCGAGGAAATCTGATTCAGAAGCGCCTGCGGGTGATCGATATCGGCGAGGCGCAGCTTGAGTTCCAGCCCCTTCTCGCGGCAGACCCTCGTAAGCTCGTCGATAATGGCAGCGACAAACTCGGAGCGCCAGGTGCGCCCGACCAGGCCGATACTGCGGAAGCCTTCCGGAGAGAGGCTGGGCTGCCTTATCTGTGGGGGGCGGGACCGGACCGTCTGCCCAGCATCCGCGCTAAGTCTGACGATGGTGCTGCGCCCCGCCCGGCGAACAACTCTGCCTTCGCGGTCCAGATCGTCCAGGGCGCGGCGAATGGTCATTCGGGATACGCCGAATGCCTCGGTCAATTCATGCTCGGAGTAGAACTGCTCACCGTCCGCAAACCGCTCATCGATCAATTGGCGCAGGCGCTCATTGATCTGCGCATGCAGCGGAGATCCCGGCGCGCGCTCAAGATGGATGCGATCGAGCTTTGTGAGGTCCGGCATGTATTTAAAACCTGTGCAACGATATGTTTTGCATTCCTGTATAGACAAGATAGTACCTTGACGCTCCTGCATTCGTCAACTCACCATCGCTATTCAAATGACGGATACCGATGGCATCATAGCAAGCGCCTTGTATTTACTTTCCGGCGGAAAGAGCGGAGACTTCTTCCGTGCCTGCTTTCTTTCAGTCGATGGTTAAACGGCTCATCCTGTACACCGCATTCGAGGGAGTACAGGATGAGAAATGTGTACGTGCTGTCCGATTACTCCTGATGCGTAGCTGGAATCCGTGATGTCAATAACTTCTTGAGTTCAATGCACGACCTGAGCGATGCCTATGTCGAGCCCCTGTCCGCCGCCGGTTTGACGTACATGAGCTGCGATAAGGATTTTTGCGCCAGGTTTGAATTGATCCAGCGCGGCAGCACTGATGTCGATATCCTCATAGGTGTCGTTGAACCCCTCCTCTTTACATGCCAGAATTCCATTGACGTATATCTCGACGTCTTCATCGTGATACACCATAAGAACCGGCTCCCCGGACATGCTGGCGGGCAGCGTAATCGTGCGGCGCACCCAGAGGTCGCCGGGGCTGTCGGGCCATGGAGTGCGCACAGGCACACCATCGGGAGCCGAGGTTCCGAATGCTCCCTGTCCGGTCTTCCAGTGAGAGGCATCGTAACCGGGTTTGTACCAATCCGGTCCCGGAGGGGTGGCCGTGGTCGTGTAATTCCAAAGCCCCTTATCCGTGGACGAGTTTCCAAATACATACTGCAGCTTACGACTGGGAATCCACCCTGCGGCGTGACCGTTGCCGCCCGCGGACCATTTCGGCAAGGTGCCCCGAATCCTCGCCGCGACAGCTTTGGCGTCCACTTTCGGCACGGCGCGGTCGTAGCTCATTAATCCGTCGCATTCTGTTTCCGTGTCCACGATCTGGCAGTAAAAGGAGCCACTGAGGCCGCTTTGCATGGTGTTGCCGAGGCGGTTGGAAAACATGCGGCCTACACGCCTGGTCAGCCACTCTTTGCCGTCCGGGGTGAGGGTCGGAATCATGGCAGTATCCGGGTTTTTGTTGTATTCGGATAGGAAGTCGATCTCCTGTCTGGTCTTCGGATCATAGCTCCGATAGGTCCAGGCCTTCGGCCACATGTGCCCCTGCACTCCCATGGACGCCGTTCCGTCCTCGCTGATGATCTTGATGTAGTTTGGGAATTTGCCGTCAACTCCCCCATGGCCATCGCGCACCTCACCCACTCCATGTCACGGAACACCGCTCGATTCGTTGATCAGGCGCGAGCTGTCCATGCTTTTTACCCAGGCCGCATTGCGAATATAGTCGAAGCCGCCGAAGGCCTCGTTGAAGGGCGTCCAGCACACGATGCTGGGATGGTTGTACTTCTCCTGGATGATATTCGAGACTTCCGTGCGCCACTGATCTGCCGCTTCAGGCGATGTAGGGCGGTCTGTCTGGGGATCGCCGCAATTGCCGGTCGGCATGTCCTGAAATACAAGGATACCGAGCTTGTCTGCCCAGTAATACCAGCGCTGGCATTCGATCTTGACATGCTTTCGCAGCGTATTCAGTCCCAATTCCTTGGCCCATTCGATGTCGTACCGCAGTGCGTCGTCGGTGGGCGCAAGGTACACGCCGTCCGGCCAGAAGCCCTGATCGAGAGCGCCAGGCAGCAGAACTGCCTCGCCGTTAAGAAATAACCGTCCGTATCCCTGATCGTCCGTGCCAAGTTTTACGGAGCGCATACCGAAATAGCTTTCCACCGTATCTAGAATATTGCCGGAGGAATCGGCCAGTATTACGGTCAGATCGTAAAGGAAGGGAGAATCCGGAGACCAGAGTTTCGGGGTCTTGATCGGCAGTTCCAGTTCAAGCGCCGCCCAGCTGTTCGTGGCCTTAAAGAACTTCACCAGGTTGTCCTGTATTTCAGGGGATGCCAGTTCCGCCCCGATCGTTCCGGAAACGTCGGCAACGATCTTGCCGGCGGCCTTCGCGACGGCGCGCACCGTGTATGCGGCGGGAACGATGCGGCCTTGCACGGTTAGCCGTAATTTCTTTGCCTGCAGGTCCGGCGCGGTAACGAGGCGCTCGATGTATGACTGAGGTACTGGCTCAAGCCATACTGTCTGCCAGATTCCCGAGCTTGCCGTATAGGAGCAACCCGCCGGGTGCAGTGTCTGCTTGCCGTGCAGGTTCCAGCTTGTGTCGCTCGGGTCCCAAACCTCCACCACGATTTCATGTTGAGTTCCCGGCGTGATCGCGCCGGTAACGTCGAGGCTAAAGCCATCGTAGCCGCCACGATGGCTGCCCATCTCTTTTCCATCGATATAGATGGTGGACTGCCAGTCTACTGCTCCAAAGTGCAGCAGCACTCTTTGTCCCTTCCAGGAATCCGGCGTGGTTACGCTGCGCCTGTACCAGAGCTTTTGATCCGGCAGAAGCGGCTGCATCACGCCGGACAAGGGAGATTCGATCGGGAAGGGAACCAGGATCTGCCCGCCATAGCTGCTCGGCCGAGCGTCGCTTTTGCCCGAAACTCGATAATCCCACAGCCCATTGAGGTTTATCCAATCCTTGCGCGCAAGCATCGGCCGAGGATATTCCGCCCAGACGCTATCGGGTTTGACCTGCGACGTCCACTTCGTCTCAAGAATTCCCTTTTGCAACTGCCACGCCTTAATCTCCAGGGCGTGAGCCGCCGGCAGTTTCGCGGCCATGTCGAATGCGCCGGCGTATTTACTCATCATCCCGATACCCAGGGCGGTCGAGACGTTCCCCACAAATGCTCTTCGTGTTAACTCCACTCAATAAAACTCCTTAGAAAATCATGTCCCACACTTAAGTGGCGGCTTTCAAAAGCCTTCACGCCGCGCATTGCGCGGCGTGTCGGAGATTCCCCTCCCCAGCCCTCCCTCCGAACAGGCGAAGACGCCTATTCCCACAAGGAGAGGGAGCCAGAATTTAGGATTGTTTTCTAATGCACGTCCTAAATCCGAAAGCCCCTCTCCCCTTCAAGACCCACTGGTGGGCGGGGAGGGGAGCCTCCGATTCTAGAACCCGACATTCCACTTGTTGATCAGACCGAACTCGATCGCAGCCTGCTCGGCATCGGGAACGGCGGAGTTGTAGGTCTGCACTTCGCTGATGTCGCCAGTGAGATAGTTGCCGAGCGAACCCAGAGAGCCCAGCATGATCTGTGTGGGCGAGGTCAGTGATTGCGAGCCTGCGTTGGTGACGCCGGCCAGCTTGCCGTCCACGGAGAGTGCGATGGTTCCGGAGCCCGCGATTCGCTTCATGGTCAGCAGGTGCGCTTTGCCATCGTTGTAGCCGTTTGCGGAACTGGTCGATGTGTCCGGATTGCCTGCTCCGGCGCAGACCGCGCCGTTAGAGAACAGGCAGGTTCCTAAGTCGTTTACTACTCCCGGAACTTCGGCGTTGAACAGCCCCGCGCCGTTGTAGAACTGACTTCCCGATCCCGTGCCCTGCGAGCTGCGGAAGACACAGAACACCGTAAAGTCATCCTGCACCGTGCGCGGCATAGTCATGTACTGGCTGTTCGCAGCGTTGAAGTGAACCACCGGCAGGCTGTTCATCGAATTGGTTGCGAGGGTGGGGGCAGCTCCGGGGGCGGTCGCGTTTGTGCCGTGGCCCGAAAAGTCGCTCCAGCTAGATACCGGCGCGCCGTTCGCAACTCCTGAGATCGCATCCGCCTTGAGCCATACGTATCGAGCGGACTGCGTTCCCGATGTCAGGCCCACACCCCACTTGCCGAGAAGCTGCTGCTCAGTAAAGTAACGATCGTTGTCGGAAAGGGCCGTATTGAAGATCTGAACCTCGGCGATATCGCCGGTCAGGAAGTTGTTGAGGACCTGCTGTGCGCCCAGCACGATTTGAGTAGGCGACGTCAAAGATGTCGTGCCGGCGTTGGCCTGGGCGTAGAACTTGCCGTCCACGAACATTGAGATCAGGCCGGTGCTCCTGGTGCGGCGGAACGTCATCAAGTGCGGCATGCCGTCGGTGTAGCCGTTTGGCGAATAGACGCTGACATCCGGATTGCCCGTTCCTCCCGAGACAAGTCCGTTAGCGTTCAGACACGTTCCGAAGTCGTTGACGGAACCGGGAACCTCGGCGCTGACAAGTCCGGCCCCCGCTGGGAAGTCTGTGCTCGTGCCGATACCCTGGGTGCTGCGGAAGACGCAGAATATGGTGAAGTCGTCCTGCACGACGCGGCTCAACTTGAGATACTGGCTGCTGGCGGCGTTGAAGTGAACCACCGGCAGACGGTTGAGCGATGTCGTTACATCTGTCGGCGCGTTTCCGACCTTGACGGCATTATTGGAGGGTCCCGATGAGTCCGTCCAGGTATTCACCGCGCCGCCATTTGCGACTCCTGTGATCGCGTCCGCCTTGAACCATGCGACACGAGCCGTCTGTCCTCCAGCGGAGAGCGCGCCGGTTCCGGTGGTGACTCCGGTCGTCGTTCCCGTAACTCCCGTGCAGGATACCGTGGCGATCACATTGCTCGTCAGGTAAGGCCCTTCATACAGTGTCAGGTTATTCAGGATGTTTACGGTCGCGCTGTTGTCCTGATAGATATCCGCGCTCTGGTTCACGCCGTAGTTGTTGTAGTTGCTCCAGGTGTGCTTGTGGGAATTCTTGAAGATGTTGTTCGCAATCGTGACATCGCTTGACGCCTGAACGGTAATGGGATCGCCCCAGTTTTCATCGAAGATGTTGTTGCGGATCGTTGCGGTGTCCGTATTGCGCATGGAGACGCCACCGCCGCGAATATCCGTCTGCGGTCCATAGACGCCGTCCGCAAACGGAGAGTGCGCGCCGCAGTTCTGGAACGTGTTGCCTTCGACGAGGATATTCTTACAGCTGCCGGTGACCGTGGAGTAACGGGTCTCAAACTCGATGGGGGCGATATCGATATCCTGGAAGGTGTTGTTGCGGATCGTGATGCCGGTCGGAGCGGGACCGCCGTGCCAGAAGGTCTCGGCGGCGGCAAAGATGCACCATGGTGTCTGGTAGAACGTATTGTTCTCGATATTGGAATTGGGACACTTCAGCACAAAGATGCGGCCGCTATCCTGCATGCGGCAGTTCGTTACCGTAACAGGCGCGGCATTATTGAGGTCGCAAACCCGGTCGATGCCGTCCGCTTCCTGGGCGCTCCAGTTTGTGTTGCCGGGGCCGGCGCCGGTATTTACTATCGTAACGTTATGGTCCAGCGTCAATGTCCAGGTGCCATTGCCGTTGTGAACGGCACCGGTGATCACGGCGGTGTCGCGAACCTTTTGCTGCTGGTAGGTCCAATCTCAGATCTGCACCGTATCGCCCATGTAGTAGCCGAGGATGTTTCCATCATTTGAAGGCGTAGTAATCACATTGGCGGATGGGTGGCCGGTAATGTGCGCCAGATCCGTACCGCAGTCGATGACGTCGTCGTCCACCTGCTGCTCGTTCAGGCGATCGATGGTAATCGCTCCCCGATTCCCCTGCACACCAATACCACCAATCGCCGTAACAAGGCGGTTGCTCCCTGGAGGTGGGCCGATATACGTGTCGGTGATTGTGGTCGTCCCCGAGTTTTTGCTGATACCCAGGCCCGGCCCCGCGCCGCCGCCATACCAGCGGAAGTTGGTAATGTTTACCGGTCCTGTATTGAAAAACGTGACGATTCCCCATCCGCCCGCGAAGTTCCAGATCGCCCATTTCTTGCCGATCATGCTGGGATCGAGCGGGGAATCGAGGTTGAATATGTAATTGCCGCCGGAGGGGGTGACGCCGGTAATAACCGGCTGGAGCGTATTGTCGTAATTCGGCCATGCCGGATCGCTCCAGATTCGCAGACTCTGCTGTCCCGCGGCGATCTGCGTACTGAAGTCCGACCGGTTCGCTGCGGGGTAGCCGCTGTCCACACTGACCGTCGCCGTATTTCCGCTGACTGCCGTGATCGTCCCTTGCGTGAACCAGAGCGAGGCGGCGTCGCCGGTGATGTTGGTGATGGTGACATTGCTCGAATTCGTGACCCGCATGAGGTCGTTCGTCTTGCCGTTGAGCAAGGTCGTTCCAGGATCGCCCTGAACGGTCAGGCCATTGGCATGATCGATGTTGATCGAAATGCTGGAGTTGAGCAGGTAATTGCCGGCGGGGATGTAGACGGTGTTTCCGCTCCCCGCATTGATGGCGTCGTTGACGGCATTCTGGATCGCATTCCAGTCGTCCGTCGTTCCGTTGCCGGTCGCATTGTACGGAGCGTTCTTCACATTGTAGGTGGCAGCATGCGCCGAGTGCGAGATAAGCAGCATCGCGCCGCTGCACATAGCGCCGCAGATACGTCTTAGTATCATGATAGTCGTCTCTTATCCTTCCAATTTTATGTTATATATCAAATGTTGCAATAGTATTTATTTAAATGGCTGGACTCAGGCGCTTGAACGGTTCGAGGCCGCGCAATGCGCGGCCCCGAGGTTGTTGATTGATATGCGATAGGGGCCTTAAAGGGCTTACGCGGTGGTGGAGTTAGCTCGGGTTCTTGTCCTCGGCCTTCTTGGTGGCTGCGACGGCTCCGGGAACGGGGTCGTCGCAGTTGATTGCCTGCGCTCTCGCTCCATCGGAATAGTCCATGGTGGCAGCGCCGCTCCCCGTGTTATTGCAGACATTGCCAGGATTGTCGAAGTACCCCCACATGCTGACCGGTTGCGTGGTTTGCGTGGGCTTCAGCGACTTCACATGGCCGTCGCAGAAGATGCAGTTCCAGCGTCCGGTGTGGGCGATAAATGCCACGTTGGACCATGCATCTTCCTGTCCCGTTCCCATGACCCAGTCCGACCAGCCCATTCCCGGCTCCCAACCCCAGCGACGCTCACACACGAGGATCTTCGATGCCGGAGAATCGATTGCGGCGATGGGCTTCGGTCCACCCCAGTAGCGATCGCCGATCAGGAAGTTCATGCCGTATGACGAGGGGATCTGGATCTCCGGCGGCTGCGCGCCCTGACCTCCGCCGGGAAAGTCCGAATGTCCCATGAACTTGTCGTTTTCGGAATTGGAAGGGCACTTGAATACGGCTGTGCTCTTAACATAAGAGTAGATGCGCTGTCCCCAGTTGGCAACCTTGTCTCCGTCGCGGGCTAGGGGGTATGTCTCGTCGTTGTCCTGAACGTACTGCATAATGCCCAGGCCGATCTGCTTCATGTTGCTGGCGCAGCTGGTCTGCCGGGCCTTCTCACGCACCTTGGCGAAGACAGGGAAAAGGATTGCAGCAAGGGTCGCTATTATTACGATTACAACTAGTAATTCTATTAAAGTGAAAGCTTTGAAAGAATATATTGTGTTTGATCGTCTCATTGATCTCTCCTTATACGATTCATACGATAAAATAGCTTTGAGCTTCTTTAGAACAATGCAATCTGCAATTTGATTGTTCGTACTTTCATATATTATAGAGAGCATTTATTGGGGCAGCAAGATACTTTTCAGCTGTTGATTTGATGTATCCGCCTGATTCGGTTGGGATGGGCTGTGAAATTGACAGGCTGGCCGCGGCGTAGTTTCGAGAGCTCAGTTTTACCCTGTGTTTGCAGATCGATGTAATACTGAATGGATAGAGTATTATTCTATTGTTCGTACAATTTTGCTTTTTGCATCTCCCACCATGAATAGAATACGCGTATCTCACTGGTTATTCGGGCCGGCGGCAGGTAATCAAAAATAAATGCTAGAAAAACTGCATTTTGTATTGTGTGTGCGATGTAAAAATGCTATATTATTAGCATATGGAACATACAGAGCCGGACCCCACCACCGATGATGCTTTAAGCAGACGTGAGCGCCAGATCATGGATATCGTCTATCGAATGGAATGCGCCACGGCAAATGACATTCATCAGGCGCTGCCTGATGCTCCCAGTTACTCAGGTGTGCGGGCATTATTGACGATTCTGGAGAACAAAGGACATTTACGGCATGGCAAGAAGGGCGCTCGCTATGTCTTTATGCCGACCCGCCCACGTCAGACGGCGGCAAAATCGGCGTTGAAGCGGGTGATTGATACGTTTTTCGGAGGATCGGTCGAGCAGGCTGTCTCCACCCTCTTGACCGCGGCTGACGGGACGATCTCGGATGATGAGTTCGAGAAGCTTGCGCGGGTGGTGGAAGAAGCGCGTGAACGGGAAAGGGGCGAGAAATGACAATGCCAGCCGGAGCGGGAATATTTTTGATCGATGTCGGCATTCGCAGTATTGTCCTCGCGGCAGGCGTATGCCTTGCATTGTTAGCGCTTCGCAGAAAGTCGGCGGCCTTTCGCCATCTGATAATATGGTTGGGATTTGCCGCAATGATGCTTCTGCCGTTTGCATCTCTGATTGTGACAAGGACGGATGTCTCGGTTCTTCCTCTCGAATGGGCCGACGTGCATTCTATTCCTGCGCCGGAGTTCGTGCCGGTGGCATCACGTTCAGTGGCAGCATTGTCGAAGAAGACCATTTCTGATTCTATGGAAGTTGACGTCAAATCTGCTCCGGCGTCCGTAACCGTGCCTGCTGCTACGCCCTATCCGCATTCGTCTTTGCAGCTGCACCCGCCTATATCGTCCCGCCTGCCTTTGGCGGCAAAATCCGTACCGGCAAGCCTGGTTGTCCTGTGGTTGGCAGGAGCATTGGTCTTACTGGTTCGTTTCGGCAGGGCACGTCTCTCGCTTTACCTCTTTGCGCTCCGGGCGCAACCGTTGAACTCTCCTATTGTGACTGCGGTCTTTGAAGATGTTTGCCGCCTGATGCGATGTCCGCCTAAGTCAGTGCGACTGGTCTGTGGAGATACGGCAACGCCTTTAACATGGGGATGGCCGTTCGCTACTATTGCTTTGCCGCCGGCTGCAGATGAGTGGCAAGAAAGCAGGCTTCGATCGGCGCTGCTGCATGAAATGGCGCATGTTCGCCGTGGAGATTGGTTTTGGCAGCAGGCCGCCGAATTGATCTGCGTCATCTACTGGTTTAATCCTCTGATCTGGATCATGCTGCATCGCTTGAGGTCTGAGAGCGAAACCTGCTGCGATAATTATGTACTGGCCGGCGGTATGCTCCCCTCTGAATATGCGGGCGATTTGCTCGCAATCGCCCGTACTATGAAAGCTGAAACGGTACCGGCCGCATTGGGAATGACACGTTCTTCCGAGATCAGTCGCCGTATAAGGGCTATTGTCGGCAATACCGACCGCCGCCTTCCACATCCGTTGGCATCTGTGCTGCTTGCCTGCACTGTTTTGTTCTTGCTGGCGCCGACCGCCGGCATCACCCTGCAGCCCTTGTCGATGAACGCGGCTGCTCGTAAGCTCCCCTTTGCCGACGACACTCCTGCGCATTGTCGGGCCAACGTTGCATATATTCAGGGAGTTATTAGCCGGTATGGAGAAGGTAACCCAAATGCCTCCGACGCCTACTTGCTGCTGGGACAGCAGCAGCGCGAGGACGGGCTTTATGCTGAGGCGATAGCGAGTTTCGACAGATGCCTGCAATTGCCTGAGCCTGCGTGGTCAACCATGACACATTCCTTCGCATTGAACGAGAAATTCCAGGCTTTGCAATTTTTGGGCAAATATCGCGAGGCGCTTGCGATGATCGATAGCAGTCATGAGAAATCACAGCGCAAAGGGGTATTGCTCTATTCCCCAACGGAGGCCGCGCTGTGGCGAAATCAGCTCACACAACAGTCGAATCGCCAGGATAACGACGCAGCACTTCGCTCGCAGCTGGCGAAGCTGGGTGACGATGATCGATGGGAGAGAAAACTTCAGAACGGACAGTCCATTCAACTTAAAGGCATGCTCATCACCAAAAGCGGCACTGTTGAAGCATTCAGCCCGGACGGCCGTCTGATGTCAAGGCATGTTTATCTTCCCGAAGATGGGAAGCCGTGGATGAACTGGAATGTTTCAGGCGGCACGACCAGTGGTTTTGGCGACGTAAACGATATTGACATCGTTGTGGCCGTGAAGCATCCCAAAGATCAGCCTGTATTTTTCAGACACTCAGTTAATCCTGAAACACCGGAGTTGCCAAATTGGCCGGCTTCGGGAGGGACTGATGGAGTTCCGATCTCAAATGGCTCGATTCTGAGCGATGAAGAGCTGATTAATCCGGCCAGCGGCGGCCTGCGAATTCTCCGTGCATCTTTGCCCACTCAAACTCGCACGATTAAGTTGACTTGCGGCATAGCGGCTGCGCCTAAAGATATAACGCAGATCAAAGATAATGCCTCCAGCCTGATGGAGCAGGCATTGTATGACACGGTTACGTTCGACGGGATTGTGTCGCCTGTTCCACCGCGTCCTGGAACACTCGATCACCCACAGTAAGCCGCAGCAGGCATGCCGCTTTGGAGCGGTATGCCTGACTAAACTCTGGATAGACAATGCCTGAGGACGAGATTATGCCTTGAGATCATAGTCCTTAAGCATCTTCTCAGCCTTTGCCGTGGAGAGACGATTGACAAGTTTTCGCGATTCATGCTGATCTCTGGTGGTCTTCGCCAGCGAAAGTGATGCGCTGATAACGAAGAATAATCCCATTGCCAGATACCCCTTGATCCAGAGCGTTACCGGCAGCATCCAGATGCCGATGCACATCAGCGTGATAGACAGCACGAAAGAGACATGAACGTAAAAGATCCAGGAGGCAGTATCCTGGTGAATTTCCGGCGCTTCCATAGTAGCAAACTCCCTTGGAGATATACTACACCGAAGCCGGCGGCTAGGCATGGGCCAAAAGCCCTAATCTTGCTCTGCGAATAAAAGGGGCGCTCCATATCGATGTAGAACGCCCCTTTTATTTCTCTAAACGTTTCCAGGCATCAACCCAGGCATCTTCAACCCTCTATTTTCGATCGAACAGGCCAACATCGATCGCCTGGCCGCCGGTTGTTTGGTGGCAGTGAACGGCAATAGTATTCTTGCCGGGCTTAAGAGCTGCTGCCGCTTTGGGATCAACCTCGAAGTCGTCGTAGCTGCCGATGTATCCTCCATCTTTCGCGGCAAGTACGCCATTGATGTAGACCTCGGCATCCTCGTCATGCACCATACGGATGAGCGGGCTTTTGGGCTTGCCGGTCAATATGATTTCCTTGCGCAGCCAGATGTCGTCCGTGGACCAGTCTGTATGTTTTACCCCGCCGCCGAATGCGGCCTGCCCTGTTTTCCATGAGGAGTCATCGAAACCGGGTTTTATCCAGTCTCCTGTGGGACGGGCAATGGTGTAGCGCCACTCGACCGGCTGTATGTTGGCCGTCGGCAGCAGTGCGGTCACGTTGGCGGCAAGGCCTTCGCCGCGGGCAGCTGCCCTGATCGGCGCGGGATCTACCTTCCATATGGCGCGATCGTAACTGATCAGGCCGTCCTCTTCGGTCTCCACATCGGTGATCTGGCAGTATGAATCGCCTGTCTGTCCCGTCTCGTCGGCATTCGCCCACAGGCCGTGGAACATGCCTCGAACGTGCCGTGTGAACCAGGCTCTGGTTATGTCGTCCGCCAGCGCAAGCTTGCCGTCTTTTGGCGGGATCTGCCCGCCTGTTGCCGGATCGTATGTCTGCGGTGTCCACAGCTGGCCGATCGGCCAGTCGTGCCCCGGCGACGCCAGGCCTACCGAGCCGTTCTCAGTATCGATGCTGATCTGGTGATCGCTCTTCGGCGGTATACCTCCGTGGACATCGAGGATGTCGCCCGCGCCATGCCTGGGGAAGCCGCTTGCCTCGTCGATTAGGCGCGTTGGGTCGAGCTCTTTAGCCCAGGCGGCGGTTGCTACGGTGTCATGCTGTCCCCATCCCTCGTTGAACATGTTCCAGCTGATAATGGACGGATGGTTCCAGCGCTGCTTGATCAGCGTGCGCATTTCGCTTTCGCACTGCATATCCGCTTCAGGGGAATTGGGCCGATCAGTCGCGGCATTGCCTTCGTTTCCGGTGGGCAGGTCCTGCAGGACCAAAATGCCCAGCTTGTCCGCCCAGTAGTACCATCGTTCCGGCTCGATCTTAATATGCTTGCGCGGATAAAGCCCCAGTTTCTTGAAAGCCTCAAGATCGAAGCGCAGGGCTTCATCTGTGGGAGCTGTGTAGATGCCGTCGGGCCAGAAGCCCTGATCGAGCGCCATCGGCAGCATCGTCACCTTACCGTTGAGATACAGGCGCATATTGCCTTTGGCATCCTTGGCGGTGCGCAGAGATCGTACGCCGAAGTAACTCTTGACGGTATCCGAGCCATCATCGCCGTTAACGGTGACGGACACGTTATACAGGAACGGATCATCCGGTGTCCAGAGGTGAGCCTGGGAAATCGGTATGTCGATTGTTGTAACGGCCAGCGCGCTGGTTGCCTTATACCAGTCGAGCAGTGTGCGCTTTGCCTCTGCAGACATCTCGGAACCCAGCATGCTCTTTGCCGATGTCACTATGGTGTTGCCGTCGGAGACGGTTACTGAGACCGGCGCCTGCCCTGGCTTGATTCGGGCTGCAACCGTAAGGTGCAGCATGCCGGTATCAGCATCGGTGACCATCTTCAGTGTCTCGACATAGGACGGCGAAACGGGCTCGATCCACACGGTCTGCCAGATACCGGAGGTTGCCGTATAGGCTGCTCCGCCTGGATGAAGCACCTGTTTGCCGCGCATCTGCCAGTGCGAATCAGTTGGGTCGAGTACGGAGACGACGATCTCCTGCGGACCCGTTCCCTTGATCTGGCCGGTAATGTCGAAGTCAAAGGCGTCATAGCCGCCGCGATGTGTCCCCAGAGACTTACCGTTGACGAAGACCTCCGTGTCCCAATCCACCGCGCCGAAGTGCAGGAGTAAATGCTTGCCGTTCCAGTCCGCCGGGACGGTAAATGTGCGGCGGTACCAGAGGCGCTGTTCGGGCAGGAACGCCTTCATAACACCGGACAGCGCAGATTCGATAGGGTAGGGAACGAGAATTTTGCCGTCGTAAGCGCTGGGAGCGTCTGCAGCCGTCTTCGGGGTAACTGCGTAATCCCACAGACCGTTCAAGTTCTGCCACTGCGGTCGTGTAAGCTGCGGCCTTGGATATTCCGGCAGGGCGTTTGTGGGCGATACTTCCTTAGACCAGCGCGTGAGAAGCGGCCCCTTCGCGATATGCCAATCGTCGGCGAATGTTGGAGAGCCTCCAAGAAGTGTCAGGATGGCGGCCGCGCCATATACCGCAGTGCGCCGGCGCATGCCTTGTGAAGTGATCATAGTTACTCCTGATAACAATAAATACTGGCGCCTTTTAAGACAGCACTGTCTGTACGAACGTATAAGGCGGGACATTGACACACAGGCAATCTGAACCTTCGCTAGACCGAACTCTGTCGATGCGCTGAACGGCATTGTGATTCGCAGTTGTATTGTGTGTAAGCGGACCGGACGCCGTGAGCATCGTTTCTTCCGCAATACGAAAGACACCGCCGATACCCTGCAGGTCGAACTCTGCCGTGCTCTCTTTAGGTGTCAGATTCAGGACGTAAAGGACCAGACGATTGCGGTCGAGGTCCCATGCAGCTTGAATCTGGAAGTCCGCAAGGTCGCCGGGGATGTAACCGTCCAATGCCAGCGGCCAGGCGGCGGGCGAGCGCGACAGCAGTTCAAGAACCATTCCGGCGCCGGTCAAAAACGCTCCTTCTTTAGGAGTCTCCAGGGCGCTCTGTCCATGCGTATTGGCGAGATTATTGAAGTTGATGAATCCTATTTCATCGCCGTAACGCTGCCAGGTCATGAGGCACGGGAACATGTTCAGCGCATAACGCCATTTGTTGAAGTTATATGTCCGAGGCGCGGGATCGGCCGCAAGACTCTGAAATACATCGCTGTTGAAATCGTCGGGCAGCCATTCCGTGTTGCAATAACGGATAGGTGTCCGTGTCGGTCCCATTTCCTTCTGGCTTCGGCGCAGCACAGACAGCACAGTGTTCAGCCTCTCTTCGCCGCCACCGCGATCCGCCACAAAATCGATATATGGTCCGCAGACGTGCAGCATCTCTGAAAGGCAAGCGAGATATTTGTTGTCGTAGATCATCATGCCGATCTCAATGCCCGGATCGACAGACTTCATGGCGCTGGAATACTCTACGATTGCGTGTGCGTATTCGACAGGTTCGAACCAGCGCGCCGTTTCGTTGTCCATCTCCCAGTACTTGACGCCGAACGGCTCAGGGTGACCATGTTCCGCTCTGAGATCTGCCATGGGGTGACTTCCGGCAGGCAGGTTGCAGTAGGCAACCCAGTCGCAGGCGAGTTTAAGCCCTGTTTCGTGGTCGGTGAATCGCCGCGTGTCCCAGAATTGCTTTTCGCCCTTTTCGTCCCGGAAGGTGAGATAGCTGTCTTTCTTGGGATGAAACATGTTAATGCAGAACAGCATCTCCGAACCGGCGCGGCACAGGGCCGCGAATTCCGCTGTGCCGGTATCGTTTTCATTCATTCCGCCCCAGAAACAGGATGGCTCAGGACGCCGGTCTGATATAGGACCAACTCCGTCGCGCCAGTCGTAGAACGATGCGAAGCATCCGCCAGGGAAGCGTATGACTTGCGGATTGATTCGTCTGACAGCACCGACGACATCCCTGCGCCAGCCGTCAATGGCCGAGGCCGGCATGAGTGAGAAATCGTCCAGTATAAGCCGTGAGCGCGGCGGCGTCCAGATACAGAAGACGGCTCGCCCCTCGAAGGTATCGTTGTTAAACTCCGCCGTGAACTGTGTCCATTCCGTGCCGGCATTGCCGAGAGGAATAATGGCAATTGGAGCGTCCCAATCGATATCTGCTGCATCTGCGTAGAAGCGCATCTCGACGGGGCATGGCGCTTCTTCGCTTCGCGCCCAGCCTCGGAAGCGATATGCCTCGCCGGCGGTGAGCTGTTTGCCGGCCTGGGCGACGCCTCCCCATCGATCCAACTCGTTGTTTGCGATTCGCAGAGCATGATTACCATGCCGGACCGGCATATCGACGATCCCAATAGACACATCGGCAAGCGGAGATGAAGGCACAAGGAACGTGGATGTGCTGTCGATAGTCAGCGGGCCTTCGCTGCCCGGCGCGGCAAACCATGGATTGTGTTCGTACCCTGAGTGATACCAGTCCTCCTGCGACCAGTCATTTTTGTAGCCCAGACTTGGATTGCGGTGGTCGATAAACAATCCATACCAGTCATGTGTGCCGCTGTTATAGGGCGCAAAGCGCTCAAAGCTGCGGTTGAACAACATCTCTGCCCGCATAGGTTCTACTTGATTGCCGTAACCAAGCTCTATGAAGTTGCTGCAAAGGCAGAGGCTGACGGGAGAGGTTGTTAACTCTTTGTCGGTGACTTTGACACGCATATTTCGAGGACGATCTTTCCGTTGTTTTTATATCCTTACTGTACCGCCGAAACTCTGATCGCAACAGAGAGGATTCACCTATACATTTGATGATTCCGCTTATATTTGTCTCTCACTCGATTCAGGCAACCGACTTGATGTGGACTTCATACATCTCTGTGCTATCTGTATTGCATTATTTATTAACGATGATACAATATGATAGCAAAGATCACTATTGATGAATACGACTGCAGGGAGTAAGCGACGTTGAGGTCTATGGCGGGAGATATTGAGATGAGTTCGATTGCGCGCCATGAGCCCGAGTTTGCAATCGATCGGCCTCTCGGCAACGGCCGGTATGTATTCGTGCATTTTGGAACGCCGATCCATCTGCGAGACCGCACCGGAGTTCGGCGTTACGAGCGAAACACATCCATTCTATATGGTCCATCCGACGCGACCTGGTACAGCGGCGTCGATATATGGTGGGAGAATGCCTGGTTTCACTGCGCAGGAGAAGTTAGGGAGCGCGTGGCCCGATACGACATACCGACAAATACGGCACTTGAGATAGGCCCGCTCGACTTTCTCGTTCCGCTGCTGCAGACGGTACACCGCGAGAGGCTTCGCGGGAGCCGTTCTGGGAGGAAGCGATATCACTGCTGACGGAAGACTTCTTTTACAGGCTGGGGCGCACCATTGCCCACAAAGACGAAACGCGATTGACGCCGTACCAGAAGGAGCAGGAAGACATTCTGCGCCATGTGCGAGAGAGCGTTCACTCACAGCTTGCGCATCCATGGACTGTAGCGGAGATGGCCGCTTTGGCCAGCCTGAGCGCCTCCAGGTTTACCGTGCTGTATCATGCATTCTTCGGCGCAAGTCCCATGGACGACCTTATTGCTTCCCGCCTCAGCCATGCTGCCCTGCTCTTGCAGCAATCTTCGTTCTCTGTGGCGAAAGTCGCCGACCACTGCGGCTTCAACAGCCTCTCCCACTTCAGCCGCCTATTTCGCGCGCGCCGAGGCATGGCGCCCAACGATTTCCGCCGCGGGGGGCATTGGGGATAGGTCTAACATCTCCATTCCAGGCTCTCCTTCCTCTCTAAACACTGGTGCAAAACATAATTGAGCTAAATATTGCCGGGAAGGCTTCAGCGCCCTGTAATTTGGAATAGCGAGCGGCCTCTGATGGGTACATTGCTCTTGGCGATGAGGAGCATCATTGCCGAAGGAGTAAATGTAATGGGCTGGATCAGCTACGAGTACGAACCGGGACTCAATCGTTGGATTAATCTATCGCGGGCGACTGATGTGGGTTTTGCGGAGAAGGACGGCCGCCTGGTCGCCTTTGTGCGGCTGCAGTGGGACGATGTTGGCTATACCATCACCGTGGAGGATGCCGACGGTATCGCCGCCATTCAGAGCTATCTTTCAGCGCATGAGTTTCATGTGGGGCGAGAGTTATAAAAACGTAGATTAGAGTTATAAAGCAGTGGGAACCCAGGTGAGATGGGTTCCTGTATATCCCTTTAACAATATCGCTATGAGATCCGGTTTCCCGCGCTGATATTTTCTTGTTACGTGTTTCCTTTGCGCTTTTCGATGAATAATATTGAACTTTAACACTTTGTTAATCTTCGCTGCGCCTGTGTTAAAATGGAATTATAGCAAGCAGCCGTTGTTGCAAATCTATCCGGCGCTTGACCGAGGCATGACATGCAAAGACTTTCCAAAGCGTTCACCTGGGTCGACTTGATTGTCTTACTTTCGCTCGTATGTATTGCCGTGGCGATTCTCTTTCCGGTGTTTTCGCAGCATAGCAGAGTGTCGTCGCATAATGTGTGCATGTCTAACATGAAACAGCTTGGCTTGGCGTTCGAACAGTATGTCCAGGACAACGATTCGCACTATCCTGTTGGTCCGGGAACGCACCGTGGGGGAGGGTGGGCCGGAGCTGTCTATCCGTATGTGAGGAGTGCCGGCGTCTACCATTGTTCGGGCGATCTTACTGAGGCCGATATGACGGCGCGTTCTCCGCGTATGCCTGTTTCTTATGCGTTCAATGCATTCTTGGCTCAGTCGAACAAGGAGACGGTTAGGGGAGTGGCTGTACGCGGTCTGAGCGGGGCGAGCCGCAAAGTGAAAGAACCCTCTAGAACGATCATGCTCTTTGAGGTTTCCGGCAGTCGCGCTGTCATCACAGATACGGAAGAGGGGGGGAGTGAGCGCGATCGGACTTCTCTCTCGGGTGACGGCCTCACCCTTGTCTCTTACGATGGTAAAAATACCGAACACGCCGGGGATAACGGGAAAGTGGGAGGCACTATGCCGGGCGGAGCTCGGTATGTATTAGGGCGTTTGCATGGATGGAACCATGGGCCTCTGCCCGCGCAGTGGGCAAACGAGGCCCGTCACGATGGCGGCGCGAACTATGCGTATGCCGATGGGCACGTGCGATATTGGCGCCCAGGAATGATAAATATCGTTGATGATGGAACCCGAAGGAGTTTCTGGGCGCAGAAGTAGGTAAAAACCAGGATCCCGGAATGAGACAGGCATGGAAGCCTGCTCCCACAGCCCGGGATCCTGTGCTCACAAGCATTTGTGAATGCTTATTTAGGCGCCCATTTGCGTGATGCGGCCGCCGGTTACGGGGAGGTACGCTCCGGTAACGTAGCCTGCGAGCGGACTCAGGAAGAAGGCGCAGGCGTTGCCGATCTCATCGGCGCTGCCGTGCACACGCAGCGGGATCGTCTTCGCGAAGTTGCGAGAGCCTTCCGATGCGGTGTCCACCTTTTCGTCGGCCATCCAGCCCGGAGCCACCATGTTCACCGTGATGTTTTCCGGCCCCAACTCATTTGCCAGCGCCCTTGAGATACCCACCATCGCGCCTTTGCCGGACATGTAGACACTCCAGTCGCCGGGCGACATGTTCCACAGTTCGGTGACGATATTCACGATACGCCCGCCGCCCTGCTCTTTCATGATCGGTCGCACAGCGCGAACGGCATTGATAATTGCCTTGCAGCCGAAGTCGAATGCCGTGGCATAGTCATCCCAGGAAGAGTCGTCAAGCGATCCATGTTGGCGTCCGCCGATGGCGTTGTTGACGATGCCGTCGATGCGGCCGAACTTTGCCACTATTTCCTGAACCATCGCATGTACGGCATCGTCATCGCGGACGTCCGCGCCGAACGCCTCGGCGCTGCCGCCACCGGCGCGGATCTCTGCAGCCAAGCCTTCTGCCTTCTCCGCGCTGCTGCTGTAGTTGATCGCGACAGACGCTCCCTCACGGGCCAGCACCCGCGATATTGCCGCCCCAAGCCCGCGCGCTCCGCCTGTCACCAGGGCTACTTTGCCTTCTAAAAGCATATTGATTCCTCGTGCTCAATCTTTAGTCGACATCGTACCCGCTGAACGCAATTAGACAGCCATTCAAGGTCCGATTATCGATGCCTCTTTTTGGATAGGCGTGTCAGCCGCTGACGAAGAGATCGTTCGTCGATATTGACGATTTCGAGACCGTCTTCCGATCCTCCTGCAATGGTAGTTCCGTCCGGCGACAGAGCCAGGACATCTGTGTAAAGATCCAGATCTGCGATTTGAACGCCTGTATGCCCGTCCCAAATACCGACACCGTCTTCCTGGCTTCCCGCCAGAAGGATCGTGCCGCTGCGATTGAAGGCGAGGCAGTTATACTGCCCCGACACGTCTCCATGAACACCACGTGACTTGATGTCATACAACCCGCCGGACGTTGCCAGCATGCGTCCATCCGGAGATATCGAAACGGGGTAGCGGCTGGGATCGTCAAACTTGATCATGGTCTTGCCGGTGCGCCAATCGGTGACCCGGGCCGAGTCGCCTCCTTCCGCCAGCAATCGGCCATCGGCCGAGAACTCTACGCTGCGAGGAAAAGGAGATGCCTGGAAATGCTTCTGAAGTGTCCAATCCGTGGCGCTCCAGACTCGAACTTCGCCCTTCGCATCGACAAGAGCCTCTCCCGTTTCCGGACCCGCGTCGGAAGCCGCCAGCAATTTTCCGTCAGGAGAAAAGGCAACCCAGAGGACTCCCATGCCGTCGGGGATACCAAACTTCAGAGTCTTCAGGACACGTCCCGAATGCGCGTTGACAATCAGCACGCCGTCTCGGTTGCCGGCCATGGCAAGCAGAGCTCCGTTCGGTGAAATGGCGATAGTTTCTACTCCGCCCGGTGAAAGCTTCGGAGTATGCAGCGCCCAGCGCCGGCGGCGAACATCGAATACCTGTGCGCTGCCGTCGGATAGACCGGCGGCAAGCCACCGGCTGTTCGCGGAGAATGCAAGTGTTGTCTGAAATGAGTGCGCGGGATAGTACTTGATGTCTACTTTTAGAGTTGGCGCGTCGCCTTCTGCCTGTGCCCGGAGAAGGCTGCCGCATACTGCCGATATAAGCAATAGCGCGGTGAAGAGACGTGTAGCTCTTGATACACGGGGCGCGTTATGAGGCAAATGAGGTAATCGTTGCATGCGACCATTATATCTGCGCAGGGCAACTAACCATGTTAAGTGATGCCATTTCGAGCCAAGAAATCTAATAGAGCTCGACAATGAAGGAATAGTAAGCGTTAATGTCAAAGGAAACAGTATAAGCGATCCCGCCCAGGAGAAGCTCACGATGATTGTGGCAATTCCTGCGGAAACGAAGCCCGGTGAACGCCGGGTTGCGTTGACGCCCGATGCCGTTACGCGTCTGACGCGTGCGGGTGTAACGGTTCATGTGCAGCGCGGCGCAGGAGCGCCGGCGGGTTATGGCGACTCCGCCTATTCCGATGCAGGCGCTGTCCTGGTGGACACCGCCGCATCCCTCTATGGCGATGCTGACCTCGTTGCCCGTGTCGCCCGTCCATCCTCTGTTGAACTCGACTTGATGCGTCCCGGCACGGCGGTTGCCGGCTTTCTATTCCCCCTCGGCGATCCCGAATATGTGCGAAGCCTTGCCGCGCGCAAACTCACCGCTTTCAGCATGGATGCGATACCGCGCATCACGCGGGCTCAGAGCATGGACGCCCTCTCTTCCCAGTCCAATATCGCCGGTTACAAGGCCGTACTGCTGGCTGCGGCTACTTTGCCGCGTTTCTTTCCCATGCTTACAACCGCAGCCGGAACGGTTGCCCCCGCAAAAGTGCTCATTCTCGGCGCGGGAGTAGCGGGGCTGCAAGCCATCGCTACGGCAAGACGGCTTGGCGCTGTCGTTACCGCTTACGATACACGAGCAGTCGTCAAGGAGCAGGTCAAGAGCCTGGGCGCGGAGTTCCTCCAGCTGGATCTGGCCGAGGATGCTCAGGGCGCCGGAGGCTATGCCCGGGAACTTACCGCAGATGCCATTGAACGGCAGCGGCAGCTTATGGTCTCCCATATCGGCGCTGCCGATGTCGTGATCACCACCGCGCTCGTGCCGGGCAAGCCCGCGCCTGTTTTGATTACCGAAGAAGCCGTTATTGCGATGCGGGATGGCTCAGTCATCGTTGATCTGGCTGCCGAAGCGGGCGGCAACTGCCCGCTTACCGAGGCGGACCGCACTGTCATAAAACATGGCGTGACCATTATCGGAGAGACAAACCTGCCGGGAACCGTTCCCGGGCATGCGTCGCAACTCTATGCGCGCAACATCGGAACGTTCATTGCGCACATCCTGAAGGATGGCGCGCTGAACCTGGACTTTGACGACGAGATCACTCGCGATACGTGCCTGACGCACGGCGGGGAGATCCTGCACCGCCCAACCCGTGAGGCACTGGCGCTCCGGGAAGGAGGCACGGCATGACCGCACATCTGCTGACAGAGCTTACGATTTTCATTCTGGCTGTCTTCGTGGGGTTCGAGGTTATCTTAAAGGTTCCGCCCACGCTGCACACTCCCCTGATGTCCGCCACAAACGCCATCCACGGCATTGTCCTTGTCGGCGCGATCCTGGTGGCCGGCATGGCTGATCCACCTCTGCGCCCGTTTATGTCGATGGTAGTCGTGGCGCTTGCGACCATTAACGTCGTTGGCGGATTTGCCGTTACGGAACGGATGCTGCAGATGTTCAAGCCTCGTCCGCGCCCGCAGGATGCGCCGGGAAAGGACAGCAAATGAACGCTGCCGCTAATCCCGTGGATGTCGCGTATCTTATTACCGGCATCCTGTTCATCGTGGGCCTCAAATACCTGAGTTCCCCCGCAACGGCGCGGCTGGGCAACCGTGTGGCGGCAGCCGGAATGCTGCTTGCTCTTACCGCCACTCTGCTTGACCATCACGTCGTAAGCTTTATATGGATCGTAATTGGTGTCGTTATCGGCGCAATTGTCGGATTGGTTTCTGCCCGTTCCGTCAAGATGACGGCCATGCCGCAGATGGTGGCTCTCTTTAACGGCGCGGGAGGCGGAGCGGCTGCCCTTGTGGCAACGGCAGAGTTTCTCCGGCAGATATCGTCCGGCGTTCCGCCGACCCCCGATGCCGCTGTTACAACTATGCTCAGCACGGTAATTGGCGCGCTCAGCTTTTCAGGCAGTATCGTCGCGTTCCTGAAATTGCAGGAGCTTATGACGGGGCGGCCTATTACCTATGTGGGGCAGCAGATCGTTAATGCCGCGATCCTGCTCGTCGTGGTTGGCGCAAGTGTTTGTGTTGTCGCAGGCGCATCGCCGGTGATTGCATTCGCAACGGCCGCCGGCGCGGCGTTGGTTCTGGGAGTGTTGTTCGTGCTTCCCATCGGCGGCGCGGATATGCCGGTGGTGATCTCGCTGCTCAACGCATTTACAGGGTTGGCGGCTGCCGCGACAGGCTTCGTGCTGGGCAATGACATTTTGATCATCAGCGGAGCTCTGGTAGGCGCATCGGGAACACTATTGACTGTCCTGATGGGAAAGGCCATGAACCGCTCGCTCACGAATGTGCTGTTCGGAGCGTTCGGACAGGTTACGCCGGGAAGCGCGCCGGCTGCTGGGGGCAAGTCAGCCAATATCAGGGCCGTGAGCCCGGAGGATGTCGCCGCGATGCTGGCCTATGCGCGCCTGGTGGTCATCGTGCCGGGATACGGAATGGCGGTTGCGCAGGCCCAGCATGCGGTGCGCAAGCTTGCGAGCAATCTGGAGGCGCGGGGAGTTACGGTAAAGTATGCGATCCATCCGGTGGCCGGACGAATGCCGGGCCACATGAATGTGCTGCTTGCCGAGGCGGATGTCCCTTATCCGTCCCTCTTCGATATGGAGGATATCAACCCCGAGTTTCCGGAAACAAATGTGGCGCTTATTATCGGCGCGAACGATGTCACGAACCCGGCCGCGCGCAACGATACGACGAGTCCGATCTACGGCATGCCCATCCTGGATGTCGATCAGGCGGACCACGTGGTCGTCCTCAAGCGCAGCATGCGCTCCGGCTTCGCGGGAATCGACAACCCTCTCTACGAAGATCCACGGTGCATGATGCTCTTCGGCGACGCCAAGGAATCCGTTGAGAAGGTTGCAGCGGCGATCAAGGATGTGTAGCCTCAGGGATCGTTCCGACGAGATCGCTCAGACCAGGTTTGAGATTTCGATCAGATTTTGATCGGGATCTCTGACGTACACTGAGATGATCGGCCCTTGAGCGCCGGTGCGCTTCACAGGACCTTCCTCGATTGCGATGCCTTCCGCTTCAAGATACGTAATGATGTCGTCGAGGAGAACGCCGGTCAAGAAACAGAGGTCGGCGGAGCCCGGAGTGGGACGCAGAGCCTTTGGCTCAAACTCATGACCAGCCTCGTGCAGGTTGATCTTCTGACTGCCGAACGCCAGCGCGGTTCGCCCCGAGCCAAAGGTTACAGTATCCATTCCCAGCACGCGCGTGTAGAAGTCGACGGTCGCCGGAATGCTTGCGACGGTCAATACCAGGTGATCAAGAGAATCGATTCGCATGGTGTTATTGTGACATCTGAGCCATCCGCATCGCACTTAGAAAGTCCTGCAACAAGGTAAGCGAGCAATCGCCGCGATTCACATCATAATCGAGTACGATAAACTCACTATGACAAGATGGGATGGCGGCGCGCAAAGCCGGATTGACGGGATACCGGGAGCGACTCCCGCGCCTGCCTTGTCAGGACGGTGGCTGGTCTGGTGGTGGGTTAAGCGACTGGCTGCGACATTCATCTTCGCCGTGATCGGCGGTGTCACCGGGGGAGTTGCAACTTTCTATTGCTATTTCATCGGTTCCTGGGTTGGAGCGCCGCTAGGATTTATCGCGGGAGGATTTCTTGGGTGGCGTACGCCTCCACGAGATGTCACGCTAGTTCTGGCAGGCACTGTATCCACGATTTACTTTATAACCGCCCTCACCCGCGCGTTCCAATGGCCTGTTTCCTTTGGAGACATCGGGGCCGCTGTTGCAGGTTCGCTGGCAGCGCCGCTCGTATACATGCTGTGTCGATACATCCCATCACTGTGGCGCTATTATATGGCTGTCGTATCAGCCTGGATCCTGTCGCTTGTCTGGCTGCTCACGTTTGTACGCTGGCTGAACTCACAGGGCAGTTAGATTGGCCTTGTTCCCCGGCACCGCGGATAGCCCGGGCATCCCCAGAAGTCCTGTCCAACGTTCGCCCCTTTTTGTGCCGTTCGGCGTATCATTTCGGAGCCGCAACGAGGGCAGACTGGTGAATACGATGCCTCTACTGAGTGCAGATGAGCCGCAATTAACGGTGGAACTGACTCATGAACTGTGTTTCCTGACAATTTTGGATAAGCCGATGCAGCGCTTGGCTCCCAAGGGGAAGCTATTTTAGACGTGCTGGCAGGTGTGCCGATTGTTGTGGGAAGACTGACAGTATGCTGGACACTTTGAACAAGAGACAGCAACCGTGGACCGTCAATCAAGGTTATCGGCTTACCCTTAGCGAAGTGAATGGCATCGCTGGTAAAGCGCCCGCAGGTCACCACAGCGCCGCCTGTCGCATGTTCCGCAGTCATCGAGCCAAGCAGTTCCCTTACGATCGGCACGCCTACCGTACTTGTCTTCCATCGTTTGCACTGTACGACGACCTTTTCAGGCCCCTTCCGAAGCTCAATATCAACGCCACCGTCTTTACCGCCGCGTCCACGCTCAGTGACTCGGTACCCCTGGCGGTCGTACGTCTCCGCGACCAACGCCTCAAAATCCTGCCAAGACATCGCCCGCAGTGTTTCGAGGCTGCGCTGCGAGTCAAGGAGATAGGATCGCCTGTATCTGCGGTATGCATACTTGAGGGCAAACAGCAGAACAATCATCATCAGCGGCAGCGCGTAGATTTGAGCTATGATAGGAAGAGCCGCAAAAATCGGCCCGACCAGATCGACATGCTGTGTTGAAGGGTTCATGATACCGCCGGGTTTGTTCCATGAATCGCAGCCTTTTTACCATAAAGATTTTGGTTGTCGTAGACGGACAGGCTTTCGGGTTCAAGCGTTTATCATGAGGCCTTATCGTAACCAGTCTTGCTCTCTATACACTGACGTTTAGGGAGTGGATCTCACGGATGAATTAGTTTGTTCCTGCAGTGCGTCAAATTGCTTCTTCAGGTCGGCGATTTGCTGGCGCAGCGAAGCGATCTCGGCAGTAATCGAAGTGATTCGATCCGTTGCTACGATAGGATGTCCTGTTTCAACCAGATTTTCGCCTGGATCAGTCGTTATATTCAGTACTGTTCTTACACCCGGCTTCACAATGACGCTGAAAATACGCTGCGGGGAATATGGAGTACCGCCTATATAAGACTTGGGAACAGTTACAGTATAAATGCCTGGCCGGATATTTTGGGCTGTGTAGAGGCCTCCCATATCAGTATCTGTTGCTGCATCGACTTCGCCACCACCCTGGCGCACGGCATGAACATGCACCCCTCCAACAAGATACGCTCTGGCGGATAAGGCCTTGCCTTCAGTGGTCAGCACTGTGCCCTCAAGCCATCCAGAATGGGCGGCATCGGCAGGGGGAGGAGGCGCTGCCTGGGCATTCAGTATGGGTGAAAAGATGAGGGCTGCCGTAAGCGACAGAAAATTGTGTCGAATTTTATGCGTGATCATTGTTGCTCGCAAATAGTGAGTTTGTTTGCATTATATCGTAATTTCCTCTTGTAACCACGAATAAAGCAGCGAAAATGGCAGAAAAGACTTGTCGGTGCTGTTTGTTTCCTGTATACTATCACTCAAAGCACGAGGTCGCTTGCTTATAGTCCGCTTGCGACTGGCATCCCTCGATGGAAGATAATGCGAACACATTTTGAATAATATCCATCGAGCAGATGCTGTGGCTCGTATGGATTGCTCCTTAGGCTGTTGAAGTCCTATGAAACTCTATATCGGCGTTACAGATAACGATTGGTATACGTTCCTTGCGCAGAAGCCTCGTGAAGAGGTGAACTTCTGGTCGCCAGGTGGTGGCACATTCAAGGTCCTGAAGCCCAATGAGTTATTTCTCTTTAAGTTGCACGCACCGCTGAATTACATTGTAGGCGGTGGCTTCTTCGTTCATAATACGACGCTGCCTCTGTCACTTGCTTGGGAAGCATTCGCGGAAAGTAACGGAGCATCTAGTTTAGCGGAATGCGTCGTTCGCGTTCGTAAATATCGCAAGAACAACGATCCTGACCCCGTGATCGGCTGCAGTATCCTTACTGAGCCGTTTTTCTTCAATCGCTCTGACTGGATCCCATCTCCTCCAAGCTTTGCGCTCAATATTGTTCAAGGTAAAGGCTATGACTCGAATGAAGGCGACGGTGCGCTGCTCATGCAACAGGTTATGGCACGTCTGCTAAGCCGAGATATTGCAATCTCTCAACCTGCAGCGCCCAAGATTATTTCCGACGTTGCCCGTTATGGAAATCCATACTTGACTGCGCCGCGGTTAGGACAAGGTGGATTTCGTGTGCTGGTTACGGATGCCTACAGCCGGCGATGCGCTCTCACCGGAGAGCGCACTCTACCTGTTCTTGAAGCCGCTCACATCCAGCCGTTCGCACAGGCCGGCGCTCACGATGTGCGGAATGGTCTGCTTATGAGGTCTGATATCCATAAGCTCTTCGACCGTGGTTACATCACTGTGCGTCCTGATCTGACAATTGACGTCAGTCCGCGCATTGCAAGCGAATTCAGCAATGGCAGAATCTACTATGCTCTTCAGGATAAAGAACTGGCTGTTGTACCAGTGCAGGCGAGTATGAAGCCGGACCAGAACCTCTTGCAGTGGCACAACGAACAAATCTTTAGGCGGTAGATTTGGGATGAACGCATCTTTCGCGTATCACGATTTTAAGCTCGTAATTCGCCCGTCCGATCATCAGGTGCGCTTTATTGCTGACGGCATCGATCTGATCGATCAGTTTTGGAGCGGCATGATCGGGTTAGATCCAGATCCTTTGCTGCTGGATCCTTGTACGCTCAAAGCTGATGCAACGCCACATTTAGCTTCAGTTGCACGGTGTTCTTGTGGTGAGGTTTCTTGTGGAAGTCTCGATGTTGAAATCCGCAAAGTTGCGAAGCGAGTTGTTTGGACTGAGCGTTTCCGTCAACGTGTCTTCAGCTTCGATGCAGTGGTGTACGATGCAGAGGTAAGCCGCGTAATCGCGGATACAACCTGGGAGACTCCCGATAGAACGGCTGCTCGTCTCCTTCGTGCTGCGGTTAACCGTGAAGCGCTGTTACTGCACAATTTGACTTTTCGGTGGTCATCCAGGCGTCTGCATCCCGATAAGTTTACCATCTCATTGAACCTTGATCCTGGGCCGTATCAGGTTCTCATTGACGTACCTTGGGATCAGGAAACACCCGAAGAGATTGTCTTGCGTTGTATTGCCCTTTTATCTGATGCTCCAAGCAGTTGGCCTGATGCCACGTGGAACCCTCAAAGCGCCGGATTGCCGCGCCCATCGATTGCCGGGCCTGGCTGGCGTGGGCGCGCCTCATAAGCAATATACGATCGCTGTTTTGCCTCATTTCGATGTTTATCTCTTGGTTTGGCAACCGCAACTTGCGCGACACTCCGGTGTCAATATAAGCAATGGATAATCAAGCATCTCGTGGTCAAAAGTCTGAACCCCTGCAAGCAATTTGGAATAAGATTCAGCAAGCGTTCAAGGACAAACCCTGGCTCTGGGCAATTGTCGTTGTATGCAGTCCTCTGATGCCATTTTTACTGCCTGTTCTTGTTCCTGCGTTGATAATCCTGATTATCTATCAGGCTGTCCAGGAGAACAAGGCAAATGATCTCGCTCCAATTCAAACTGTTTCCGCCGTAATCGTCACTAAGCGATTGATGGTGTCCGGCGAATCGACCAGTTACTACGTGACGTTCGAATTGCAGACCGGTGAACGTCTGGAACTGCGGCTTGCCGGCAGCGAATATGGATTGCTCGTCGAAGGAGATCGCGGAACACTTACCTATCAGCGTACGCGCTATCACAGTTTTATGCGCTTGTCTGGATCGTAATATAGCAAATCGTGAGATAGGATAGTCACATTTGAATCGCCCTTTCATTATCGCGTCTACTCTCGCCATAATCCTCGCTCTGCAGTGTGCGGCCGCGCCTTCGCAAACCTTGCCGGCTGCACTTACTCTGCACGCGCAAAAAGCTACCGCTCAAGCCAAGCAATCCGGCCATGGCGGCCGGAGGTATCGGTATCGGCCGATCATCTATGTCGTCACCCGAACGAATTCGGATGCGACCCCTTCGGCTCCGGCGCATAGTACGATCTGGCATATCGCATGGTGTCGGCCGGGAATGGGAACACGGATTGGAACGGGGACGATTGCGCCGGGAGACCGCAAAGCGCATTATGGTCCCCACTGGGCATACGAAACGGTTCGCCGCGGGCAAGCGCGGGTGGCCATCAATGCAGCGGTGTTCAATGAGGCTGTTGCGCCTTCCGTTCCTATCGGCGGAGTGGGGAATGGCGATGCGGGGTGGAAAATGGGATCGGATGCGCTCTCGAAGAAATTCAGCGTCGGTATTTCCGGCGATGGACGACCGACGCCGGACGGCTATCCGCCGTTCCGCATCGAGCCAATGCACTATGTCTATTCACGCGCCGGAACAGGGGCCAACGCCGGCCGGATGATTCCCTTCTTCTCGGTCTCGCCTCTGATCCGGAAACACTATCCCTATGGGTTTGGCTGCGTGGGGCTTCTCGCCCAACATGGCCGTTTTGTGCACGATTCCAATGTCGGAGGATGGGAAGAGGGACAGTCACTTCGCCCGCAGGTCCCGCTATCCAGGACGTTCATCGCATGGACGGCGGCAGGTGATTTCTTTATCGTCACGGCCGCTGCTGCTTCGAACACCACAGGTCCGGGTTCGTATCCAGTCGGCGACGGCGCGACATGGGGAGATGCCGTCGCACTTCTAGAGCGCCATTTGCCGAACCTGTTGAACCAGGACTATCGAGCATGCCTGCCACATGGACGGCGCATCACAATCGACGGCGCAGTGATGTTCGATGGCGGTCCGAGCAGCCAGCTTGGATATAAACGCCTGGATCGCCGGGGCTGGATCAACCTGGATCGTAGCGCTCCACATGGCGATGAAACTGCTCCGAGTTATCAGATCCCGTCTTTCCTCTATGCGTCAGCGCCTGCCGAACTGCATAGACGCCGCCATCATCGTCATCGCCGTTAGCCGGCAATCCCATGAACCAGCACGTCGATAACGGCCAGCGGTTCGCAATCGTAGATGCCGCTCATGGTGACTGTATTGGCTTCGACGACAGACCATCCCGAGCCTTCTATCCAGCCGACATCGAGAACGACAGCCTTCGGCAAGATGACACTCAAATCTGAGAGAACGCTATCCGTGAACGCCAGCGCTTCGGCATGCTCGTGCTCTGTCTGTTGATGCCCATCCGGAAGTCCGTATGATGAGCTGGTAATGACATTTCGATCAAGCACGAAAGTTCGATACTCGCAGCGCCACGTGACGGGATCGCTTACAAGTACAGCGATTTCGTCGCCCGTCTTAGTATCGGGCAAGTGCTCGCCCGAAGCATAGACGCCTGCGAGAAAGTGCTTATCATTAACGGGTTTGACGAACTGTGGCTTGTTGATGCGACGCGCCTCTGCGAGTGACGTCAGAGCAATGGCTCGGTTTGTGTAGACGCGACTGAGTGCAGAAAGAAAATCGTCGGCAGGTTCCAGGGCCGTGCCTCCGAGCGCCTCGGCCATCTTTCGGCAAAACGTCGTACCACCACGAACTGCCGTGTTGCCAATAATGCAGCCTCTCGGAAGTTGTGTTTCGTCTCCGGGTTCGATCCGCGTAACGTCGATACCGGCCCAGAAACAGACTTCGGACAGAACCTCATGGTCACGGGATTTGCGCGACGGCAGCAGCAGGTGTTTAACTTGCATAGTGACTTGAGCCCCGATTGGACAAGGTGATCGCCAATCACTGACCTCTGGTATTGGACTTTACTCGTTGAGCTTTGTGGCGATGATGTTTCCAATGATCCACGATAGCAGGGCGGCGAGAAGATACAGCGCAAAAGTGGGCGTTTTGAGCAAGTCCGAAATGTGTGAGATCCCGTGGTCCGGAAATCTGATCACGCTCATGACAATCACTGTTGTGATCAAAGGCGCCAGCCAGCGTATGGACTGAGCGCAGAACGAGGGGGCACGGCCTTGGAAAAGCCGGCAAATGGCCACATAAATGCCGAGAATGATCCCGTTGAGCGCTCCTGCGGCGAGCCCTATCACTCCACCGGCCGCAAATCCAAATAGCCAGAATTTCTCGCTGTCAGCAAGTAGGACGACTAAGAGACCGCAGAACGCTCCAAACGCAATTCCCAACCTTACGAAGTAGCCGAATACAAAGAGCCCCGGGTGGCTTACTCCCATGCGCACTCCGCTTCCATAACGCCTTGGAGCGGGAAGTGATGGCGCTGCCGGCCACTGGCTTTCCGTCTCAACCGGAGCCGCCTGTGAGGTCTCGTCCGGATTGTTATGCGTTGGCAGCGCGTTCGATGGATGTCCTGCTCGCATCAGCCAGGATTTGTCGTCTGCGGTATCCGGCAAAATTAAGCTCCTGTCCGGGATGCGACAACCGTTACGCCGCTGCCATTCGCGCAAGATTGACCAGAAATATCGATGCCCGCCATGTTCGTCGAAAATCGCGCCAATGAAAATCTCATTCCTCCAGCTTTGCGGCAACGCTGCTGGCGCAGATCATCGAAGCGATGATGGCAAGAAGGTACAGCCCTATGGCGGGAGGGCCGATCAGGTCTACAGGCTGAGATAGGCCATCCCCCAATATATAGAGCATTCCGATAACCACGATCAGGGTGATCGGAGGCGCAAAGCATCGTATTGATTTTGCGCAGAACGAAAAATCTTTACTTGTTACAGGATGACAGATATTTACAAAAATGCTGAGAATTATCCCGTTGAATGCGCCTGCTATCAGGCCCGCAATGCAGCCTATAATAGGCATATAGAGCCAGATTTGCAGGTTAGCCGCAAATATAGAGAAAACTATCCCACACACTATTCCGAACATGCTACCTAACAGTAAAAAGCGGGTAAAGACAAATTGCGCTGGGCTCGGCATGCCGACAAACGGAAGGGTATATTCCGGCTCTGACTCCGGACGAGCAGGAGCCGGAGGCCATTCGACGCTTTCATAGACAGCATCGGCCGGATCAACTGCCTGCTGTTCCGGCGGTATCACATCCGATGCGTCTGCCGCATCCCTTCGTATCGATTTGCCGTCCTCGGTTTCCTGCAATTGATCCTCTCGTGACGATATGCTGCCTTCAGCCGCCTTCTCGATGAATGGCAATCAATCATTATAATATACAAAAATTCGCCCTTAAATAGCTCGGCTCCCTCGATTGCTAATGGTCACTCGTTGAATGGGGGCTGCCTATGAAACAGTGTTCCATATCAGCCCCCATTGAGCAGAATTGAATTCGCGGATCTGCTAACAACCGACTCAAAAGTCAGTCGAATATGCAGTCTCCTTTTGAGCCTCCAGAGATGCTGCGCGCTCCTTATATGCAGCCTGCAGCCAATCGTAGACGTCCGATCCCATGACGACACGTTTGGGGGCAGGGGATTGGTCGAGCGAATCGATCATCACCTGCGCCATCTTCGCCGGATCTCCAATGGCCTGCGAAGCGCCCTCACCGGCATCTCGAAGCGATTCAACTGCCTGGCGCATCATCGTGGCAGGGGTGCCTTGATAAGCCTCCATCGCTGGCGGCAAGACCCCACTGCCTCCAAATTCCGTGCGGATAGCGCCAGGCTCGAAGATGGTCGCCTCAATACCGAATGGGGCAACGTCCAGCGCGGTCGACTCGATAAAGCCCTCAATGCCCCACTTGGACGCGTTATAGAGCGATAGCCCTGGAAAGGCGAGTTGACCTGCCCCGCTGGAGACCTGAAGAATGCGCCCACCTCCTTGCGCTCGAAGATGAGGCAGCGCCGCGCGTACTACCAGGATAGAGCCAATGAGGTTCGTGTCGAACTGGTGGCGGATCATCTCCTCCGTACACTCCTCGACTGCGCCTGCCAGACTGTAGCCAGCATTGTTGACGACCACATCGATCCGGCCAAAGTCCGCAAACGCCTTATCGACAACCCTCTGAATCGCTGCCGAGTCGGTAAGGTCGAGCGCGGCCACCCAGAGACGATCACCGTACTCCACCTGAAGAGTATCGAGTTCGGCCGGCTTTCGCGCGGTGCCTGCGACACGGTTTCCTTGCTTGAGGAGCGTCTCCGCGAGGCTGCGGCCAAGGCCGCGGTTGATGCCTGTGATAAACCAAGTGTGATTTGCCATATCCAGTCTCCTGTAAACCATTATCAACCAACTAGTTGGTTGATAATGGTTATACCATATAACTTTGGCTTTTGGTATACTGTCATCCAGGATATGAAAAGGGATTCGGAAGCAACTCGACAGAGAATTTTGGAGGCGGCCGTCGCCGAGTTTGCCGAGCACGGCATCGCCGGAGCGCGCGTCGATCGCATTGCCGAGTCTGCGCTCAGCAATAAGCAGTTGATTTACCAGTACTTCGGCAGCAAAGAGGGGCTGTTCCGTGCGGTTGTGGCTCAGGAACTTGCGCGGGCTACGGATGGAGTCGACTTTCCGTCAGACGATTTAGAAAAGTACGCGGGAGCGTATTTCGACTTCGCGATGGCCAATCCTCAACTGATGCGCCTTGTTGCCTGGTGCGGACTGGAACACAAGGACGTCATCGAGGGCGTTCCGCCCCCCGAGCCAAAAATCGCCCTGGTTACCGCTGCCCAGGAGAGCGGAAAAGTATCTACGCGCTTTTCGCCGGTGTTTATCCTCTCGACGATCTCGGCGGTCTGCATGGCCTGGGTCCCGAACAACTGGTACGCGAGCCAACTCGATCCGGATGCAGCCAGGAACGCGGCCCAGCACCGGGATTCGATCGTGCGGCTCATCGGCATGATGATTGCCCCTGACGCCAAACCGAAATGAAGGCAACGTGCCGGATTTGACATCCTCAGTCTCGGACTCCGCTATCCAAATTTTGTGGCTACGATCCTTGAAGCTATCCACGAAGCGACAACGGTGGAAAGATATTCCAGGATCATAGCTCTGTGGAACAATACAGGCATATTGAACCTCAGTCCGCATAAGCAGAAATTTATTGCAAAGACGGTAATGAGGGCAATGGCGGGGGAAAATTTGCGAATTGTATGCCCGCATAACTTGAAATCCAGATCCGTAACGGGCTGTTTGAGGCCCACATAAGCGCCGAGAATACTTCCATTAATTGCGCCGGATACGATCCCAACAAAGCCTCCAATTATTAATCCGACTATGATGTCATCTGCGGAATCGATGATAAGCGTCACAATCGATCCGAAAACGGAGCCGAAAATCAATCCCAGTATTACGAAGCCGCTCAAGACATGTATTCCTGGCTGCCGAAAGCCTCCGAGCCGGCTGTATGGACGAGCCGGCGCGGTCAGAGAAAGCGCAGGTGGCCACTGGGAATCTCCGGCCGGCGATGCTGAACGGCCGGTTTCGTTCGAATTGCGATCAACAGGCAGAGCCTTCGATGGATGGCCCGCTCCCTTCAGCCAGGATCTATCATCTTCCGATTCTTGCAATTCTTTCTCCGTATGGCAGTCACTCACTCTAATATACGCCACCTTGCCGTTAAACGGTTCGTTGCCCGTTCCATTTCTCTTGCCGCGAAACCGATATATAATTGGCGCGTTTATGATAGTATGAATATAGTGTCAATATCACATGAAGATCGGCGGTTACAGGATTCACTGAACGGATGCATTCTGGGAATGGCGGTAGGCGATGCTGTCGGGCTGGTCTGCGAAGGGCTAACTCCGGCTAGGCAGCGCAAGCTTTATAGTGTTATTGATGGTCCACGGTTGATCGGTCGCCGCGGCATGATCTCGGATGATACCGAACATATATGCCTGGCTGCCGAAGCGCTGATTGCGTCGGCTGGCGATATTGAGCTTTTCGAGCGACAGCTGGCCCGCGGCCTTCGGGGATGGTTTCTTGCCGGCCCTGCAGGAATCGGCTGGGCTACTCTGCGCTCCTGTATGATGCTTTGTGTGGGTATTCCTCCCGCGCAAAGCGGCGTGTACCCGGCGGGCAACGGTCCGGCTATGCGGAGCGCGATTCTCGGCGCTGCTTATGGCAGCGACCCTGGGCGTTTAGTGAAGTTGGTTCGCGCTTGCACGCGCATTACGCATACGGATCCGAAAGCGGAGGCCGGCGCGCTGGCTGTCGCCGTTGCGGCCGCAGTCGCCGCGTTGCAATTGCCACATACTAAGATTGCCGATATTTACCGGGAGCGATGGGCGCAGGCTATAGCTTTAACCCATCCTGATGTCCGATCTGCTGCCGCTGAGCTTACCACGCTGCTGGAGAGGGCAATCGGCTGTGCGCAAAAGGGGCAGGGCACGGCCGACTTTGTCGCGTCGATCGACACATCACATACTCGTGGTATCTCTGGCTATATCTATCGCACTGTGCCGGCTGCAATCCATGCCTGGCTGAGTCATCCAGGCAACGTTCGGAGCGCCGTGCTCGAAGTCGTCCATTGCGGTGGCGATACCGACACAACCGGAGCGATTACAGGCGCGATTGTGGGGGCAGGTGTTGGAAGAGAAGGCATCCCGGACAGCTGGATCGCGTCATTGTGGGAATGGCCGCGCAACGCCGGGTGGATGGCGGAACTGGGAGAGCAGTTATCAGATGTCATTGATAAGGGATTGCTGCAGCAGCCTCCTTCCGTACCATTTGCCGCCTGCCTCATCCGAAACGCTATCTTTGCCGTGATCGTAATCGGGCAGGCTTTGCGGCATTACCTGCCGCCGTATTGATTTATTGCGAACATGGTGAGGCCGCCAATTAGAACTTGCCGACAAATTGCCGTGCGATTGTGCGGTATGCCTGCCAGCAAAGGATCGTCATAATTGCCAGCGATACGAAAACTTGCCAGTTGATTAAAAATGCCAGACTATGATTTGCATTGAGATAACAGAGGGCGATTAAGCCGATCAGAGCCGGACTAAACCAGCAGAGAATACGGCCTATTGCATTGCTTGTGATGCCATATGCATAAAGGCCGGCGGCAAGAATTCCCAACAAAATGCCGATAGCAAACCCCAGAAAGAGACCACCGACTGCGCCAAAAGCCACCGTCACAACCGCCGCCAATGGCTGACCGATCAGGACTGTCGCCGCACCGACAGATATTGCCCCGATGCCTGCTCCCGCAGCTCCGCTCCGACTGGCGTAGAATACAAAGACGTGCCATGGGGACATACCGCGAACAGGAATCGTTTGCGGTTGGTATTGTGGCGGAGGCGGCCAGATTCCTGAAGGCGATGCCGCCCGTTCGGGCGTAATCTGTGTGTCGTCGGTTCGTTTAGTCTCATAATCTGCCATAGCGCTTCTTTCGGGACGACCTCGATGCTGGAGAACCTCGATTGAGTGATTTATCGCTCGATATGTTCCGTGAACTCTTTTGTGGCTACCCGGGCTGCATGCCAGGAGCCAACTACCGCAGCAATGTAGACTACTCTGGCAAACCAATAAGTTAAGCCCGAAATATCATTGCTGCCTGCTTGACCCGATATCGCAACCGGCCATGCGCCTACGGCCATTGCGACAATGGGAGAAACAATCTGCAGGGTACGCATAAGCGCCGGTATCGGAACATCCTTCCGTACCAGGTAAGCTGCGACTAAAGAGAGAATCGCTCCTTCGATCAAGCCAAGGAACAGACCGATAAACCCTCCGATTACCATACCGAATATCGCGCCGACGATCCATACAAACAGTCCCAGCCCTGCGCCGTATGCAGCGCCAAAGCCCAGCCCATATGTGATGGATTTATCAAAGACGAAGCCGGCCGCCGCTCCGGGAGACAGGGAGGTTTTACTCGCGACCGCAATATGCGGCTTATTCGTTACAGGAAGCAGAGGGCGGACGAACTCATTGTTGGAATCCGGCACAATCATAATCCTCGCGTGCTTCAGCTTTGTTCTGTATACGGTGACGACACACGGGACGTTTCGCCCTCTATCGGCATCTCAAGTAATTCGCTTGTTGCTGCCGGCATAGAACATGGGAGAGTAGTTGAGCCGGGTATCAGAATCGGCCAACAAATTCGCGCGCTATGATGCGGCTTGCCTGCCAGAAAAGAAAAATTGTAACCGCTAGATCTTCGAGAACCGTCCGGTCCGGTGAAAATGCCAGATGATGACTCATACAAACATAAGCGATGGCGGCCAAAACACTTAATAACAGACAAAGCCAGCATATAACGCGTCCGACCGTATTGCTCGAGACGCCGCTTGCATAGAGCCCGGCGGCAATCATTCCCAATAGACCGCCTGCGGCAAATCCCACAAATATACCGAAAGAGGCTCCTATTGCCCCGGCAATAATTCCCGCAAAAGGATCTATCACAAGTATTAATCCACCGGCCAACATTGCGCCGATGGCTGCCCCCGCAACTCCTAAGCGGACGACATAGAATACAAAGACATGACCTGGCGACATGCCGCGCACCGGCACTGTCTGCTGCTGGTATCGCGGCGGAGGTGGCCAAACTCTCGCTGCAGATAACTGCTGCCCGGGCGAAATTTGTGTATCCATGATTTGCTTGATCTCAGAATCCGTCATAGCGTTAGGCCATCGGCACTATTCATACTTCTCCGTAAACCTTTTGGCCGCAAGCCATGCCGCGTGCCAGGATGCCACCACTGCGACGGCATAAATGGCTATGACGAACCAGCTGGAAAAGACACCGAATCCTTCGCCGGTGATAAGCCCATATCCCATCAACAGGGTTGCGCCGCCCGCCATTGTTGCGAAGGGCGCTGTCCGGCAAATTGTTCGGGCAATGATGGGAACAGGGACTCCCTTCTCCACCTGATGTGCCGCCAGAACGCATAGGAGAACGCCGTCGATCAAACCCAGAGCGAGGCCCAGAGTTGCTCCGATCGGCAGGCCGTAGAGCGCGCCGATTACGAAGATGAACAGGCCTATAATGCCCCCGTAAGCCGCCCCAAATCCAATGCCGTATGTGAGGCACCGGTAAAAGAAGAAGCCGCGCGCCGCGCCGGCCGTAACGGGGATCTTGCCGGTCTGATATGCCGTATGATCGTAATTTTGCGGCGGCGGGGGCCAAACGCCGCCTCTCTGTTGATTACGTATGCCGTCATCGCTGTTTGCGTGGGCAACCCACTCCGGCGCGAGGCCTGCCGCCGGAGGTGCAGGAGGAGTCAGGAAATCGGTTCCTCGGGCATTCTGAGCCGTCTTTTCGTAATCTCGATCCATGGTCTTTCTCCGTTTTCGCAACTTGCAGCCGCAGTGGCATTCCCGCGCTATTCGTACTCTTGCATAAACTTCCGGCCGGCGACACATCCCGCGTGCCATGACGCAAACGCGCCGATGATGTACATGTTCATAACGAAGCCGTCTTTGAATGGGTTTACATGCTCGCCCGTGAAGTAGTTGTAAATAATAGGCACGCGCTGCCGGCGATTGTTGCGAAAGGCGCCGCAAGCCGCACTGTTCTCTCTATCTCCGACAGAGAGGTTCCGCTGCGGACAAGACGCGCGGCGGTGATCCCGAAAATCGCGCCGTTGACAGCGCCCAGAATAAATCCAAGGAACGCGCCGGCCGGCGCTCCGAAAATCGCTCCCACGATAAAGTAGACCAGTCCTGCGCCTGCGCCATATGCCGCCCCAAACCCCGCGCCATATGCCATACATGTCGACAGATAGAAATCACGGGCAGCTTTAGGCGTAATCGGCGTCTTGCCCGCCTGAACGATCACGGTAATATCCGTTTGCGGTGGCGGAGGCCATGCAGCGATAGAAGTGAGCCCATCGTCCATGTTTTGCATGATCCCTCCTCTCGTTCACGCTCTTTCGAAAAACTATTAAGTGAACTTGTTCACTTATTTGGAATCTACCACATTTCGACTGTAATTGAACGTGTTCATTAAAAATTCACAAAATCTTTCCGGCTTCCAGGGAAGACAGTAGTAAAGGTCTCTGAACGCTTCTTCGTCATTCGTACTCTTCTGTGAATTTTCGGGCTGCGAGCCAGGCCGCATGCCAGGTGGCAAATGTTGCCACGCCATCAACTGCGAGAATAAACCAGTCGAATGATGTAAGCGGGGCGCCTACTATGTACAGACCTGAAATGGCTGTTAAGCAGATGCCTCCAATCATGGTTATGACTGGAGCAAGGCCCCAGATTGTACGCGCGGCTGAGAGCACTGAAAATCCCTTGCGGACAAGGCTGGAGGCAAGATAGCCCATAGCAATACCGTCAAGGATGCCTAATATTAGACCGAGAACCGCTCCGATTGGCGCGCCAAATAATGCTCCTATGAAGAAGAATGGGAAACCTACCCCAGCTCCATATGCGGTTCCGAACCCAACGCCGTAAAGTATAAACTTCTTGAGAAAGAAGCGTCGTGCAGCATCGGGTGTGATGGGTATCTTAACTGGCTGGGCCTGGTCAGTTAAGATATCGGACAGCAGCGGCGGCCGGCCACCATTATCATGCATCTGTTTCCACTGCTCCCAACTAGGTGTGTCATCATCGCGGTAAAACGAATGGCTATTTCTTCGTTCCTCTTGCGAAATCGTCGGTAGCTGTGGCGTGAAGGAAGCTTTGTTGTCAGGAGCGCTGCCGGCGGGTGTGAAGATCTTTGAATTCTCTTGCATCACTGGTACTCCACTGTAAATTGTTTGGCAGAGAGCCATCCAGCGTGCCAGGAGGCCAGCATGGCGATTATATAGATTACTCTCTCGAAAATCAGCGTGAAATTGTCTTCACCTCCACCGGTATACGACCGGAATAGAGCCAGTAAACATCCGCCGGCTGCCATGGTTACAAGGGGGCTGGCTGCAGTAATTCTGCGCGCTATCGATGGGACGGACTCGTTTGTGCGCACGAGATGAGCGGCTAAATTCCCAAGAATTATGCCGTCGATGATCCCCAGTACAAGCCCGAGTATGGCTCCGATAGGCGCGCCGTAAAAAGCTCCTATGATGAAGATGAACAACCCAAGGCCCGTTCCATACGCTGCGCCAAAACCTATTCCATAGTTAATGCATCGTGTGAAGAAGAAACTCCGCGCCTCATCGGGGCGAACAATAATGCGCTGAGACTGGACGGGAGATTCGGCAGCGATTTGCGGCGATGGCGGCCAGACCCGCTCCGGCAAAGAATTTTCCGCTTTTTTAGATTCGCCTTCCATCATCTTCCCTCCGTGTGTATTACTTTAATTTATAAAAATGAACATGTTCATTTTTATAAATATACCACACTACGCCAAGAATTGAACGCGTTCATCAAAAAATGGAGAACTATTTACGGATGCTGGGGAAGGTGGCTACGGGGAACTGCTACGGAAGGGTATGGGCAGAGCCAGGCTCTGCCCGGAAGTTCTCACCCTTTTCGTTGGTACAGGCATCGCTCTGGGATCACTTCCATGGATGTGTCGGGGCGCTTCCACCTGAGGTGCATTTCGGCGTGACCAATGCCGTTCTGGTAGAAGTCTACATGGACCTTATAGCGTTTGCCGCCGATAAGATCTATGTTGGCGTACCTGGCCTTGGCTTTGTGGTCATGCCAGTCGTCGATGATCTGGTCATCATCAATCCAGACGCGAGCGCCGTCGTCGGCAAGGGTCGAAATCGTGTAGGTGCTGGAAACCTCAGGTTGCAGATAACCGGTCCAGCGTATGGAGAAGTGGCGATCGACGCCGCGGGCCGGGGCGGCGGTGAGGCCCCAGTTGAAATCGATTTGGGCATCGGTGCGCATGACAGCTGTGCCGCTGAGCGTTTGGCCGACATAGATCTGCGCTACGAGACCGTGACCTCCGGATCCGGATTGGCCATCTCCCGGCTGCCGTGGTCCCCAGTCGTCGGCGATATCGCCGAAAAGACCTGCGCCGGAGCCGTGCCGGAAATGTCCCGATCCTGCACCGTCGCCACCCTTGCCGCCACCGATACCATCACCTTTGCCGCCGAAGCCGTTGCCTCCGTCGCCGGAGGTTGGATCGTCGGCCGTTCCAATGCCGCCGAAGCCGTTTTCGCCCGTTCCCGATCCATGCCCGCCGTGTCCGCCTGCCCCTGTCCCCCCTCCGGTTCCCGCAGCGGATGCCATTCGAACGCCGCGGCCTTTGCCGCCGCCCGGCGATGACGTGAAGCGAGGTCCTGTCGCGCCGCCGCCTGCGAGCGCCGGTGTCTCGGATCCGCCGGAGACTCCGGCCAGCGGATTGTCCGCAGCAAACATCGATCCGCCTCCGCGTGTGCCTGTGCGTATGGCGGAACGGGGCGCTTTGCGGCTGCCGTCATTAAAAGGAAGGACATCGCCGGGTGTGTCTGCTGCCGGCGCGTGCGTTGGGGCGGGATCCGCCTGGGCCTGTTTTGCAGGCGCGGCCGGGAGCGGCGTCGCTATTCGCCTGGTTGGTGTCGCAGGCGTCTGCGCCAGCGGGTGTTCCTCGGGAGCGGACATTCCAGCCAATGGATTGCTCATTGGGAGAGCGGCATTGGCAATACGCCGTGGTTTGGCGCTTGGATGAACCAATCCTGAAGAGGCATCGGGAGACTCCGGATCGCGTGTTTTAGGCGCTGCTGCCGATGCCGTATGCGTCGCCTGGCGCTTTGGCGCGGCGGCAGGGACCGCAAATTTCGGAGCCGATGCCGTCTGTACCTTAGGCTTTTCGGTAGGTGTCTCTGCCGGTTTTGTCCTTGTGTGGACCTTTGCCTGATGAGTGATGGGCTTGGGGGCGAGCGACGGCCGGCGTGCTTCCTTTATTGCAGGTTTAATGGACGGTTTCGGCGGCTTCACGGCTACCTGGGGCTTGGGCTTAACCTTTGGCGGCTTGGGTTTTGCCTGCGGCTTTGGCTTGGGCAGCGGTTGAAGCGTGATCTCAAGCGTAGGCGGCGTCTTCTCGGCGACTTTCGTATTCAGGTTGCGCGTCAGCCATACGATCACGCCGTGAATCAGCAGGGACACGACAATGAAAATGGCCAGCCATTGGGGGCGATCGCTGCGCATATTGGTCTCCGGATTTTAGTCCGCGCTTCGAAACAAACGCTTTGTTATTGAGAGCGCCCAAAGATAAATATCCGTGGCGGTCACGAAATAGAGATACGATGAAGCTGCCTAAGAAGCTTTGGGATCGGTGGGCAATACCACGTGGGTCAAACCCGATTGCCGGACGATATCCATCACATCCATCACCTTCTGGTACACGATGGAGCGGTCACCTTTGATGAGGACTCGCGTTTCGCGGTCCGTTGAGGCGGCCTTCTTCAGCGCTCCAAGCATGGACTTCGAATCCATGGCCTGACCGTTCAGGAACGTTGCGCCGGATGCGGAAAGCGCGATCGTGATATCCTTCGACGATTCCGGCGCGCCCTCGTGTGTCACCGTTTTAGGCAGGTTCACCTTCACCCCCGGGTTGTGGATGAGCACCGTGGTGACCATCAGGATGATAACGAGAACAAGTGAGATGTCGATCAGCGGAATAAGGTTGATGTCCGCCATCGGCTCATCTTCACCTTGCAGGCTCTTATGCATCAGGACACCCGTTCTCTTTCACTCTGGTTCAACTGAGCCAGAAGGCGGGGGCCGGTGCGGGCGACATCCGCATGGATCGACAGCAGCAGCACTTGCACGCGGCCGGAGAAATAATTGTACGCGATGACGCTCGGAACTGCCACAAGCAAACCGAGCGCGGTAGCGCTCAGGGCTTCGGAGATGCCGCCTGCCATCTTATCGCTGCTCAGTCCGCTCTGGCTCATGCTCTTGAATGCGCTCATGACGCCGAGAACGGTTCCAAACAGACCGACGAAAGGGGATGTGCTGCCGATTGTTGCGAGCGTTCCCAGGAAGCGACGAAGGCGGACACGCTGCATTGCGAGCGCGATATCTGCTGCCTGAGTTATGGTATCGTGCGATGTCCCTGCAAGAGGCAGCAGTGACGCCAGGATAGCGGACAGCGGGGCGGCAGAGTATGCAGGGTTGCTCAGGAGATCGGTCCAACTTCTGCTGTCCGCCTTCGAGAGCGCCGCATAGGCTTCTTCCTCAATCCGCTTTAGCCGAGCCAGGGAAAGCAGGCGCTCGAACATGATCGCGAGCGACAGCACCGAACAGATCAGAAGGGGGAGTGCAACAATCCCCGCGTTTTTAATCAGGTCCATATATCTGAGATCCTATATATCTCTCTTGCCCCTCTCCTTTGGAGAGGGGAGTCTACGAAGCCGTAGCCGTCAATGCTGCCAGGCGCACCTTTGCTTTTGCGGCGCGCGCATGAGTTGGATAGTCTGCGACAAGGCGCTTCAACCGCGTAATCGCTCCTTGCGGGTCCTTATTCTTGTCCAGCGACAGACCGGACCAGTAGAGCGCTTCGGGCACAAGGTCGCCGTTCTTCTTGTCTGCCGCCACGGCATCGAAGGCTGCAGCGGCGTCGGAGAAGTGTTCCTGGCTGTAGAGTGTGCTGCCCAGATGCAGACGGGCTGTGCCTGCGAGAGGGCTAACGGGATACTCTTTCAAGAGGCGTTCGTAATGGCTTCGCGCATCGTCGAAGGCGTTCTTGCTGAAGGCGGCGTCTCCCAGATGCAGGAGTGCATCTGCGGCGTAGTCGCTCGTCGGGTGATCGGCGATAAGTTTGTTCCACTCCGCCGCGGCATCGTCCTGATGGCTGAGCTTTTCGTCGGCAAATGCGGCGACGTATAGCGCTGTAGACGCCGCCTGCTCGTTCGGGTTCATTGCCAGCAGGGAGGTGGCATCATCCTTTGCTGCTTGCCAGGCCTGAGCCTGCAGATCGGCCTGAGCCAGGGTAGTACGCGCGATGGCTTGATCTTCAGGCGATAGTGGAGTGGTGGATTTCGTTGCCAGTACGGTACGCAACTCCTTGGCCGCCGCAGCCGCCTGATTTTGGTCGATAAGAGAATAGGCCAATTGCAGATGGGCATCCCCGGACCAAGCCGCCTGTGGATCTGATGCGAGCGCCGTGCGGAATTCTTTAATCGCGGGCGCCGTCTTGCCTCCCTGGCGATCTATAACACCCATCAGATAATTTGCCTCGGCTGCTGCTGCGCCGCTTGGATTGGCGCTTAGCAATTTAGTCAGTGTCTGCGCTGCCTTGTCCGGTTTATTGGCGTCGATATAGAGACGGGCCAGACGCAGTTGCGCAGCTGGACGCTCCGTCGCAGGAAGCCCACCGATTGTGCCCTCAAGCTCTGTGGGATCGTCTGTGCTGCCGGCCATGCCTCCGAGGTCAGCTTTTGCTGCCTTGGCCTCAGGCGTTCCCGGATACTTCGCCATGACGGATCTGAGAGCTGCGGTCGCCGCAGAGGTCTTCTTGGCATCCATGAGCGCCTCGCCGGCGCGCAGTGCGGATTTCGGGGCCCATTCCGACTTCGGATAGCGGTCGGCGACTTGCTGGAAGAGCGCGGCTGCTTGTGCGCCGCCTCCTGCTGCGAGCGCTGAATTTGCTGCCCAGTAGGTAGCGGGGGCTGCAATGGCGGGATCGGCCGATGCAGATGCATCCTTGTACTGGGCCAGAGCTTCCGGATATTTCTTCTGCTTGAACAGGCAAAGTCCCAGGGCCATCTGGAACTTACGCCGGCCGTCTCCGGCCGGAACTGCATCCATTGCGCTGCGGATCGCCCGTTCCGCGCCCGCAAAGTCGCCCTGGCCAATGAGGGCATTCGCCAGACCTTGCTGGGCATCGAGTTTGTCATCGCCGGCAATGTCGGAGTGGCTGAGAGCGCCCTGAAAATCTGAGCGGGCTGCGTCGTAGTCTTTTGCTGAAAGATCCAGCTGGCCAAGTTGCACCTGCGCTTGGGCGACGAGATCGCTGTTCGGGTATTTGGTTACGACTGTCCGAAAGCGCTCGCGTGCAGCGTCCTTCTTGCCGAGCTGCGCGGCGCTCAGACCCGCTCCCAGATTGGCATCTGCGGCGTACTCGCTGTCCGCGTATTTCGTGGTAACGACAAGATAGGCCGTTTCCGCTGCCGCGTATTTGCCAAGCTCGTAGTCGGCTTGCCCAAGCCAGTCATAGGCGATCGGGGCCTGTTCATCGGTGAGTTTTCCGCTGGTCGCATCGGTGAGACTGGATGTCGCCTTGCCCCATTGCGATGACTGCAGCGCCGCCTCGGCAAGGCCCATATCGGCGGCGACGCGTAATGTGGGTTCCTTAGCGTCGAGCGTTTTCTGGAAAGCTTTGATGGCTTGCGGATATTGCTTGAGGGCTGAACGACAGCGCCCCAGGGCAAGCGCGGCCGCTGCTGCATGCGGATCGGCCGGATAGGAGGCAAGAAAGGCATCGAGCTTGGAGGCTGCGCCGGCATAGTTATGCGCATCATACAGGGCAGAGGCGGCTGCAAGCCGCTCATCTGCGGATTGCGCGCGGGCTTGCCCGGTAATCGATGTGGTTAACGCGATACAGATGCCGGCTGCCACGGCATGGCGCTTCGGTAGGGGCATGGTGTCTTTTCCTGGTGATACTTGTGCGCAAGTTTGTCCGGCGCTTAACGCGATAGACTCAAATGGATAACGTTGCCGAACTCATCAACGCGATTAGACCCGAAGACGAGTGTGATCTTCATTGCGCGATAGGGCGAATCGCAATGAGCGGGACCAGAGCCTTCAGGGATTGCTGACTGCGCGGCGGCATGGCCGCAAATCGCGCATACAGCCTAAGGACGCACAGTTGTGTTTGTTTGTTCCGATTTGGCTTTGAGGATTTTAATGACTACTCAGGCTTGCCGGATTTCATCTTGTAGTTGAGCCAGGCAACACGGCTGAAGATAACGCAATTCGAGGCGATATAGCCGGGGATGTAGAAAAAGCCTATCCAGTTGTACCATCCTGCGATGAGCATCGCAAGGTTGAACTGTGCCGAGACAGCGGCTGCGCAGGGAGTGCAAAACGATCCCTCTTCGACCTTTGTATGCCGGAGCACGAAGAAGAACAGTCTACGGCTATATTTGCCGTAGTTGGCAGGCCGGTCCAAACGGCCGCACCGGTCGCAGCCCCCATATCGATGGACTAGGGCGGGATCCAGGGTGAGACCTGTGCACTCAAGTCCCACGCTCTCAAGCCACTGCATGGCTGCCTGAGCGACCGCTGCCTTTTCATCCTTACCGGGGCCGACGATCTTTTCGATCGGCAGCAGGAGCGGGGCAAGCGCGCCTGATGCTTCGCGTCCGACCTGGTGGCCGATCCACAGCTCCGCAATTTTTCCTGGAGATAGTCCCCTGGAGCTCTCGATCTCCTCCTCAGTCATCTGGCGCGAGCGTGACGCCCAGGCGTCGGCGTAAGACCGGTAGAACTTGTAGGGATTGGCGATTTTTACGCGGACCAGGCCTCGGATTGTGTACTCCATATTGCCGCGTCTTGTCGTCTGCCCCATAAAGGGAGCAGACCACGGCATGGTAACCGTTCCCGGCGTGGGCAATAACACTGCTGTTACCGAGCCGGCTCCACTTCTGCTTTTCTGCAGGTGCTGCGCGAGTTGCGGCACGACGGTGGCATCGAGCGTATGCTGTCCAGGCGGCAGCAAGTCCAGCGGCTGCCCATCGCAGAGGATCATGGCTCCCATGCCGGACGGCACCATGAGTAATGAACCGGAGACGAGTGGGCCTGACAGATAGGGATTGATGAGCATCGGCTCGGGAGCCACGGCATCAGGTTGATCGAGAGTTGAAGAGTTCATGGAAAAGAGATCAGACCCATTCGGCCGTTGTGCTTGTTCGCATTCCCATCGCCTTAAGATCCTGAACGAACTTCTCTGCCAGGCCTTCGAAGCCGGTGACCGGGCTGGTTGCATTGGTCAAGAGAACAATCTTTCGAATGGCCTCGGGACTGCCGAATGCGGCGGCGATATCGCGCACTGTGTTGGCAACGCAATGACTGGCGGCTTCTCCGGCTATGAGTATGGTATCTGCGTCCTTCAGGCTTGCCAGGAGAGCCGTGTTGGGCTGCGTTGCCGGATCGGCGGGATCGGGCACTTCGGCCTTGATGGCGCTGTAGTGTTCCGTGAGGGGATTTTCGCCTTTGTGAACGTAGTTTACGGGCGTACCTTTCGCCTCCCATGCTTTGAGCGCATCAAATAACGGCTGCGATATGCCGTGGCCTTCGCTGCCGATCAAACAGTGCAGCGGCCATATGATCAGGTCGTACCGGCCGTCGGATTCGAGCGCTTTTGCATAGCTCAGGGCTCTCTCGTACAACTCCTGTTTCACCGGCTGCCAGCGGCCGGCTTCGATATCGGCGGAGTGGATGATTGTGAACGGCGCAGGATGCGCGCCCTCCGCATCCTTCCAGAATACCGGGTGGGCGATGTCGAAAACGTGATGGGAATCCAGGGTGACATGAACAGCGTCGATCTGATCACTGTGATTGTTAAGCATTTCGGCCAGCCGTGTGATGTCGTGCTCAGCGCCCGGCACATACAGCGTGCCGCGATTGGGATCGCAGAAGTCGATCTGGGGGTCGATGATCAAAAGATGTGTTTTCATGGCATTAATCGGTGCGCGTAGGCTCCCCTCCCTAGCCACCAGTGGGTTTTATAGGCGAGAGGGGGTAAGAGAGGAGCCTGCGCGTCTGAATCGCTTATAAGCAACTTGGGTCGTTTCTTTATCGTTATTATGGGCTCAAATATTGGCGGCGGCAAGGCCGAGTCTTCTTGGATGTTCGAAATTGCTGTCCAATGGAACCAGGCAGGCCAGGAGATGCGTAGCTTGGAATGTGCCAAATCTTTCCGAAGACAAACCTCGCTTATCGGCATCTTCCGCCTCGCGCACTCGGCGAAATGTGATCCTTTTAGGCGCTGCGTTGGCTGTCGCCATTGCCGTCGCTGTCAGCAGCCATAGCGGCAGGCGGCATAGGATCGCGGTGTCACGCAGCGCGCCCTTCATAGAGCTTCCATGGAGCCGTCCTCCGCCTCCTGTTGGAATGGCGCCGGGGGCAGAGGATGCTGTGCGAAGGGCGTTAGGAGAGGACGGGATTGACCGCATCACTCAGACGATCTCGCCGGGAAATCTGGTAAGCATGGAGAGCGGCGGAACGCACTTGATTTCAGGCACTATCGATGGGCAGCCGTATGCCCTTGCATTCGATCTGTATATCGCGGATCCGGCCACGGCCGGCGATGACGTCCGGCGGCTGCGCTTGCAGGGAATCGCAGCCTGGCAGCGGGGACCTGGCTCTCCGGGTGGGGAGGCAGGCAATGGCCCGCATATTCATTGCGTCTGGCCGGGAGCGAAGACGATGAACGGGCAGAATCTGGAGCAGATCAGCAGCTTCATCCATGGATATCGCGGACTTTCCGGCCGTGGTATATCGGCCGCCGCCTGGAAGGACATATCCATCCAGTCCGATGAGATCGCTGCTGTCCGCAAGGTTTACGGCGCTGTTCCGGCGCATCGTCCGGTGCGCGCCCTCACGCCATATGAGATGCGGCATCGAGGACGACGTATACCACCGCCGCTGACATGACAGGCGGCCATCAGCCATGACTTGACTGCGGCGCACGACCTCTTTCGGTGTTGCTTGTACGCTGGAGAGGTTCACAGTCATCGAGCGTCTGTTCCAGTTTGAACTCCAGTGCCGTAAGCACGGATTCTGGATCCATCGTTTCCTGAAGGCCTTCCGCTTCCCGGTCGATTCGATCGGGAACGATGGGGAGGTCTCGTCTCAACTCTTCAAGCAGCTGAACGATCTTCGCTGTGCGGTGTTCAGTCAGCATGCTCATTTGCAGATCGAGCTGTTCCCGCCGCACGGCGATCTTAGCCAGGCGATTTTGAGTGATAAGAACGATGATAGTCATCAAGAGCGCGGAAAGTCCCACAATTCCCTGCAGCCAATAGAAGGGCGGCGGATCGAAGCGGGCTATACCGACTCTTGGCCCCTCCGTATTGTCCAACACCCACATGATGACGACAATCAGAATTGCGAACAGGAAACGAGGCCGTCCGAGCCAGTCTGTTATCCTCTCGATATTTTTCTGGTGCCGTTCGACATTGTTCTCGGTACGCGCGTGCAGCGATGCTACCGCCTCGATTTTCTCGGTGATCGGGTCGATGCGCGCAGATGTTTCTTTGTCTCCGGCAGCTGTCATAATGACTCGAATTACCCTTTCCTGCGAACTGCTAAAACCTCCCTTGCTTCAAAGCCGTTTTGTTCAATTACTCGTGTGCATAAAGATTTGACTATTTGCTCAATTCTGATTGTGCTCATGAGCGTATCCTGCTCTACGGATTCTCCTGATCTAAAACGATCTATGATAAAATAAAATGTCACGAATAACAATCGAACGTTCAAACCTTGAACCTGTTAGATTGATCTAGGCAGCGATGCTGCTTCAGCAATCTCCTAGAACTTCTGCCGCATAATCGCTCATAAGACAGTCGATTCACTTGTTTACGTTCATTTAATGCGGGGGCCGGAAACTATGTGACAGTCTGAACTGTCCCAATCATGCAGAAAGATGCAATGACGAATCTGAAGCTATTCTCCAACGTGAAACTGCCCCATAAAGTCAGAACAGATATAGAACCGAACGGCAATACGGCACCTGCATCCGATGGCGGACTGAGACATTATCACTTCTTAAGCCGACTGGCATCCGTTGGTCTCATCTCTGTTCTTGTTGTTATGGTCTGCGTAGGTGTTTCCATGGCAACAAGGACGGAGCGTCTTACTCGAACTGCAAGTGTCCCTGTCCGGCTTAGCGACCTGTATTCGCAAGCGCGTTACCTGGCTGGTCAGGAAGAATCGCTTGAACGCAAATATCGTTTGGAGCCGTCTGTCCGCATTGCCGATGAGTATGAGGAAACAGGGGCAAGGCTGAAGGATTGCCTGATTAAAATACGTGCAATTGGGGATGCCGTCGATCGGAAAAAGGTAGATGAAGTAATTGTCCTGCAGGATGTTTATCAAACAGCATGTAGAGAGATGTTTGCGGACATTGCCGAAAACAAGGCCGATCAATCTGTGGAGATCGACCACAATACCGCCGATCCGGCCATCGATCAAATACAGAATGTAATCAGTCTGGAGGCTGTGTCCGACCACAACGAGGCGATTGCCGCCATGGAGGACCTGAAACGCATAGAGCGCCAAGGCGTACGAGTCACTCAGTTTGTTTTTGTGGCTGGAATGGCGCTTAGCCTGATGCTGATTTTCGTCTTAAGGTCGTACCGGCGAAGACTCGATGTAGGGATAAAGGCAGAGATCACGCGTCTGGAAAAGGCAGGACGCACCGATTTTCTAACAGGGCTGGGCAATCATAGAGCGTTTCATGAGGGGTTTATTAGGCTGGCAGCCATGGCCCAGAGCCGCCATGAGAGTATGGGGCTGGCCGTCCTGGATGTAGACGAATTCAAAGTGATCAACGACAGCCGGGGGCATGGGAGTGGAGATCAGGTCCTGCGTGTTCTTGCCGAATTGCTCACATCTGATCCTGCTAATCACTGGCATCGTCTTGGCGGGGATGAATTTGGTCTGTTGTTGCCGGCGGTTTCTGCACAAGCAGCCCTGACGGAGATGGAGAGAATTCGCGAGTGCGCGGCCAATCAGCTTGGCGGCACGATCAGTATAGGACTGGCATTCAGCAAACCCGATTGTAGTGATCTGGAAACTTTGCAAGAACGAGCAGATATTGCGCTGTATGAAGCAAAGCGCCGTGGACGCAATACAGTGGTAATAGCTGATGATGCCATGGTGAATGCAGTTATCGTTACTCCGGCCAAGGCTCATGCCATGCGGAGCCTTCTTGCTACCAAGCGGGTTACAGTCGCTTTCCAGCCGATATGGAATGCGACAACGGGATGTATATTTGCATTTGAAGCTCTGGCTCGGCCGGATGTCGAATATGGGTTTCAAGGGCCTCAGGAGGTCTTCGATATTGCGGAACGCATGGGACATGCGTCTGAACTCGATCGTCTTTTTCGCCAGGCCGCTTTAGCGCGCGCGAATGAATTGCCTGGCGATGCTCTACTGTTTATAAACGTGCTGCCTGAGAGCTTGGACCCTGCATGCTTGACCGATGCACAATTGATGGAAGATGTTGAGTCTGCCGGTATCCTTCCCTCAAGGGTCGTTATAGAACTCACGGAAAGGTCTATCAAACGCCTCAATGTGATCGTTCGAGAGGTGCAGCGTCTCCAAAGCATGGGATTCAAACTCGCGTTGGATGACACCGGTTCAGGCAACTCCGGGCTTGAGATGCTGAGCCGCCTTTCCGTGGATGTAATTAAGATCGATCGTGGCGTATTAATCGGCGCAATGACCGACGTATCCGCCCGTGGAGTGCTTGCCGGCATTATGGCCATCGCCCGTGAGACACACACAAGCGTTGTTGTGGAAGGCATCGAGACACCGGATATGATGGATATGCTTCGCCGGTTTTGGGCAGACTCTCCGGCAGAAACTGATCCTTCCCGGCATCCAGTGAGAGCAATTCAGGGATATTTGCTGGGGTATCCTTCAGTCTCGCTGCCAACCCCTTCCGATATTGAATCTAGCCGAACGATTATCTGCGAAGCTCAATACTATTCCTCTGGTTCTTCAAAGCTCGAAACCGCAAATTAATCTCACTGTCTTTACTCAGTATTTAGCCTTTTATTCACTGCTTCTTAAGTGATGGACCGTCATGTGGTGTGGCAGAGCTCCGTTAATACGGTATTGCCTGGGGGTAACCAGCATGATCTGCTGGAATGCATGGGCAAAGTTGGTGTATGCCGTGTACCCGAGCTGATCGGCAATCATCTTGATCGGCATATCCGTCTCTCGCAACAGCAGGCAGGCACGGTTGATCTTTTGCTCCAGGATAAATGTGCGAAGGGATTTCCCAAGCCGGACCTGGAACAGACGCGATAGGTGCTCGCGACTTATACCGATCTGATTGGCCAGATCGTTTACGCGCAGTTCCGCCGTTTCGTTGGTCGTAATGATGGAAATGGCGCGTTGGACCGGATCCGACATACTGTTTGCCTCGTCGACGGATTTCTTGGATGCCATCAAGGTCATCAACAGGTCCGTTACGAGTTCGGCAGCATCATGTAGCTGCAACTGGGCGACATGCATTTGTCCTGGCGAATAGTTAGGAACTTCGAACCCCAATAAACGCTGAATAATTCGGGTCTCGATCGGTAGGTCGTAAACCGGTCCATACTGCTGGAGGAGCGCGCGCACCATGACATGCGACTGCAGTCCATGAAACGCAAAGGCGATAAAGCGCCATGGTTCTCTGGAATCTTCCGGATACCAGTAGCTCGTCAAGGGGTTGCCCGTTTCGACGAGAAATCCCTGGCCGGCTGTCACCCTGTATGATCCACTGGCATCGGAGATGGCGCCTGTGCCGGAGAGCGTGTAGCAGAAGTAGCGTATCGTGTCGCCCTGGCGAACCCTGCAGTCACACCGATAGCGGGGATCGCGCACAACCTGGCCCGCGACACTGAGAGGGCGGGGGAAGAGAGGCGCCTCACCCAGGATCAGGAACGTGCGGTTCCAGAGCACCTCAAAGGTTTGCGGATGGATCCTGAAATAGGCCAATATCTCTTCCTCCGGAGGGGGAGGGAGAATCGCCTGAGGAAGGATATCCGAGACATTTGGGAATGGATTTAGGAATTCTTCAGTCATTTTATATCAATCACTTGGTGTTTATGTTAATTTGTAATATTGTATACATTTTGAGATATGATGCCTTATTTGTAATGTTTGATGTAAACGCTTGTTCATGGAGTGAGCGGCTTTCTTGTAATATCACAATACCATGAAAATCGGTCACATTGTATCTGTTGACGCTTGATGGCATTGGACCCTATAATAGAGCATATTCATTGAAGACCAATGATATATTCCATTCAGTTGAGGAGTTCATTTTTATGATCGCAGGAAACAACATGAAATCCAAGTCAGGATTTACTCTTATTGAATTACTGGTTGTTATAGCTATAATAGCGATTCTCGCAGCTATACTTTTCCCGGTCTTCGCGAAGGTTCGCGAGAAGGCCCGACAGACGTCCTGTCTCTCAAATCTCAAGCAGATCGGGCTTGGCTTCGCGCAATACATTCAGGACAATGATGAAAACGAGCCTGCACCGAAAGACGACTTCGGCGAAGGCTGGGCCGGGAAAGTATATCCTTACGTCAAGAGCACCGGCGTATTTGGCTGTCCCGACGACCCCACATCGCCCGCAGCCGGCATGGCTAAAGTCTCTTATGCTTTTAACGGCAATCTCTTTCCTGACAACACGACATATTACAACAACCGCAAGACCTTTGGCGCGATTGCATCGATGAACAGCCCATCTAACACCGTCCTGCTGTTCGAGATCCAGGGGCAGACATCGACCGGATATGGCGTAAATGGCGTAAATGTAGCGGATGTGAACGAGGGATCAACGAGCTCAGGCACAGGAAGCATATCAGGAGGCTGCGGCGGAGCATCGATGAACGGCAACTACTGCCACGCCAAATATGCTACCGGATATACGGGCGGCTATCAGATCAATAACTGGACCCCCGGATCTCCCCTTGGCGTTCACTCGGATGGCGCCAACTATCTGGCCGCAGATAACCATGCGAAGTTTGCCCGCCCCGAGGCTGTTTCCGGAGGCTTGTCTGCCTCAGGCGAAAATGTTGTTGAGGTTCACAATACGACCCATGACGCCGGCTTTGCTGCAGGCACCGGCAGCATGACACAGCAGAGCGGCTCCAAGGTCATACTGACTTTCAGCCCCATCTAACCGGCGGATTGAGCGCGGGCAGATATCCGGTTATGGGTATCTGCCCGGTGTCTTTGCTGTCAGTGAGGATAGTTCAGCTTAATCTCAGTTTTGTACTATTCATATTTAATGGGGTGGCGGCATGCCGGGGGCATTGCAGGATGTGGCGGATAGGGCAGGGGTATCGAAGTCCACAGCCTCGCGAGTCCTGAATAACGTTGACGTGAAAATCACTCAAGCGACACGGCTGCGTGTGCGCGCGGCTGCGGCAGAGGTAGGATATCAGCCAAATCGAGCGGCGAGAGCTCTCTCAAGAAGCGGGATGCAGGTGCTGGGACTCTGGACTTTGAACTTGCGCTCGGCATATTCGTCCCAAATAATCATCGCCATGAGCGAGGTCGCCATATCGCATGAGGTCGATTTAATGGTCGGAAAGTTGTCTTTTGATCGTAATGGATTGATAGACACATTGAAAATCACAGCCTGCCCTGTAGACGGTATCTTGATGTTCAATACCCCGGGCAGCGCAATCCGCGGCCTCGACTGCAGCCTTCTGGCCGGAGTGCCTGTCACCAGCATGGGAGGCACGGTCATCGAAGCTGCGGATCATGTGCGTATCGATTTTCAGACAGAGATATTGGAGGCTGTGCGTCGCCTGCGCGATGCAGGCTGCGCGAGGATAGCCTATCTTCTTCCGCTGCCGGTTACACTCAGCGGGTATTCCGGCGACACGAGACTCTGCGCTTACGAAGCGGCGATGCGCGATATAGGCATGCCTGCAGAGGTGATCGTAACATGTGACGATTCGCGCGATGCTGTCATACCGTCGCTGCGGCAGTACATTGCATCCAACGGCCATCCCGATGGATTGCTCTGTTTTGATGATAATATGGCGATTGGGGCCTGCCGCGCCCTGAAGGATCTTGGGCTTCGCATTCCTCATGACGTGGTTCTTATCGGGTGCGACGGCTCCGGCGATGCCGTCTTTCTCGATCCGCCGTTTTCGACGATTGAACTGCCTGTGGAAGAAATGTGCGCCACTGCGTGCAAGTTCCTGAGGGCCCGAATTGCAAATCCGTCTCTTCCCATGCAGCGCGCAACATTATTGCCTCGATTGAGTGTAAAAGGATTGAGCGTTCGCCCAGGGTTAATGTCAGCATAGAACATCGAAAGAAATCCCGTTATGAAATTCTCCTCTCTTGTCAGCGCCGTTCTTTCTGCCGGCCTCTTTGCAGCATCATCAGTCCTTCAGGCCGCCGCGCCAAGTCCAGTCGACAGCGTCGATCCGTTTATCGGCACTGATGGACATGGGCACGTCTTTCCGGGCGCGGCCCGCCCGTTCGGCATGGCTGTGCTCAGTCCGGATACACGGACTGAGACCTGGGACGGAACCTCCGGATACCACTATACGGACCAGACGATCCTCGGCTTTAGCCATACGCATCTGTCCGGCACCGGCGGCGGCTGCCTGGGCGACATTATGGTTATGCCTACAGTCGGGGACATTCACCTGGATGCGGGGCAGCCCGGCAACGGCTATATGTCTCGCTTCTCCCATAAGAGCGAAGAGGCTCATCCGGGCTACTATAAAGTTTTCCTGGAAGACCCCAAAGTGACCGCTGAACTTACTGCTACGGAACGCTGCGGCATCCATCGCTACACGTTTCCCGCATCCGATGCCGCCCATATCGTTCTCGATCTCAATCACGGCATCCAGAACGGCGCCACGGACAGTCAGGCTAAGGTCGAGAACAGCACGACCATATCTGGATACCGAAAGTCGAACGGGTGGGGCGGTTCGCGCATCATCTATTATGTGATGCAGTTCTCACGCCCATTCGAGTCCTATGGTTTTCAGAAGAACGGACAGCGTTTGCCCGATGGAACCACGGATGCGTCGGGAGGGCCAATTCAAGGGTTCGTCACCTACAAGACCAAGGCGAATGAAACGATCCTGATCAAAGTCGGAATTTCCGGGACCAGTCTCGACGGCGCTCGGAAAAATCTCAACACGGAGATCCCCGGATGGGACTTCGATGGTGTGCGCCGGACGGCCGCTCAGGATTGGAACAGGAACCTGAGCACGGCCCAGATTGAGACCCCCGATCCGCATTTGCGCCGCACGTTTTACACGAACCTCTACCTCTCTTATATTCAGCCTTCGTTGTACAACGATGCTGACGGAACTTACCGCGGCATGGATCATCAGATCCACACGGATGCCAAGTTCCAGAATTACACGACATTCTCTCTCTGGGATACCTATCGCGCGGAGCATCCTCTGCTGACCATTTTGCAGCCGGGGCGTGTCGACGACATGATCAACACGCTGCTGACACAGTCGCAGCAATCCGGTATCCATTCGACGCCGATCTGGCCCCTGTGGGACAACGAGACCTGGTGCATGATCGGTTACCATTCTGTGGACGTCATGGCGGAAGCATACTTGAAGGGCTTCCGCGGCTTCGATGCCGAAGCGGCATACAAGGCGATGCGTGAAGCGGCTCTGCGGGACGGCGACTACCACAAGCTGGGATATGTCGCTTCGCAGAATGGCGCCGGAGCGACATCGCGTACTATCGAGTATTCCATCGACGATTGGTCCGTCGCCAAAATGGCCGAAGCGCTTGGACATGACGATGACGCCCGCATGTTCTATAAGCGCGCTGCGAATTACTACAACGTCTTCGACAGGAGCAGCGGGTTCCAGCGTGGGCGGAAGGCGGACGGTTCCTGGCGCAGCCCGTTCGATGCGATCGGATTGATCAACGACGAGTACACCGAGGCCAATGCGTGGCAGTACGCTTTCGGCGCTCAGCACGACGTCCCCGGCATGATCAGCATGTACGGCGGCGATGCTCCCTTTGTTCAGAAGCTGGACACAATGTTCTCGATGTCTTCCAAGACACGCACCAGCATTCCCGATATTACCGGCCTTATCGGTCAGTACGCTCAGGGTGACGAGCAATGCCACCATGTGGCGTACCTCTACAACTATGCCGGACAGCCTTATAAGACCCAGCAGCATGTGCGGCAGATCATGGATATGGAGTACAGCGACACTCCTGGCGGCGAGTGCGGGAATGTGGACTGCGGCCAGATGTCGGCATGGTATATCTTCAGCGCCCTGGGATTTTATCCGGTCAATCCCAGCAGTGGTGTGTACGTTATCGGCAGTCCCGTGGTGAACAAGGCTGTCCTGCATCTGGATTCGAAGCAGTATGGAGGGCGGGCGTTCACAATGATCGCTGAGAACAACGGCCCGAAGAACATCTATGTCCAGTCCGCCACATGGAACGGAAAGCCTTACAATAAGACCTGGTTTACGCATGGGCAGCTCACCGGCGGAGGCACGCTCAAGCTGGTCATGGGACCGAAGCCAAATGCGGCATGGGGAAGCGATCCTGCCGCGCGTCCTCCGGCCACGATGCCCTCAGGCTTCGTGTATCCTGTCCTTCCGGCCCCTGCGGAGGATAAGATCGTAAAGTTGGAAGTGCCGATCCGCGTGGTCTGCGGCAGCGACGAACCTGTCGGCAATTTCGTGCCCGATCCGAACATGCTGGACGGCCTGACAAACCACACCGATGCTGCCGTCGAGGCTGCATCTCCAAACGCCGCGCCGGCCGCCGTATACCAGAGCGAACGCTATGGCAACGATTTCACATATGAGCTTCCGGTGCCCACAGATCGAAGCTATACCGTGAGGCTGCATTTCGCCGAGGTGTTCGATAAGGATGCAGGTCAACGCCTGCAGAATGTCGAGATCAACGGCGCGACCGTTCTCTCCAACTTCGATATCATTGCGACTGCCGGAGGAACTCACAAGGCGGTGGTCAGAGGTTTTATAGGCGTCAAGCCCGATGCTTCCGGCAAGATCCTGATCAGGGTTTCATCGGCCGCGGACAGCCCCGATAAGAACGCCAAGTTAAGCGCTCTTGAGATATTGCCTGAATAGATGCCGAATAACGATAGTGCGCCGTTGTGAGTAAAGGCCTCGCCAGGGACGGTGTTGCCGATAAAAATATCGCGGCGAGGGATGGTTAGCCATCAAGAACGGATCCCGGCGCGAGATGCATTGCTATCAAGAGAGGATCCCGGCGCGGAGTCCCGGCCTCCGCGCCGGGATCCTGTGCACACACCTATATGGAGCCGCTTCAGTTCTCTTTTGTCGGTTGCGGCGTGAATGTTACATGGTTCATCGTACCGGTGAGCCGGAATTCACGTGGCGTCATATGGATGAGCTGCTCGAAGGCGTGGGAGAAATTGGGATAGGCCGTGTAGCCGAGCTGCGTGGCGATCGTTTTAATGGGCATGTCGGTCTCCTTGAGAAGCAGGCATGCTCGTCGCATTTTTTGCTCAAGCATAAAAGTCCGCAGTGATTTGCCGAGGCGGGTTTGGAAGATACGCGACAGGTGCTCGCGGCTGACGCCAAGCCGCTTTGCGACATCATTGACGCGCAGATATTGCGGCGTATCCGCAGTAATCATTGATACGGCTTGCTGAACCAGGTCTTCAGCCTGGTTTGTTCCTTCATGGGACTGTTTCGACGCCATAAGCGTCATAAGCAGATCCGTCACCAACTCGACAGCTTCGTAGAGTTTGATCTGGACGACTTCGAAATTTGCATGTCCGTAGTTCCTCGATTCGTACCTGAGGAGTTTCGTGATGATGCTTGATTCTATGGGAAGTTGATAGATCGGCCCATACTCGCGCAGCAGCGCGCGCACCATCACGTGCGCCTGAAGCCCATGAAACGTAAACGCGAGAAACCGCCATGGCTCCGTGGCGTCGGGAGGATAGAAGTAGCTCGCCTGCGGATTGTCTCCTTCCACGAGGAAAGCGTGTCCGGCGGGAACGAGATACGATCCGGTTTGGTCTTTAAAACCTCCAGTGCCCGAGAGCGTGTAGCAGAAATAGCGAATCGGATCACGGCCGCGAAGCTTGCAGTCGCACCAGTATTCAGGCCCCGTGGCAATCTGGCCGGAGACTTCCAGCGGGCGTGGCAGCAAGGTGGTTTCGCCAAAAATCAGGAAATCACATTTCCAGTTGACTGCATACGTATGAGCATGGATTTTCCAGAAACTTGCCCACCCATCGTGGTCTACAAATACGACGGCAGGCTGAGGCAGAAAGTCGTCGATATGCTGGCTGTTATCCTGGCTGGGGGTGTCGGAAATGGTATTCATATCATTAACAAAGATGACTGCTGCCGTATAAAAATAACTGATTTTAGTCCGATATAAGGTTCGAAACAAACACTGGTTGTAAATGCAATCGGTTACATATTTATAATGTTTCTTGTTGTCATCTAACACGACTTCTCGGAATCTGGGCTAGGATGTACATAAATCTTTTCGAGGTAGAGTGTCTGCCTGCTAAGTAGGATATCAATTTAATACGCCTTTTTCGTTGATTGTCTGATCCTGTGAAGACTATGTCTATAGAAGGGTATAGGACACTTACTTTCTTATGATATCACAATATAATAAGAAAGTTATCACATTATATCCGTTGACGGCGCGCCTGAATACCATTATAATGAAGCACATCATTTTTCATAATGATGTTTCCCATTCACTTCAAGGAGCGCAAATTGACGATTTCATCCCGTCCGTCCAAAATGTCTGTAGGTTTTACTCTTATTGAGCTTCTCGTAGTTATAGCTATCATAGCGATTCTCGCAGCTATACTTTTCCCTGTCTTTGCCAAGGTCCGTGAGAAGGCTCGCCAGACTTCCTGCGTCAGTAACATGAAGCAAATCGGGCTGGCTGTTATGCAGTACACCCAGGATAACGACGAATTCTTCGGCTATCGGAAGATTACGACAGACGGTTCGGACAACGATGCTCTGGCGACAAGCTGGAAAATGATTCTTCAGCCTTACATCAAGAGCTCCGGAGTGTTTAAGTGTCCGTCCAACCCACAGAAGGACAATCTCGACAACGCCGGTGTTTCTGCCGGCCCGATCTCCTATGGCGCAAACACTGCTGACGGTGGATATGGCGTATTTGGAACTCTGCCGGCCAACGGCGATGCCGCGAGCCTGGCAAGCGTCACGACTCCCGCCTCGACAATCATTGTTTGTGAAGTGACAATTCCGAACACGGACTGGAAGATCAACAATACTTGCTGTGGCTTCGGCACAGGCTTATATGCAGGCCATACAAGCTTCAGCAACTTCCTGTTCAGCGACGGTCACGTAAAATCGATGAAGCCGCTGTCGACAATCACAACCGCGATGGGCGGAAGTGGAACCCTCAACCTCTGGGACCGGAACAATACCGACGCAGGTTCTGTAGGTTCTCCTGCAGCGATCCTGACCGCAGCCACCAACCAGTATAAGTAATGCTGTAATACCCGGTATCGTTTGTTGCAGCAATGCTCCAGCATTTCGGTAAGCGTGCCGGACAGCAGAGTTAACTCCGTAATATCCGCCGTATGCAGAGTGCGTACGGCGGATATTTTTGTGTTATACTGTTCGTCAATTGAGCCTATAGGCTCAATTGAAGCTGTCGATGCTTATATCTTCTAAAGGCTGCTTGGGCTAATCAACTTGATATACCGAGATCACATTTTCCGCATCACTATACGAATGCGCCATTTGCAGTCCAAAAATATTATGAGAAAAATCTGTAATCGCTCTATAACGTCAATTTACCCTGAAGTTCCAGTTTGAGGGTAAATTGAGACTTTCTTGTGGTTTATAATCTTGTTTAACATTATTTTAAATACTCTTAATAAGTAATATGAATTTCTATATAGATGCCGATACAGTTCAAAGTATACTAATCGTCTACTGAGCTTGAATTGTAGCAAAAGCTCAATTCAATATCACATTTCAATAAAAACCTGTCACATAGCATCCATTGACACCATAATTTATCGAGTTCATAATAAAAGTCATCCAACCCGAGATCGATGACGCTCTCATATAGTTACCAAGGAGCGCGTAGTGACGATTTCATCCACCCAGGGCAAAACCCGATCGGGCTTTACTCTTATTGAGCTTCTCGTAGTTATAGCCATCATAGCGATTCTCGCGGCTATACTTTTCCCCGTATTCGCCAAGGTCCGTGAGAAGGCTCGCCAGACCTCCTGCGTCAGCAATATGAAGCAGCTCGGTCTGGGACTCACCCAGTATGTGCAGGATAATGACGAGACATTCCCCAGCAATAGCTTTCACCCAGATGGGCGTGGATGGGCTGGTTCTATCTATCCATACGTGAAGAGCACCGGCGTTTATAAGTGCCCGGACGATTCGACACCGAATTCCAACAATGCTCAGGGACTTGGAGAAGTCGACTATCCTGTTTCTTATGGCCTGAACGGCGATATTACCGGCCGCAATACATGGATCGGGCCAACGGCGAATACCCTGGCCTCCCTCAATGCGCCGTCAAATACCGTGCAGCTTTTTGAAATTGTCGGTCTCCAAGCGCCGATCGACGGCAACAAGGGCGCGATTGAGGGACAGTCTGTTGTAGCGTGTGGCGCGGACGGCGCCGGTGATGGCGGGTTTGACCCGGGTACCACATTGCAGTTGCACTACTCGACGGGAATCCTCGGAAATCCGCCTCGCGTAGCCAGCGCGACCACTTACGAAAACGTTAAGTCGGGTCGGCACACCGATGCTTCGAACTTCCTGCTGGCCGACGGCCATGTGAAGTGGATCCGCGGAACGTCGGTCTCTTCCGGCCCGAATGCCAATACTCCGACCGATGCGCAAACGGATAGCCAGGCTGCCGGCACCGGCGTTTCCGGCTTTGCCGCAACGTTCAGCGCGATCTAATCGTACATCTCCTTATATTTCCGGGGCCGGAGGAAACTCTTCCGGCTCCGATTTTTGTTTGCGCCTGAACCCATCATTCCCACTCTTCCCGTCCTGTCTGCGGCGAGAACGTGATCTGATTCATCGAACCGTTAAGCCGGAACTCCTGCGGTGTCGTGTGAATGAACTGCTTGAACGACTGAGAAAAATTTGGATAAGCGGTGTAACCAAGCTGTGAAGCAATAGTTTTGATGGGCATATCGCTCTCCTTGAGAAGAAGACACGCACGTCGCATTTTTTGCTCAATTATAAAGGTGCGTGGGGACTTGCCGAGGCGAGTTTGAAAAAGCCGTGAAAGATGCTCGCGGCTAACCCCTATCCGCTCGGCAATGTCGTTTACACGCAGGCGCTGGGTCGTATCCTCCGTGATCATATCTAAGGCCTGTTGAACCATATCCTCCGCCTGAGCTGTTCCCTCACGGTGTTGCTTAGATGCCATAAGGGTCATGAGCAATTCCATTACAATCTCAACGGCTTCATACATGTTTGCTTGCGCAACTTTAAAGCGCGTGTGCGCGCCCTGGTGCGACATGTAGCCCAGCAATTTTGTGATGATCTTCGTATCGAGTGGAATCTGATAGATCGGGCCATAGTCTCGCAGCAAGGCGCGCACCATGACATCCGCCTGAAGGCCGTGAAATGTAAAGGCCAGAAACTGCCATGGCTCGGTGGCATCAGGGGGATAGTAATAACTCGCCAGCGGGTTGTTTACCTCCACAAGAAAGGCGTGCCCCTGGGGCACGCGATACGTGCCATCCTGATCCTTAAAACCTCCTATGCCGGAGAGCGTGTAGCAGAAGTAACGATTATGGTCGCTGCGGCCTTTGCACTCACATCGGTAATTTTGTGTGCGGGCAACCTGGCGTGAGACTTCAACAGGACGTGGCAGCAGGGGCGTCTCATCAAATATCAGGAAATCACATCTCCACTCAATCTCATACGTATGCCCGTGCGTTTGCCAGTAATTAGCCCACCTGTTATAGTCTTCCCCCACACTCACAGGTGGCAGGAAATCATGGATTAGTGGACTTTCAGAGACTATATCGTTATCCATATTATATTTTTCCACAAAATGAAACAGCTGAAATGATTCTCTCGAATAGGAATGGATCGATATCACGCTGCCATAACGATCCGTCACATTACACTCATTGACGCAAGCTTTGATTAAATCTATAATGAGGAACATCATTATCGTGAATGATGTTTCTCTTAATCTCACAAGGAGCGTATCGTGACGATTGTATCTAAACAAAGTAGAGTTCAAAGTGGATTTACTCTTATTGAATTATTAGTTGTTATAGCTATTATAGCGATTCTCGCGGCTATACTTTTCCCAGTCTTTGCCAAGGTGCGCGAGAAGGCTCGCCAAACTTCCTGCACGTCGAATCTGAAGCAGATGGGCCTGGGGCTTACCCAGTATATACAGGATAATGACGAGACCTTCCCAAGCAACTTCTGGCATAACGACGGTCGCGGCTGGGCCGGATCCATCTATCCATATGTGAAGAGCACAGGAGTCTAAAAATGCCCCGATGACTCTACCCCGATCTCTAATAATGCACAGGGACTTGGCGATATTGACTATCCCATATCGTATGGCCTAAACGGCAACCTCACAAAGCGAAACACCTGGGTCGGGCCGCAGGTAAATACCCTGGCATCACTGAATGCGCCGGCGAATACGGTTCAGGTGTTCGAAATTGTAGGTCTGCAGGCTCCCGTTGACGGCAACAAAGGCGCAATTGAGGGACAATCCGTCGTAGCATGTGGCGCAGATGCCGGCGGTGATGGCGGCTTCGACCCGGGAACGACTTCGCAACTGCACTATGCTACCGGCCAACTTGGAAACCCACCAAGGGTAACTGGCTCAACAACTTACGAAAACATCAAGTCCGGCCGGCATACCGATGCTTCGAACTTCCTTCTGGCCGATGGCCATGTGAAGTGGCTCCGCGGAACGTCAGTCTCGTCCGGTCCGAATGCCAATACTTCGACCGATGCGCAGAATAACGATCAGGCGGCGGGAACGAGCGTTTCCGGCTTTGCCGCAACGTTCAGCGCTATCTAATCGTATATCATCCTGATATTTCCGGGGTCGGAGAAAACTCTCCGGCCCCGGTTTTTTGTTGACTCTTTCAATCCACTGAGGAGCGGGTCCGAGCCGTTTCCGTCAATCCCTTTCACCCATATCTGCCGTCTGCCTCCGAAAATCTGTCGGCGTCAGGCCTGTATGTTTCTTAAAACGCTGTGTGAAATAAAAGGCGTTTTCGAAACCTGTTTCCTCAGCAATCATTCCAATAGAAAGCGTCGTGCGTGTCAGCAGCTGTTTGGCGCGCGTGAGGCGCTGAAACTCCAGGAAGGCGATTGGTGTCATACCGGTCTCCTGCCTGAATAATTGAGTAAGCCGCGAAGTCGATACTCCTGCATCCGATGCGATCGCATCCACCGATAACTTCTCCCGCAGATGATCCTGAATATAAGTGCGCGCAGCTCGCACTCGCGCGTCGGGTTCCGCCGCATTCGTTACCGGTATTTGCGTTGCGCACCAGAGAAGTACTTGCTCCAGAGCATTCATGGCAAATTGCTCATGAAATGGAAGCGATCCCATCGCAAGCGCATGGCATCGCTGAAAGCAGTCGGTTACCGTTTTTCTGGTTTCCAAATCTTCCAGGGACAAAACCATAAGTCCGGGAGCAGCTTCCGGCCAGCGCATCCACTCGTGCCAGAGAGGGTGGGGATGGAAGTGCGCCCAGATCAATTCCCAAATAGCCGCCTTGTATGCAATCCCGTAGTCATGCCGCGTTCCGGGCAGAACCATTGCGATATCGCCGGCTTTTACCTGAGTCTCAGTGCCGTCCTCATTGCGGAAAACTCCTTCGCCATCCAGCGTCTGAATCATCAGCCAATCTTCTGTTCCCCGCGAACGGTAGGCGTGATATGACTGAACTTGCCGGTAACAGCCTGTCACCAGCTCGTTGTATACCGCCATCGGAGACTGATGTCCCTCATGGTAGAGCCGCTCAAATTCATTCGTCATGCACGAATATTATAGGCGAATTTCACGAATATTAGATGGACGAGTAAAATCTATTAGCGTATATTATAGGAATGCAATGGTGAGATGAGGTGTGGGCTGAGGCGAATGCGATATGCCCGTATCTATTTTACGCCATATCTGTTGCTGCCGCAACGGTTTTAGTAATCCGTTCACGCAATCGAGGAGTAAGGCGGAATTGTCAGTAAGAAATCTGTGTATGTTATCTCTTGCCGGGCTGCTGCTGAGTTCCCTTAGCTTTGCACCGGCTGTCGCTCAGGGACCTGCCCCAACCGATAAACATTTGCAGTGGTGGCGCGATGCGCGCTTTGGCATGTTTATTCACTGGGCGCCCATCAGCATTCGCGGGACTGAGCTGAGCTGGAGCCGCAACCCGGGACCATTCGGCCCGAACGACTCAGGCATTCCCGCCGCTGAGTACGATGCCCTCTACAAGCAGTTCAATCCTGTAAAGTTTGACCCCAAAGCGATCGTAGCTTTGGCCAAGTCGGCTGGAATGAAGTATATCGTCTTTACGACGAAGCATCATGACGGTTTCTGCGAGTGGGACACAAAGGCTACGGATTTCAAAATCACGAGTCCTGACTGTCCCTATGGCAAGGATATTGTGAAGCAGCTTGCCGATGCCTGCCATAAAGCAGGCATGCATTTCGGGATTTATTATTCGCAGATCGACCTCCATCATCCCGACTACGACATCAACCATCCTGCGTACAATGTCTATTTCCATAAACAGATCCACGAATTGGTAACCGGCTACGGCAAGGTGGATCTGGTCTGGTTCGACGGCGGCGGGAAACCTGCTGCCTACTGGGATGCCGAGAACCTGTTCAAGCAGATCTACAAAGACGATCCCGGTGTGGTGATCAATGATCGCTGCGGTCTTCCCGGCGACTACTATACGCCGGAGCAGGTGGTCGGTTCCTATGATGACCAGCGAGCCTGGGAAACATGTGACACGATCGGAGACCACTGGTCTTACAATCCGAACGATCAATACAAAACCCGAATCCAGTGCATCCAGAACCTTGCCCGGTGCGCCGGCGGCGACGGCAACCTGTTGCTCGACATCGGTCCGAAGGGGGATGGTTCCGTCGATGAGACGCAGGCAGATCGGCTGCATGCCATCGGCGAATGGATGAAGACGCATAGCGGAGCAATCACCGGAACACGGGGCGGACCATACAAGCCGGGCATGGATTATGTCTCAACGCGCAAAGGCAATACGATCTTCGTTCACATGCTTCGATGGAGCAACGGATCTGTGACCCTGCCTGCACTGACGAAGCGGATCACAAGCAGCCGCTTGCTCGGTCGCGGATCGGTAAGCGTCAAGCAGACTGCGGATGGTGTTACCATTGCCGTGCCCGAGAAATTCCGCGATGCCGCCGATACGGTAATTGCCCTCAACCTCGATGGCAGCGCAATGGACCTTGCCCCGATCAAGCCCAACCCGCCGTCCATGCGTGCGACGATGACGTCCTCGAACGTCTATCAGGACAGTTCTTCATACACTCCGTCTCTTGCATTTGACAATGATGAAGGCACTCGATGGGCGACTGACGACCGGGCCAAGCAGTGGTGGCTTCAGGCAGAACTCGCCTCTCCCGCAAAAATCGGCGGCATCGCAATCGATGAGGCGTGCGGCAACCGCGTGCAGAAGTTCGAAATTCAGTATAAGCCAGTTTCAGGCGGTGATTGGATCACAATCGTAAGCGGTGAAAAGATCGGCAACGGCTACTCCACCGCCTTTACTCCTGTCGAAGCGAAATCCATGCGACTGAATATCCTGGCCTCGAATGGCGCGCCGACCATATCGGATATCGCATTCACGACTGTCAAGTAATGGAAGCTTTGCCTGCGAGAAACATCATGTCTACAAAATTAAGAACATCATCATGGTGCAGCCTGTCCGACGCCGGGGATTCAGATTTCGGCATGGATGCGCCCCTCGACGAGTTCTCCTCTGAAATCCATACGGATGAGTTCGTCAATATCTCCGGATTAGAGGGCAATACGGCGCTGACGGCGGGAATCGCCGAGATGCTTCTGCAGAGCCATTCCGGCTATATCGAGCTTTTGCCTGCGTTGCCGGCGGAATGGCCAGCCGGTCATGTGCGTGGGCTGAAGGCGCGTGGTGGATTTGTCGTGGAAATCGAGTGGAAGAATGGTTTGTTAAGCAGAGCGGTAATAGAATCGCTGAACGGCAGCATTTGCCGGATCCGATCGGAACGTCCGATACGGGTCAGCTCAGCCGGAGGCGCAACTGTGATGCGTCCAACAGTCGTTCATTGCGAGTTCGCTACGGAGAGAGGCAGGCGTTACCGGATTGCTCCGGCTTAAAGATGCATCACCGAAGGAGCAGGCGCAGTGGCCTGCTCCCAAAGGCGCTGGCGGAAGGTTAATTCTCGCATCTTTTACGCTCCCACCAGTTCACGCTGCGGAGTACGGGTGGCAGGCCGGTCTTCGGCCTCGTTCCAGGTCTCGTACGACCGCTGGATCTGGCGGACGTGATAGGCCACGTTTGCCGAGGAGCAGCCAAGCTGGTCTCCCGCCTCACGCCACGTCATACCCTTGAGCAGGTTCTCAAGGACAGCCCGCTGCGTGGGCTTCAGGCATTCCGCGAACTCATCCACCCAGACCTCGGACTCGACAACATTCCAGTCGCTCGTGGGCAGCGAAGCCAGGTGGTCGTCTTCCAGGGTCTGGAAGCGGCGCCGTTTCCAGCGCTTCACGGCATCGAGCATGCGCCATCGGGCATGCTGAAGCAGATATTGCACGGGGTCGCCGATCCGAAGGTCTACTTCGGGAAGGGCGTCGAGCAATCCGACCCATGCTTCTTGAAGCAGGTCGTCGGCGTTCTCACCAGTGCTGCGAGCGTAGTAGCCCGCCATTTTGGTGACGCGTGGCCGCAGGGCAGTCACAAGGGATTCGATAGCTGAGTTTTCACCGGCGCGAGCGCGCCGTATGTCGATTTTGATAGACACGGTTATCTCCGAATAGGTAGGCGAGCGAAAGTGCTCTACGTAATACGTCATGTATGCGTAGCGTCGCTGACAGCCAGTGTTCGGAGTAACCAGGAGGAGCGCGTCCCCTAGAGACAGGGACGACGTTTCGAGGAAACTAGCCGAACAAAGGCTGCATTCGATCGCGACGCGGTTGTACCGACAGCCCGCCTGGGCGGTGCTGAAGCGCAAACTTCGAATTGGCGCCGGTCATGTCGAGTGCTCCTTTCAGAAGCAGAGAGAAGAATAGAGACAGTCTTTCAAAGTAACGAGCCATTGTTTTTCGTCCTCAGTCCTTATAACGAACTTTTTCGTTCAAGGTTTCGGGTCGGTACGAATTGATCGTCCCGCCTCTGTTAAAACCCTTATAGAAAACTCCTTATCGGATGCTAAAGACAAAATAAAAGATTTTCAAAAATCTTTTTCGGCACATTTACCGATCATTTTTATGGCCGAAACCGGCCTTTAGCCTGAGCTAAATGTGAGGGGCAGGGGCCGTTAAGCCCCTACCATCTCTCTGGTACGGGGAGAGCGAGACCAATCTCCGGTCTCGTTCCACGTCTCATATGAACGCTGTATCTGGCGGACGTGATAGGCCACGTTTGCCGAAGAGCAGCCAAGCTGGTCTCCCGCCTCGCGCCATGTCATTCCCTGAAGCAGATTCTCAAGAACGGCGCGCTGCGTCGGCTTGAGGCACTCCGCAAACTCGTCCACCCACACGTCGGACTCCACAGCTCCCCAGTCGCTGACTGGGAGCGAAGCCAGGTGATCGTCTTCCAGGGTCTGGAAGTGGCGGCGGCGCCAGCGCTTTACGGCATCGAGCATGCGCCATCGGGCATGCTGAAGCAGATACTGCACGGGATCGCCGATCTTCAGATCGACCTCAGGCAGGGCGTCGAGCAATCCGATCCAGGCTTCCTGAAGCAGGTCGTCGGCGTTCTCGCCAGTGCTGCGGGCATAGAAACCCGCCATTTTGGTAACGCGCGGACGCAGAGCGCAAACAAGGGCATCCACGGCAAGGTTGTCTCCGGCGCATGCGCGCCGAATGTCGAATTTGATAGTCACGGTTGACTCCGAATAAACAGACAAGCGAAAGTGATGTACGTTTTTTACGCGTAGCGTCGCTAACAGCCAGGTGTTCGGAGCAACCAGGAGGGGCGCGTCCCGCTAAAGCGGAGACGTGCCGAGGAAGCTAACCGAACAGAGGCTGAAAGTGAACGCGACGCGACATGGCTGGTGACCCGTCGAATCTGACGGTCAATCTGGCAATGTTGTTAATGCCGATCATGTCGTGTGCTCCTCTCAGTAGCGTTGTGGTTACGAAATACATTCTCTAGGCTCGCAGGATCTAGTCCCGCAAAATGCTTCAGGCTCGTAAGCCTGTCGCTGCGTTTGGTTCGGCTTACGCCGACCGCCCGTCTATAAAAGCATTATAGCCGCAACACGGGCTGTTGCTAAAGACATTGAGAAATTATTTTAAAAATCTTTTTCGCGCCGTTATTTTCCCTTTTTACTCTTCTCATAGTGCAGCGCTGCCTTCACGCGGTTGCCGCATACAGCCATGCTGCACCAGCGCCGCCCGTGGTTCTTCGTGTTGTCGTAGAAATACAGGATGCATCGAGGGCTCTCGCATTGCCGAACCAGATGCATACGGTTCTCATATAGGAAATCCGCAGCAGACTTTGCGATCGGCGCCAGCAAATCCGTTGCCTCACTCCAGGCTGCGACATTCCGCTGCGAGAAACCTTCGGCATTGCGGACGACCTGGATATATCCATGATCATGCTTCAGGCATTCGTTAATCGCCGACAGCGCATCATCCGTCACAGGTTCGCCTGCTGCCCCGGCGGCGGCAAGCGCCCTCAGCGACTTCCTGAAGTCACGAACACTGGAGAGCATCTCTTCTCCGGCGGAGCCCGTCCCTAACTTTCGCAAGTCATCCGCCTGTGAGGGCTCAATAACCCCTGCGTCGACCAACCAGGTCACCCATACCTGATAGCTGGTCAGAAGATCCGTGCGCGCCCCTTCATGCATCTTCTCCGTATTGATAAAATCCAGCCAGAGCGCATTACCCACAAACAGGAATGGCCGGATCGGATCGTAACTTGTCACTTCCACTATCTTCCCGCCTTTACTAATATCTATGATAACCGATAAAAATACACTTGACAAGTTATAATGTGCATGGTATAACCTCTAAATATAGATATTGATGGTTATATAAACCGAATCAAGACCATCCTGTTCCCTGGCCATCAAGGCAGGACGCCCTGAAAGGACGATACCCATGGCAGTCGTTATTAGACCACCGTTCACTGAAGAGAGCGCCCGGGCAAAGGTGAAGGCAGCGCAGGATGCCTGGAATACACGTGATCCGAATGTTGTCGCGATGGCATATACGGAAGACTCGCAGTGGCGGAACCGGGATGAATTCCTACAGGGGCGCGAAGCGATCAGGGCTTTCCTGACACGCAAATGGGCGAAAGAACTCGACTACCGGCTGATGAAGGAGCTATGGGCCTTCACCGGAAACCGGATCTCGGTGAGATTCGAATATGAATGGCATGATACAGCCGGACAGTGGTTCCGCAGCCATGGCAACGAACACTGGGAGTTTAATGATGACGGCTTGATGCGTCGCCGTGATGCCAGCATCAACGACTATCCGATTGCAGAGACAGACCGCCGCTACAAATAGGGCAAAAGCGCTACACATAGGGCAGAAAGAGACGACGATGACACAAGCAACACCATTCCGCACAGGGCACATCGGGCTCAATGTTACGGACCTCAACCGGTCCAGCAAGTTTTATCAGGACATATTCGGATTTCAGGAGATAAAGGCGTCTCACGAAGAGGGGCGCGAATTCGCGTTCCTTGCCGACGGCGACACCCTTGTGCTGACTCTCTGGAAGCAGAGCGAAGGCCAGTTCTCTCCTTCGACGCCGGGTCTGCACCATCTCTCGTTCCAGGTGAATTCGATCGACGATGTTCGCTCCGCTGAGGGCAGAGTGCGATCGAGCGGCGCTCGGCTGCATCATAACGGGATCGTGCCACACGCTGAGGGCGCACAGTCCGGCGGCATCTTCTTTGAGGACCCGGACGGCACCCGCCTTGAGATCTTTACGGCTACCGGCGCAGACGAGGCAAGCGCCCCCAACGCAGGTGGAGCGCCGACCTGCGGGTTCTTTTAAATCGCAAGCGTTTCCGCGTCCGGACCCACCCCATCCCCGGGGGTGCCCTCTGGGCGAGGAGGGCGCGTCCCGGTTAGAGCAAGCGTTTCGCTTCTTGGCACATGTCAAGATAGCGAATCCATTCTCCAAGGTGAACGCCCCTCCCCTTCGGGGAGGACGCAAGGAGGGGGCTTAACGAGCAAGCGCTTGTAGGAAGCTAGAGGCTTTAACTGTTAAGCGCGAGGAGATCACTCCAATGACTTCAACATTCCACGCAGGTGAGCAGGCGGTTCAGGAGCAGGCTGGTGTCCGGAGGATGGCGGACCGGCTTGCGCCAAGCATTCGGCGCGCTTTGCCGCCTGTTGCCAGAGATTTCCTTAGTCGGCAGCCGATGGCCGTGGCAGGGTTTTCCGATGATACCGGTTATGTATGGGCTTCGCCGCTCGCCGGCAATCTTGGCTTCTTGCATGCCGAAAGTGACGAGGGTGTCCGCATTGACGCGGTTCCACTTGGCAGCGATCCGCTGGCTTCCGTATGGCGCGATGGGCTGGCATTGGGATTGCTTGCGATCGAACCTGAGACGCGGCGGCGAATGCGTATCAATGGGATCCTTGCGAATGCTTCATCCCAAGGCGCTGACCTGATTATTGAGCAGGCTTATGCGAACTGCTCGAAATACATACAGGCGAGACACTGGGAGGCGGAACGGATCGATGCTTCGGAGGAATCAAATGTTGCATCATTCGATCGATTGACGGCGAGTCACCAGGAATGGATCTTGGGGGCGGATACGTTCTTCATTGCGTCCAGGCATCCTGAGTTCGGAGCGGACGCCTCGCACCGAGGGGGAAATCCAGGCTTCGTTCACGTCATCGACGCGGCCACGATCGCATTTCCGGATTATGCCGGAAACAATATGTTCAATACGCTGGGCAATCTCGCCGTGGACCCGCACGCGGGGCTTTTGTTCATGGATTACGCTGCAGGGCATATCCTGCAGCTGACCGGGGAAGCCGAGATACTGTGGGATCCGATGCTGGCGATCGAGTATCCAGGCGCTGAGAGAGTGGTTTCGTTCCGGATTAAAGGGGTGAGGGAAACGCGCCATGCGCTTCCCCTTCACTGGCAATTCCTTGAGTATTCGCCGGCCAATCCGGATTAAGCGGCGTTGCGTCAGGCGACGCCCGACACTTCGCGCGCTTCCGTCGCAGCAGCCTCGGGCTTTGCAAGGCGAACCTCTGCCTCACGTTGCTTGGCTTTTGAACTCAGGAAGGGCTTCTCAACCAGTAAATGGAAGCCATACGCGATGACGATTTCTACAGCGATCTGCCCAAAGAACGAGATGATGTAGAGATTGCCGCGCAAATGCAGCTTCTCGCCGATGTGGAAGAGCAGCGGGCGGAACAGCGCATGGACCAGGTAGAGGCTGTAGGAGATCGTGCCAAGCCACGCAAAGGCTCGGACGAGCGGGTTCTTCATCGCCAGATCGTCATAGCGATAGCAAACCACTGCCAGGACGGCAAATCCCATACAGAAGAATGTCGCCATTCGTGACGATGGGTGAATTGGCGAATGAGGTCCCTGATAAACGGTTGCGAAGATGGCGGCAAGTATCAGCGCAGCGATGAAAAACCATTTGTTGAGTTTTTCGGATTGCCGTGATGTCAACCCGAACACCATCACCCCCAGCCCGAATTGGTACCAGAGCTTGAGTGGGAAGGGACAGTGAGTGGGGGCAAAAATCATCCATGCCAGCGTTCCCACTGTAAGAGTATTCAGCACAATGAAGAATGCAGGCTTGGACTTTCTCGCGATCCCGAAGAGGGCCAGCGCCACGATCGCATAGAACGCAACTTCGCAGCATAGCGACCAGTAGACCATCACGATCGGTTCAACATGCAGCGGCAGCTGAGTGATTGTCAGCGCCGCAAAGTAGAACTTGAATGACTGTCCCAGAATGGGTGTCATGTGTGTGGGTGACATCAGATGATGCGAGGCCAGGAAGGTTGCAGATAGGCTTATGGCTACAGCTAATGCTGTGGACGCGATATACGGAGGGTAAATCCTTCGAAAGCGCGCTATCAGGAAGTGCTTTGCCGGATTCGGGCGCTTTACGGAGCTGAGTGCAGCCGCCGCGATACAGAATCCTGAGATAACAAAGAACATTGTTACCCCGAGCTGCCCAAGCATGCTGAATCTGTAGAAGGGGTTGGTGGCAAGCTCGGGATATACCCCCGAGTAAATCGGTATGCAGGCGTGAACCATGACGACCCAGAACGCCGCAATTCCGCGCCATGAATCGAGAAGGCGGTATGGAGCAGATCGTTCGGTCGAAGGCTTAGTCGCTTCGGCAAGCATTAAGAGGTAACTTCCTTTCGCTCATCCCCGTTGGAAGCAGAATCCCTCACCATCCGTTATTGTCGAGCAACGTAGCCACAGCAATTGACGAGTGCAGTAATCTCTCTGCAAAGGATTCGAGTCAACAGCAGCAAATTTCATGCCATTCCAGCTGGCAGACAGGCGGGAGGGATTGGCGGCTTGACGAAAACCGAAACGGCCCGGCTGCCCTGTGAGAAGGACGGCCGGGCCAAATTCTATCTTATCCTTCAACAACCTCAATGCCATTGATCTTGGCATTCTGGTCGGGGCTGCCCTTTGCGGCAGAGATATGGATCGTAATGTGGCCCTTGTCGTCGGGGCGGATACCCGTGAACTCCTTCACGACGGCCTTGTTCATGGCTCCTGCCTGGGCAAGGATATCAAAGCCCGAGAGCACGGGCTGGCCGTTGATGGCCACGTCCTCGATGCGCTCGCCTACTCCGCTGTCGAAGATCTCGGCGAAGTGGAGGCGCACCGTGTATGTGCGGTCTTTGGGAACCGGGATCGCATAGTTGAGCCGGGTTGCATAACGCTCGTTCTGATATACCACGGCTGGAGCGGCATTCGGGGCGGAAGTGTCGATCGATACATCGCTGCCGTTGGCCGATCCCGCGGTGATGTCAGCGTAGGGCACAAAACCCGCAACCGGGTCGTCAGCGCCGCATGCGATGCGGATCGGCAGGCTAAGCGGCTTGGGCTTCTCGAAGAAAGGATCGATCAGCGACACTTGTTTGATGCCGGCCGGCATTGTGGCCGGCGGGCGGGCGGCGATCGATGCGCCCCACTTTACGTTCGGTTCCGGTCCCATTACCAGCTTGAGGGTTCCACCATGGGTGAGCTGTTCATGCGTGAACCATGTCTTGTTGAGCGGCTTGCCGTCCCATGTGGCGGACTGGATGTAGACGTTCTTTGGACCGTTATTCTCGGCAACGACCGTGAATGTCTTGTTCGCGCCGAACTTTGGGTCAAGCCGGATGACTGCCTTGTTTACGGTGGGGCTGCCGATGACATATACTCCGCTGGCCGGATTTACCGGGTAGAAGCCTAAGGAGCTTTGCACATACCAGGCCGCCATCTGTCCACAGTCATCATTTCCGCACTGGCCCGCAGGCGTGTCGTCGTAGAACGTCGACATGACCTGCCGCAGTCTCTGCTGAGACTTATATGGCTGCCCTGCATAGTTGTAGAGGTAGGCAACGTGGTGGCACTGCTCGTCACCCTGCGCATACTGGCCGATAAGACCGGTGATGTCGGGGATGTTGGTATGGATGGTCGAGTCCATCGTAAAGAGGGTATCCAGCTTCTTCACGAAACCGGCATCGCCGCCGCACAAGTCGATGAGGCCGGGAACGTCCTGCTGCACCGAGAATGTGTACTGCCAGGCATCGGCTTCCGTATATTCGTCGCCGACCATGCCCTGTGGGTCGAATGGCACACGCCATGCGCCGTTTTGCTTGCGTCCGCGGATCAGGCCGGTCGAGTCATCGAAGAGGTTCCGGTAGTTTGCGGCGCGGCTGAAGAAGAGGTTGGCGTCTTCCTTGTGGCCAAGGGCCTGAGCCATGCGGCCGATGCACCAATCGTCGAACGCATATTCAAGCGTCTTCGATGCTGCCTGCTCACCACGGCTGGAGCCGACAAACCCAAGCTTCTTATAATCCCGCAGACCGCTTCGCTCCTGCATCGCCGTATCCCGGATTGCCTGATAGGCCGTTTCAGGATCGAAGGTGTTGAGGCCCTTGAAGTAGGCGTCTACGATGACCGGCGCGGAGTGATAGCCGATCATGCACCACGTCTCGTTGTCCGCCAGCGGCCAGACCGGAGTGGAATGATGACCGGACTGCTGATACTCGGTCAAGAGAGACTGGGTCAGGTCGGCCACGCGCTCCGGTTGCAGGATCGTCAGGAGCGGATGCTCGGCGCGGTAAGTATCCCAGAGCGAGAATGTCGAGTAATTCTGGAACTTCGCGTCCGTGTGCACCTGATGGTCAAGGCCGCGGTAAGCCCCGTCGGCATCGTTGAACAGGGTGGGGGCGAGGTAGGCCAGATACATATTGGTGTAGAACGTGCTCCGGATATGAGGATCGGGCGTCTCAACCTGCGCCGCGCTCAAAGCATGGTTCCATGATTTCGACGCTGCGGTTCGAATGGCAGCGAAATCCCATCCCGGGTTTTCAGCTTTCAGGTTCTTGCGGGCGCCCTCGACACTGGTTGCGGAGATACCGACCTTAACCAGGATCGCCTCGCCGGCCTTGGTCTTATAGTTGGCGAACGCCTTGATTTTGCCGTCCGATGCTTCCGTTGTTCCATCGGGCAGCCGCTGGCCGGACTTCTCGATGCCGATGGAATCGAAGGGCCGTGAAAACTCCATAACAAAGTAGATCGTTCGTGAGCCGCCCCAGCCGTTCGACTTACGGAAGCCCGACAGGGTGGTTCCGTTCTCTACTTTAAGCTGCGTATCGTCCGTCGAGTTCTGGATGCCGTGATCCAGGTCAATCAGGATATGCGCTTGATCCGTCGCCGGGAACGTATACTTGTGGAAACCCGTGCGCTCGGTTGCCGTGAGCTCCGCCGTCACCCCTGGATCTTGCAAGTAAACTTTATAGTAGCCCGGGTGCGCTTCTTCCTGCTTGTGCGAGAAGCGCGATACATATCCCGTGCCGGGCTCGCCCGCGTTAAGCTTGACCTCGCCCACTTCCGGCATCAGCATGACATCGCCAAGGCATCCCACGCCGGTTCCCGCCAGGTGAGTGTGGCTGAAGCCCATAATGGTCGAGTCGCTGTAGTGGTAACCGGAGCAGCCGTCCCATGTTTCCGTGCGGGTGTCCGGGCTGAGCTGCACCATTCCGAACGGGGCTGTTGCGCCTGGAAAAGTATGTCCATGTCCGTCTGTGCCCACAAAAGGACTGACGCTATCGACAGGGCTTGGCGCAGCGGCATACGCGGTGGCTGAGAGCATCGCAAGCCCTGCTGGGAGCGCGCTGCGGAGTAGGCGGGAAATGTTCATAGTGAGGGTACTTTCCACGAAGACATAACGGGAAAATAGGCTCGGAGCCGTTTACCTACGGCATTGCCGATATCTATATTCTGACAGTGTCGATCTCTATAGACGGTCGCGCCCGCGCGTTGTTCCACAATTATTGAGATGTTCGGCCACAACGGAGCGGTATTATGGCGTGAAGATAATATCCTATCGGATTAGTCTCAAATTACTATCAAATATTTTATGAATTTAAATCATCGTTTTTTCCTTATGAGATTCAAGAATAATTTGCGATATTTGGCCGTTTTTACCATTGTCATTCCGGCGATTTTTACCTTCGCCGGGCCATTGCCTGCGAAGGCAAACTCCACGTCGCAAGGCGAGCCTCTATACACCTACGATCTCACTCCAATCGACAAATATGACCTGCAGAGCTCCGCTGGGCGGAACAATGCCTGGGCCGAGGCGCATTTTGTGGCGGCCATGCAGGGGATCGTCAATCGCCGTTCTCCCAGACTCTACGTGATTTACACCGGCGATGATGCAAATAAGCCTGGCGGCATCGATAAATTTTGGCTTGAGAAAATGCGCTCACTGGGAGAGTGGCTGGAGCGACGCCCACTTCAGCCTATTCCTTCACCGGAGGGTATTGTCGCGCAGAAGCTGCCGTCGCGCGAGGGGCTTGTTTCAGGATCGGTCGCGCCATACCTTGTAGTGGGGAGTGACATGCCGAACCCGGATCAGATCGATGAAGCCGTAAGACGTATTCAGGCTCAGATAGCATCTGATGCTGGCAATGGTCCTCATTTTCACATCTTCCGCACCATTCTCTGTCACCTGCGCAGCACGCGCGGTTATTTGAGCGCCTCAAAGCACTGCCAAATGTGGTGATTGTGGATCCATATACGTTAATGGGCTTGCTGCGGCAAAACCAACTGGCGCAGAGCGATTAGGATTGCTTGTCATTAAGAAGCGGTGGTTAACGATGTCTCTGAAGCGCCGGTTTATCTGGGGCGCAATCGTGCTTCTCTTGATCATTGTCTATATATGGAAGATTGAGCCTGTTCGAAGGGAGCGCCAGGCGCTTGATGCGGCTATCAGGTGGGCAAGGCTTGCGCCCATTCCCACCGGCGCAACACAAATTCATGCAACAAAACATGATGCTTTTACCTGGTCCGCAGTATATCTATCCTTCCATGCGCCTCAGGCCGATATCAATGCCTTTATTGCATCATCGCCGGGGTTGAGTGGTATCCGGCCGGAACTTCTATCTCCTCAGCATATGTATCTGCCTAGATCGACCAAGCCTCATCTTAAAGAGGAAGATCTGGAGAAAGAAGAGCGCCATATCTACTTCCGTGATGACGTCGTTACAAACGACGCTCGGTGGTTTGATCCAACAATTCGTTTTCGTGGCCGCCTTTATCAGGTGCCCGAATCAAACAGCGTTACTTATGGAGAAGTCATTGTCGACGACCTGCGCCATATCGTCTATATTCACGAAGATTCCGAGTAGGAACGAGCGGAAGCAGCCGTAAGGGCATCTACTTGCGCGCTTCTCCTATCCCTTTTTGTAGTGTGCGGCAAACATACAACAAGCCGCCGGAAAGCGACAAGGGCAATGGCAGGATTTGGATAGGATGCCGTCGCAAGTTGTCACAACCTTTGCGCCACTCTCATGTCAGGCGCGAAGCGACGTTCTTCTAAAGTATGAACATCGGAGTGAAACCTTATTATGCCGGATCTTCAAATTACCGATCTGCAGTGCGAATATCAGTCCGCGCCGCTTGGTCTCGGGAGCGCTAAGCCGCGCCTCAGTTGGAAACTCTCATCGGAGCGCCGCGGCGCGAGCCAGGCCGCCTATCAGGTTCTGGCCGGAACCGCCAAGGGCGAAGCTGATCTATGGGACACAGGCCGCATCGAATCAGATCAGTCGATCCATGTAGAATATGCGGGGGCGCCATTGACGTCACGGCAGCGCGTCTACTGGCAAGTGAAGGTCTGGGACGAAACCGGCGCGGAGACCGAGAGCGAATCCGCGTGGTGGGAGATGGGCCTTCTTGAGCGATCGGATTGGACCGGCGAGTGGATCGGTTCTGAGATTGTGGGAGGGCCGAAGGAAATCCCGCCCGTTCCGTTCGTGCGCGGCGAGTTCCTGGCTGACAAACAGGTCGCGAGCGCGCGTCTCTATGTGACCGCCCTCGGCCTCTACGAATTCCACATCAATGGCCGCCGTGTGGGAGCGGACTACTTCACGCCGGGCTGGACCCATTATGGAAAGCGCGTCCAGTACCAGGTCTACGATGTTTCCGATTTTATCACTCAAGGGACGAATGCCGCCGGAGCGCTTCTCGGCGACGGCTGGTACTGCGGTCATTTCGCCTGGAAGGACCGGCAGTATTATGGAGATCGCCCTGAGCTTCTTGCACAGATCGAGATCGTCTATGAGGATGGTTCTCGCAGCGCCGTTACGACGGACTCGACATGGAAAACCAGCACGGGACCGATCCTGGAGAGCGATATGCTCATGGGCGAGCGGTACGATGCCAGCAAGGAATTGAGCGGCTGGGCTACCTCTGGTTATGACGATGAGAGCTGGAGCCCGGTAACCATATTCTCCGACCCTGGGATCGACCTGACAGCCATGCAGGGGCCTCCGGTTCGCGCTACCCAGGAACTCTCTCCGATCGCTCCTCCAGTTCTCATGGAAACCACGGACGGACCGGTGCGGATCTACGACCTTGGCCAGAATATGGTCGGCTGGGCGCGTATCCGTGTGTCCGGTGAAGCCGGCACAACAGTACGATTACGCTTTGCCGAAGTCCTGAATCCCGACGGTACTCTCTATATCACAAATCTGCGCTCGGCTAAGGCCACGGACTACTATACGCTCAAGGGTGAGGGCGAAGAGGAATGGGAGCCTCGCTTTACCTTCCACGGCTTCCGCTATGTGGAAGTCTCCGCACTTGAACCGCTCTCCATTACGGGCGTGGTCCTGCATTCGGATACGCCATGGAGCGGCGAGTTCTCCTGCTCCGATCCGCTTGTGACACAGCTGCAGAAGAACATCACCTGGGGCCAGCGCGGCAATTTCTTTGAAGTGCCCACCGACTGCCCGCAGCGCGACGAGCGCCTTGGCTGGACCGGCGATGCCCAGGTGTTCATTCGAACGGCAGCCTTCAATATGAATGTGGCGCCGTTCTTCCACAAGTGGCTGCAGGATGTGCGCGACAGCCAGTACGAAGACGGCGCGGTTCCGATGGTCGTTCCTGATGAGGCCGGCTCAAAGGCAGCCTTCCAGGATGCATCGGACGGCGGACCTGCATGGTCCGATGCCGCTGTGATCTGCCCCTGGACGATCTACCTTTGCTACGGCGACAAGCGCATCCTCGAAGACAACTACACGATGATGTCGCGCTATGTCGATCAGCTTGAGGCAAAGAGCGTCAATCTGATCCGCAGCCATCCAGACCTTACCGGCCACCTTGGCTTCGGCGACTGGCTCTCCATCAATGCCGATACTGCCCAGGATCTCATCGGCACCGCGTTCCTGGCGCACTGCGCGCATCTTCTCTCGAAGATCGCGGGAATACTTGGAAAAACGGACGGCGAGCAGCACTATGCCGAGCTGAGCGAGCGGGTGAAGAAGGCTTTCCAGCGACGGTTCCTCACCGAGGATGGCCTCCTTGTCACTCCCAGCCAGACGTCATGCCTTCTGGCGTTGCACTTCGATATGGTGCCTCAGGATAAACGCGAGGGAATCTTGAAGGTTCTCGTTCGAGATATCAAGCGGCGCGGCAATAAGCTCTCCACAGGATTTGTGGGATCGCCGTATATCAACCTGGTGCTGACCGAGTACGGCCGCAACGATGTCGCCTATGATCTGCTTGCGCAGAAGGAGTGGCCGTCGTGGCTGTATGCCGTCACTCAGGGAGCGACGACGATCTGGGAGAGATGGGACGGCTGGACCCATGACAAGGGGTTCCAGGATCCCGGCATGAATTCGTTCAACCACTATGCCTATGGCGCTATCGGAGCATGGCTCTACAGCACGGTAGCCGGAATCAAGATCGATCTGGAAGCTCCCGGCTATAAGAACTCTATCCTCCGCCCGCAGCCCGGAGGCGATCTAACCTGGGCCAGCGCATCCCTGGAGACGGAGTTCGGCCGCATCGCAAGCGCCTGGACGAAGGAAGACGGACGGTTCAAGTGGACGGTAACTGTGCCGCCGAACACGACCGCTACCGCCTATGTGCCCACGACGGAAGCGTCGAGTGTTACCGAAAGCGGTAAGCCCATCGAAGGCCGGCCAATCTATATTCACGGAGCCGTCGTCTGCAAGCTGCAGCCCGGAACGTATGAGTTCGAGTCTGTGCTGGCTGAGTAGGAAGCGAGTGATATAGAGAAGAGCGGCCGGCAATGCGAGGAATCGCATTGCCGGCCGCTGTGTTTTTATAGGAGAAGGTTTCGGCCAGCCTATCTGCCCTGGCGTCCGCCTGCCCTGGCGTCCGGGTACCCTGGCGTCCGCCTGCCCTGGCGTCCGGGTACCCTGGCGTCCGCCTGCCCTGGCGTCCGGGTACCCTGGCGTCCGCCTGCCCTGGCGTCCGCCTGCCCTGGCGTCCGGGTACCCTGGCGTCCGCCTGCCCTGGCGGCTAAAGCCACGGGCTAGAGAGTATACATGTCCGCCTTCGCGGACTAAGATTAGAGACCGAAGGTCTCTCTTTGTGCCCGGAGGGGCACCTTTATACTCTCTAGGCGCGGTTTTAACCGCCTGCCTCTTGTGGCTTGAGGGGCGTTTAACCGCCTGCCTCTTGTGGGGCATTCAATGTGCACTCTCAAAGAAGTTCTTGACAGTCTCCAGTCCCTATGATATGATTGCTCTAGATTAGAGCGTTAATGCTCTAACTTTACAGATTCTGTTCTAATTATCGAGTTTCTGTACAGCATATTATGAAATACGATGAGGTTGCGAGAGTTATAGAGCGGCGGGTTCGGCTGGGAGATTATATTCTCACTGGCATCCCTGGCGAACGCGAACTTGCGATCGAACAGGGCGTTAGTCCGATGACCGCTCGGAAAGCTGTACAAAAACTCGTCGACGAGAAGGTGTTGGTTCGCCGGCCGAACGGACGCCTGCAGACCAATACGGCTAATAACGGCGACCAATCGGGGCGTGAACTGCAGATTGGGTACCTTGCTCCCGCATACGAATCGCCGGAAACCAGCTTCTGGAGATGCGCGGCATCCAGCCTGAAAGTGGATTTTCCTTACAAGGTTCGTCCTGTTACGTTTGTCCACTGGGAAGATCCTATCGTGGCCGATGCGGTCAATTCCTTCGACGGCATTGTGCTCGTCTGCCCCGCGGAACCCATTCCAGGATTTGTCAGTGAGATATTGCGCACGGCATCGAGTTTTATTGTCAGCATGGAGATGAACTTGAGCCATCTGGGTATCCCGTCGCTCTGTCTATTTCCGCCAACTGCGATCCACCGCTTGCTGCGTCATCTTTATGATCTCGGTCATCGAACGATCGATTGCCTGTCTACACAGCCGATGGACCCGATCTGTCGCGACAGGCTGGCTCAGTGGCGCACGTGGTGTGATATTCATGATGTGCAGGGAAGCCTTCATCTGCATCCGGTGAACTCATTCGAGCCGGCGCTGCCCCGGGCATACAGCGTGATGAACGAGCTTCTTTCCTCGGGAAGTTTCAATGCGACCGCAGTGCTCTGTATCACCGAGCCGGCGGCAGTCGGCTGCCTTCGCGCAATTCACGAGCATGGGCTGGTGGCTGGAAAAGATATCTCTGTTTGTGTGGTAAATGATGAGGGGCTGGCCAGGTACCTGACTCCCACGCTCACCGCCCTGGAGCGTGTCGACCCTGTGCCGTATATTTCGATGTACGCCCGGCATATGGCGTCCGGAAAGAAAGAGTGGGATGGTCCACTCGTAATCCATCCCGACGAAGTCCCGCTTTTCGTCGGCGAATCCACCGGACCCGCGCCGGTTTTAACTCACGTTCGCGATTTCGATCGTGTTACGTCAACAATTTAAGGGATGTATTCATCATAAGCATCTTGCAGATCGTATCGAAAGAAAGAGATTTACAATGCATCGGAAATCAGGATTTACTCTTATTGAGTTGCTAGTAGTTATAGCTATAATAGCGATTCTTGCCGCGATACTTTTTCCGGTATTTGCCAAGGTCCGCGAGAAGGCCCGTCAAACAGCCTGTCTGAGCAATATGAAACAGCTTGGTCTTGCATTGACCCAGTACACACAGGATAACGATGAAACCTTCCCAAGTGGAATGTTTCAGAATAGGGGGCCAGGCGCCAATGCAGGGTGTGGATGGGCCGGCCAGATCTATCCCTATGTGAAATCCGTTGCTGTTTTTCGCTGCCCTGACGATAGCACGTCCGCCAATACTTCGACACGGCAAGCCGTAATGTCATATGCGATGAACCAGAACTTCAACTCGACGATCGGTAATAATCCCGGGATTACAACCCTTGCTCAACTGAGCGCGCCCGCAAGCACCGTTGAGCTTGCTGAAGTTACCAACTGTGTCGCAACATGGTTTACGGTGGCTCCGGAGATCGACGATCAAAGCCCCACAGTGATCGGCTGGCCGGGAGCAGGTCCTCTCGGTTATGCCGCGGACGGCGCAAGCAGAGCTTATGCGACCGGAAATATGGGCTCGCCGTTTGTTGCGAACAATCCGCCTTTCAGCACGACTCCCCGCCATACCGACGGCGCCAACTATCTCGCAGCGGATTTCCATGCCAAGTGGATCCGCAGCGCATTGATCAGCAACGGCGGCCCCGCGGCAAGCTCCACACAGCAGGCGATTACAACGACAAACGCTTGGACTTCAGCCGGCACGGACAACATGGCGATTCCCGGTGGAAGCGGCCAGTACGTCCTGACATTTAGCCTTTTGTAAGCCCCCAGAGTCAGGCGGTTAAACGATCCGCAAGCCCGAAAGAGGCAGGCGGTTGAAACCGCGCCTAGAGAGTACATATGTCCGCCTTCGCGGACCAGGATTGGCCGTTCTTAGTCCGCGAAGTCAGGCATACGCAGCCTCACATGTGTGTGCAAGGCGGACATGTGTACTCTCTAGCCCGTGGCTTCAGCCGCCAGGGCGAAACTGCCAGGGCAGCTCTTCGAGAAGGATTTTCCGTGAAGAATATATTTTACGCGCCGCTGGTGGTCCTCGGATTACTGGCGGCCCCGATTTGCGCGCGGGCATATACGCAAGGCTTTGAGGCTGCCGATCCTCAATTCTTTCAGCAGCCGATGAACGGCGTTTCAAGTGATGGCACAGCGGCGGATGTCTCTACGGAGCATCCACATTCCGGGAAGCGCTCTGCTCACCTTGCCTATCGCTTCAGCAAGAGAGGCGGCGTCAACCTTGTTCTGCTGGACAATCCGGTCGTTGCGACTCAAGGTGACGGCCTTAGCCTCTCGCTCTGGATATATGGATGCGGGCAGAACGATTTTCCTGGCGGCGGCGGGCTGGTGCTGGTGGATGATGGCGGGGAGACCTTCCAATTCAATCTTGGGAAGCCGATGGCGGATGCTCTCGACGGGGCGGGCTGGACACAACTCAAGGCCGGTATTAATCTGAGCAAACCGGACGTGCACTGGGGCGGCAAGAATACGGGCGTCATCAAATTCCCGGTGAAATTCCTTGGTTTCGGCCTGGATCACTGGCCGGACCAGGCTGCTTCCGGCGACGTCTATTTCGATGATATCATCATAAAGAGCAGTGCGCCGCGTCAGGCCAATTTGTCCATGCAAGGTGATAGTAAACTGGATCTCGCTGTTCGGGGCGCAGCGCCCGGCTTTTTCAAACTATGGGCGCCTGTTACTGTCGATTTTCATTCGTCCGGTATGCCTGAGGGATCCGCAGTAAAATGGAAAGCCGTGGATTTTCACGGCGTTCAGACTGCCAACGGAAGCGTCGCCCCCAGTTTAAACGGGAACGGATCATTTACCATTGTTCCGAAGGCATCGGGCATTCTCTATGTCCATGCAGATATGATCGGGGGCGATGGTTCTGCTGCAGCCACGGCGGAGACGCGTTTTGCAGCCTATGCGTCTTCGCCGGCGGCTGCTGTCCGGCAGGGTTCCAGTCTACCGCTGCTGTTCGGCGTCAATACGCATATGGAGCGTCTCAGCCCGGCCGGCGCTGAGACGGAGATGCAGTGGGTTTCAGCGCTGGGCTTTGGACTGACCCGCATAGGGACGTCCTGGGATGCCATGGAGCCTCAGAAGGGCGTCTGGAATTGGAGCACGAGTGATCGGTTAGTTGGGCTGCTTAAGAAATATAGTATCGAGCCGCAGTGGCTCCTGGCATACACGGCAAAATGGGCGGCGACAGGAGACCTCAATGCGGCGGATTGGACGGTGTGGGGAAATTCGCCTCCGAATTTCGACGACTTCGGCGCGTACGCCAGAGCAACGGCAAGCCGGTATAAGTCGACCGTGCATTACTGGGAAGTATGGAACGAGCCGGATAACGGCTTCTGGCGAGGAACGCCGGAGCAGTACGCTCAGCTCTTCGATGCTGCTTACACAGGAGTAAAAGCGGCGGACCCCTCGGCGGTCGTCATGAACGGCGGCATCTCCGAAGTCGGGCACCCCGGTTTCGTTTCAACATGGCAGGGCGCAATACACAACAAGCCCGATATTTTCGCATATCACTCCCATGCTCCTCTGACAGGAATGATACGAGCGCACTCAGCCATTGAAGCCGATATGAAGGCCGTAAACTGGACTATGCCTGTCTGGAACAACGAAGCGGGCTTTTCGAGTGTCGGAGGCGTAACCGAACAGGAGCAGGCGATCACCCTGGCCAAGAAAATTAGCTACGCCGCAGCACTTGGGAATAAGGCGTACTTCTGGTACGACCTGGTGAATGATGGAAACGACCCCACCAACAATGAGTTCAACTTCGGCCTAATCAGGGAGGATCATTCTCCTAAAGCCTCTGCCGTTGCCGCTCGCGCCCTGATCGACTCTTTGCGCGGCTATCGATTTCTGCGCAGGATCGATTTCAAACAGAACCCGGATATCTACGCACTTCTCTTTGGAACCGAGGATTCTAAAGCAGGAGTAATGGTTCTATGGAACGAAGCGCGAACTTCCGTGCCGCTTCTTTTTAAAGTTCCTGGGAAGAGCCAGAAGACTTCTCTCATGGGCAATATTGAACCTCTGCGAAATAATGCGGGCCTCGTTGCCCTTACCGCATCGAATGAGCCTCAATACGTCAGCTTTAGCGGAAGCGCAAGTCAAATAGGTGTTGCTCCGCCGGCCCTCGGGGTTTCGAACCAGCTGATTGTTGCTCCCGGAGAAACGGCCCAGGTCAAAATCGATGTTACGAATCCGCTTCCAGGTCCGTTGAAAGGAACGGTGTCCGTTAACCCTCCACCTGGCTGGCGAGCTGTCAAGCCCTCGCTTGCGGTCGATCTTGCAGTAGGTGGCCATAAGCAATTTATGGTCGACATCACCGCGCCACCGAACCCTGCCCTGCACGACACGTTGACTGTAAAGCTCACCGCCGCGGCGCTTCCCGCTGCAATTCAAGGCAGCGCTCTGTTGAGCGGCGCTGTTGCCATACCGCGGGTGAACGCAGATCCGGTAAAGCTTGGCGAGACAGGCAATTGGACAACTCCAGTAGTCACCTTAGAGCGGGGCAACCTTGTAAGCATCTACCAGAATGCTCCACTGGACAACATGCTCTTCCATGGTGACGAAGATTTGAGCGCGAAGGTCTATGTCTCCGACGTTCCCTCAGGACTTCGCTTGAGCGTGCTTGTGCATGACGATGTCTTCAACCAGAACGAGGCCGCAGGTTTCGAGTGGAAGGGTGACTCGCTTCAGTTTGCCGTCGTGCTGCCGGGTGGGCAGAATTATGAATGGACCGCAGCGTTAACGCCGTCCGGCCCAAGCGCCCATCTGGACATAGCTCCGGCTGGCGAGCATCCAGGCTCTGTCAATTTCCCACTTGCTATCAGGCGGGATGAAGCAGTAAAAGAGACGATCTACGACCTGATCATTCCCGAGACTCTCCCAGGAGGAGTAAAGCTTGGAAAGCGCCTTTGTATGACGCTGCTCTGCAACGACAATGATGGCGGGGGGAGAAAAGGGTGGGTGGAATGGACACCAGGCATCGGCATGACAAAGGCCCCGTCCCAATACCAGCCGATTGTGATTCGATAAGCGAATGCTCAGTGCCGGAGAGGAGTGCGCTATCCCTCCGGCACTTCCTAATCTCCCGGCGTCTCTGCCGGCCTTATCCTAGATAATGCCATTGTGGGAGCAGGCCTCCGCGCCTGCTCATCCGAATTTCTGAATGATAGCCCCCGTCTCGCTTAGGCTCAACTCCCCCAATCCTAAGCGAGACAGGGGGCTTTGACTCTACGCCACCCCTTCCCGAATCTCTCTTCCATCTAAAACTGATGGTCTTTTTGACTCTTTTCACTCTCAGAGAGCCATATTAAATGAATCTTAACAATTTTCGTAAATAGGGTTGACTCTGCGTGTTGGACAGATCATAATACTCTTCGCCGCCGGGACAAAGACGCCCGGCAAACAGACAAAAACATACTCCAAAGAGTAAA
>Ga0207671_10000071_pt1 | contig 159699 bp, 128 predicted proteins | sample KBSC24metaG_FD_184352 | JGI IMG/M metagenome (GOLD analysis project Ga0207671, IMG submission 184352) | Corn rhizosphere microbial communities from Kellogg Biological Station, Michigan, USA - KBS C2-4 metaG (SPAdes) (version 2) | ecosystem: Host-associated > Plants > Roots > Rhizosphere >...
CGCAGTTTTACTTCCGCACGACAGACGTGACGGGCGTGGCGGAACTGCCGGCGGGTACGGAGATGGTGATGCCGGGCGACAACGTGGAGCTGACGATTGAGCTGATCACGCCGGTAGCCATGGAAAAAGGCCTGCGGTTTGCGATCCGCGAAGGCGGACGCACGGTAGGCGCCGGAGCGATTTCGGAAATCATTAAGTAAGAGGAACCAGTTCACAGTTCGTAGTTCACAGCTCAATCAACTGCGAACTACGAACTAAGAACTGTGAACTGAGGGAAGCCAATGGTAGGACAGAGAATCAGAATTCGGTTGAAGGCATACGACTATCGCGTGCTGGATACCTCGACCGGCGAAATCGTGGAGACGGCCAAGCGCACCGGAGCAACGGTGGCAGGTCCGATTCCGTTGCCGACGATCAAGAACAAGTATTGCGTATTGCGTTCGCCGCATGTGGACAAGAAGTCGCGTGAGGCATTCGAGATTCGCACCCACAAGAGGTTAATCGACATTCTTGAGCCGACGCAGCAGACGGTGGACGCGCTGATGAAGCTCGATCTTCCAGCGGGTGTGGACGTCGAGATCAAGGCCTTCGAAAAGTAGGCACCTGCGGTGCGGCGGGCGCGGCCTTTGGCGGCCAGTTCGTGGTACTGCAAGCAGTCAAGCGAAGTAGTAAGAAGGTCCGCAAGGACCCCGGCAGTGCGAAGCTGACAGGCTCGCATGATGAGGTGAGGGAAATATGGCAGTCACAGGGATTCTAGGAAGAAAGATCGGCATGACCCAGGTCTTCGACGAGAAGGGCGATGTACACCCGATTACGGTGTTGCAGGCCGGCCCTTGCGTGATCACACAGTTGAAGACGCTGGCGAAAGACGGCTATGACGCCGCACAGATCGGACTGGTTGAGTTCATCAAGACGAAGAATGTCACCAAGCCGCAGGCCGGACACTTCGCCAAGACCGAAGCTCCGCCGGTGAAGTTCATTAAGGAAGTCGACGTCGAAGCCGCAGAGGATGGGCAAAGCGAGACGAAGGCTGGCGACCGCGTGCTGGTAGACATCTTCACCGATGCGAAGTTTGTGGATGTGATCGGCACATCGAAGGGCCGCGGGTTTGCGGGCGTTGTTCGCCGGCACAAGTTTGGTGGTGGTCCCAAGTCGCACGGCCACATGTTCCAGGTGCAGGGTTCGATCGGTGCATCGAGCTTTCCGTCGCGTGTTTTCCCCGGGCAGAGAATGCCGGGCCACTACGGCGCGGAGCAGGTGACGGTTCGCAATCTGCGGATTCGCGGAATCGATCTCGACGAGAATCTGCTGATGGTTGAAGGTGCAGTTCCGGGTGCACGGGATGGATACGTGATGATCTCGAAATCCAAGACTCCTCCGCGCGAGCGTCGTGGATTTGCCGGATCGACCACGGTTGACCCGTTGAAGGCTTCGAAGAAGGCGCAGGGTAAGAGGAAATAGACCGGTAGCTTGTAGCCGGTGGCCAGTAGCTTGCTGGCTGATGTAATCGGAATTGATTGGGATGATAGAGCAGGAAGCTACTAGCTAGAAGCTACGGGCCCCTGGCTCGCAGGAAGAAGACGATGGCAAACGTAGATGTTGTGAATCTGAACGGCGAAAAGGTGGGCTCGCTCGATCTGGCCGATGCAGTATTCGGACAGGTGAATGAGGCGCTGCTTTGGGAGGCAGTGAAGCACTATCGCGCTTCTCTGCGCCAGGGCACGCACAAAACCAAGAGCCGTACCGAAGTGTCCGGATCGGGCAAGAAGCTGTGGAAGCAGAAAGGCACGGGCCGTGCGCGTATCGGCTCAGTGCGTTCGCCGCTGTGGCGGCATGGTTATACCGTCCATGGACCCAAGCCGCGCACTTATGACTATGCTTTTCCGCGCAAGAAGCTGCTGGGTGCACTGCGTTCAGCACTGGCATCGAAACTGGCGGATGGCAAGCTCACGGTAGTTGACACCCTGGAGTTGAAAGAAGGCAAGACCAAGCTCTATCGCCAGGCGCTCGACAAGCTCTCGGTGGATCGCACGGCCCTGATCGTCGAGAACGGCAAGACATTGTCGCAGACCCTGATGCTCGGTGCGCGCAATCTCAAGGGTGTTGAACTGGTGCTCAACAACGAGGTGCACCCCTATGACTTGCTGCGGTATGACCGGGCGATCTTTTCAAAAGCAGCGATCGAGCAGCTTACCGATGCTCTGACCAAGAGCATCTCGAAGCGCGCTGCGCAGACGGAGGCCGCGTAATGCCGACCATTTATACAGTGATTCGCCGGCCCCTGATTACGGAAAAGGGCCTGGGCGTGAAAGAAACCGAAGGCACGCTTGTGTTCGACGTCGCACCTGAAGCTTCGAAGATCGAAGTGAAGCAGGCAGTCGAAGCGCTATTCAAGGTGAAGGTAGCTGCGGTGCGGACCGCGAATGTAGCGGGCAAAGAACGCCGCCGCGGCAAGTTCGCAGGCTATCGCCCCGACTGGAAGAAGGCTTATGTCCGGCTGAAGGCCGGCGAGAAGCTGCCGGAGTACGTGAGCAACCTGTAAGGCAGCATTTAGCTGTCAGCTCTTAGCTTTTAGCTCCGGATGTGCGGACCGAAAGTGAAGAGCCGAAGGAAATGAAACAGAAGTTTCGTGAAGCAGGATGAGCTAAAGGCTAAGAGCTAGAAGCCAGGAGTTCATCAAGGATAAAGACGATGGCTATCAAAACCTACAGACCGATAACGCCGACGTTGCGCTTTCAGACCTCGCTGGTCAATGACGACCTGACGACGAATAGGCCGCATAAGCCGCTAGTCGAAACTCGCAAGCGGACCGGCGGACGTCGCAACTCCGGTGACCTGACGATTCGGCACCAGGGCGGCGGGCACAAGCAGAAGATTCGTATCATCGACTTCAAGCGCGACAAGTTTGGAGTTCCGGGCAGGGTTGCAACCATTGAGTACGATCCGAACCGCTCGGCGCGCATCGCTCTGGTGCACTATGCCGATGGCGAGAAGCGTTACATCCTTCAGCCGGTTGGCTTGAAGGTGGGTGCGACGGTTAGCTCCGGTCCCGAGGCCGACATTCTGGTTGGCAACGCGCTGCCTCTCAAGAACATTCCTGCCGGCACCACGGTGCATGCCATCGAGCTTCGGCCGGGCAAGGGCGCGCAGATGGCGCGTTCGGCCGGTGCCCAGGCGCAGCTGGTGGCGAAGGAAGGCGATTACGCGCTGCTGAAGCTCCCTTCCGGTGAAACCCGCAAGGTGCTCGTTGAGTGCCTCGCAACCGTCGGCCAGGTCGGAAACACCGATCACGAAAATATTTCGATCGGCAAGGCGGGCCGCAAGCGCTGGATGGGCATTCGTCCCACCAATCGCGGCGTCGCGATGAACCCTGTCGATCACCCGCACGGCGGCGGCGAAGGCAAGACCTCAGGCGGACGTCATCCTGTGACTCCGTGGGGCCAGCCGACACGCGGATACAAGACACGCAACAATAAGCGGACCGATGCATTCATCATCAGCCGCCGGGCGAAGTAAAAATGCAGCCGCTAGCTATTAGCTTCTAGCTATTAGCTGCGACTGAGGCAAAACAGAATTAAGGCGACAGCCGAGCAGCTAGCTTAAGGAAGAGAAAGGCTAGGAGCTGAAGGCTAGAAGCTAGGAGCTGGTTTTATATGGCACGTTCGACAAAAAAGGGCCCGTTTGTAGATGCGCACCTCACGACAAAGATCGAGGTGCTGAACGCGGCCAACGACAAGAAGGTTGTGAAGACCTGGTCACGCCGTTCGACGATCTTTCCCGAGTTTGTGGGGCACACGATCGCGGTGCACAACGGCAAAAAGTTCGTTCCGGTTTACGTGACCGAGAACATGGTGGGACACAAGCTGGGTGAGTTTGCTCCGACGCGCACGTTCAAGGGGCACACCGGCGGTTCGAAAGCGGCAGAGGCTTCGGCCAAGCCGGCGGGCAAGTAGGACAGCTACTAGCTTTTCGCTCTTAGCTTCAAGAATTGGAAGAGGAGCGGCAAAGAAAGCTAATAGCTCATGGCTAAAAGCATAGCTGAGTTTGAGGAAGAGACTATGGCAGTCGAGACAAAGGAATACCGGGCAGAAGCGAGGTTCCAGCGGGTGTCGCCGCAGAAGGCGCGGCTGGTGCTGGAACTGATCAAGGGCCGGGGAGTTCAGGAAGCGCTGGAGACGGCGCGGTTCACCAAGAAGCGCATCGCTCCGGTGATTCACAAGCTGCTGACCTCCGCAGTGGACAACGCGAAGTACGTGTCGGGCGAGCAGGGCATCGATCTGGATGTCGACAGCCTGTATGTGAAACAGGCCCTGGCGAACGATGGTCCGCGCATGAAGAGGATTCGCCCCGCTCCAATGGGACGCGCCTATCGCTATCAGCGCAGGCTTTCGCACATCATCGTGTCGGTGGCCGAGCGCGACGGCGGCAGCTCGCAGTTGGTGACGAGGGCTGAAGAACCGGCAGCAAAGCCGGCGAAGAAAACGGCTGCCAAGAAGGCAGCGGGCAAGACAGCGAAGAAGGCGCCGGCCAAAAAGCCGGTAGCCAAGAAAAAGTCCGGCAAGTAGCCCGGAGTTTGAGGAAAATAGTATGGGACAGAAAGTCCACCCTTATGGATTCCGCCTCGGAGTAAACAAGCCATGGCGCTCGCGCTGGTTCAGTGAGCGCGACTATGACAAGCTCCTGGTTGAGGACGTGAAGCTCAAGAAAGAGCTGCGCGAAAAGCTGAAGGCAGCCGGTGTGAGCTCGGTTGAGATCGAGCGGCCCGGCAACAAGCTGCGGTTCCTCATTCGCACCGCGCGTCCCGGTATCGTGATCGGGCGCAAGGGCGCGGAAATCGAGAAGCTGAAGACCGAGCTTGGCAAGCGCACCAACCGCGAGGTGTTCATCGACATCATCGAGGTGAACAAGCCTGAGCTTGACGCCCAGCTGGTGGCCGAGAATATCGCGTTGCAGTTGGAAAAGCGTGTAAGCTTCCGCCGCGCGATGCGCAAGAGCGTGGATTCTGCTCTCCGTTTTGGCTGCAAGGGGATCAAGGTGCGTGTTTCGGGCCGGTTGAACGGGAACGAAATTGCGCGTTCCGAGTGGTATCTGCAGGGCCGTTTGCCGCTGCACACGCTTCGCGCAGATATCGACTACGGGTTTGCGGAAGCGCAGACCACGTATGGTGTGATCGGCGTGAAGACGTGGATCTATCGCGGCGATATCTACGAGCAGAAGCGGCGGCAGCAGCCGGCGGCGACTGGCACGGGAGTGTTTTAACGGCAGCCATTAGCTTTTAGCCATTAGCTCTTTGCTTTTTCGCGCGAGCGACGAAAGTTGGATGAAGCGATGGAGCTGAAAGCTAATAGCTAGAAGCTAATAGCTGGTTCGAGGGTTTCGTTATGTTGATGCCAAAGAAGGTGAAGTATCGCAAGCAGCAGAAGGGTAAGCGCAGAGGCAAGGCCTGGCGCGGATCTTCGCTGTCGTTTGGCGAATACGGTTTGAAGGTCATGGAGTGCGGCTACATCACGGATCGCCAGATTGAAGCGAGCCGTATTGCGATGACCCGCTTCATCAAGCGCGGCGGCAAGATCTGGCTGCGGCTGTTCCCGGACAAGCCGATCACCAAGAAGCCGGCCGAAGTCCGAATGGGTTCGGGCAAGGGCGCGCTTGATCATTGGGTTGCTGTGGTGCGCCCGGGCAAGATCCTCTTCGAGATGGAAGGCGTTACGCCCGAGATCGCGCAGGAGGCCATGCGTCTGGCTTCGCACAAGCTGCCGTTGAAGACCAAGTTCGTGCAGCGGCCGGGAGCTGAGAAACCTGCCGCAGCGGCGGCTGAGTAAAAGGATAGCTTCCAGCTACTCGCCTCTTATTTCCAGAATTTTTCGTGCTGGAACAGAGGGCGGAGATGGAAGCGAGACAAAAGCTAAGAGCTAGCGGCTAGAAGCTAGGAGCTAACAAAGATGGAATTGGCAAAGATTCGTAGTTTGAGCGACGACGAACTGCTGCATCAGGAGAAGACCTCCGCAGAGCAGCTGTTCCGGCTTCGCTTCCAGGTCTCGATGGGCCAGGCCGACGGAGTAAAGAAACTTCGCGAGCTGCGCAAGGAGATCGCACAGATCAAGACGGTTGCGCGCGAGCGCGAACTGGGAGTTCGCGGCGCCAAGCACGAGCTGGTTGCAACGCTGCCTGCGGGCGAAGCGAAGAAGGCCGCAAAGAAGACGGCGGCGAAGTCCACGGCAAAGAAGACCAGTACGAAGAAGAAGAGCGCGGAGAAGGGAGCCGGTCAATAAATGGCACAGACGACGGCTACAACAGAGAAGCAGGCGCCCGTAAGCCGGCGCAATGAGAAGGTGGGCAACGTGGTTTCGACCAAGATGCAGAAGACCATTGTGGTCGAGGTCGAAATGCGCAAAGCGCATCCGAAGTACAAGAGAATCATTAAGAGCTCGAAGAAGTTCTACGCGCACGATGAGCAGAACTCGGCGCGCCTCGGCGATGTTGTGCGGATCCGCGAGACGCGTCCGTTGAGCAAACTGAAGCGGTGGTCGCTTGAAGAGATTGTGCGGCGTTCGTCGCTGGCACAGATTGAAGACACGGCTGGAACAGCCGCTGCAGCAGAGACCGCCGAATAAGCGGAGCGGTAAGGAGAAGAATCCATGGCTGTGCAAATGAGAACCATGCTCGCGGTGGCCGATAACTCCGGCGCGCGCAAGCTGCAGGTGATCCTGCCGCTGGGTGGTGGACTGGGTAAGAAGGCCGGGCTCGGCGACATCGTGACTGCCGCAGTGAAGGAAGCTTCGCCCGATGGCACGGTGAAAAAGGGCAAGGTGGTCAAGGCGGTCATCGTCCGCACGCGCAAGGAGCATCGCCGTCGCGACGGAACGTATATCCGCTTCGATGAGAATGCGGCTGTGGTGATCGACGACGCGCACGAGCCGGTGGGGACCCGCGTGTTCGGTCCCGTGGCTCGCGAACTGCGCGAAAAGAAGTTTTTGAAGATTGTGTCCTTAGCACCGGAAGTTGTTTAGGCCGGTAGCTTGTAGCCCGTAGCTACAGGCTGCGAGCTAAAGACTCCAGGTTGATCGGGAGAAGAAATGCCGAGTTTGAATATTCGTCGTAACGATGTTGTGAAGATCCTCACTGGCTCTGATCGAGGCAAGACCGGTCGCGTGCTGCGTGTGTTTCCCGATAAGGGCACGGTTCTGGTCGAGCACGTTCGCGTGGTGAAGAAGACGGTTTCGAGCAAGCGCGGGCAGCGTACGAAGGGCGGTATCGCCGAGCACGAGTCGCCGATCAACGTGTCCAACGTTGCGCTGGTGTGCCCCACCTGCGATACGGCCAAGATCGGCTTCAAAGCGGAAGGCAGCACCAAGCAGAGGATCTGTAAAGAGTGTGGGTCTGAGTTGCCCACGAAGAAGTAAGAAACAGGGATCAGTGATCAGGGGTCAGAAAGACCTCGGATTACAGAATCTGAAAGCCGAATAGGAAATGCGCGAAGCGCGAATGCCTGGACGGCCAGTCCTTCCGAAACGGTACACGGATCGATGAGGTCCACTCCGAGAGCGGAAGAAAGAGAGCAAGGAAATGGCAGCACGGCTGAGAGAGAAGTACAACAAGGAAATCAAGCAAGCCCTCAAGAAGGAACTCGGCATCGAGAACGCAATGGCGGTTCCGAAGCTGGATAAGATCGTTTTGAATATGGGTCTGGGCGAGGCGACGCAGAATAACAAGCTGCTCGATCCACTGGTGAACGATCTGATGCAGGTTGCAGGACAAAAGCCTGTGACGACGAAGGCAAAGAAGTCGATTGCAGCGTTCAAGGTGCGTGAAGGCATGTCGATCGGAGCGATGGTCACCCTGCGTAGCGATAAGGCATACGAGTTTCTCGATCGCCTGATTTCGACGGCTCTGCCGCGCGTGCGCGATTTCCGCGGGGTTTCGACCAAGAGTTTTGACGGTCGCGGCAACTACACGCTGGGATTGCGCGACCAGCTCATCTTCCCTGAGATTGATTACTCGAAGGTCGAAAAGCTGAAGGGCATGAACATCACCATCGTGACCACGGCGAAGGACGACAACTCGGCGCGTGCGCTGTTGAAGGCCTTCGGCATGCCATTCCGGCAGGGCGCGTAAAACAGCTTTTAGCTTTTTAGCTATTAGCTTTTAGCTTCGATTGCAACGGAGTCAGCAACCGAAGCGAACAGAAATTGAGCTTGTTCCGCGGATTGGGTTGAGCAAGGAACAAGCTAACAGCTAAAGGCTAAAAGCTAATAGCTGCGGTTGAGAGGATTATGGCAACTACTGCAAAGAGAGTGAAGGACGCGCGGAAGCCGAAGTTCAGCTCCCGCAAACACAACCGGTGCAAGCTCTGCGGGCGTCCGCGAGCATATCTGCGGAAGTTCGGCATCTGCCGTTTGTGTTTCCGCGGCCTGGCGCTCAAGGGAGAAATCCCTGGTGTCGTCAAATCGAGCTGGTAATGAAGTAGGGATCAGTGATCAGGGATCAGGGATCAGTTCCTCACAGGATGCTGACACCTGAGTAAAACGCAAGGATTCTTGCTGAACTCTGACCCCTGAAACCTGAACTCTGTAGTACGCATTTCCGCTGGTTCTCCTGTTGAAGTGAGACCGGGAGCGAACGGGGAATGAAGGAGAAGGAATGAGTCTGAGTGACCCAGTAGCAGATTTTCTGGCGCGGATCCGGAACGCAATCCGGGCGCGTCATCAGAAGCTGGATGTTCCCGCTTCGAAGCTGAAGACCGAGATTGCCCGCATTCTCAAGGAAGAGGGCTACATTTCGAACTACAAGACGCAGGAAGAGGATGGCAAGATGGTCCTCCGCGTGTACCTCAAGTACGGCGGACAGGAAGCAGCCATTCGCGACCTGGCGCGGATCTCGCGTCCCGGCTGCCGTGTGTACATCGGCCGCGACGAGATCAAGCGCGTCCAGGGCGGACTTGGTATCTCGATCATGACGACGCCCAAGGGCGTGATGACAGGTCGCCAGGCGCGCCGTGAAGGCGTAGGCGGCGAGCTGCTTTGCGAAGTGTGGTAGGGACAACTGCCAGCTTCTAGCAGCTAGCTTCCAGCTTTGTTCGTCAAAGTTGAGGAGCCGCATCAAGTGAGCTGAGCTAGAAGCTAATGGCTGGCAGCAAGAGGCTGCTTTTCGGGCTGCAGTGGAACGGTGAGCTATCTCATCGGGACTCGCAAGCCAACAAAGGATTGAATTCGATGTCGCGTATTGGAAAAAAGCCGATCCCGCTGCCGGCGGGAGTGAAGTACAAGGTGGACGGCAACACGGTTCTCGTTGAAGGCCCCAAGGGCAAGGTCTCCGCGCTCGTTGCTGAAGGCGTGTCCCTCGAGACCAAGGACGGTACTTTGCATGTGAACCGCTCGGGTGATGACAAGGCAGCTGTCCACGGACTGACCCGTGCACTGGTGTTCAACGCCGTGCAGGGTGTGACGAAGGGCTGGACCAGGGAACTGGACATCGTCGGTATTGGCTATCGCGCCGAGCTGAAGGGCAAGGGCACCGTGGTTTTCACGCTGGGCTATTCGCATCCGATCGAGTTCCCGCTGCCCACAGGAATTGAAGTTGCCATCGACCCCAAACAGACGCACCTGACGGTTACCGGAATCGATCGGCAGAAGGTGGGTCAGGTCGCGGCCGATATGCGCTCGTTGCGCAAGCCCGATCCGTACAAGAACAAGGGCGTCCGCTACTCCGATGAGCGCCTGAAGAAGAAGGCCGGCAAGACCGGAGCGAAGTAAGCTGCTAGCCACTAGCTTCTAGCCTCTAGCTTTCATGGCAGGTGGCTGAAGTCTTAGCAAGATGGAGCTAAAGGCTAGGAGCTAGAAGCTAATAGCTGATTTTCAAACCCGAACGGGGCCGCAAGGCGGCTCCGCTGATAGGAAAGAGACGAAGATGATTAAGAGAAATGAAATTCGCCAACGGATTCACACGCGTATCCGCGCGAAGCTTTCGGGCACCGCCGAGAGGCCGCGGCTGAATGTGTTCCGCTCGCTGAACCACATCTACGCTCAGGTGATCGACGACCAGAAGGGCGAGACGATTGCAGCGGCATCCAGCCTGCAGCTGAAGCTCAAGAGCGGCGGCAATGTTGCAGCGGCAAAGGAAATCGGCAAGTCGATCGCCGAGAAGGCTAAAGAGAAGGGCGTCAAGAAGGTGGTTTTCGACCGCGGCGGCTTCCTCTATCACGGTCGTGTAAAAGCGTTGGCCGATGCGGCCCGCGAAGCGGGACTGGAGTTTTAAGAGCAGCCCTTAGCTATGAGCCGTTCGCTTTTAGCTTTGTTGCGCGGACTGCAAGATTTTCGGAACAGCACAAGTAGAGCTAGTAGCTAAGAGCTATTAGCTAACAGCTAGGACGAGAGAGCAATGACGAATTTGACTAAGAAACTCGATGCTAACCAATACAACCTGAAGGACCAGGTGGTTTCGATCAACCGCGTGACCAAGGTCGTTAAGGGCGGCAAGAACATGTCGTTTGCCGCGCTGGTTGTGGTGGGCGATGCCGCTTCGGGTGTGGTGGGCTACGGATCGGGCAAGGCCAAGGAAGTTCCCCAGGCAATCCGTAAAGGAATCGAATCGGCCAAAAAGAACCTGGTCAAGGTGAACCTGACTGACACCACGATTCCGCACCAGGTCCTCGGCCGCTTTGGTTCGGGGCAGGTCCTGCTGAAGCCGGCTCCGGAAGGAACGGGCGTGATCGCTGGCGGCGCTGTGCGCGCAGTGATGACCTCGGTCGGCGTGCAGAATGTGCTGACCAAGAGCCTGGGAACGGCAAACCCGCATAACGTCGTCAAGGCAACATTCGATGCGCTCGTGCAGCTGCGCGACAGGGGCGCTGTGGCCAGTGCGCGCGGTAAGCAGATTGAGGAGCTTTAATCATGGCCGAACAAAAAAAGATCCGCATCCAGTACTACCGCTCGGCCATCTCGACACCGGTCAAGCACAAACTGGTGATCAAGGGGCTGGGCTTCACGCGTCTCAATCAGATCGTCGAGCGCGTGGACAACGAGTCGGTGCGAGGCATGGTGAAAGCTGTGCCGCACTTGGTTCGGATATTAGAGAACTAATTCAGAAAGCTATTAGCCGTTAGCTATTAGCTTTTTGCTTCTCCATGCAAGAGCCGCCACCCACGACTTTTCCATAGACGAGCTAAAAGCTAATGGCTAAAAGCTAAGAGCTGGATTTCAGAACGCGAGTCGGTGGAACTCAATTTCGCCGGCGTTATGGAGCGAGGAACATCATGGCAAAGAATCTTTCGAATTTGCGTGCGCCCAAGAATGCGAACACCGGGCGCAAGCGCGTGGGCCGGGGCATGGGATCCGGTATGGGCAAAACCTCAACCCGCGGCCACAAGGGCCAGGGATCGCGTTCGGGTTTCAGCCTGATGCGCGGTTTTGAGGGCGGCCAGATGCCGTTGCACCGCCGGCTTCCGAAGCGCGGCTTCACCAACATCTTCCGCACCGAGTACACGGTCGTGAATCTCGATCGCCTCGCCGATCTCTCCGTTAAGGAGATCGCCCTGGAGGACTACTCCAAGCTCGGCCTGGTTTCGAGCAAGAAAGCCCTGGTCAAGGTCCTTGGATCGGGTGAGCTGAAGTCGGCGATCACCGTTCATGCGCACAAGTTCTCCAAATCGGCTATCGAGAAAATCGAGAAGGCCGGTGGTAAGGCTGTTGTGGCTGGAGTTCCGGCGACGGCTTAGTACTTCGATCCCAGGTCTCAGAAGCGAGACCTGGGGCACCCGTTGTGCGATGGGGGCAAATGTCCTCAAGTCTGTGTCCGGGAACACCGCCAAGCTGGATTCCAGCCTGACAAGATCGAAGTTCAGGGTTCCCGCGCAGATTCGACGACAGGCAGCCTCAATCGCGCATACACTGATTGGGTAAGTCACGCGGGCGGTCTCGCCTGGAGCGGAAAACCAGACATGCTTGAGAAGTTCGCAAATATCTTCCGGATCCCTGACCTGCGCAAGCGGGTGCTCTTCACCCTGTGCATTCTCGCCGTCTATCGCCTGGGCGCGTTCATCCCCACGCCCGGCATCAACACCCAACAGCTTGAGAACTTGTTCAACATGCAGAACGGTTCTGCGCTCGGCCTGCTGGATCTGTTCGGCGGCGGCAACCTGCGCAGAATGACCATCTTCGCGTTGGGAATCATGCCGTATATCACGGCGTCGATCATCTTCCAGCTGCTGACGGTGGTGTATGAGCCATTGGCGCGCATTCAGAAGGAAGGCGAGATCGGACGACGGAAGATCACGCAGTGGACGCGCTACATGACCATCGTGCTGGCGGCCCTGCAGGCAATTGGTATTGCGGCGGTTCTCACCAAGAGCGGGTTGGTCCTTCATCCCGGACTTGGCTTCGTGTTGATGACCGTCCTTACACTCACCACGGGTTCGGGCTTCATCATGTGGCTGGGTGAGCAGATTACCGACCGCGGAATCGGCAACGGCATGAGCCTGTTGATCTTTGCCGGCATTATCGCGGGTCTGCCTCGCGGAATCGCTGAACTGGTCGCCAAGGTGCAGACCAGCGCATGGGGCTCCCTGACGATCTTTGCGGTTCTCTTCATCATTGCCGGGATGATCGCCGTGGTTGCGTTCATTGTGTTCGTCGAGCGGTCTGAGCGCCGGATTCCCATTCAGAGCGCGCGTCGAATCGTCGGGCGCCGCATGATGGGTGGCTCTTCGAGCCACCTGCCTCTGAAGGTGAATTCGGGCGGCGTGATGCCGATCATCTTCGCCAGTTCCATCCTCTCGGCACCGCTCTTGTTCGGACAGGTCGAGTGGGTGCAGAACAGCCGGTTCTTCCAGCCGATCGTTCAGGCGTTGGGACCCGGTATGCCCTGGTATGTATTCCTGAACGCTCTTGCCATTGTTTTCTTCGCATACTTTTACGTTTCAATCGTGATGAAGCCAGACGATATTGCGGACAACTTCCGCAAGTCGGGATCGTTCATTCCCGGAATCCGTCCCGGCAAGCGCACGTCGGACTTCATCAACGACATTCTTACCCGCATCACACTTGTCGGTGCGGTCTACCTGATCCTGATCCAGATGGTGCCCACCTTCATGATTTCGGGCATTCGCTTCGACAGGCTCTGGCTTATTGGCGGGCTCTTTGAGAGGATGCCCACCTGGGTAACACACGGTTTGGGGGTCGGATTCTACTTTGGCGGCACCTCGCTGCTTATCGTAGTGGGTGTCGCTATGGACACTGTCAACCAGATCGAATCGCAGCTGATCATGCGCCACTATGACGGCTTTTCCCCGCGTTCCGGTCGTATACGCGGAAGGAAAACCTGGTAAATGCCGTCGTCATCTGCAAGTCTTGAAAGTGCAAGTATTGAGAGTGAAATAGAAGGAGAACGAAGGTCGGCAAGGATGATCGCTCCCGGACCGATTCTCCTGTTGGGTGCACCGGGTGTAGGCAAGGGCACTCAGGCGAAGGAACTGGTTGGACTCTGGGGAATTCCCCAGGTTTCAACCGGTGACCTGCTTCGCGCTAACGTAGCCCAGGGGACTCCCCTCGGCAAAACGGCCAAGGAGATCATGCATCGGGGGGAATTAGTCCCCGATTCGCTGGTCAACGAGATGGTGGCCGTCAGGCTCCAACAGCCGGATACGGCTAACGGATACATTCTGGACGGCTTTCCCCGAACCCTGGCGCAGGCCCATTGGCTCGACGGCCGTCTGGAAGCAACAACCTGCTGCGAGCCGGCGCAAAGCCTTCCGCTGGTTGCTGTCAGTATCCAAGTGGACTATAATCAGTTACTGCGCCGCATTACGGGGCGCAGGAATTGCCCAGTCTGCCAGACCATCTACAACATCTACTCGAAGCCGCCCCAGCGGGCCGGTTTCTGTGATGTGGAGGGTGCTGCGCTGACCCAGCGAGCTGATGACACGGAGAAAGTATTTGCGGAGCGCATGCGCGCCTACGCAGCTCAGACTACGCCTGTTATCGAGCACTATCGCGAGCTGGGAAGATTCGCGGAAGTAAGTGGAGATGGGCCAATCGCCGCGGTTGCGGCTGGAATTGTAACCGCCGTTGAGCGGCTGCGCGAATAGCGCAGCGCGCGAACGGATTTTTGTGCGTTAGGAATAGCAGTTATCGGGTGCCGGTTTTCAGCCATCGGTCGCGAAGAAGCGCGTTGATGGACAAAAGACCAGGGACTCATAACTGAGAACTGGGAACTGTTTTTGGCTGTCGTATTGAAGTCGTCGCAGGAGATCGAGAAGATGCGCCGCGCGGGCAGAGTCGTCCGCGAGGTGCTTGAACTCGTGCGCGGCCATGTCAAGCCGGGCGCGACGACCCTCGATCTCGAGAGGGTGGCAGAGGCGCGCATCACTGAACTCGGAGCCAAAGCGGCTTTCAAGGGATATCACGGTTTCCCCTGCGTGCTGTGCACGTCGGTCAATCACGAGGTGGTGCACGGCATTCCATCGAAGAAGCGGATCCTGAAAGAAGGGGATATCGTTTCGGTGGATTGCGGAGCCATCGTGGATGGCTACTATGGCGATGCCGCGATCACGGTTCCGGTGGGCGAGAAGATCGCTCCGGACACGGTGAGATTGCTGGCTGCGACCGAGAAGTCGCTGTACGCAGGAATCGCGGCCGTGAAGCCGGGGGCAACCCTCGGCGACATCGGAGCGGCTGTGCAGGGAGTGGTCGAGGCCGAGGGGTTCTCGGTCGTAAGAGATTTTGTGGGACATGGCATCGGCAGCCATATGCACGAAGATCCGCAGGTGCCGAATTTTGGTGAGGCGGGATCGGGCATGAGGCTGAAAGCGGGTATGGTGATTGCCATCGAGCCCATGGTCAATGCCGGCAAGCCGGATGTGCGCGTGTTGCGCGATGGCTGGACGGCAGTTACGAACGACGGAAGTATGAGTGCTCATTTCGAGCACACGGTGGCGGTTACCGACACCGGGGCCAAGGTTCTGACTGAGTAGGCAGGAAGAGACTCAGTCCAAAACACAAGAGGTGCTGAGCACCTCAGAAGTGGATACAGTTTGTCGAAGGAAGACGCGATTGAGGTCATGGCAACGGTGGTTGAAACGTTGCCCAACGCTATGTTCAAGGTGAAGCTCGAGACGAACCACGAAGTGCTGGCACACGTCTCGGGAAGAATGCGCAAGAATTTCATCCGTATTTTGCCGGGTGACCGCGTAGCCGTTGAGCTGAGTCCATACGACCTGAACCGCGGGCGAATTGTGTACCGGTACAAGTGAGTTTTTGGCCTTTAGCGATTCGCCGTTAGCTTCGTCGCTTAACCATGACGGGGCTAAAGGCAAGAGCTAATAGCTTGGTTTCACCCGCGTCGTTATCAGAATGCGCGGAGAAGGGCAGTAAAGCAATGAAGGTCCGTGCATCAGTCAAGAAGATTTGCGTGAAGTGCAAGGTCATCAACCGCCGCGGGGTGGTTCGAGTGATCTGCGAAAACGCAAAGCATAAGCAGCGCCAGGGCTAGCGAGAGCCTGGCAAGGAGCGGAAGAACTTCAGAAAGCCGGTAGCCCGACGCCGGTAGCCAGTAGCGGACTTGAATTGCTACGAGCTACAGGCTCCAAGGTACAGGCTGGATCAGGGGCTAGTTAGCTTGAGTCAAGGCTTGCGATGAACCCCGGAGTTTTAACCGAATCGGCAATATCGAATCGGATCCGCGATTAACCCGTGCGAACCGGCGCTAGGCCGGAGGCACAATAACCGAAGCAGCAAAAGGATTCAGAATGGCACGTATTGCTGGCGTCGATCTGCCCCGCAACAAGCAGGCCCGGATCGCGCTCACATACATCTACGGCATCGGCAATCCTCGCTCGCTCAAGATTCTGGAGAAGGCGAAGGTTGACGCCTCCAAGAAGGTCCAGGATCTCGGCGAGGAAGAGGTAAACCGCATTCGCCAGGTGATCGAGGACGAGGGTGACGTCGAGGGCGATCTCCGCAAAGACGTCCAGATGCACATCAAGCGCCTCATCGACATCCAGAGCTATCGTGGAAGCCGGCATCGCCGCTCGCTGCCCGTTCGCGGACAGCGCACCCACACCAACGCTCGTACCCGCAAGGGTCCCCGTAAGGGCACCATTGCCGGCAAAAAGAAAGCGACGGGTAAAACCTAAATGGCGAAACCAGAGCAGAAACCCGCAGCCGGCAAAGCAGGCAAAAACAAGAAATTCAAGAAGCGCGAACGCAAGAATGTGCCGTTCGGTGTGGTGCACATTCAGGCTTCGTTCAACAACACCATCGTGACGATCACCGATCAGGTGGGCAACACCATCAGCTGGAAGAGTTCAGGCTCGCTCGGCTTTCGCGGTTCGCGCAAAGGCACGCCGTTCGCGGCGCAGCAGGCTGCGTCGAATGCGGCGCAGATGGCGCGCGATCACGGCCTTCGGGCAGTGGATGTGCGAGTTGCCGGTCCGGGATCGGGCCGCGAGTCGGCTATCCGTGCGCTGGCAGCAGCTGGCATCGACGTTCGCTCCATTCGCGACGTCACGCCTGTGCCGCACAACGGTTGCCGTCCGCCGAAGAGACGTCGAGTCTAGTGACTCGACAGGGATCAGGTTGCAGGGATCAGGGCCATTCGGGCCATTACTGATCCCTGACCACTGAACCCTGACAACTATCAATCGGGCCGGGACGAAGTCTCACCGAAGATGTAAACCGGCCGTCATCCGAAGTCAGGAGAAGAAATGGCACGTTATACCGGAGCAGTATGCCGCCTTTGCCGCCGCGAAGGCACCAAGCTCTTCTTGAAGGGCACCAAGTGTACATCGGACCGTTGCCCGATCGAGAAGCGCAACTTTCCCCCGGGCCAGCATGGCAAAGATCGCAAAGCCAAAATCGTGGGATACGGCCTGCAGCTGCATGAGAAGCAGAAGGCCAAGCGTATGTACTTCACGCTCGAAGGCCAGTTCCGCGCTTACTACGAGAAGGCAAACCGTGCGCAGGGCGTCACGGGCGAATTGCTCATCCAGCAGCTCGAGCGCCGTCTCGACAACGTTGCATTCCGCCTCGGCTTTGCAATCTCGCGGCGTCAGGCGCGTCAGGTAGTTCGTCATGGGCACGTCAGCGTGAATGGCCGGAAGGTCAACATTCCTTCGTTCCAGGTGAACGTCGGGGACGAGATCGCGGTTCGGCCCGAAGCCAAGAAGATGGTCATCATCGAGCAGGGCACGCAGTATGCTGCTCAGAGTCCAGTGCCGGTGTGGCTCGAAGTGAATTTTGAAAACATGTCAGGGCGCGTGCTCAGCTTGCCCAAGCGCAAAGACGTTAACCTGCCGATCAACGAACAGCTGATCGTCGAGTTGTACTCGAAGTAACAGCTATTAGCTGCTAGCCACTAGCTTTTAGCTTTTTCGTGGGTAAGCCGAGATTGACGGTTTGGGCACGAAGAAGCTAGAGGCTAGGAGCTAGAAGCTCGAAGCTGCAATTCAAAACGAAGGAGAACTTGCGCGGCCGCCGCAAAATGCATCGCGACGTACCTGCCGCGCGGGAAAAGAGACGAGAGATATGCTTTGGAGAGGATTTCAAAAACCGAAGCGCCTGGCAGTGGATGCCGAGACGCTTAGCGATACATTTGGCAAGTTCAGCGCCCAGCCCTTTGAGCGCGGATTTGGCACAACCATCGGCAATGCCCTGCGCCGCACGCTGCTCAGCTCCATCGAGGGCGCCGCAGTCACCGCGGTACGCATCGAGGGCGTGTTGCACGAGTTCCAGTCGATCGCCGGCGTTGTCGAAGACGCGACCGACATCATCCTGAATCTCAAACAGATTCCCTTCAAGCTTGCGGGCGACGGTCCCAAGGCGCTGTACCTGCGCGCCGACCATCCCGGTGTGGTCACAAGCGGCATGATCGAGGCCGATGGCGACGTGGAGATTCTGGATAAGAACGTGTACATTGCCACCGTTTCTGAGGGCGGCCGGCTCGAGATGGAGATGCGCCTGAAGCGCGGTCGCGGATATGTCTCTGCCGACAAGAACTTCGACGCAGATCTCGGACTGGGCTTCATTCCCGTGGATTCGGTCCACTCGCCTGTGCGCCGCGTCAACTACCTTGTCGAGGCCGCTCGTCTGGGTCAGATCACTGACTACGACAAGCTGACGCTCGAGGTGTGGACCAACGGTGCGGTTCTGCCAGCTGATGCTGTGGGTCTTGCAGCCAAGCTGCTGAAGGACCACATGAACATCTTTATCAACTTCGAAGAGGAAATTGAAACCGAGTCGCGCGGTGAAGAGGGCCGCGTGATGCTGCGCAACGACAACCTGAACCGCTCGGTGGAAGAGCTCGAGCTGTCGGTCCGCAGCTACAACTGCCTCAAAAACGCAAACATTCAGAGTATTGGCGAACTGGTGCAGAAGACCGAAGCCGAGATGCTGAAGACCAAGAACTTCGGCCGCAAGAGCTTGAACGAGATCAAGGAAATTCTCGCGCAGATGGGCCTGTCGCTTGGCATGAAGATCGACGAGAGCGGCAACGCCGTTCCCGGACCGACCAGCGTTCCGCCGGCAACGACTCTGGCAACAAGCTACAGCCACTTCGACGACGAGGACGAGCCGCTGGATTCTGTTGACCTCCAGCTGCCGACCGAGACGGAAAACTTTTAAGACGCAGCTGCTAGCTTCTAGCCGCTAGCCTCTAGCTCGAGCGTACCGATCATGTTGGACGAACGAGGAAGAAGCTAAAAAGCTAGAAGCTAATAGCCAGGAGCTAGACATGCGCCACCGCAATGCAGGATTCAAACTCGGACGCAACACCAGCCATCGCTACGCGCTGCTGCGCAATCTGGTCACGTCCGTTATTGTCGAAGACCGCGTGGAGACCACCGTGGCCAAGGCCAAGGCTGTTCGTCCGCACGTGGAGAAGATGATCACGCTGGGCAAGAAGGGCGACGTGCACGCGCGGCGCCAGGCTCTCAGCTTTCTCCGTACCGACGACGCAGTAAAGCGCCTGTTCGACACCGTGGCCCCGCGCTACGGCGATCGCCAGGGCGGCTACCTGCGGATCGTCCGCACCGGTTTCCAGAAGGGCGACGGCGCCGAGAAGGCGTTCATCGAACTGCTGGGCGCCGAACAACAACTCGACGAGAAGCGCCAGAAGCGCGCCGAACTCAGGGCCGATAAGCGCAAAAAGCTCGAAGCCGCTCTCGAAGAACAAAACAAGAAGGCCGAAGAAGAAAAGGGCGGCGAAGAGGCTGCCTAGTCTCCTTCGCGCTGCTTCCCAGTCCAAAGATTATGGGCGCCTGCACATGCGGGCGCCCATTGTTTTTGCTTTCGCTCCGGATCGCGATGCGAATATCGTGAATGTATTCGCGCGTCTTATCCTGGCGAGGTCTGCTCATGCCCGAGAGAATCGTTCCCATGATCCATGTTCCCGACGTGGCGGCCACCCTGCAATGGTACGCATCGATCGGCTTTACCGTCGTCGATACCGTGCGAGAGTGCGATGAAGGCGAGGTGGACTGGGCGCTTCTGCGATTGGGCGACAGCACCATCATGCTCAGTGCCGGCGGCAAGACCAGCAATGCGCCGCGGCGCGAGTTCGACCTCTACATTCACGTCGACAATATTGACTCGGTGCGACGGCGCCTGGATGTCAACGGCAGCATGGTTGAGGATCTGCACGACACTTTCTACGGAATGCGCGAGTTCATCATCCGCGACTGTAATGGTTTCTGGATTACATTTGGCCAGCCGGTTCGGACCTAGTTGCTCTCGAATCCGCACCATCACGCCGTCAATTCCGCAATTCTCCTGCTCATGCTCTGCGCATCGAACGGAGCGCGCTCCTTGTTGTCATCGTCGAAGTAGACGAAGACGTCGCGTCCATCCTGCTTCGTTCCAGGTTCTGGATGTATCCTCGTCCCGTCGGTTACTTCCTCACCGCGCGACCACGTGATCACTCGTTGTGACCACGTATCGATTGCTTCGGTCGTATATCCGTCGGGATAGATCTTGTCGCTGCCGTGCAGGCGGCAGTAGACAAAATCCGCCGTGATATCCATCATCACTGGCCACTTCACCGAATCCGCGACAACCAGCGCGACGTTGTACTTGCGCAGAAGGGCGATGTACTCCTGCGTGGCGAAGCTTTTGTGGCGGCTCTCCATGGCGTGCCGGAACGGCAAGTCTTCTTCCACTTCCAGCCACGAGCGGCCTGCCATCCACTCGTCTCGCTGTTTCGCGTATGCCGCCGCCTGCTTGTGAGTATGCGGCAGGAGCTTCAGAAACGCCTCGATCTTTTCGGGGTTGAATGACGTCTGCGGCGGCAGCTGCCAGAGGATGGGGCCGAGCTTGCGGCCGAGGGAGAGCATTCCTTGCGCGAGAAAGTTGGCGAGAGCTCCTTCCACGTTCTCCAGCTTGCGGATATGCGTGATGAATTGCGAGCCTTTGATCGAGAAGACGAAATCGTCAGGCGTCTCCTTGCGCCACGACTGGAAGCTTTGCGGCTTCTGGGTCGAATAGAACGTGCCATTCAGCTCAATGGAGTTGAGCTTTCGCGATGCGAACTCCAGTTCTCGCTTCTGAGTGAGGTCCTCGGGATAGAAACCGCCACGCCAGCCATCAAACCGCCATCCCGAGATGCCGACACGAATCTGTGCTTGTTGACTCATCCAATCATATTCTCCGCGAAAATGGGGAATTCGCCCCGATGAAAGAGATGCAGTTCATTCTAGTTGTTAGTGTGCTGATTCAACGTAATCAAGCTGTCGATTCGTTTACGGAGTGCCTGGGCATCAACCGGCGCCCGCACTTTCGCGTCGTTATCGAAGTAGACATATACATCGCGCTTTGTGCGTCTGGGTGCCGGCCTTGGGTGCGCCCTTTTCCCGTCCACTACCTCTTCACCCTCTGCCCAGGCTGTTACCCGTTTCGCCCAGATATCAATAGCTTCCGCCTCGTAGCCACTTGCGTAAAGCTCTTCGCTCCCGTGCAGGCGGCAATAGACGAAGTCCGCCGTTACGTCCATGAGCAGAGGCCAGTCGACGGTGTCAGCGACGACGAGAGCAATGCGGTTTCGTCTGAGCAGAGTAATAAAGTCGGAGCACTCGCAGCTTGCGTGCCTGATCTCAATCGCATACCGGATCGGCAAGTCCGCCTCAATCTCCAGCCACGACCGGCCTTTCAATCTCTGGTCGTGCCCGCGGGCCAGAACGGCTGCCTCACTATGCGTGCGCGGCAGTAGATCGAAGAAACTCTGCAGCTTCTCCGGATTGAATGCAAACTGCGGCGGGAATTGCCAAAGGATCGGCCCAAGCTTGCTGCCCAGCCTCAACACGCCCTGGGCAAAGAAGTTGGCCAGCGGTTTCTCCGCATTGGTGAGCTTGAGCATGTGGGTCAGGTAGCGCGATCCTTTCACTGCGAAGACGAAATCGTCGGGAGTTTCGTCATGCCACTGTTTGAAGCTCTGCGGCCTTTGCAGTGAATAGAACGAACCGTTCAGCTCGATGGTGCTGAAGTGCTGTGCGGCAAACTCAAGCTCGCGTTTCTGCTTAAGGTTCTCCGGGTAGAACGTTCCGCGCCATCCCTTGTAGCGCCACCCCGAAATTCCGATCCGTATCTGCCCCGAACGGCCCATGATCCCATTGGACGCCTAAAGAGAGCCTGACGGCAGTCCGGCCAATCAGGAACAAAGTAACTCGTCAATCAGGCACGTTCGTCGAAACCTTCTTTGTCCCCAGGCTTCGCAACAGAAAGTAGAGCAGCAGGATGGCCAGCGCTCCCGAGCAATCCAACAGCACATCGGACGGGATGCCGGTACGGTTTGGAAGGAAGGACTGGTGGAATTCATCGAGGCTGGCGACCGCGGCGGTTGCGACCAGGGCGAGCAGGGCATCCAGCAAAAATGCCGCCCTCGGCAGGGTCATCCACCAGGCGCGCAGCCATAAGAGGCCCATCGTCCCGTATCCGAGGAAGTGCCCTGTCTTGCGCAGGTGATGATGCAGCATCGCCCAACGAGCGTTCGAGACGTGACCGAAGATGTGTTCCCACAGCCAGCGCAAAGGCCTGTTGGTGTGGTCGGCGCCGAACTCCGAGGTCGATTCGATCACAATCACGCAAACCGCGGCAGCAACCGGCAACCAGGCACTGATCCAGTAGCCTGTCGATCGGCGCCGCTTCTGCAGCTTCGGTTTACTCAACGTGGTAATTCGGCGCCTCACGCGTGATGATGACGTCGTGCACATGGCTCTCGCGCAATCCAGCGTTCGAGATGCGAACGAACTGCGCCTTCTCCTGAAGCTCAGCGATCGTGGAGCAGCCGAGGTAGCCCATGCCGGATCGAAGTCCACCAACAAGCTGGTAGACCATGGCCTCGAGCGGTCCGCGATACGGCACACGCCCTTCAATGCCCTCGGGCACAAATTTGGCCAGGCGGTTCTGATTTGACCGCTCCCGCTGGACCACGCCTTCCGTGCCCAGTTCGTTGCCGAGATCTTCGGAGCTTTGGAAGTAGCGCTCACCCGAGCCCTGGCTCATCGCGCTGAGCGAGCCCATGCCGCGATAGGTCTTGAAACTGCGGCCCTGGTACAGGATTGTCTCGCCCGGGCTCTCATCCACACCCGCGAACAGCGAACCGATCATGATGGAACTTGCGCCCGCTGCGATTGCCTTTGTTACTTCGCCGGAGTACTTGATACCGCCATCAGCAATGACAGGAATGCCCCGTTCGCGCGCTGCACGCGCAGCTTCAGAGATCGCCGTGATCTGCGGCATCCCGGCTCCGGTGACCATGCGGGTGGTACAGATGGAGCCCGGCCCAATTCCCACCTTCACCGCATCCGCCCCGGCGTCAATCAGCGCCATCGCGCCCTCGTAGGTAGCCACGTTCCCCGCGAGCACGCCAACATCGGGGAACTGCTTTTTCACTTCGCGAACGGCCTCAAGTACGCGCGACGAGTGGCCGTGGGCCGAGTCAATGGCCAGCACGTCAACACGATTCTTCACCATCTCCGCGGCGCGCTCCAGGTAGTCGCCTGTTGCGCCAATCGCTCCACCCACACGAAGCCGGCCCTTCTCATCCTTGCTCGCGTTCGGGTATTTCAGTTTCTTCTGGATGTCCTTGACCGTGATGAGGCCCTTCAACTCGTACTGATCGTTGACAACCAGGAGCTTCTCCACGCGATGTTGGTGCAGGATCTGTTCAGCTTCTTCAAGGGTTGTCCCAACAGGAACCGTGATGAGATTGTTCTTCGTCATCACATCGCCAACCGGAACATCCGTGCGCGTTTCAAAACGCAGATCGCGATTGGTGAGAATTCCGACCAGCTTTGTGTCTTTCGTGACTGGCACGCCGGAGATCTTGTAGCGCCGCATCACATCGAGCGCATCGGCGATCAGCTGGTCCGGACCGATCGTGACCGGATCGACGATCATGCCGCTCTCAGAGCGCTTCACCTTGTCGATTTCGCCGGCTTGCGAGCTGATGGTCAGATTGCGATGTACGATGCCTATGCCACCCTGCTGCGCCATGGCAATCGCCATGCGCGATTCCGTAACGGTGTCCATGGCGGAGGAGAGCAGGGGAGTGTTCAGCGTGATATTGCGCGTCAGCTGGGTTTGCGTGCTTACCTGCGCGGGAACGACTTCGCTGTATGCAGGCACAAGAAGAACGTCATCAAACGTAAGGGCTTCCGGCAGGTTTTTGGCTAGCATAATGCTCTGATGCGCCTGGCGAGCCTGGGATTCGAGATCCAGGCCGGCAGGCGCTTATGAATATTGTAGCGGACGGTCTCGGCATGAGTGGGCTTCATTGCCAGTGCTAAAGCGTACGCTCTTCCAAGAGACCGTTTGTGCCTTGCGACGGGGGAAGCTTCTTCATGAGACATGCACTCTCATATGGTCCAGAATTCCGGCTTCACGAGCGAACCGCACCGATATGCGGAAAGGAATTTGCTCTTCACTACCCAACCGGAGAACAACATAGTTCCACCAGAGAAAGCGAGTTCGAGAGTGTCCGATTTCGTTCCATGGTATGCAGAGTGCCGGATGCCCGACCCTGAAGATCGGTAGAACTGACAGAAACAGGCCATTGTGGGCGGTGGCTATAGAAATCACATTGCCATAGTGCGTTCGAAACCGCATGTAGACGCTGTAAAAGAATGGCCCAGCAGTCTGGATCTGACCGCACGGCTCACATGCCGCACGGAACCTTCTGCTCAGACTCTGCCATCCGCTGATTGCAGAGACGATCAAGGAGGTGAGACACCACATTCCAAGGAATAACACCGGGAACAGCGGCACAAAGTAGATCGGGAGATTATTGGATGCGGATTGCAAGTCGCACCTCCAGCCAGCATGACAGCGATGTACTGCTCAAACACCCACAGGAAACGGCTTCGGGCTTGATTCATCCGTGTTGGCGGCCTTGCCGCTGCGCCATTGCTCAAACCGGCCCTGCAGCAGGCTCATCAGCCCCGTGTACCAGTACCCAAGCACAAACAGGATCAGAAACGGCGCCGTGAAGTAATTGTGATTCGTAAACGTATAGGCAATCGCCAGCGCAAAGTAGCAGCCGATAATCAGCTCGATCCACGGCGTTAGCTTGAGCCGCTTGCGGTATTTTGTGGCCTGCGACTTCTCGCCCTTCTGCGCTACGCGATACTTGGGCGTGCGCACAAATGCGCTCTTGATACCGAGTAGAGCTTCGATCACGGCCTTCGAATTGGTGACCGTCAACCCGATTCCCAGCGCCATCAAAAAAGGTAGATAGAAGAAGGTCTTCATCCAGGTCTTGGGATAGAGCTCGCGCTGGCTGGCCAGGTAGAAAACCGCAATCGATGCTGATGATGCGGTAAACAGCGGAAAGTCGATCAGCAGCATCTGGAACCAGCCCTGGTAGAAGCGCACAATCATGGCCGGAATCAGCAGTGCCGTCATCACGATCATGAGCGGATAGCTCAGGTTCGCCGTGAGATGGTAGACAGCTTCGATCTTGATCTTGCGCGGTACATCACTGCGCCAGATGCGCGGCAGCAGCTTGATCGAGGTCTGGATGAGTCCTTTGGCCCAGCGCGCCTGCTGGGTTTTGAAGGCCGTCATCTCGATCGGCAGCTCAGAAGGGCATTCGATTTCAGGCTGATACTTGAATCGCCAGCCCGCCATCTGCGAGCGATAGCTGAGGTCGGTATCTTCGGTTAACGTGTCGTGCTGCCAGCCGCCTCCGTCAGAGATCGCCTGCCGCCGCCACATGCCGGCGGTGCCGTTGAAGTTGAAGAAGTCGCCGGTGCGGGAGCGCGCCCCGTGCTCCAAAACAAAGTGACCATCCAGCAGAATGGCTTCGATGCGCGTGAGCAGGCTGTAGTCGCGGTTGAGGTGCGTCCAGCGAGTCTGCACCATGCCCACGTCCGGTTCGGCAAAGTGGTGAATGACACGCATCAGCCAGTCGGGTGGCGGCACGAAGTCGGCATCGAAGATAGCGATGAACTCCCCTTTGGCGATCTTTAATCCGGCATCCAGAGCGCCTGCCTTGAAACCATGTCGATTCGTGCGGTGGATATATGCGATCGGGTGGCCGAGCGCGGCATAGCGCTCGACGATGCCGGCAGCTACCTCATGTGTCTCATCCGTGGAGTCATCGAGAACCTGGATTTCCAGCCGGTCCTTCGGATAGTCGAGATTGCAGACAGATTCGACAAGCCGGTCGATCACGAACTGCTCATTGAAGATCGGGAGCTGCACGGTGACTCGCGGCAGTTCATCGAAGTGCTTCGGCGGGTCGGCGCTGTGGTTCTTCCGGTGTTTGAAGTAGAGATAGCAGAGCGTGTAGCGGTGGACGCCGTAGACAGCCAGCACGATCATCACCGCGAAATAGGGAATCAGCAGTGCGGCGTCAAACCAATTCCAGTAGTGCCGCACCGTGGAGAAGGGGTCGGTCAGCAGTATTTTTAGCTGGTGACGAAGGCCGTTCTGCGGGCCTCCAGCCAGAAACGAGGCAAATTGAACGGGCAGACCTGTCATCAGGCTGGAAACGCATTGAGAGTAGACGAACAGGCTGAGCCTCCATCAACGGTCTCCAGGTCGCGACTAGAGTCTCCTGGACTGCAGCACCGGGTTAAAGACATTCTAAGCGATAGAGGGAGTTGAGGCTGCGGCCTGCAGTTCTCTCTGACCATCAACCCCCGGTGCGATGGAGACGCAACGCGCTTTGAGCTTCAGAACCTATATCTGGGGGGACCGTTCACAGTGCTCCGGTTGCCGCCTGCAGTTGATTAGCGTAATGTTTCCTTACAGTTGGAGAATTTGAATGTCAACCGCACCCTCTCCCGTTCTGGCCGCAAAAGGCGGATCGTTTCTGATCGAACCCCGCACGCCGGCAGAGGTTTTCACACCCGAGGATCTGAACGAGGAGCAGCTTCAGATGGCCGCAACGGTGGCCCAGTTCGCTCGTGAGGAGGTGCTGCCTCAGACTGCGGAGATCGAGGCCAAGAAGCCCGGCGCAGTCCCAGATTTGCTCCGGAAGGCGGCGGAACTGGGGTTCACCGCGATGGACATCCCGGAAGAATACGGCGGGCTTGGCATGGACAAGACCACATCCACGCTAATTACGGACTACATATCAGTCCAGGCGAGCTTTTCAACCGCATATGGCGCGCACATCGGAATCGGGACCCTGCCTCTGCTCTGGTACGGAACGGAAGAGCAGAAGAAACGATATCTGCCGAAACTCGCCACTGCGGAGTGGATCGGGGCCTACGCACTTTCTGAGGCGACCTCCGGCTCAGATGCCATGAATATCCGTACCCGGGCCACGCTCTCTGCAGACGGAACAACCTACACCCTAAACGGCGAAAAGATGTGGATCACGAACGGAGGCACCGCCGGCCTCTACACCGTTTTCGCCAAAATTGATGGCGAGAAGTTCTCAGCATTTCTGGTCGAGCGCGATACGCCGGGACTGACGGTTGGAGCTGAAGAACACAAGATGGGGATTCGCGGCTCGTCAACGTGCCCGCTTATCCTGCAGGATTGCAAGGTCCCGGCCGCGAACCTGCTTGGCGAAGCAGGCAAGGGCCATCACATCGCATTCAATGTCCTCAATATGGGCAGGTTGAAGCTTGGCGTGGCCTGCATCGGCGGTGCCCGGCTCGCGATCTCTCACATGGTCCGTTACGCAAAGGAGCGGAAAGCTTTCGGAAAGGCCATCGCGGAATTCGGCCTGGTGCAGCGCAAGATCGCTGAATCTGTCACGCGCCTCTACGCGGCAGAGAGCATGACGTATCGCACCGTCGGCATGATCGATGCGAGCCTTGCTCAACTGGGAGACGAGGGCAACCGCTCCCCACGTGAGGTGCAGAAGCGGATCGAAGAGTACGCGGTTGAGTGCTCCATCCTGAAGGTCTACGGTTCGGAGATGGTGACGCTGGTGGCCGATGAACTGGTCGCAACGATGGGCGGGTATGGGTATGTCGAGGAGTATCCGGCAGAGCGCTTTTATCGCGACGCGCGCATCAACCGCATCTTCGAAGGTACAAACGAGATCAATCGGATGATCATCACCGGGTGGCTCATGAAGCGGGCCATGGCAGGAGAGCTTCCCCTGCTCAAAGCCATCAAGTCCCTGATGGATGAAGTGATGCAGCCGCCCTCATTCGACTTAGCCGACCAGAATGATGAGACGCTTGCGCGCGAAGGCCAGATCCTCGCTGCCGTGAAGAAGATCGCGCTGTTCGCTGCGGGTGTTGCAAGCCAGCGCTACATGGCGGCACTGCAGGATCAGCAGGAGATTATGGCCGACCTGGCCGACATCATCTCGCAGTCGTTCGCGCTGGAGTCGGCGCTGGTGCGCGCACGCAAACTCGCCGCTGCCGGCAAAAATACGGCCGCCACTGCCGCATCAATGACTGGTCTGCTTGCCGACGAAAGCATGGGACTGGCCGAACAGGCTGCCCGGCGCGTGCTGGCGGCTTCAGCGGAAGGCGACGAACTGCGCACCCAACTGGCGGTTCTGCGCAGGCTGGCCCGATTCGTACCAGAGGACACGGTGAAGCTCAGCCGCACGATCGCGCAGCACTGCATCCGAATCGAACGGTACCCCTTGTCACTGATCTAAGATGGCCCCCGCGGGCTCAGGGGCAGGGATAGGCGCCGGCAATATATCCCTCAAGTGCCTGGATGGTCTGCTCCTGGCCAGACATGACCCACTTCACCAGGTCGCCGATGGAGATCACTCCGGCAATCGAGTCATTCTGGACGACCGGCAGATGACGGAAGTCGTGCTGGGTCATCAATGTCATGCACTCGTCTACCGTATGTTTCGGACTGACGGAGATAACCGGGCTAGTCATCAGCTGACTGACGGTGGTTTCGCGCGAAGTATGCCCCCCCAGGATCCCTTTGCGCGCGTAATCCCGTTCCGAGAAGATCCCGACCAGGCGATCGTTCTTGCACACCAGCAGAACTCCAATGTCGTACTTGGCAAGCATTTGCAGCGCCTCGTATACCGACTGCTCGGGTTCAATGGAGAGCACCTTCCGCTCGGGTCGACACCCGAGCAGTACGCCTATCGTGTCGTTGATCTTCATCGGAGTTCCTCCTGGGGACGTACGAATGACGGTCAATATAGACCATTCAGATAACGACGGAAAAGCGGGAATTTGATGGGCCGGGGGTCTTTTGGGAATCTAATGCGGAAAACGGGCGTCTAAATCCCTGCAGCGGTTGGAATCAGAGCTGAAGTGGCTGGTTGCCAGCCGCAGCCGTAAAATAGATACAGGAGCGCGGTTTCCCTTGGTTTTTCAGAGGGTTCCGCCTTGCTCCTGAAAACGGAGATCACTCGAATGCCCCTGTTTAAGACTTCGAATCCTGCCTTTGGTTCCAAAACCTTCCAGGACGCGGCAAGGTTCGGCGGCGCCATTGATGTAGCCAACCGCATGACCCTGAACGGTACCGTGAACCGGACCGGAGTCCTGCTGATCTGCGCCCTCGCCTCGGCCAGCTACACCTGGTACAGCTTCATGCAGACCCGCGACCCGGCCAGCGTAGGCGGATGGCTCATGCTGGGCGTTTTCGGCGGATTCATTACCGCCATGATCACCATCTTCAAGATGAACTGGGCCCCGGTTACGGCCCCGATCTACGCACTGTTCGAAGGGTTGTTTCTCGGCGGCATATCTGCGTTCCTCGAGTTGCGCTATCCCGGTATCGCCATTCAGGCTGTCGGCATCACCTTCGGCGTTTTGATGACGATGCTGGTGGTCTACGCCTCAGGCATGATCCGGGTCTCCAACAAACTCCGCATTGGCATCGTCGCCGCAACTGGCGGAATCGCATTGTTCTACCTGCTGGAGATGATCCTCGGCTTCTTCGGGATCAACTTCGTTGCAGTCAATGGCTCCGGCGTCATCGGCATCGGATTCAGCCTCTTTGTTTGCGCCATCGCCGCGTTCAACCTGCTGCTCAACTTCGACTTCATCGAGCAGGGCGTGAACTACGGCGCGCCGAAGTACATGGAGTGGTACGGCGCGTTCGGCATCATGGTCACGCTGGTTTGGCTGTATCTTGAGATCCTGCGGTTGCTCTCAAAACTGCGTAGCAGGAATTAAATCCAAATCAATCAGAAAGCGACAGCCTCAATTGGGGCTGCCGTATTTTTGTGCATCTTATCGTGCGGCCTGGTCTGAGGCACCGCCGATGATTTTCTGAGCATGGGTTACCTCGGGCAGATTTGCATCCGCCTTCGGCCAGGCTTTCAGGAATGTCGCATAACCCTCCCGCGCACCCGCCGTGTCGCCGGCCGACTCCTTGGCGAGAGCGAGCCCGTAAAGTCCGAATCCAGAATTTGGCCGTTCGACAAGCGCCGCGCGATAGGCCTCTTCCGCTCCCTTGTAATCCTTCGCCCTCAGCAGCGCTGCCGCTTCGGTTTCCCCGACCGGACGGATATAGAAGGGAGGCTCGTGATAGCCGAGTTTCTTTTCTTCTTTGACGGCGAGTTCATATGTCTTTCTCGCAGCCCGCAGCTTGCGATGAGCGGCGAGGACTCCAGCCCTCAGTTCGATGGATTGAATGTTGAGGCACTTCAGGATGGGTTCGGGCAGGGCATCGGGCTCAACGGGAAGCATCGGTGCCTTCGCATCATCCTTCTTCTCTTTGCTGCTTTCAGACCTCTTCAGCGCAGCCCGCATTTCCTTCATCTGCTTCAACCCGGCATCCATGCTGACCGAGTGCTCCTCGGCCGCAACCGCGTCGCCCGCGTCGAGAGCCTTCATTCCCTTTGCATAGTCGGTAAGTTCAGCCGCAAGGAAGCGCAGATTTGCAGCTTTGTCGCCCTTGGGCAGATTGGATTGGCTCAGCATGCTGAGCACCGCGTCCCAGTCTGCCACGCGCAACGCGACTGGCAGCCGCTTGCTGATTCGCGACATCTGGTCGCGCGCGGACCAGATATAAAGCGATGCCGAGAGCTGTCCGCGTGCCGCTGCCAGGTGGTCCGATAGCGCACTGGCATCGGCAAGCCGACCTTGCTCCATCAGGTTGGCAATCGCGTACATCATGTTATGCGCGTAGTTCCAATCGTCGTCCGGCCCGACATGCTCTTCCTGCATGTAGCGTTCGTCGGTCGCTGTCGAGGCGGAGAACCAATGCTCTGCTTCGGCGTAGTTGCCCACGCGAAAGTAAATGTGTCCCGGCATATGCACCATGTGGCCGGATGTGGGCGCCAGGCTGGCCAGCAGTGCCGCACTCTGGATCGCGCGCTCGGGGTGGTTTCCCGGCTCGATCGCATGAATCCAGTAGTGATTGGTAGCGGAGTCGTTCGGCACGTCATGCAGGATTCCCTCGAGCATGCGGAGGGCTTCCTGTTCGCCTTTCTTCGGCTCATGCTTCTTGTCGTACCCGTCTTCAAGCGCCAGTGCGAGTGACAGGCGTGCCTGGGTGTCGTTCGGCTGCTTGCTCACTAACTCGCGCAGGATCGCAATCTCCTGCTTGTTCGCGCCGCGCTTCCCCTTGCCTGCGAAGTCGATTTGGGCCGCTTCGATGTAGAGCCGCTCCGATTCGGTGACCCTTGCTTTCAGTTGCGAGGCCTTGTCGAGCGCCTGCTTCACATAGCTCTCGAGCTTCTTGTCGCGCGACTGCTCAGCCTGTGCCAATCCCCACCAGCACATCGCGCAGTTGGGATCCACGCGCACGCCCTGCTCGAACGCCTTCATCGATTCGTACTCCCAGAAGTCGTGCAGCAGATTCAGGCCCTGATCGAACCAGGCCTGCGCTTCGGGAGTCGCCGTAATTGCGATGTGCGCGTTGCCGATGCCGGTCATGTGTGCCGGTGCTGGAAGCTGCTCCGGCGGTGTAACCGGCAGCATGCCGCCCATATCGTGCCCGGCGGGCATCTGGGCCGGTGCGCAAAAACCGAGTAGAACCAATCCAGGGAGAGACAAGAGCTGCAGACAGCTCATCCGCAAGCGGCACTGCAGATTAAACGGGAAGCGCATGGCCGCAATATACATCCTTGAGAGATCGACGGACCACCCTGGAACCTAGTCCGCATCCTGGGCGAGCCGATCGAGGTCGTCGATTTGCTTCTGGAGCTCATTCGCCGCTCGCCGATTGAGCAACCAGATGGCCACGAAGACCATCCCGACGCAACCAGCAACCAGAGTGAGGCCCGCAACAGCTGCGCCGGTATTGAACGGCCTGCCCGCAGCTTCCGTGACGTTCTTTGTGAATTGAAAAAGTCCGAACAGAAACAGGCTCATCCCGGGCAAAAAGGGTGACAGATACCACGACCACACGGCTCGCAACGCATCGCGCTGCCGTTCAAGTTCCGAGCGCTGGAATTGAACGCAGTTCCGCAGCCCCATCTCCGCAGGTGCGGGACGTGCTGAGGCTTTTCGATGCAGCTGGTAGGCCACGTAAGCTGTACCCAGGATGAGAAGTCCGCAGCCGATTCGCAGCAGCAATGTGGGGAATACCCAGCCGTAATACGCGAACACTCCGATAACCAGCCCTGCGGCAACGTACTCGCGCAGATTACGCCGTCTGATGGTTCGTTCGAACTTGTTCATCCTGCTGCGGAGGTCCTCTCCATTGAAACGGGTCGGTTCGTGAGAGCCCTGTTGCCAGAACTCGCAAATCTTGGATACAGAGTCGTTCGTCATGATTTCTCTCCCCCTTGAAACCTGTTCCTGAGAATGTTTTTAATCCGATGGACTCTCGTGGCAACGTTGCCTGGAGACATGCCTGTCACTTCTCCAATCCCAGGGGCATCGACACCCTCTAAAAAGAGCAGCATGAGTTGCCGGTCGGATGGCTTAAGTTCGCGTATCAAAGCCATGAGCCGATCGAGAGCAATGTTCCGCTCTGCTGACTTCTCGGTATCAGTTTTCGCATCCGCCACATCGACATCTTCAATGCTGAGCAATTGGCGCGATCTCGCACGCCGATCGCCCGCTACATGCGATGCCGCCACGTTATGACCTACGCGATAGATCCAGGTGCGGAGCGAGCACCGGCCATCGAATATCTCGAGACTTTGCCAGATCGCAAGGTGGATATCCTGCAGCAGATCGCGGCATTTGTCAGGATCGGCTTCGTAGGCTCGTGCGAGGCGATCGAGCGCGGCTCCATGCGTCTGGACCACCTCCTCGTAGAGATCTTCCTGGCTTGCCATCTCTGGAGATTTCCTTCTGTATAAGGTAGTCTCCGGCCCCGCCAGTTTCTTACAGATCAGGTGAAGATTCTCGGAAGAAGGTCAAAAAGAGAGGGAAGAGGTCAATAGACAGGTGTCCGCAGAGTATGTGAATTCAGCATCCCTCCGCGCGAACAGCGCGGAAGGATGCTCTTTCTCGATCGATGACACTGCTTACGCGTGCGCGTGCTCCGGCGCATGAACAAGGGCTTCAATCAGCGCCTTGCTGAATGCCGGAATATCTTCAGGTTTTCTGCTGAAAATGAACTGCCCATCGGTGACGACCGCCTGATCCACCCAGGTAGCGCCAGCATTCTTGAGGTCGGTCTTGAGCGAGGGCCACGATGTAACCGTCTTGCCCTTCAATGCGTCTGCTTCGATCAGGGTCCAGGGACCGTGACAGATTGCTGCGATCGGCTTACCGGTGGAGACAAACTGCCGCACGAAGTTCACCGCTGCCGGATCCATACGAAGGTGGTCGGGATTCATCACGCCGCCCGGCAACAGCAGCGCGTCGTAGTCGTGCGGATTCGCATCGGCAAGCGGCTGATCAACCTTCACCGCCTGCCCCCAGTCCTTCTTGTTCCAGCCCTTGATCTCTCCATTCTTCGGCGCAATCACCACGGTTGTGGCGCCCATGTTGTTGAGTGCCTTGCGTGGTTCTGTGAGCTCAACCTGCTCAAATCCATCTGTAGCTAGGATCGCGATCTTCTTTCCTCGCAACTCTGAAGACATGCTTCTCCTCCTGCTTTTATCCGTTCTCTTCCCAGTAGGACGCCCCAACCTAAGTACGGGTTGTGCGCTAAATTGACTACAATTCAGCGGTTCAGAGTTTGAATGAGGGCGCGGTGGATCGAATGCAAACTGCTCGATTTACATGGCATCTGAAGCCCGATGCACATATGAGGCTCCTTTGTAAAGAGACGCGGATTCCTGGCCGGCGCTGCTGCTGCCGCAGCCTAGATGCAACCAAACCTGCCGGATATTCTCGACTCTCGGAAGCGCTCCATTTCGATCGTTATTGCAATGGCGTGGCCGTGACGACCCGTTGCATGCTTCCCTTGGAATCGAGAGCGTCGGACGTGAACACACGGTTGCCTTGCCGATTGGGATAAGTACGACCGCTTGCCACTTGTTCTGACGAATGATCGGCTCATGAAGTCTGGCATCGAGGTTTTCCGCTACGCTCGTGATATTTGCGGTGAGATCGACTGAGAGTTGATGGCCGACTTCGCGCGCACGCATCGCATCGATGTTGACACCAATATCCTGATATTGGAACTGCACATTCGGTGAACTGGCGTTATTCGAAGATGTTTCGCTAACAACGATTGGGATTTTGAAATTGGTGCGAATCGATGCAGGTCCGTGCGAGTCGGTGCTGAGGGTCGTCGTATAGGTGCGGCTGTTGGTGGGCTTGCCCTCCTTGCTGAGTTCCTACACGACGAATTCGAGATGGTAAGTAGTGAGCGGCTATTTTCGCTGGCGCTGTACGAGCGCCGAAAACTCCGCGTCTGCGCCTGGGTCCAAAGTCTGCGAACTCCTCACCGGCAACCCTGAAATCCTAACTCCAGGGTCCAGGTCCGCGTTGTTCATACCCTAAGACGGAGGCCTGAGACGGAGTGTTCAGATTTTCGCGCACAAAAAGTTTGGCCCGCCTCTCCTACGAGAAGCGGGCCTGATTTGTTGATGCTGTGAAGTTATGCTTTCGCTGAAGTCAGTTGCCCCAGGTCGGCAGCTAGTTTTTCTGTCGAGAAGGCTTCGACCAGGTCGCCTTCCTTCAAGTCAGAGAATCCGCCCAGCCCGATGCCGCACTCCATGCCATTGGTCACTTCGCGTGCATCATCCTTGAAGCGCTTGAGCGAGCCGATCTTACCCTTGTACACCTGCTCGCCTCCGCGCATGACCTTCACCTCGGAATCGCGGCGGATCACGCCGTCCTGCACGCGGCAGCCGGCAATGGTGCCAACCTTCGGAATGCGGAAGACGTTGATCACCTCGGCGCGGCCCACGTAGTTCTCCTTGAACGTTGGATCGAGGAGACCCAGCATGGCCAGACGCATTTCATCCTGCAACTCGTAGATGATGGAGTGCAGCCGAACTTCGATCCCTTCCTGCTGCGCCAGTTCACCGGCTTTGCGCTCTGGGCGCACGTTGAAGCCGATGATGATCGCGTTCGAAGCCGTTGCCAGCAGGACGTCGCTTTCAGTGATTGAACCCACACCGGAGTGAATCACCTTCACGCGTACCTTCTCGGTCGACATGCGAACTAGCGAATCGGCGAGCACTTCCACCGAACCGGTCACGTCGCCCTTGATGATGAGCGGTAGGTCTTTCACGCCAGCCTGGCGAATCTGTTCCGCCAGTCCTTCCAGCGAGACACGCGAGCTCTTGGCAAGCTGGGCTTCGCGTTCCTTCATCTTGCGGTATTGCGCAATGCCCTTTGCCTTGTCGCGATCCGCAACCACGAGGAAAGTGTCGCCGGAGTCCGGCATGGATTCGAGGCCGAGTACTTCGACCGGCGTCGACGGGCCGGCTTCTTCAAGCGGCCGCCCGCGATCGTCGAACATGGCACGGACCTTACCGAAGGTGTTACCGACGATATAGCTGTCATTCAGGTGCAGAGTTCCATCCTGCACCAGTACGGTAGCCACTGCGCCGCGTCCGCGATCGAGTTTCGCCTCGAGAACCGAACCAACAGCCTTGCGGCCCGGGGTCGCTTTCGGAGCTTTGATGTCAGAGACGAGGCAGATCATCTCAAGCAGCCGATCGAGGTTTTCGCGTTTCTTCGCAGAGACTTTTACATACGGAGTTTCGCCGCCCCATTCGTCGGGAGTGAGGCCGCGATCAGCCAGCTGCTTCATCACGCGATCGGGATTCGCTTCAGGCTTATCGATCTTGTTTACCGCGACGATGATTGGTACATCGGCCGCCTTGGCATGGTCGATGGCTTCGATGGTTTGGGGCATTGCGCCGTCATCTGCTGCCACCACGATGACGACAATATCCGTAACCTTCGCGCCGCGGGCACGCATGCGGGTAAATGCTTCGTGGCCCGGAGTATCGAGGAAGACGATCTCGCGTCCCGATGCCGGAGAGCCTTCCTTGGTGAACCGCACCTTGTAGGCTCCGATGTGCTGCGTAATGCCGCCAGCTTCGCCGGCCGCAACATCGGTTTCCCGGATCGCGTCGAGGAGCGAAGTCTTGCCGTGATCGACGTGGCCCATGACTGTGACCACGGGAGCGCGCGATAGCTCGATAAAGTCAGTCTTCTCCGTGTCGAGAACTTCTTCGATTGCCTGATTTTCGAGTTCTTCTTCGTAGCTGATTACGGTTGCGGCAGCGCCAAATTTCGCCGCCACATCTTTCACCATCTCAGCGTCAAGCGACTGGTTGACCGTTACGAAAACACCGCGCATCAGCAGGATCGCGATCAGGTCCTTGGCGCGGATTTCAAGCTTCTCCGCAAGGTCCTTTACGCTGATGCCTTCCGTCACGGTGATCTCACGCGTAATTGGAAGTGGCTCGTCGCTGAAGTTCGCTGCGCCACCAAAACGCGGAGGTGGCACAAAGCCCTTCATCGGGCCTTCCTTGGTCTTCGGATACTGCTGGCCACTGCGACGACCTCGATTGTTCGAGGCGCGTTGCGGTCGCGGTGCTTCTCCGGTCGGCGGAGCGCCGCCGCCCGGGCGTGCTCCCGCAAAACCGCCTGGGCGTGGAGCACCAAATCCGGGACGTGCGCCAAATCCGGGACGGCCGCCTGGGGCGCCAGGTCCGCCAGGACCTGCGAAGCCTGTGCGTGTCGGATGCTTCGGACGCGGGCCTGCGCCCGGGAACTGGCTCGGAGCGCCCGGTGTGCGCTGCTGGAATCCGCCGGGAGCGCCTGTGGGCCTCCGGTCAAAGATTGGTTTGCCGCGCTGAATGCCTCCACCTTGTGGCGAAGGCGGAGCCGCGGTTGCAGCGGCCACCGGTGGCGCCTTGTATACAGGACGCGGTCCGGTCTGCGGCATCACCACACGCCTCGGCGCAGGGGCCGCGGGTGCAGGAGGCGGCTCTGGAGTCCTCGTCTCTGGTGCGCTCGGAGCAACGGCAGCAGGAGCAACGGGCTCCGCCGGTGCTTCCTTGATAGGCGCAACTGGCGCAGCTGCCGCTGGTGTCGGCGTCGTTGCAGCCGATGCAGCGATCTCTGGCTTTTCCGGTGCCGAAGGAGCAGGCGTGACCGGAGCCGCCGCAGCGGGTTTCGGCGCTACCGCCACAGGCTTCGCTGCTGCGGGTGCCTGTTCAGGGGCTGCCGGTTTGGGCTGCGGCGCCTGAGAGGGAGGTACGATTACGGGCGGTCTTACCACCACGTTTTGTGGAGGAACCACCGTCACGACTGGACGCGCAGCTACTGCTCCAGCAGGGGCCTTGGCGACAACGGCCCCGGCAGGGGGCCTCGAAGCGATGGCCGGAGTCGACGGCGGGACAATTGCGGGTGCAGGCCTGGGCTGAGGAACGATTTTGCGCGGCTCTGGACGCGCGGGAGCAGCCGGAGGTGCTGCGGCAGCAGGCGTTGCCGGTGCGGCAGGTTTCGCCGGAGCCATTGCAACAACGGGTGTTGCCGCCTTGCTCGGCGGTACCATGCTCTTGCGAGCTTCTGCCTCTTGTTCCTGCTTTTTGGCCAGAATGGCCTTCATCACGTCCCCGGGCTTGGAAACGTGGGAAAGATCGATTTTCGGAGTAATCGACTGGGATGCGCGCGAAGACGAACCGTGACCGGCGGGGCGCGATCCATGCTGGAATTGCGCGCGAACCTTGTCAGCTTCGTGGTCTTCGATCGAACTCGAGTGTGTCTTGCCTTCACCCAGACTGAGTTCCGCGAGCACATCGAGGATCTGCCTGCTCTTGACTTCCAACTCGCGCGCGAGATCGTTAATTCGAACCTTGCTCATCCGCCTCTTTTCAGAATGTGCTGCCCAAAGCCCTTAGTCGCTCATAGCTACCTCATGGCATTGGAAGTTTGTGTCACCACCATTATCGCTTGAATGGTGTTGAAGAGCGCGACGCATTTAAGCGCCGCCCTCTTCGTCATCTCTCGTATTCTCTTCATCCGATACCGGAACATTGGCGATGGCGAGCTCTTCCGCGGTCTCTCCGCCGTCCTCCGCCTCTTCCAGCACCTCTTGCGAATTCTCAATTTCGGCTTCAGCTGTTCCCGCTGCCGCCTCGGGGGTCTCTATTTCCGATTCACCATCGGAGACGTTCTCCGTATCCGCAGCAGCAGTCAATGCGGCTGGCTCATCGCTGCCCTCAGCCTCCGGAGCACCTGCAATGCCAATCCCGCCTTCACCGGCTGGCGCTTCCTCGCCTTCCTCGAAGTGCCCAAAGTAGTGGCGAACCGCCACGCTGATGCGCTCCAGCGTCTTCTCGCCGATACCGGGAATCTCCTCGAGCTCCTCAGGTGTCATATCCGCCAACGATTCAACGGTCGTGATGCCTGCGGCAACCAGCTTCTCGATGATGCCCGCTCCCAACTCGGTAACCTGCTCGATCGGAGTAGAGGGACCGCCAGTGAGAGCCTGCATCTGCTGCTCCACTTCCTGCCGCTTCTCCTCTTCGCTCTTGATGTCGATCTTCCAGCCGAGAAGTTTGGCTGCCAGCCTGACGTTCTGGCCTTTCTTGCCAATCGCCAGCGAAAGCTGCGTATCGTCCACAATCACTTCGAGCTGCTTGTCGGTCAGATCGGTGATGGAAACCCGGCTTACCTTTGCCGGCTGCAACGCCTTCTCAGCGAAAGTCGTGATCTCTTCGCTGAACTCGATGATGTCGATCTTCTCTCCGCGAAGCTCGCGAATGATCGACTGCACGCGCATGCCCTTCATACCCACGCAGGCGCCCACTGGGTCGACGTCCTTATCGCGGCTCTGGACTGCGATCTTCGTACGTTCGCCTGCCTCGCGGGCAATCGCGCGGATCACGACGGTGTTGTCGTAAATCTCAGGCACTTCCGACTGGAACAGGTTCTGAACAAGTTCCGGCGCTGCCCGCGACACGATCACCTGCGGACCTTTCGCGGCGCGATCTACCTTCAGCAGAACCACGCGCACACGCTCGCCCACTGTGAACTGCTCCAGCCGCGATTGCTCCCGTTTCGGGCAGCGGGCTTCGGCTTTGCCCAGGTCGAAGATGGTGTCCTGTCCTTCAAGGCGCTTCACCGTTGCATTCAGGACTTCCTTTTCGCGATGGGCATATTCCTGGAAGACCGTGTCGCGCTCAGCTTCACGAACCTTCTGAAAGATCACCTGCTTCGCCAGCTGCGCGGCGATGCGGCCCAGGGGCGTAGTGTCCTTGTACATGCGGATCTCGCTGCCAACTTCCACTCCGGGAGCAAGCTCGTTTGCTTCTTCCAGGGTGATCTGGTTGACGGGATCTTCAAGCTCGTCATCGTCGGGCACAACGGTCTTGTAGACATAGGCAGTAATCTCGCCCGTGTCCTTGTTCAGTTCTCCGCGCATGTTCTCCTGGGTCTTGTAGTACTTGCGGGTGGCAAGAGCAATCGCCTCTTCCACGGCGCCAACCACGATTTGGGGCTCAATGCCCTTTTCGCGGCTCAGGAGTTCGATACTTTGATATAAAGCGCTGGCCATACTCTTCTTACTCTCTCGATTCTTCCGGCGACCCAGCCCTGCGACTGGTCGCATTTCGTAAATTGTTGTTCAGGAGTTCTCGGCGAATTCGACCCTGCACCTGCGCGCGATCGCGCCTATATCTCCGGGATCAGCTCCGCCTTCTCGATGTTCTCGAGAGGGATCTCCACCTTGTCAACGCCTGCTTTGCGGCTCTTGCTGTTCTGATGCATGGCCGCAAGATCAAGCGTGATGATTTTGCCCGAGCCCGCATCGAGCCGGCCTCTCCAGTGCCGGTTATTGCGTATTGGCTCGAACGTCTGCACTTTCACAAGGCACCCCGCAAAACGCTGAAACTCCTCCGGCTTCGACAACTTCCGATCCAGCCCCGGCGAACTCGCCTCAAGCGTGTAGTCGCCTCCGGGAACCAGGTCTTCCACATCCAGCAGAACTCCAAAGTCGCGGCTAAAAGCTGCGCAGTCCTCGTGAGTCACACCTGAAAGCTGTTCAATACTCAACTTGCCTTCCACCAGCCGCTCGGGAAGCCCTTCGGTCCCGGCGGCAATCTGCGCTTTCAACTGCCTTCTGCCTTCCTCATTCTTCTCGAGAAAGACCCTCAATACTCTTTCCTTCGCCGGGCCGGAAAGCTCCAAGTCCACTACATCCAGTCCGTGTGAGGCAGCCACGCGTTCGGCAGCCTTCCGAATTTCCTGCACAGTCGCAGTCATCATTCAAAGCCGCCTTGCATACTCATTTAAAAGGAGTTCCCGGTCAATCTCGGCGGCGGCCCCGGGCAAATTCGCACCAAATAAAAAGTGGGCTATAAGCCCACTCATCTCTCCGCCACCCCGGCTTACCCACGGGCAACACAGGCGGACAAACTCGTTCGCTTATTTAGAATACGGCCTTTCGCGTGGAAATTCAACGGCCCACCGTTCACGAACGCGCTTCGATGCTGCGAATCTCTTGTTGCGGGGCTCAATGGGGGCGGCCTTTTGTCTTCCCCCTGCCCTTTAGTTGTAAACCGTTTCATCCACTCTGAAATGAATAGCCCTGTGACCCGAAGTAATGCGCATTTGGCATTCAAAATCAATAAGTTACATCGCTAGTACCCCGGAGCCACGTGAGTACCACTATCGGGGTGCAGTAATCGGCCCTGGTTCCCGGAATAATTGCTGGAGTTCAGATATGCGGACTCTCTTCCAGCGTGTTCTCGTCGCAGTTGTGTCGACGATCGTTCTCGCCTCAGCCGGGGCGCTGGGCGGCTATCTGCTCGGTCAGGCTTATGCACTCCGCCGGGCTCAGGTCCGCCTCGACCAGCATGCACACCGCATTCTCCTTGAGACGATAGCCTCCACGACGGAATCGCGGGCAATGCTGGAGACGATGAATGGCTCGCCCTATTCGCTCTGTTCGGACGCGGAGATCGAGTACTTTCGCCAGCTGATCTTCCAGTCGCAATTCCTGAAGGCCGCGGGTCGCATGCGCAATGGGCGCATCGATTGCTCTACGACTTCGGGTCGTAACCCGCTGGCGGTCGAACGATACGCGCCTTTCATAACCGAGCAAAACGGCACGAAGCTCTATAAGAACCTTGCTCCTTTCAGAGTGGACGATCAGAACGTAATTGCCGCGCAGCATGGCGAATCCTTCATCGTCTACAACCCCTACAACTTCCTTTCCCTCACGGCGCCTCCAATGCATTTCACGGTGACCGCGATGGATGCCCACGCCAGCGATGCGGGACAGTTGATCGGCGATACGACCAGCGTTCCGTCGAACGTGATCGTGAAGCAGGGCAAACAGAAGGTGGGTGACACTCTCTACGCTACCCAGTGTTCCCAGGATATTCGGACCTGTCTGACGACCTCGATATCGATTCCGAATGCGCTCATGATGAATCGGGGTTACTCGATGGTATTCATGGCGCTGGGAGCCCTCTTCGGAAGTCTCTCCGGTCTGCTTTTCCCCATGCTCTACAGCCGGAACAAGAGCGTGGAACAGCAGCTCATCCGCGCCATTCGCGCTGACGCGCTTACGGTCGTCTATCAGCCGATTGTCGATCTTTCCACCGGTCACATCGCGGAAGCAGAGGCACTCGTCCGCTGGACCGATGAATACAAGAACGTTGTCAGCCCCGATGTATTTGTGAAGATCGCCGAAGAGAAGGGGTTCGTCAACGAGATCACCAAACTCGTCCTTCGTCACGCGCTCCGCGACTTCAGCGCAACGCTTCGCGCGCGTCCAACTTTCCGAGTCAACATCAATATCGCTGCTGCTGACCTGGCCGATAACGATTTCATTCCAATGCTCGACAAGCAGCTTAGCGATGCTGAGGTTTCGCCCCGCAATCTTGGAGTCGAGATCACCGAAAGCTATACTGCGCGTCAGCAGGTCGCTCGCAACACCATTCTTCGCCTCCGCCAGAGAGGCCACTACGTTGCGATCGATGATTTTGGTACGGGCTATTCAAGCCTCGCTTACCTGCACGACCTCTCAGTCGACGCCATCAAGATCGACAAGGCCTTCACGAAGGCAATTGGGACAGACGCTGTCACGGTGTCGATCCTCCCGCAGATCCTCACCATGGCCGAGACTCTCAAGCTCCGGGTCGTCGTGGAGGGTATCGAGACCAAGCCGCAGGCAGACTATTTCGCCGCCAGCCATCAGGATATTCACGCACAGGGATGGCTGTTCGGCCGTCCTGTTCCTGCACGTGTCTTCCTCCAGTTGCTTGATGAAGAGGAAGCTCGCCTCAGTAAACAAGCTGAAGAAAACTACCCCTCTGGCGCTATCGTCGCCGCCTTGTAGTCAGTAAATATTCTCTTCGTCACGTGAATCTTGGCGTCTGCCGCCGTGACGCGCAACAATACTGAAATGAATTTTTCCCGGGTTTCGGCGGTGGCCTGTTTTTTGTTCGCCGCGCTCTCCGTTGCACCAGCTCTTGAAAAACAATCGGCAGCCGACTACCACGCTCGGCGTATCGCGCTTGCCAACGAACTGAATGGCGGAGTCGCGATCCTTTTCGCTGCCGAAGAGCCGGTGCTGGACTTCGATCCGTATCGCCAGGATTCCGACTTCTATTACCTCACCGGTTGGAACGAGCCCGGCGCCGCTCTCCTGATCGTCGGTCCAGCGGATGCAACGGAACACCAGGGTCAACCGGCACGCGCGCGCGAATACAAAGAGATCCTCTTTCTGCCTACGCGAAACCTGCGCTTGGAGCGGTACACCGGCGCAAAAATGGACGCATCAACTCCCGCGGTGGCCCGAGCTACCGGGGTGGACAATGTCGAGCCCATGACAAATTTCGCGGGCGATCTCAACAAGCTCATCGAAGATGATCGCCGCCTCGTTTTGAATGTCTGGATGCAACCCCACGTCAAAGCAGCCGAGTCGCTTCTTGAATTCACTGCTGCGACACTTGGTATGACAGCGCCCGAACCTAAAGACGTGACGACCCTGACCATGCCGCTCCGTGAATTGAAAGACGCTGGCGAGATCGAGTTGCTCAAAAAAGCCTCTGCAGCCTCCATCGCAGGCCAGCGCGAAATGATGAAGGCGGTTAAGCCTGGAGAAACCGAGCGCGCCATCGCCGGCGCGATGACGGCCTCCTGGTACAGGAAGGGATGCGAACGGCCATCCTACGCTCCGATCGTCGGAACCGGCATCAATTCAACCATCCTTCACTACTCTGAAAATGTGGGCTCCATCGAGGATGGTGATGTCGTTGTTGTCGATGCTGCCTGCGAGTACTCGATGTATGCATCGGATATCACGCGCACCGTCCCTGCGAACGGACACTTCACAGCGCGTCAGCGCGAGATTTATAACGTGGTTCTTGGCGCGCAGAAAGCTGCCATCGATGCTTTTGTTGTCGGCAAGTCGAAGATCAATGACTTCAGTCATCGCGACCCCGACACACTCGACGCCGTTGCCTATAACTACATCAACACGCATGGCAAGGATCTACACGGGCAGCCCCTGGGCAAATACTGGCTACACGGTCTGGGCCACATGGTCGGCATTGACGTACACGACCCAGCACAGTATCCAGCAGTGCTCAAGCCTGGGATGGTCTTCACCATCGAGCCCGGCATCTACATCCCGGAAGAAAAACTGGGCGTGCGGATCGAATGCGATTTTCTTGTGATGCCGAATGGCAAACTCCTCGACCTTGATGCCGACCTTCCCCACACCGCGGAGGAAGTAGAAGCAGCCATGCAAAGCAAGTGAAGATAGAAGGCAAAGAAAGATAGAATTCGATCCAGGGAACTGGCTGCGATGGACGCGGAGTTCCACGATTTACTGATTCCCGCTCTGCAGAAGTGCGCGGCGGGCAGATAGGGCTCTTCGGAGCCTATGACCGATTTCCCGCAATCAAGAATGGGATCAAGTGCCCGAGGTCGATCGGCTCCGTGAATTAGCCTTTATGATTCGAACTCTTCGGAGCGAAACGAGTTGTTCGAAGAGTTCTTCAGGCTGTGTTCCTTGCACAGATCGAACGATCCCGGCGAACCGAAATTGGCGAAAGCATCTCTCACTCGAGTGCAAGAATCGCTCGAATGATAAAGATTGAGGAGTTAATGAACACATTCGATCAATCGCCAACCGACCAGCTTGAAGCCTTGAGCAAAGCGTTCTCAAATCAATTGCTGGCTTGTCTCGAAGAGTGCGCACACGGTCGCCGTGGCCTGTTTTCAGATGTTGCCCTGACGGAAGAGGAGCAGAGCAATCGTGAATGGCCTGAAGCTACGCGGCTTCGAGAACTCGCGCAGGCGCTGCAAAATGTCTTCGCGCAATACGAGCAGCGCAATGCGCTTTGCGATGAGTTCCTCGACCTCTGCTCGATACACGGAGAAAGTCATCCTGGCGAACCGCGCCTGGCTCGTATGTTTCTAGCGCGCATCGAACGTAGGGAAGTCGGCACTCCCACTGAGGAACCGAGAAAGCCATGGTAGTCCTGCACGCATTTCTGGCGCTGGGAGCCGGATTCGCAACCATGGCAGTTCTGATCACCATTGTGACCGTGCTGTTGCAAAAGTTCACCCCAGACTGGGCTGACACCTCGGAAACGCCATCACCTGGCTATACATTTCTTAATCTGGGCTGCACATTCGTTGCAGCGGCAGCGGGGGGATACGTAACCGCGTGGATCGCGGAACACAATCCGCTTGTCCACGTGCTTGCACTCGCAATCACTGCGCTCCTGCTGGCCGCACTCAGTGCGCTTCAGCAGCGAGGTAAATTGCCCGTCTGGTACTTGCTTGCATTGGTAGCTATCACTCCGATCGGTGCTTTCGTCGGTGGGCTCGTCCGCATGCGTGCGCTTGGAGTGCTCTGATCGAAACGCAGCAGCACCTCAAAGAAAACCGCTCGATCTTTCGACCGAGCGGCTTGTTGAATTGCTTTGAAAGAGTTCGTTACCAGCGCAGGCCAATGGTCACTGGAATGATCTTCGTGTCAGCCCCTACGGTGGTCACACCCAGGCCATTGGGCGTTAGACCTTCGACGGCCGGTGACAGCACATCGAGATAGCGTGCTTCTGCAAAGAGCTTCATCCTGCCATCGCCGTTCCAGCCCGCAAAGCGATGCTCAAGACCGCCGCCAATGTTCCATCCGCCCTGGTTGCTCGAGAAGTGACCAACAACGACATTCTGCGTGACGCCGTAGCAGAACCCGAAGTAGTCGCAGTAGTAGCCCTGCTGCGGATCCGTGAAGTTCGTCACCTTCCGGTAGAACCCGCCGCCGCCTACTCCATAGAACGTTACAGAACTCTTGGGATTCACCTCGTACATGGGGTCAAGAGTGAATGACCAGAGAGTGTCGTATCCCCCAGTCGCCCCCGCTTCTGCGACGATTACATCCGGCAGCTTGCTATGGATGAACTGATACTCGAGATTCAAGCTCAGATGCTGGTCGACCCGATATCCTGCGCCGACTGTGAAGTTGTACCCCCAACCTATGTAGGGCGACGAATCATCTGTCGGAGCGCTGAAGCCGCCTCCGACCTCATACGTCAGATGGCTTCTCAGACCACCGGGACCGCCACCGGGACGCGACCGGTTGTCATACTGACCGCTGCCCGACCCGGCAGCTGATGGCGCTGTGGGCAGAGCCGTATCGCCAAAGTGGGCAACGTCGGCAGCTTCGACTGAACTCGATTCCGTGAACGAAGCCGCGTTGGAACTCGAATAGGCTGCTGAACCGTCAGCAGCGGAAACAGCCTGGGCGCTCGCCGAGCCGAGTGCAAAGGCAAGGGCGCCACAAAGCATGGCCGTGCTCCTCATGAGCCACAGACAGCGAACTGAAGTCATTTCCTGTACCTCGCAAGAGATAAGTACCTTGTAAACCGGGACCTGGAAGATCCCCCGTAAGGACTTAGACTCCATTTCAATTTCAAAGTTGCTTCAGTCTCCCATATAGCGAAAGGCCGGAGTACGCGCTCCGGCCTTTCGTTTCGATGCGGCGAGAAAATCGTCCAATCCCTATCCCTGGATGTCGAACTGCTCCGGATGCAGGGTTGCATCGCTCTTGATCAGGATGTTCTTGCCCAGCAGGTCTTCGAATTCGGTGATCCAGCTTCCGTTGTTGGATTTCAGAATCTTGACCGTTTCGGGGTGGACACGCAGCATGACGTCCGTGGATTCCAGATGCCGCTTCATCTTGCGCAACTCGATGAAGATCTCGTTGGCTACTGTGCTCGGACTCTTCACCATGCCCGTTGCCTGACAGGTTGGGCAGGGAACTGACAACGTGCGCTCCAGGGACTGCTTCACGCGTTTGCGCGTAATCGCCACCAAGCCAAAATCGTTAAACTGCAGAACCTTGGTTGGTGCGCGGTCGCTCTTCAATGCTTCTTCAAGAGCTGCCATCACCTTGAAGCGATTCTTGCGCTCATCCATGTCAATGAAGTCGATTACGATGATGCCGCCCAGATCGCGCAACCTGATCTGTCGCACAATCTCCGGAATAGCATCGAGGTTTGTCTTCAGGATGGTGTCCTCAAGCCGTGCCGTTTTGCCGACATACTTTCCGGTGTTAATGTCGATGGCCACCAGTGCTTCTGTCTGGTTGATCACAATCGATCCACCGGATTTCAACCAGACTTTGGATCGCAGCGCCTTCGAAATCTCATCCTGGATTCCGAAGTGTTCGAAGAGCGGCGTCTCCTTGGTGTAGAGCTTCACGCGTCGCACAAGGTTGGGCGAGAAGCGATTCAGGAATCGCACAATGCGCTCGTAGTCTGCTTCTGAGTCCACCCAGATCGACGAGAAATTGCTGCTCACCTGGTCGCGAAGGATGCGTTCGATCAGCGACAAATCGTGATAGATCAGCGCCGGCGATTTCGATCCTTCTGAACGCTGCTTGATCTCATTCCACAGATGAATGAGGAAACGCAGATCGGCACGGAGTTCTTCTTCCGATGCGCCTTCCGCCGCGGTGCGAACGATAAATCCGCCCGAGGCATCGCCGCGCTCGTGAACCAGGATCCTCTTCAGACGCTGACGCTCTTCATCCGATGCGATCTTTCGGCTTACGCCAACATGCGAAACCGTCGGCATGAACACCAAGAACCTTCCCGGCAGGGCAATGTGGCTGGTGATACGCGCGCCCTTCTTCGCAATGGGTTCCTTCGCAATCTGAACCAGAATCTCCTGACCCGGCTTCAGCAGGTCCGAGATGATCGGCAGATCGGAAGTTTGAGCCGAGCGCCGCGATGGTCCACGCCGGTCACCAGGTCGATGCCCGCGATCTCCACCACGCTCTCCACGACCGCCTCGTCTTCCGCGCCCGCCGCGTTCGCGTCGCTGCGGAGCGTGACCGTCACCAGAAGGCTGGCCTTCGGCTGTCACGGCCTCATCTTCATCGCCGTCGTCACCCGTCTCTTCGCCATTCTTCTCGTCGAGATCCAGTTGAATCCGATGATCGAGATGAGCCTCTTGCAGCATCTCGCCCAACTCACCGGAACGAATCTGCGTTTGAAGCTTTTCTTCTTCCTCGTAATCATCGAGGTCGTGTTCCTCGCCCTTATGATGGTGACGGGAAAGGTCGTACTCTTCGCCCTCAATTAGCTCTTCTTCCACCACTCCGCTTCCAGGCGAAAACGCTGAAACGGATGAGACGGATGCCGGTTTTTCGATTTGTGGCGATAGTGGCTCGCGACCTTCCGGCGGCTCTTCATCGGATCTCTTCTTCTTGCCGCCAAGGCCGAACAGCCGGAACTCTGCCGGAGGCACCGGATCGACGTTGTGCGAGGCGCTGCGATCACCCTCGAGCTCCTTGTCGTCCTTGCCGTGCTCGGAAGAAAACCCAACCTGCGGCTCTGAGGTCGTTCCAATCTCAGGCTCAATGGCTTGCCCCAGATCCGAATCCGTCGCCGGTTCACCAAGAACCGCATGCGGCTCATATTGGCTCGAACCTGCCTCGTATGTCTCCTCCTCGATGTCATCGTCCAGGAGAGATGCAGCCTCGTACGGATTTTCAGACTCGACTTCCTCTGAGGTCATTTCCTCAACAAACGCCTGCTCCTCGATCTCGTCCGCAGAACCACCTTCAATCACTGTTTCGCCCGGAACGGAAAGCTGTCCCGCACGGCCCCCGCGATGACGCGAGAGCGATTCGCCGGGAAGCAATCCGCTGCCGTCCCATACGATTGGCGACTCAATCAGCGTCGCCGGCTTGTAGCTCGACGCCGGGCGCGCTACCGCCGGGCTGTCTGCCTTCGTAGTCTCAGCAGGGGTCCCGCCGTACTTCGAAAGCGACTCGCCGGGAAGCACAAACTTATCGGGCGCTCGCTCTGTACGTCCGCCTCGCGGAGCAGCAGAAGCCTGAATCTCTTCGGCCACTTCCGGCTCCCGTGACGACGCAGAACCTTTCACATTGGGGTCGAGGAATTCTTCTGAAACCTCAGCTGGAGCAGCGGCCACGTTGCTGCCGGGGCGTCCTCCGCGGCGTCTCCGGCGTCCACGCCAGCGCTTGGCGCCGGGCTCTTCCGATCCATCGCCAGCCTCATCATGGTCGGGGCTCGCTGCGGGAGCCGCAAACTCTGCCCCACCCGTCTCGGCGACCGCCTCGGGCGCTCTCGGTTCACGCTGTTCACGCCCGCCGCTCCGCTGCACATTGTCGCCATGGCGAATTTCGCGCGGAGGCTGGTTGCCACCGCTTGCGGCAGCCTTCTCCATCTCGTCTGAGTCTTCCGACTCCTCGAGCTCCAAAAAGTCTGTGACGTAAAGGAACGCGTCGCGTTCCAGTCCGATCTCGACGAATGCAGACTGCATGCCGGGGAGCACGCGCGTTACACGCCCGTTATAAATCGACCCCGCCAGGGTGTACTCGTTTTCGCGTTCGTAGTAAATTTCCGCGAGCTGATCGTCTTCTAGAATTGCAAGCCGCGTCTCATGCGGCGTGCTGGAAATACAAATCTCTTTTGCCATCGTGCCTTTCCGCCCAGCGGGTTTCGCCTGCTGGGGCAAGCGGCAAGGTGGCGGGTAGATGCGCGCGGACGGGGAGGAGGTTGGGAACGTACCTGAGGGATGACCGATGTGAGACTCGCAGATGGGGACCAACACTTACACGGCCGGGCGGTGCAGATCCCGAGCCGTTGTTCTGGGATGCGAGTGTTTCGTTATCGTGATCCGAATGCAGAGAGTTTGTGGCCTTCCGATCGGTTACGGCAATTTGCGATGATTCATCGCAACTGCATAACCAAGCCCATGCCAACCAGACGATCGACATAAGCGGGGCCGTTAGACGCCAGAGTTCCATGCGATCTGTCTTCATCGCTGGAACTGTCCGGCTTGCCCGTCTCTGCGTGCTCATTGTGAACCCGTTTCCTGCCCGGCGCTCAATCCACCTGGACCTCGCCGGATCTGGCATCCACTCTTGTGCCGCTCTTTGCTTTCTGTTTGTTGACCCGCCCGTGTCTCAGAGATCGGCTGGATACAACAATTGCTGCAAAGGCCCCGGCACCCGGTGAGGATGCAGTAAGTACTTACAATCTTTTCTCCTGGGTTCCGGAGAATCCCGGTGATCCCCAAGAGGGTGTTACCCGTGCAATCTTGCCCTCCGGACCTTCTCTCCAACGCCGGATAACCTTGACGCCGGTGGACCGGAGCACCCAAATCAGTTTACGAACCGGCGCATGCGGATATTCATCACCACGCCTAGCGCCAGGAAGGTAAACAGCACCGAGGATCCGCCGTAACTCATTAACGGTAAAGGAATTCCGGTGACTGGCATGAAGCCAATGACCATGCCTACATTGACCGCGATCTGGAAGGTCAACACAGCCACGATTCCCATAATAATCAGGGACCCAGGCAGGTCGGCGGCTGTTTGAGCGTTTTGAATCAAACGCATCAATATGAGGAAGTATAGCAGCAGCACAAACACCGCGCCCACGAACCCATGCTCCTCGCTGTAGGCCGCAAAGATGAAGTCGGCGTGGGGAATGGGGATAAATGCTCCCTGCGTCTGCGTACCTTTTTCGGCCCCCTTGCCCCAGATACCCCCGGCGCCCACTGCGATCTTCGCCTGCAAGACCTGGTAGCCGGCGCCTCGCGGATCATTATCCGGGTTGATGAACCCAGTCAGCCGCGCCTTCTGATACGGCTTCAACAGCTTCCCGCTGCTCCAGCCTCCGACAACCAGAACCAAAGCGGCGCAAATCAGAATGGCGGACTGCTTTAGATTGATCCCGCCCAGAAACATTCCGATGACCAGCACCGGCACATACGTCAGCGAGGTCCCCAGATCCGGCTGCTTCAGAATCAGCAGCATCGGAACGCCGACCAGGGCGAACCCCTTCCCAATCTCTTTCCAGGTAAGATTCCGCGCGCCGAGGTTGGCAAAGTACCGTGCCACGGCAAGAATCATCACCAGCTTCATCCACTCCGATGGCTGGAAAAGTCCCAGCGGCCCTAGCTTGATCCAGCGCCGCGCTCCCAAGGCCTTGTGGCCTATCCCCGGAATGAGAACCAGCATCAGCGCGAAGAGAAAAAAGCCATAGACCCACGGAACGAAGTCGATCAGCTTGTGATAATCGACCCTCGACAGAACAAACATGGCAAGTATGCCGCCCACAATCCAGTAAATCTGCTTGGTGTGGAATCCGACATACTTCGTGTGCAGCGTGGCGGAGTAGATTTCCAGCACGGAAACCACGCAAAGCGCTCCCACAAGCCCGAACAGCGTCCAGTCGAAGTCGCGGAAGCTCATGAACCGGCGCATCTGGCTCATTGCGATTTCACCTGTGCGGGCTTGCCGGGCAGAGCGGGCTGGGAACTTAGCCTTGCCGATTCGGACCGTTGCTGTGCAGGTTTGCCGTTTCCAGCGTGAGCGGATGTGTCGGGAGAGTTCGATGATTTCGCAGCGCTTGGTACATGGTTCCTGGCCACCGCCCCCGCGCGGGCCGCAGTCTTCGACGGAGTTGCCGGCTTGCCACCGCTGGCTCCCGCGACAGTTCCATTCGCACCCACGTAGAACTTGCCCGCCTGCATCTTCATTTGAGGATCACCCTGCCCGGCCACAGCAGGATTCGGTGTGGTCCATACCGCGCCGACTTCGACGGGCTTCGGATTTGGCGCCTTCACAGGCATCAGGTTGTTCTGCAAACGCCGCTGTTTTTCAACGTATGCTGCGACCAGGCGCGCACCGAGCCTGGCAGGGAAGTAGCTGAATTCGCCATGCTCCCAGAGCACCGCGATCACCAGTTCGGGATTCCGCCGCGGCACGACGCCAACAAACCATACGTTCGGCAGCGTGTGGTGGCCTTTATTGGTCTTGCCCAGAGCCTCGTGGCTCATTACCTGGGCGGTGCCCGTCTTTCCAGCCAGGTCAATGCCTTCAAGATGCGCCGAACCGGCCGTGTGGAAATACCCCGGCTGCGTCACTTGTGCCATCCCATCCGTGATGGTTTGCCAGTTGTCCGGATCGATCGGCAGGGTCGCATCCCCCGTGCCCTCGAGGCTCTCGTACAGGTCCTTGCGAAACTCCGCCGGCAGCTGAGTCGGAGAGACCACATGCGGGCGAACCAGATGCCCTTCCGATGCGATGCCGCCGATAATCCGTGCCAGTTGCAGCGGCGTCGCCGCCACGGCCCCCTGGCCAATGGCAACGTCGAGCGTTTCATCCGGATACCAGCGGCGGTGGTAGCCCTTCATCAGCCAGCGCTGGCTCGGCATCAGTCCGGCCTGCTCGCCCGGCAAATCGATTCCCGTCTTCTGTCCGAACCCAAAGGCTGTCGCATACTTCGCAATGCGATCGATCCCCAGTTTGTCGCCAAGCTGGTAGTAAAACGTGTCGCAGGAGAACGGAATCGCATTATGGATATCGACTGCGCCGTGCTTCTCGTCGCAATGGTGATAGTAGCCATAGGGTCCCCACCCGCCTGCGCAGTTCACGTGCATGTTCTGCGCAACACCTTCCTGCAATCCCGCCACCGACATCAGAATCTTGAAAGTCGAGCCCGGCGCGAGCTGCGCCTGGATGGCCTTGTTCATCAGCGGGTGATCGGGATCGGTAATGAGCTTGTTCCATTCGCTCCGCTCGATCTTGACCGTAAACAGGTTGGGGTCAAAGCTCGGCCGCGAGACCATGGCCAGGATCTCGCCATTCCTCGGATCCATCGCCACAATCGCGCCATTCCGATCGCCCAGCGCCAGCTCCGCCGCCTTCTGCAAATCGTTGTCGATTGTCAGCTTCAAATCCTGCCCGGGAACCGCGTGTTGAATGCCAAGGAAGCCAACCTCGCGCCCGTGGCTGTCTACAATCACATCCCGTGACCCGTCCTGCCCACGCAGCACCTGGTCGTACATCTCTTCTACGCCGCCCTTGCCGACCACATCGCCCGGTTCATACGCGGCATAGCGGGTCTGGTTCAGGTCTTCTTCGCTGACCTCGCCCACATATCCGACCAGGTGCGACGCGTAGCCATCCCTCGGATAGAGCCGCCGCTCGCCTTCGATCGTCTCCAGTTCCGGCAGCTCATTCCGATGTGCCTCGATAAAGGCCTGCTCGTCCGCTGTGACGTCTTCCTTGATGGGAATCGGCTGGTATCCCGGCGACAACCGATATTTATGAAGCGTAGCCTTCAGCTGGTCGAGATCGAGATGCAACCCATGCGCGATCATCGGCAGGTCGGCATCGACGTTGCGGTTCTGCTCACGCACCAGAAAGCATGAAATCGACGGGTAGTTATCGACGACCAGCCGGCTTTCGCGATCGAAGAGCTTGCCCCTCGGCGCCAGGATCGGGACCTTGCGGATGCGATTCTGCTCGGCAAGCACTCTGAAGTTCTGGGCGCCCAGAACCTGCAGCCGCCACAGCCCGGAAGAAAGCGCCAGAATCAGCGCAAGAATGCCGTACTGAACCACCGCGAGCTTGATGGAGGAGATCTTTTCGCCGCGCGTGACCTTATCAAAAACCATGGGAAGCTACTACTAGGATACCCCTATCTTCAATTCTTTATTCAGTGCGTTTGCCCGCGCTACCACTGTTCTATCGTGCAATGAACCAACGTACTCAATCGCGGATTCCTGGTCGTGAACTGCCGTTCCGGATTTCTAATCCCGAATCTTTGTCCGGTCGAGCAGAGGAAAGAGCACCAGCGCGATCACCGAGTTGCCGATGGCTTTGTACAGCTCCGCCATCCAGTTCGTGTCCATCGACATTCCAAGCAAAAAGCGGACAACAAAAAAGTACGTCGTGCTGCCCACCAGGGACAGAACGAACGTCATGATCAGCCGTACCGCGTGGTTTTCGACGTTTACCAGGATCCCAATCGTAGCCGCAAGATAGCCGACCAACGTCTTTGCGATCCCGTTGATTCCGATCGGGTGTCCGCTTAAAGCATCTTCAAAGATACCGAGAACTCCGCCCATGATCGATCCCTGAATCGGGTTGCGCCGGCTCAGCGCAAAGAAAACCGTGATCACCAGGGGCAGATCGAACCACGCAAACCGTCCCAGCACCCGCGGCAGCCATGCCTGCAGCACCACCGCAAGCACCGGTACCAGCGCGTAGATCAGCGCCGGATAACGATGAATTTCGAAGTCGCGCCGTGCGTCTGCCGATAGCACCGACATGCTACCTGTCCCCCTGCGGTGCTGGATTGGCCTGCTTCGGCGTCTCCGGCTTCTTCGGTGCAGCTTGCCCGCCATCCTGCGTCGCGGCGGGTGGAGCTGAATTTGCAGGCGTGAACCGGTCCGGGTGAATCGCCACCGGCGGCCGCGAAACCGGATTCGGATTCGACGTGTCGTTCAGAGGCTGCTGGTCCGCAGGTAGATTTGGATCCATCAGGCCGGGCAGCTTCTCCGCCATACCTTCTGAGGTCTTCTGCTTTTGCGCTTCGGCTCCCTTCAGAGCCTCGCTCGTCGCGATGTCCTGCTGCTGTTCCGGCGCAAAACGCGGTTCAGTTGCTGTAATCACCAGAACCTCGTCCAGCTGATCGAGGTGAGCGGCCGACTTCAGGATCACGTCCACAAACCCGTCGCGCTCCGGATCGTTCACGACTTTCTCCACTACCCCCACCGGCAATCCGCGTGGAAAAATCTGATCGCCCCCGGCTGTCAGCACCTTGTCGCCCGCCTTGATACGCTGATCGCTGATCACGTCCACAATCTCGGGCCGTCCCTGCGCGTTCCCCCGCAGAATGCCCCGGATCCGCGTCGATTCCATGATCACGCCTGCGCCGCTCGACTGATCGTTGATCGCCAGCACCTGGGCGGTGTGCCCGAACACATCACGAACTTTGCCCACGATTCCGTCCGGCGTAATCACCGCCATATCGCGATCGATGCCGTCCTTCTTTCCTTTATTGATCGTGAAGACCCGCGACTGTTCGGTCCCGCTCGTTCCGATCACCTCGGCCAGCGTCGTTTTGTAAATATATTTCTGCTCGAAATTCAGCAGCGCCTGCAGCCGCTGTCCCTGCTTTGCGTCTTCCAGCAGAGCCGCCTGCTCCAGCCGCAGCCGATCGATGGTTTTTTGAAGCTCGACATTCTCCTGCCGGGCATGCCGAAGATCAAAGTAGTTGTTCCAGATCCACGAAACGCCCGAGCCAGTGTTGTGCAGAATCTTCTCGGGAGGGCTCACGATGCCATTGGCCCACAGCCGGATAAGCCGGACTTCCTGTCCATCGCCCTGCCCGCCGTTGACGCGCCGCACCTGCATGGCAAGACCCAGAATCTGCGCCACCAGCAGAGCCAGCAGCACCAGCAGATTCCGATATCGAACTACAAAGGATTCCATAACGTCAGGGAACGAGGGGACAAGGGAACGAGAGAACAAGGACGTCGGGCGTAGTCGTGCTTCGTGTCACTTTAGGTCCTCTGTCTTTGCTTTAGGCTTCTACTAATCATCTCAGAAAGTCGGTTCGAACCAATGGGCCAATCGTTCAAGGATCTTGTTGTCTGGCAGCGTGCAATTCAACTCAGCTCCGAAATTTATCGACTCACAGCGTCGTTCCCTGCCTTCGAACAATTTGGACTTGTCAGCCAGATGAGACGTGCGTCAGTATCGGTCGCAAGCAACATCGCGGAGGGCTGGGGCAGGTCTACAAAGGGCGAGTATCGCTTGTTCCTGGGGCATGCACGCGGATCGAATTGCGAACTGCAGACCCAGCTGATCATTGCGAACTCACTCGGATTTGGCGATAAAGGTTCGCATGAACAAGTCGAAAAACTATCTGCTGATGTGAGCCGCATGCTCATCGCGCTCTCGAGCAAACTGAGGGAATGAAATCGCTCGTTCCCACGCCTTCTTGTCACCTGGTTCGCTGGTCCCCTTGTCTTCTTGTCCCCTCGTTCCCTGCTTCTAATCGATTTTGATCTTCCGCAGCAGCCTGAAATCCGAGAGCATCTTGCCGGTTCCCAGCACTACCGAGGCCAGCGGATCGTCAGCCACCGAAACCGGCAGCCCCGTTTCCTCGCGAATCCGCTTGTCGAGGTTCTTGATCAGCGCTCCGCCACCTGTGAGCACGATGCCGCGATCTGAGATATCCGCTGACAGTTCAGGAGGCGTCCGCTCCAGGGCTACGCGGATCGCATTCATGATGACGGCGATGCACTCGCCGAGCGACTCGCGAATCTCGCTGTCATCGATCGTGATCGTCTTCGGAACGCCCTCAATCAGGTTGCGTCCCTTGATTTCCATCGTCAGCGGTTTATCCAGCGGATACGCCGACCCGATTTCAATCTTGATCTGCTCTGCCGTCCGCTCGCCGATCAGCAGGTTGTACTTGCGCTTCAGGTAGTTCGTGATCGACTCGTCCATCTGGTTGCCGGCCATGCGGACCGACCGCGAATAAACGATGCCCGAAAGCGAAATCACCGCGATGTCTGTCGTCCCGCCGCCGATATCCACAACCATGTTGCCGCCCGGCTCGGTAATGGGCAGACCGGCGCCGATGGCCGCCACCATGGCCTGTTCCACGAGATAAACTTCGCTGGCCTTGGCGCGATACGCCGAGTCCTCGACCGCCCGCTTTTCCACCTGGGTAATTTCTGAAGGCACGCCAATTACGATCCGCGGATGCACCAGCATCTTGCGGTTATGCGCCTTCTGGATGAAGTAGTTCAGCATCTTCTCGGTGACTTTGAAGTCCGCGATGACGCCGTCCTTCATCGGCTTGATAGCCACGATGTTGCCGGGCGTACGGCCAAGCATGTCCTTGGCTTCCTTCCCGACGGCTTCTACCTCACCGGTGTTCTTGTTGATCGCCACAATGGAGGGCTCATTGACAACAATGCCCTTGCCGGCGGCGTAGACCAGGGTGTTGGCGGTGCCTAAATCAATGGCAAGATCGCTCGAAAACATGCTGAAGAGTGAGCGCAGGCCATGCGACCGCGAAGTGCGCGAAGGATAACCGTTCTGAGACATTTAGAAAGTACTCTACCTCAAAAACATTGTACGGTGACTCTACACCTAAACAACAAACACCGCTGGTAATAGGGAAACGGGGGGAGCATTTGTAAATACCCCGTTCGCACCACCGGTTTGAAAGGGAAGAGCCGGGACCCGATGAACTCACTCTAGGCTAGTCCACGTTGGCCTTCGGTGACATGTGAACATCGGACGTCAGCCACCCCGGTACGCTAAAATCAGTTGGTTTTGAGTCCCTGAGCCGCAGCCCCCGTTCGTTCAAGCGGCATAACTTTCTTTTAACCGAGTTTGATAACTCATAACTGACCCCTGATAACTGAGCCCTGACTATGACCTACCCCACATATCACAATCTGATCGGCGGCGAGTGGATGCCCGCTGCAAGCGGCAAAACCACCCTGAACGTCAACCCCGCAGACCACGACGACATCGTCGGCTCCTTCCCATCCTCCGGCCCTGAAGATGTTGCCAAAGCCGTCGCCGCCGCGAAAAAGGCCTTCGCCACCTGGCGCCTCGTCCCCGCGCCAAAACGCGCCGAGATCCTCGTCCGCGCCGGAATCCTCCTCCAGCAGCGCAAAGAGCAGTTTGCCCGCGATATGACCCGCGAAATGGGCAAAGTCCTCGCCGAAACCCGCGGAGACGTCCAGGAAGCCATCGACGAAGCCTTTTACGTTGCCGGCGAAGGCCGCCGCCTCTTCGGCCAGACCACCCCCTCCGAACTCCAGAACAAGTTCGCCATGTCCATCCGGATGCCCGTCGGCGTCGTCGGCCTCATCACGCCCTGGAACTTCCCGATGGCCATCCCCAGCTGGAAGCTCTTTCCGGCCCTCGTCAGTGGCAACACCTGCGTTATCAAGCCCGCAACCGACACGCCTCTTTCCACCTACAACCTCGTGCAGACCCTCGTCGACGCCGGCCTGCCCGACGGAGTGGTGAACATCGTCAGCGGCAGCGGAGGTTCGACTGGCAACGCACTCATCGAGCACCCCGACGTCCGCGCTATCAGCTTTACCGGATCGAGCGAAGTCGGCTCCCACGTAGCACAGCGCGCCGCCGCCACCTTCAAGCCAGTCTCCCTCGAGATGGGCGGGAAAAACGCCCAGATCGTCCTCGACGACGCCAACCTTGACATTGCTCTGGACGGCGCGCTCTGGGGAGCCTTCGGCACCACCGGCCAGCGCTGCACAGCCACCAGCCGCATCCTGCTCCAGAAGGGAATCGCCCGCAAGTTCACGGACGAGTTAGTCGCCCGAGCCAAAGCGCTCAAGGTCGGCAACGGCCTCGACGAATCAATCCAGGTCGGCCCGCAAGTCAACAAGGGCCAGATCGAAACCTCCGCGAACTACGTTGAGATCGCCTCAAAAGAAGGCGGCAAGCTCCTCTGCGGCGGCCACGCCCTCACCTCAGGCGATTACGCCAAAGGGAACTTCTTCGAGCCGACCATCTTCGGCGGAATCACGCCCTCGATGCGCCTCGCCCGCGAAGAAGTCTTCGGCCCCGTCGTCGCGGTCATCGAGTTCGACACCTTCGAGCAGGGCATCGAGATCGCAAATTCGATCGAGTACGGCCTCTCCAGCGCCCTCTACACCAAGGACCTCAACCGAGCCTTCGCCGCCATCCGCGATCTCGAAGCCGGCATCACCTACATCAACGCACCCACCATCGGCGCAGAAGTGCACCTCCCCTTCGGCGGAGTAAAGGCCACCGGCAACGGCCATCGCGAAGGCAACGGCGCGATCGACTTCTTCACCACGTGGAAAGCGGTTTACGTCGACTACAGCGACAAACTGCAGCGGGCTCAAATCGACAACGCGTAATTTGCGCGCATTTACTCCCGCCCATTGAAATGAACTGGGTGCCCCAGGTCTCGCTTCTGAGACCTGGGAGTCCGGCGAAACCTTAAGCCATTAAACCTTCGGACTCATCATCTTCCCTCGCCCCAAACGAAACATGCCGCGGAATCAACCGGTACTCATATGCCTCCCGCTCCAGCCCCTCCCGAAAATCCGGATGTGCCAGCTCGATAATCCCCTTCGCCCGCTCCGCCACCGACTTCCCCTTCAGGTTCACCATCCCGTATTCCGTCACCAGGTACATCACATCCGAGCGCGGCGTCGTCACGATATTTCCCGGCGTCAAGCTGAACACGATCCTGCTCTTCCGCTCTCCCCGCTTCTCGTACGTTGACGCAAGGCAGATGAAGGACTTGCCATATTTCGACGCATAGGCACCGCGAACGAACTGCAACTGCCCGCCGGTACCGCTGAGATGCCGTTGTCCGTCAGACTCTGAAGCCACCTGTCCCTGCAGATCCACCTGCGTCGTATTGTTGATCGACACGGCCTTTTCGTTCTGCATAATAATGTTCGGCGAATTGGTGTAGTCCACCTGGTGGCAGTACATATCCGGATTGCGATTCATCGTCGCGTACAGCGCATGAGATCCCAGCGCAAAGGTATACGTCACCTTGCCTGGGTCCAGCGTCTTCCGCGATCCGGTCACGCGCCCCGACCGGTAGAGCAAGCCAATCCCGTCCGTCATCATCTCTGTGTGAATGCCGAGATCCTTCACGCCTGTTTCGAGCAGCAGGCTGCAAACAGCGTTCGGCATGCCGCCAATCCCGATCTGCAGGCAGCTGCCGTCCTCAATTTCGGCAGCAATCCGTCGCGCCACCGTGCAGTCGGTCTCATTGGGATCCGGGTTGGGCAGTTCAGCGCCCGGCTGATCGTCCCCTTCGATGATGTAGTCCACATCGCGCAGGTGCGCGCCATTCTCTTTGCCGAATGCGTACGGCATCTCGCGATTGGTTTCCACGATCACCATCTTCGAGCGCTCGATCACTGCCCTCAGCCACATGTTCGTAGGGCCGAAATTGAAATACCCGCCCTCATCCATGGGACACGTTTTGATGATCGCGATGTCCAGGGGTTCGAGAAACCGCCTGTAGTAGTCCGGCACCTCGCCCAGGTTCAGCGGTACATAATTGCAGCGCCCTGCATCATGTCTTCTGCGGTCGTAGCCGGAGAAGTGCCAGCTGAACATATGAAAGTGCCGGCCTTCCGGATCGTCCTCAATCACCGCGCGCGGCCGCATCGAAAGGCACGAGCGAATCTTGACGTTCTCCAACTCTTCCTTCCTTGCAGCCAACGCCTTGTCGAAAACATCCGGCTGGCACAGCGCCGCGGCATAGTCCAGCCACATCCCCGATTTAACGAGGCTGGCTGCATGTTCTGGAGAGACCGTTTCCGGCATCGTGACCACCAGGGAAGAGGGCATTCACGTTCGCAAGGAGTCTACAACGAAAAGCCCGGCGCCGGGTGCCCCATATCTCCAAGACTCTTGTCCAGGAGATGTGGGATGCGATGCCGGCCCGTCAACTCACTTCCTTCTCAGACTTTCGCTGTTCCGCTTCCTTCACCTTCAAAATCTGATCCGCCGCCGGCTTCTCGATCCGCTGCATCGTTCCGCTCGGCCACCGGATCTCTGCGTAGTTGATCTTGCTCTCAGATCCCAGTCCGAAGTGGACGCGCCTGTCGCTCGACGACATGAATCCCACACTCGTCGTCACATGGTTGTAGAGCTTCCGCCCCGACGCGGTTTCAACCTCGATCCTCGCACCAATTCCATCGCGGTTGCTTTTCGTTCCTTCGAGGTCCAGCATCAGCCAGTGATTCTTCTTGAGCGCATTGTTCATCAGGATTCGCGGCTTTTCGTTCAGTGACGTCACCACCAGGTCCAAGAACCCATCATTGTTTAGATCCACAAACGCCGACCCCCGCTGGTATCCCATGTGCCCAAAGTCCGGTCCCATCTCTTCCGAAACATCCACCAGTGTCTTGCCATCCACGTTGCGAAACATGGTGTCGTGCTGCTTCGCATTGGCCGTCAGGTTGTCCACATCGCCATTCGCCGAATAGAGGTCCTTCCAGCCATCGTTGTCGTAATCCACAAAGCCGACGCTCCATCCCGAAAGCCTCCGGCTCAGCGCGCCCAGCTTCGAGCTCCACGTCACATCCGTGAACGACTTCCCGCCCTCGTTCTTGAGCAACCCAAACACCTGTCCCGAAAGATCGTTGTAGACCACGTCGACCCAACCGTCGTTGTCGAAATCTTTCGCGTCCGATCCCATGCCCGACACGCTATCGCCCTGCATGTTGTAGGCGACTCCAAACTCAAGCCCGCGCTCCTTGAACGTGCCGTTCCCCTGGTTCATGAAAAGAAAATTGGGCTCGGTGTCATTCGCAACGAAGATGTCCATCCATCCATCGTGATCGAAATCCGCAATCGAGATGCCCATACCTTTCCCCAGAGCTTTGCCGATCCCGCTCGCTTCCGTTACATCCTCAAATTTCCCGCCTCCGAGATTCCGATATAGTCGCGACGCCACGCTCTTATATACGGTCGGCGTACAGTACTCCTCATGCTCGGGATCTCTCAAGCATTTCTTATCGTTCTGCGAAGTCCACACCGTGTAGTTGGTCACGATCAAATCGAGCAGGCCATCGTTGTCGTAGTCGAACCACGCCGCGCCCACGCTCAGCAGGTTTTCCGGCTTGTGATCCAGCCCCGACCCCGCCGTCACATCGGTAAACGTACCGTCCCCATTGTTGTGATACAGCGCGTTCCGACCCGCGTTGCAGACAAATAGGTCGGGGTGCCCGTCGTTGTCGTAGTCCGCCACCGCCGCTCCGAAGCAGAAACCCAGATCCGTTCCCAGCAGTCCAGCCCTTTCGGTGACATCGGTAAAAGTCCCGTCGTGGTTATTGCGCAGCAGGCAATTGTGATATTCCGTCCCCGTCTTCTTCAACTCAGGAAGCTTTGCTCCATTCGTGAAGAACAGGTCCATCCACCCGTCGTTGTTGTAATCAATCGCGGCCACGCCGCCGCACATTGGCTGCGGAAAATACTTTCTGCCTGTGAAGTTGTTGTTGCTCCGATAGGAGAGGCTTGATTTTTCTGCGACGTCAGTGAACCAATGCCTCTGTGCATCGTCTGCCGCACCGCTCGAGTGCAGACCTGCAAGGGCTCGTCCAAATCGAGACGTCGTCGGCAGCATGGCTGCAAGCGCAGCCAGAATGTCTCTTCGATTCATGCCGGGCACTGGCTAGGATCGTAGCATTTGTATGCACCTGGCCAGTCCCTGTTCGCGATGAACGAAACGGAGCTAGTTCAGTCGCGCGTGCAACACCGCGGCTCCGCCCGGAGCGGTCAGCGCGCAGTTTGCCTGCTGGTCGCAGCGATAGTGCACCAGCGTGTTGTTGTTTGCCCACGCCATGGCGGTCGCCTGTCCCACAAGCCTGTCAATGTGGAATGTTCTTCCTTGCGTAAACAGCTGCCCGCGCGCCGCATCGTACTCGGTCACGCGTTCGTCACCCTGGAAGATGAATCCTGTCTGCGGCCTGTTGGATGTTCGTTTGGCCGAACGCGCTCCCGGATCCGACTTCAACGCTGCCGCTCGCGGATCGAGCAACGCAGCCTGATCATCAAGCGACGGGAAATTCGTATTCATGTCCCAGTAGCTGGCTTTCTGGTACTGATCCGGAGAGCAGGGAAGCGCTCCCTGCACGTTGACGGCCGTCACCAGTCCCTCAGGCCCTACCTGGTTTTGGAAGACGTCCTTGCCTTGCTCCCGAACCACTTCAGCAGCTTGCATCTGGGCGATCGCGCTCTGACGCGCTGCCTGGTATGCCGCATTTCGTTCGGCCACCGAGAGTTTCTTTCCGTTCGGACCAATTGCAGATGGCATTGGCACCGCAACTTTTTCATTCTGCGGATCGAAATGGAATGGGATTTCCTTCCCGCAAAGTGCAAACCCCGTCGCGTCCAGCAGCCTCATAGTGACCGATAACGGCTGCGGCGGATTCAACACTGCCTTCGAGAAGCCTGGCTGCCAGCGGTCCTCCATCGATTCAACGTGCAACTGGTAGACGAGTTTCCCCGTCTTCCTGCTGCCATCCCAGCGCGTGTTCAGGTGGCCGCGGAGTCCCGCATTCGCCACGATGCCCGGTCCCATGTCGCCCGGGGGCGGCGCGTTGTCCTTTGGCTTGGTGGAGGTATAGACCACAAAGATGGCAAACCCGATCAGCACCGCAAAACCGCCGATCATCCAGATCGGAAAATTCTTCTTCGGCGGAGGCGGAGGAATTTCTTCCAGCGACCGTTCAGCAGGATCAGTGAATTCCGGTATCTCCTGCTCCTCTTCGAACTCTTCCTCTTCCTCTTCTTCCGCTTCTTCCGCTTCAGGCTCAGCCACTGCCACCGGTGCTGCGGTCGCCGCCGGAGCTAGAGCCACGCTTGGGCTGGAAAGCGGCGACGGCTGCGACTTCAGCATGGCTCTCAAGTCATCCGCGGTGTCTTGCCCTGACGAAACCGCAGCCCGCGCAGGCTCCGGAACGGACTTCGCAAGCGGAGGTGGCGGGGTGACGTGGCCGAGTTCGTCGAACCCTTCGTCGAACTCGTGTTGATCAGACTCGAACATAACTACGCCTTTCGCAGGCCCTCTTATCGCAGATACTCCACTTGAGCTGAGGTCATCTGGAATTGTCCCACGTTGGTAACTCGACCGCAAAGTACCGGCGTAACCCCACTCTACAGCGGGATCTGCAAGCTTTCAGCCATTTACAAAGTGACTAGCTAGGTTCGCGTCTTCTACAGCCCCGGTTCCATTACAGCCTCGCGCCATCCAGAACATCCCGAAGCGCGAAGCTCGTCTCCAGCCGTATAACGCCCGGCAGGCGTGACAGCTCGTTCTGGTGAAGCCGCCCGTAGTCGTCGATTCCGGCAACCCGCGCCACCAGCATGTAGTCGTACTGGCCCGCCATCAAATGGCAGCTGACGACCTCCCTGCAATGCCGCACTGCGGTCTCAAATGCACTAAGCACCGGAGCTGACTGCCTCTCCAGCGTCACCCTGATATAGACCGTCATCCGCTTCCCGAGCACCCGGTCGTCGATCATCGCCCGGTACCCGCGAATCACACCCGCCGCTTCCAGCGACTGAATTCGCCTCGAAGCCGCGGATGACGAAAGCCCGACCGCCTCTCCAACCTCGTAGTTCGTCGCCCTCCCATTCCGCTGCAGGAAACGAAGTATGGCTGAATCCAGGTCATCCAGGTCGACACCCTCTGTGTTCTTGATCTTGCTGACAGAGATTTCTTGCGCATGATCCCCAGCGGGCTCATCTTTTGTGCTCATGACAGCGTTTTAACACGATGTTTGCACACATTGGAATCGATTTGCGCCGTACGATGTCTTTTATCAGGAAACAAGCAATGAGCCGCAGAGCCGGATCAGCCCTCCCCCACCTCCTCCGGGAATCCGGCGCGCTCAGTTTCTGCAAAGCCTTCCCCCAAACAAAATTCATGGTCCAAAACGACAGCTCTGCACCCATGCGATCCAGTGCGAATGAGCATCCGAAACACTGAAAGAGGAGCAACTTATGATCATCGGCGTTCCCAAAGAGATTAAAGACAATGAAGCGCGCGTCGGTGTGACCCCGGCCGGGGTTCGAGCACTTACCGAAACCGGCCACAAGGTACTCGTCGAAACCCATGCCGGCGAGCTTTCCGGCTTCACGGATGACGACTACCAGAACGCCGGAGCCGAGATCGTCGGAGATCGCGGCTATGTCTGGGGCAAGGCAGAAACTGTCGTCAAGGTCAAAGAGCCCATCGAGCAGGAGTACGCCTACTTCCGCGACGGACTCGTCCTCTTCACATACCTGCACCTTGCGCCAATCCCCGATCTCACCAACAAACTCATTCAAGCCAAGGTTACGGGCATTGCCTATGAGACCGTCCGCGATCGCCAGGGGACTCTTCCTCTACTCACACCCATGAGCGAAGTTGCCGGACGCATGTCCGTCCAGGTCGGCGCAGCTTATCTCGAAAAAGAACACGGCGGCCGCGGCATTCTTCTCGGCGGCGTCCCCGGCGTTCCTCCTGCACACGTCACCATCATTGGAGGTGGCATCGTCGGAACCAACGCTGCAAAAATCGCCCTCGGCTTCGGTGCCAAGGTCACACTCGTCGATCTCAACCTGAACCGCCTTCGCGAGCTCGACGACCTCTACCAGGGACGTCTCTACACGCTGGCTTCGAACAGCTACAACCTGGCCAACGCCACACGGGAAGCCGACCTGGTTATCGGCGCGGTTCTCATACCCGGCGCCATGGCTCCCAAAATCGTCACCCGCGCCATGGTCTCGCAGATGAGGAAAGGCGCGGTCATCGTCGACGTCGCCATCGACCAGGGCGGATGCGTCGAGACTGCCAAGCCCACATCGCACTCCAACCCCAGCTATGTCGTCGACGGCGTTGTCCACTACTGCGTCACCAACATGCCCGGCGCCGTGCCTCACACTTCTACGCTGGCTCTGACCAACTCCACTTTCCCATACCTGATGCGAATCGCAAGCCTCGGCGCGCGCGAAGCGCTCAAGAAGGATCCAGGCCTTGCCGAAGGCCTCAATACCTTCCAAGGCAAGGTGACCTACCGCGGCGTGGCCGAAAGCCAGCAGCGCGAGTGGACCCCCGCCGCAGGTCTGCTCTCCTAACCCCACCGCGAACCGGCCAGCGATTCCTCTGGCCGGTTCCGTACTCCCTCGCTCCATCGGTCCCTAGTTCCCTCGTCCCCTTGTCCCCTCGTTCCTTCGTCCCCTTGTCCCCTCGTTCCTTCGTCCCCTAGTTCCCTCGTCCCCTTGTTCCCTGCCTTCTATAATCCCCCCATGCTCTTCGAAGGCGACTCGCGGCGCAGGACAGTGCTTTTTCTGGCTGTCGGTGTGTTGCTCTTCTTCGCCGTCCTTGGCGGGCTCAATGCCTTCAATACCTCGAATGTCCCATTCCTCAATCCCGAAACCTCTGGCGAAACACTGGCTTTTACCGGGCTCACTGTCGTCGTCTTCCTCCTGCTCCTCGTCCTCCTGCTCCTCCTTCTGCGCAACATTCTCAAGGTCTACGCAGACCAGAGCAGTACGGCGCTCGGCACGCGTTTGCGCACCCGCATGGTTGTCGGAGCGGCCCTCATCGCCGTCACGCCTGCGGTTTTCATGTTCCTCTTCAGCTTCCAGCTGATGAATCGCTCCATCGACCGCTGGTTCTCGCCGAACACCACGCAGCTCCGCGAAGATTCCACCCGCGTCGTTCTTGAACTTGCCCAATATGTGACCAGCAACGCGCGGGGTGAAGCCGAGTCAATTGCGGCCAGCGGAGCTGTCGAAGGTGATCCCGGAGCTCTGCAGAAGGTCTTTGCTTCTCACCGCGTGACGCTTCAGGGTGGTTTCGTTTTGATATTTGATCAGGGCCATCATGTTGAGGCGAGCTTCGGAGCGCCGCCGGAGAACAGTTCTGCCAGCATCATTCCGTGGCTGCCGGAAAAGACCGGCGAGACCCGGCTGCAATCCGCAGCCCCACTGCAGGCGCCCCTTTCCGCGAGCATCCTCTCTTCCGCGCAGCGCAATGACGAGCCCGTCATTCGAATCTCCGGGCAGGACTACGCGCTGGGCAAAGCCAGTGCCGCTGCGGGAAGAGTTGTGATAGCTGCGCTCCCAATGCCTCAGGGACTCAGCCAGACCACCGCCCGCATCCGCGCCGGCGCCACCGAGTATTGGAACCTCTTCCGCTCCCGCCGCAGCATCCGCAACACCTTCTTTCTGATGCTGCTGCTGATTACCGTTGTCGTGTTCTTTTCCAGCGTCTGGCTTGCGCTCTTCCTGTCCAAACAAATCACCCGCCCTGTTGAAGCACTCGCCGATGCCATGGACAAGATCGCCGCCGGAAAATACGAACACCGCGTCGGCCTTGTCTCCACCGGCGAAATGGCCGAGCTTGTTCGCTCCTTCAATCACATGGCGGAGGACCTTGACGCCAGCCGCAAGCTTGCCGAGTCTTCCTCTGCGCAGCTCACCGCCGCCAACCAATCCATTGAAGAGCGCCGCCGCGAACTCGAGATTATTCTCGAAACCATCCCCTCGGGTGTCGTCACGCTAGACTCCTCCGGCACAGTTCTCCAGGCCAACCGCGCCTTCGCAGTGCTGATGGGTCGGGAAGAGAACGCCCGCCTGCGGGGCCAGCAGCTGGATACGCTCTTGCCCCCCGAAGTTCTCGACGAACTCTCCGGTCTCATCCGTCGCGGACAGCGTATGGGCGCCGCATCCACCGAACTGGAGCTTCATCTGCGCGGCCGCAACGTTCACCTGGCAGTCACCAGCGCCCGTCTCGAACTCGCCAAGAAGCGCCCCGGCACCGTCCTCGTCGTAGAAGACACCTCCGAGTTGCTTCGCGCACAGCGTCAGGTGGCGTGGAAAGAAGTGGCTCAGCGTGTGGCACACGAGATCAAGAACCCGCTCACGCCGATCGCGCTTTCTGCAGAGCGAATTGGCCGCCATCTCGACCGCAGCCAGCCTGACTCGCCCTCGGTCATCCGCAAATGCAGCGAGGTCATCCTCACTTGCGTGGGGACCCTGCGCACTCTGGTGGATCAGTTCTCTGCACTTGCGCAGTTTCCCGCACCCCAGCCGCGCACATGCGATATGAATCAGATCGTCGACGAGGCCCTGGCTCTTTTTGCAGGCCGGCTTGACGGCATCACTGTGAAACGAAATCTCGAACCCGGTCTTCCCTCTGTTCTTGCCGACCACGATGCCATCCGCCGCGCCCTCGCAAATCTCATCGACAACGCTGCGGAAGCCATGCAGGGCAGCCTGCTTCGGGTGCTTTGCGTTGAGACGTCACTCAGCGAAGATGGGGGTGCAGTCGAAGTCGAGGTCTCCGACACGGGCCACGGCCTCACCGAGGAAATTCGCGAACGTCTCTTCCTGCCGTTCTACTCGACCAAGCACCGCGGTACCGGCCTCGGCCTCTCCATCGCCGCCAAGATCGTGCAGGAAGCCGGCGGAACGCTCAGGGCCGAGAGCAACACACCCAAGGGGGCGCGCTTCCTGCTGCGTCTGCCGCTCATCGAACACGCCGACTCTGCCGGTCCTGAGAACGGCATCAACCTGTCAACAACAGAGGTGCGTTCGTGAATCACGTCCTGGTGGTAGACGATGAAGCGGAGATCCGTTCCTCCCTCCAGGAAATCCTTACCGAGGAAGGATACTCGGTAGCTACCGCGGCAACCGCTGCTGAAGCCAAAGTGCTCATCGAGGATGCGCCGTACGACGTTGTCCTCCTCGACATCTGGCTCCCCGATCGCGATGGCCTCGACGTTCTTGCGGACGTACACACCCTGGACGCCGAGAAGCGGCCCGAAGTCGTGATCATCTCCGGCCACGGAACCATCGAAGCGGCGGTGAAAGCTACCAAGCTCGGCGCTTACGACTTCCTTGAAAAGCCGCTCTCACTCGACCGCACGCTCATCGTCCTCAAGAACGCGGTCGAAGCCCGCCGCCTTCGCAATGAAAATATTGAATTCAAACGCCAGTTCAGCGTCAGCGCGGTCCTCACTGGCGAGAGCGTGCCGGTCAAAGCGCTGCGCCAGCAGATACGGCTCATGGCTCCCACCAACGGCCGCGTCCTCATATACGGCGAATCCGGCACCGGCAAGGAACTCATCGCTCGTGCCATTCATGCGGAAAGCCTGCGCCGCGATGCCATCTTTGTCGAGCTCAATTGCGCAGCCATCCCCGAAGACCACATCGAGTCCGAGCTGTTCGGCTATCGTCACGGAGCGCAGCCCGGCGGCCCGCCCGAGCAACGCGGCACTCTCGAACGCGCCGACGGCGGCTCGCTCTTCCTGGATGAAGTAGGCGATATGAGCCTGAAGACGCAGGCCAAGGTGCTGAGTGCCCTTGATGACCAGATGTTTACCCCGGTTGGCGGAACGCAGTCGATTCGTGTCGACGTTCGACTCATCGCCTCCACGAACAAGGATCTGGAAGAGGAGATCGCCAAAGGCAACTTCCGCGAAGACCTCTTCTACCGCCTCAATGTCGTGCCATTTTTCGTGCCTCCGCTTCGTGAGCGCAAGCAGGACATCCCGCTCCTTGTCCGTGAATTCCTCGCCGATTTCGGCCGGCAGTACGGCCGCCCACGAATGGAAATCAGTGACGAGGCACTCGAAGTCCTCCAGCAATACCACTGGCCCGGCAACGTCCGCGAACTAAAGAACGTGATCGAGCGCGTGCTCATCCTCAACCCGCGAACACTTCGAATCGAGCGCAGGCAACTCCCGCCTCTCACCCACAAAACCGCGCGCGCAAAAGAGGACTTCTCCACTCTCCAGCAGGCCCGCGATGCCTACGAGCGCGACTACATCCTGAAGAAGATTGAGGAAGCTCGCAACAACGTCAGCCGCGCCGCCGAACTCCTCGGCCTCGAGCGAAGTCATCTCTATCGCAAGATGAAAGCTCTCGGCATCAGCGTCCGCGAGTAAGCATGCCTCGCCGATGTAATCTGCTCGTCACCAAAAAGCATCACGCCCGAGCACTGCTAGCAAGCAGATTCTAAAATTCTGCATCACAGGATTTCTGGTCCGGGCATTCTCTTTTGCGTATTGATTCGCAAGATAACGTGTCCGCCACCTCAACGACAGGTCGTCTCATTTGACACAATCAATATCGCGCGAATGTGCTCAACTGAATAACGGTACATACACGGAGGCTCCAGAGATGATCGACGCGCCGGTGATCGCAAAAGGGACTGACGAAATCCTTCTTCTCCCTGGAATGACAAATCGCCACGGCCTGGTCGCAGGAGCAACCGGCACGGGAAAGACCGTGACCCTGCAGGTGATGGCCGAAGCCCTCAGCGCGATCGGAGTGCCAGTGTTCGCCGCCGACGTCAAAGGCGATCTTTCCGGCATTAGTCAATCCGGAAAGAGCTCTCCTAAACTTGACGAACGGCTGAAACTTCTCAGGCTGGACGATTGGCAATTCTCGGGCTGCCCGGTGGTTTTCTGGGATGTTTTCGGAAAACAGGGACATCCCGTACGCGCCACCGTGAGCGAGATGGGACCGCTGCTTCTGAGCCGCATCCTCAACCTGAACGATACCCAGACTGGCGTGCTCACCCTCGTCTTCAAAATCGCTGACGACCAGGGGCTCCTGCTCCTCGATATGAAGGACCTCCAGGCGATGCTGCAACATGTCGCCAACAGCGCGAAGGATTACCAGACTGAGTACGGAAATGTTTCTGCCGCCAGCGTTGGCTCGATTCAGCGAGGGCTCGTTGCGCTTCAACAGCAGGGGGGCGATCAGTTCTTCGGTGAACCCGCGCTCAACATCGAAGATCTTCTCCAGGTCGACAACCGTGGCCGCGGTGTCGTGAACATCCTCGCCGCCGACCAACTGCTGCAGTCGCCTCAGCTCTACGCGACGTTCCTGCTATGGCTCATGAGCGAGCTCTTCGAGAAGCTTCCAGAAGTCGGCGATCCCGAGAAGCCGAAGCTGGTCTTTTTCTTCGATGAGGCGCACCTCCTCTTCAATGACCTGCCTTCCGTTCTGCAATCGCGCATCGAGCAGGTGGTGCGCCTGATTCGCTCGAAAGGTGTCGGCGTCTTCTTCGTCACACAGAACCCCATCGACGTTCCCGAAACCGTGCTTGGCCAGCTCGGTAATCGCGTTCAGCACGCCCTGCGCGCGTTCTCTCCACGCGACCAGAAAGCTGTCAAAGCCGCCGCGCAGACCTTTCGCGCCAACCCGAAGCTCGACGTTGAAGAGGTCATAACACAGCTTGGTGTGGGAGAAGGGCTGGTTTCGTTTCTCGATGAGAAGGGAATTCCGGGCATTGTTGAGCGGGCCATGGTCTTTCCGCCTCACAGCCAGATCGGTCCCATCACCCCCGATCAACGCGCGGAGATCATTCGCAATTCCGTAGTCGCCGGTGTGTACGAACAGGAAGTCGATCGCGAATCTGCATACGAGAAGCTCAAAGGAAAAGTTGAAGCATCACCCGCCGGGGCCAGCGTTCCAGCAGCCACCGTTCCGCAATCTGTCCCCGCACAGGCTCCTGCTGCGAGCCAGAGTGGCTGGATGCAGGAAGCTGGTGCGGTGTTGGGGAATGTGCTCGGCAGCGGAACAGGTCGTCGTGAAACCGTTGCGCAAGCCATGGTGAAGAGCGCTGCGCGTTCCATCGGCAGCTCCGTGGGCCGGCAAATCATACGCGGTGTGCTCGGTTCGCTTCTTGGAAGCGGCTCGCGAAGGTAGCCCTACTGGATTGTCCCGGTATTCATGATCGCGTATGCGCGCCTGTCATTCTTGGTCTTGCGGCGATCGCCCGCATTCACGCGCCGATCCCCGCCATTCTCCCGCCGCTCAACCGCAACCTGCAGCGGATCAGCCACCCTGCGCCGTCGATCACCTTCGCCATTCTGTCGCCGATCCATCCACACCGTCTCTGAATTGGGCAATATGATCGGCTTCTTGCCTCCAGCGGAGCCTTTCCCATCGCCCGGATCTCCGCCTTGCTTTCGCGTTGCAACCGCAACCTTCATCCCGCTGCCGTCCGTGAGAAGTTTGTTGAGCATCGGCAGATTTCCGCGTTGTGACTCAATGTAGTCCACGCCTTCCGCCGTAAGCGAAAAGTCCGAGTTGTCCGCCCGGCTTACATAGCCCTTCTTCGTCAGGTACCAGGTGGTGAAGTCGAGATAGTCGCGCGGAAACCCCATCCGCTGCTCGATTTCCGCAAGCGAAACCTCGGGAAACCGCGGATTGGCCCGCCGCTTGTAATACAGAACCGCCAGCAATGCGATTCGCCGGTTCTGCTCGCCCTCGATGCTGTCAAGGAAGTCGATCGAGTTCGACATCGGCGGTTCATCCTTCGCTTCTCTGCGACACGCCGAATCGTATTCTGCGCGACGCGAAGGATTTGTAAGGGTGTCGTACGCTGCTTTCAACATCCGGAACATCTCGGCATCGCCCGATTCCGGATTGTCCGGGTGCAGCCGACTAGCCAGGTATCGGTATACCCGGTGAATCGTCTCGACATCCGCGTGCGGACTTATTTGAAGGAACTCGTAGTAGTCGATCATGGCTGCAGTAGGTCGTCTCCGCCCGCGCTCCAGGCCCTCAATTGCTGCAAATTGCCCCGTGGGATCGATGAATTGTAACAATCTGTTTCCTCTGGGGAACAGATCCTTTCGTAATCAAACTCCCGATCCTTAGTTCACACCATCCCGCCCGCGTCCTTTGTTCATTCCCGGACATTGATTCACAAATTCGGCCAACCCGCTCTCGCCTCCAACTGAGCCGTATCCGTTCAAACCATTCCGAATCAACGTACTCTCCTTACCCCGGGTCTGCTTTTCATGGCCCCGAAATTGCTCCCCTACAACCACAATGTAGTGTCTTCGGAGGCTCCCATGGCATACTTCGAGCGCATTCGTGACGTGGTCTCCGAGCCTTTCAGCTCGGACGTGATCCGGCAGCGCACCTCAGCCGGATGGCAGATGATTTCAATCGAGTGGCGACGCGAGTTGCCCGACTCGGAAACGCCCTCGGATGGCGCATACTCCGAAGCCATCCCCTACGGCCTCTGCATCTCCGAGGATTGCAAACGCCTCGAAGTCGATCCTCATGAAAACAAGGTCCTCCTGCTCATGATGGACCTGCTGGCCCAGGATTTCTCTTACTCGGCCATCGTCAGCGATCTCAATGAAAAAGGCTTCCGCACCCGCGAAGGCAAGCCCTGGAACCGCGTCGCGGTCTTCAACATGATGCCGCGCCTCATCGAAGTCGGCCCACGCATCTTCTCCAGCGAAGAGTGGGAACAGCGCCGCATCAAGCTCGCGCGCCGCGAAGCGCCATAGAGTGCCAGGCGCCATTGAGCCAGGCTTCTGGCTGTCTACTTCAAAATCGGCCCCAGCGATCCGGGGTTGTCCCCCATGTGGGGATCCACGCGAAAATCCCACACCGATTGGCTGATGTCCGAAGGCGACACGATCTCGACCAACGCGTACTCGCCAACGTTCAGGTTCGTCTGTGGCTTCAGCTTCAGCCAGTGTTTACCCGGCAGAACCTCCACCTGTGTCGGGATCACATCCTCGCTCTGCGTCACGGTCCCTGTCGGGCTCACATGAATGGCGCCGATGATTCTCACCTCGCGTCGCTCATCCAGCTTCACAATCGCAAACCCCGATTGCGGCGAATGCGCTCCATGCTTCCGGTGAGCCACTTCCTGTGCGCCCACCGTCTTCACCGTCATGGCACGCGATACCACCTGCTCCACGTCGTCACGCCCCTCCAGCGACACAAAGATCTCTGGATCATTGACGTGCAAATGTGCACGCGCGTGCGCTCCCGTCAGCTCGATCGACTCCTTCGACCCCGCCAGCGGATTCAATGTCGCCAGCCCCTTCCGGCTCTTCTGGTTCAGGTTCAGATCCGACTGCTTCACTTCAACCAGTTCCGGCGTCCCTTGGTACGTATCGAGTACAAACACCCCGTCCTGATCCGGCAACTCCAGCCCCTTTGCAACCTCCGGCCTGCGCGCCTTCTGATCGTCACGTTCGGCGGCCTCTTCCTTATCCAGCTCCGCCGCCTCCTTCATCGCTTCCGAGGGTGAGCTACCCGACGTGTCGTACGGTCCGGTATGGTGTTCTTCCCATCTCTTCGTCGCGTCCCAGTCAACCAGGTCGTAGGGCAGTTCCTCCCACTCCCCGCTGCGTTCCATCGACATGTACCGCACCCGATCGCCGACAACCTGATATTTGCGCACCACCTGGTAGCTGCCATCTTTCAAAACCAGCCGGTGATTGTGCGTCAGTCCCGGAGCATCCGGCGTGATGACCTTGCTGTGCTCCCGATCGCGCTCCTGGCCGCTCTCCTGGCCGTGCGCAATCGCCCCCATCAACACAACCGCCAGCGCTGTCAAACCTATCCGTCGCATATCCCCGAAATCCCTCTTTGCCCATAGTTTAGACGCTCCCCGATTCCGCTGGTTGGCGTTGATTACCTGGGTTGGGCTGCGGCGGTGACATCTCTGGGCTCCGAGCATCAAACTATGTGTATCCTTGATGTAGGCATTTCCTGCCTGGAAGCTTTGGTTTGACCGCACTGAACACACGACTGAGCAGAACCCGACGCCCCAGGCCTTCAGCCTACGTGGTGGTGCTGGTGTGTCTGGCTCTGCTTGCCTTGCTCACCTTCATCCAGGTGGCACACGTTCACTCGGTCAACACCGATGCCGACCACTGTCCCATCTGCGTCGCCCTGCATACCGCGGCTCCGTTGGCGCTTGCAGCAGCCATCATCGTCCTCATCGAGATGGAGGCATTCGTACCGCTTGTGGAAGTGCGCCCCATCCGCACCCAATGGCAGCGTCAGCTTTTCATCCGTCCTCCGCCCTCCATCTGATCCAGCATCGACCCGGTCCAGGTTCAGCCAAATTCAACGCTCGCTTTTATCCGGAACTCATCTTAATCGGGCCTGAACCTCTCTCGATCGATGCCTCGTTGCACTGACGGCTTGCGTTTACACGCGCCTTTCCACCAATCAGTCAACCATCGGAGGCTTTTACTACATGCCATCTTTTTCAGGCAGACTTTTCCATATCGTTCCCCTCGCAGCGCTGTTGTGCGTTTCGTCAATGGCACGCGCTGCGCAGGGCGGCAATGCCGCGCCCGTTCGCGGTACCGTCACAGATCCCTCCGGCGCTGTAATTCCCGGAGCCGTTATTCATCTCACCAACTCCGTCAGCGGTCTCAACCGTACCGCAACCACTGATGCCGCCGGCGAATTCGAAATCGGGAATATCCCGTTCAACAATTACAACCTCGCCGTCTCTGCTCCCGGATTCTCCGCTCTCAAGCAGAACCTCATCCTCCGCTCCGCAGTGGGCGTATCGCTGAATCTGGTTCTCAAGATTGAAGCTGCCGCTTCCACCGTCACTGTCGAAGCCAACGCCGGAGACCTCGTCGAAACTGACCCCACCTTTCACACCGATGTCGATCGCGATCTCTTCAGCAAGGTCCCGCTTGAAAGCGCCAGTTCCTCTCTCAGCTCCCTCGTCACGGCCACCACTCCCGGCGTCTCCGCCGACTCCAACGGCCTCTTTCACGGCATGGGCGACCACGCTTCTAACTCCTTCTCCGTCGACGGTCAGGCCATCACTGACCAGCAGAGCAAGGTCTTCTCCAATCAGCTTCCGTCCAACTCCATCCAATCTCTCGAAGTCATCGCAGGCGCGCCGCCTGCTGAATACGGCGACAAAACCAGCCTCGTCATCGTCGCCACTACCCGCTCCGGCCAGGGAGTCACCAAACCCACCGGCAGTCTCTACACCTCCTACGGGGCTTTCGGAACCACCAACGCAGGTTTCGACTTCTCCTACGGGGGCAAGAAGTGGGGAAACTTCTTTGAACTCGACGGCCTCAAATCCGGCCGATTCCTCGATCCGCCTGAGTTCTCCGTCTTCCATGACGAGGGCAACGAAGAGAACGTTTTCGATCGCGTCGATTACAGCTTCTCTTCGTCTGATTCCGTGCACCTCGATCTCAACTACAGCCGTTCCTGGTTTCAGAACCCCAACGCCTATGACAATGTGAACGTCACCAATGTCCTTGCCGGCGGCGCCTCAGCCACCCCGCTTTTCGGCGTCCTCGGCGACACCGACCAGCGCTCCAAAATCGGCACCTACAACATCGCTCCCACCTGGACGCGAATTATCAACAACAACTCCGTCTTCAATCTCGGTGCCTACGTGCGCCGTGACGACTATAACTACTACCCCAGCAACAACCCTCTGGCCGACCTCGGTCCGTCCAATCTCCAAACCTCTTCCATTGCGCAAAACCGCACCCTCACCAACGCCGGCCTTCACACTGACGTCTCTTATGCCAAGGGCATTCATACCTTCAAAGCCGGCCTGCAATTCTCCCACACGTTCCTCCGCGAGAACGACCAGCTCGGCGTTGTCCAAGCCACCTACAACGCGCCGTGTGTCGACCTCGACGGCACCCCCCTGCCCGGCTACGCTGATCCCTCGCAGTGCTCAGGGAGTGCGCTTCCCAATCCCGCTTATCTGCCCGTCCTCGCGCCCTACGATTTCACGCGCGGAGGCAGCTATTACGGCTACCACGGTCGCGCTGACGTGAAAGGAACCGCACTCTACGTCCAGGACCAGATCAAAAGCGGAAACTGGCAATGGAGTCTCGGCCTGCGTGGCGATATCTACAACGGCCTCACCAGCGCCACGCAGGTTCAGCCTCGCCTCGGCGTCGCTTACACAGTCAAGCCTGTTGGCACAGTACTTCGCGTCTCCTATGCGCGCACCTTGGAGACACCTTTCAACGAGAATCTCGTTCTCTCCAGCGAAGGCTGCGCCAACGAAGTCCTCGCTCCAATTCTCTCCTGCAACTCCGGCGTCTCCACCGCTGAAGTCCCCGGCTATCGCAACGAATTCCACGCTGGCTTTGAGCAGGCCTTTGGCAAAAACATCATCTTCAGTGGCGAGTACATCTGGAAGTACACCCACAATGCATTTGACTTCAGCGTGCTCGGCAACACCCCCATCACCTTCCCCATCGACTGGCATAACTCCAAGATTCCCGGTTACGCCATGCACATCAGCGTGCCCAACTTCCACAACGTCACCGCCTATACGGTGCTCTCTTCCGTCTCAGCGCGTTTCTTTCCGCCCCAGGTTGCAGGAGCTGGCGCGACCGTCGGCCAAACCGGGCTGCCCTTCCGTATTGATCACGACGAGCGCTTAAACCAGACCACGCACGTGCAGTACACCTGGGCTCGCGGCAAAACGCTCAACGGCCTCTGGGGCGGATTCAACTGGCGCTACGACTCCGGCCAGGTCGCCGGTCAGGCGCCTTGCTATAACCCGCTCTCCAACGATCCCAACAGCGCCTGCGACGCCACTTCGCTCACCATCAACGGCCAGCCCTACGTAGATCTGTCTTCACTCTCCGCCGACGAGCAGTTCCAGTCCGGCCTCATCTGCAACGGACAGAAAGCCACTCCAGGCAATCCGCTGCCGAGTGTGTGCCCTGCTTCTCAGTTCAGCTCATCGCTCATCCACATTCCCGCGCCCGGCACCGGCAACAACGATCTCAACCCGCCGCGCATCGCCCCTCGCAACCTGTTCGATGTGTCCCTTGGCAAAAGCAACCTCTTCCACGCCGACCGCTACAAGGTCGACCTCGATCTCACCGCGGTCAACGTTGCGAATGAGTACGCGCTGTATAACTTCCTCTCCACATTCAGCGGCACGCACTATGTAACTCCGCGCGCAATCACAGGCAAAGTCACCTTCAACTTCTAAAGGCATCTCGGGTGCGATCGCAACACTCTTCGCACTCGAGAACTGCCGCTCCTCATCCACGACTGTCAGGTTGAGAGAGCAATCCAGACTGTCATTTTTGAGCCAGCGATCCAAACTGTCATCCTGAGCAAGCAATGCAGACTCTCATCCAGAGCATGCAATGCAGACTGTCATCCAGAGCATGCAATGCAGACTGTCATCCTGAGCGAAGGTGTTCCGCCGTGCGGAAGACCGCAGTCGAAGGACCTGCAGTTGCTTTTGAAGTTCTTTCGCCTAAGGGTTCGTCAAGTCTAAGTGCGTCGTGAATCGCTTTAGTACATTTGCCACTCTCGCGGAAAGCGTTTTCATCGAACTCATATCCGCGCTTCGCAACAGCCATCAGCACGTTGCACCTCTAGCGGTTGCCCACTTGATCAATAAATTCCCCATCCGACAAAATCACGCCAAATGCAACGATCCACTCTCCCCGCCGCATCCCACTAAGCAGGTGTACATACATGCAGCTCTTCAAATTAAAAATCGTTTGCATACTCAGTGGAAGCAACGTAAACGGATGCGCTCGTTCTGAAGTTCTCCGCGATGGTTGGGGAACGCCGCGCAATCAGCCGCAACTCGTCGCCATCGACGGCGGACGCCGCTCCAATAACGACCAGCCACCGCAGGCAGCCTAGTTCTCGGCCGCAGGCAGCCGATCACTCCGAACCGCCGAAACACGGTATTTGATTCTGGGCAGGCCATAGCGGGCCTGCCCTTTTCACTGTTTGGCGACCGTCATCGCTTGTCTCACGGCTCCCGTCGCGAATCCCCCTGAGGTAATCAATCCTCCCAACCATCGTTTCGCCGCATGAGTACCGCCGACAGGGCCATAAGCCCATTCCGTTCTTACATCTTTCGTGATCGCTGCGATAGAGTCACATCCATCCCGGAGACACCTCACCCGGGGGGAACGAGAGTTTCGATGAACGAACTCAGGATTCTGCGCAGATGTTTCGCCTACGCCACATTCATCTTTGCCTTGTTGTCCTTCGTGGTGGTTCCAACTCTCCTTCACGCGCCGTTCCCACAGAACGCCTATTTTCATCCTGACCCCGCCAGCATCATTCTTCTGCTGATGCGGCAACTTATTCTGGCATTGCCGCCCGTTCTCGCTGTTGTCAACGGCGTGGCCTGGTGGATGCTGAAGACCAACCGCCCCTCTTCTCGTCGCTGGGCAATGGCAGCCAGCAGCCTGTTCCTCCTCTACAGCCTTCCCTTCTTCATCGCTGATATCGTTATCCTCGAGTATTCGATGTCGGGCACTGTCGCCATCATCGGTGTCTTTGTCTCGTCCCTCTTCTTCTCCGCCCTCGGAGTCACCGGTCTCGCCTACTTCAGCCGCTGCGAATCCATGGCTCCTGCCGCGGCACCGGTTGTTGTTCGGCAGTACTGAGACTCGCGTGCCCACTTCATAGCGCAGCCCCAAAAATTCGGGAGACTTTTGCTTATCGTTGCATTTCATTACCCCCAAAAATGACAAGATGGTCTTGTCGGGGAGATGAAGGCAAGACAGTCCAAGGGTTCCAATTCCAACGGAACCTTCAGCTAAACTCCATCGAATCCATTAAGTGGGGATAAACTAGAGATAACCCCAATGGAATCTATTAAGTGCAAAAAACATAGGGGAGGGGGTAGTCCCCGTAACATGAATCGATGATAGAGGCTGAGATCTTGGACCGCCTTCCCATAAATCGTGGATCGATCCCAGTTAAACTCAATAGAATCTATTAAGTAGAGACGGTATCCCACATAAACTCAATGGAATCTATTAAGTGCAAAACATTGGGGGGAGGGGTAACATCGCTGTGTCCGGCCAGGTACGCTCTAGTTGTCCCCTGTCCCCTGTCCCCTGTCCCCTGTCCCCTGTTCCCTGTCCCCTGTCCCCAAAACCCGTGACCCCTCCCCTTGCCATTCCGATCACGCAGCTAGAAGCTAGTAGCTAGAAGCTGGCAGCTAATCCATGAAGCCCAAAGCCTTCCTCAACGAATCCGGCCTATACGACTACGCCGTCAAGGCGCTCGGTCGCCGCATGCGCACCGAGGCCGAGCTCCGCCGGCTGATGAGGAACCGGGTCGAGCCGGGCTCAGGGGGGGAGGGGGTCATCCAGGCTGTCGTCACCCGGCTTAAGGAGCAGCATTACCTCGACGACCGCTCCTATGCCGAAACCTTCTCCCGCCTTCGCCGCGAGAACGACAAGTTCGGCCAGCGCCGGGTTCGTCAAGACCTTGGCCAGCGGGGAGTCACCTCCAGCGTCGTTGAGCAGGTGGTCACCGAGAGCTACGCCAAAACCGACGAAGAGACCCTCGCCCGTCAGTACCTGGAGCGGAAGCGCCTCCGCAAGCCCGCCAACGAGAAGGAGACCGCCCGCGTCATGCGCCGCCTGGTCGCCGCCGGCTTCTCCATAAAGGTCATCTACCGCATTCTCCGCCAGTGGCACGTACCCGACGAGTCCCTTGCCGCCCTCGACAACCTCGCTGACGAACCCACGCAGGACTAGCCTCGGCCGGGACATCACCGCACCCGCTCCGCCGTGATCGCCTGACGGACGTCTGCGAAACGCGCGTTGGGCAAGAGAAACGCCTGATCTCCATCAAACCGGACTCCGAGCTCGGCCCAAAGCGCGGGCAGATCGACCGTGACCGGCGCATCCTTCCACTTCGCATACTGCTCCGTCAGGACATGCGTTCCCGTCGCCGCGTCCCCAATGGTAAGCGCTTTTGGCAAATCCCACTTCTGATCAATGGTCCCGCCATGCTCCACAATCGCCCGCAGAGCGTCCTGCAGTCCCTTGCGGTTGTGCGTCTTCCCCCGGATCGCCATATCGGCAACCAGGCAGAACATCGCCCCGCCCCAGTACGTCCGGCCCCAGCTATGCGTGTGATCCAGCCCCTCATCACCGGGCCCCGGCTCGCCCTGGTGCATATCGCGCATCATGTCATGCCATACCAATGGTGCCGTCAGCTCGCCTGTCATCACCCGTGCCAGCGGCTCCACGTAGGTGGCCAGCCCCTCTTCCATCCAATGCTGATCGTCCGGCAGGGTTGGGAAGCCCATATGCACCAGCTCATGCGTAGTCGTCCAGTCATCCCGCAGATCCTTTTCCGTGGTGTGCTCACCGACGCGGAGCCGCGTCATCCCAGGGAAACCCGCCATGTCGCCCCACGAAGTGCCCTGAACCACGCCGCGCCGCCCAGGCACCGGAACCACCAGCACCCGCATTCTCGGCACCGGGAAGCGACCGTAGTAAGCGACCACAGCCGATGCCGCCGACTGAATGCGCTGGAGGATCGCCGCTGGGTCATCAAGATGTCCCTCCGCAAAGTCCACGTGGAGAACTCCGCCCCGGACCTTCACTTCGCGCGAGTCCACAATCTTCAGCCCGTGCCCCGGCTGTGCGCACAAGGGCAAAGCCGCGAGCGCCATCAGAAACGTCGACACAACGGCCGCAGCCTCAAGCAGGATTCTCTGCAGGCGAGCATTCATGCCTTGTTGGACGAGCGATTCAGCGCAAAGGACGACTACGCACCAGGAGCTTTCGACGCGAGAATGTCGACTTTCTCGATCTGAGGAGGCTTCGCCAGCAATTCGCCGGCTTTCGCCATCAGCGCCTTTGCAATCTCGCCGGATAGGTGTGCGTCGCGACCGGCTTCGTCCTTGAAGGTGTCGAAGATGCCGAAGTTCGCGGGCCCGAGCTTCAGTGCGTACCAGCTCGTTGTGCCGGCTTCCCGAGCCGCGAGTGGCTGGGCCGACTTCAGGAACTCCTCAACTTCCTTCTCTTTTCCGGGCCTGGCCTCGAGCAGCGCAAGCAATGCGAACCTGTCCATAGAATCTCCTTTTTCATTTGCATTGATGGGATGGCAATTCATCCATGTTCGTTACAGCTCCTCTGAGGAAATACCTGTCACGTCATACACTGGTAAGGACATGCAATTCCGTACGGGAAATGATATTCGCGAGCTGTTTCTGCGCTTCTTTGAGACCAAGGGCCACCGCCGCGTGCACTCCTCGTCGCTGGTGCCAGCCAACGATCCGACCCTGCTCTTCACCAACGCTGGCATGAACCAGTTCAAAGACGTCTTTCTTGGGGCAGAAAAGCGCGAGTACTCACGCGCAACCACGTCGCAAAAGTGCGTCCGCGCCGGGGGCAAGCACAACGATCTTGAAAACGTTGGCTTCACGCGCCGCCACCACACCTTCTTCGAGATGCTCGGCAACTTCAGCTTCGGCGACTACTTCAAGCGCGACGCCATCGCCTTCGCCTGGGAACTGGTCACCAGCCCCGAGTGGATGGGCATTCCCAGGGACCGGCTCTACGTCACCATCTTTGAAGGCGATGCCGAGGTTCCTCGCGACGACGAAGCCGAGCAGTACTGGATCGAGACTGGCGTTCCCAAAGAGCGCATCTTCACATACGGCCGCAAAGACAACTTCTGGCAGATGGGCGAAACCGGCCCCTGCGGCCCCTGCTCCGAGCTCTTCTACGACATGGGAATCGAAGCTGCCGAGACCCCCGGTGTAGACAAGCCATTCGGGCAGGATGATGCCCGCTATGTCGAGATCTGGAACCTCGTCTTCATGCAGTTCGACCGCTCCGCATCTGGACCAGCCGGCAACGTCACCTACAAGTTGACGCCGCTCCCCAAACCCTCCATCGACACCGGCATGGGCCTCGAGCGTGTCGCCGCAGTCCTGCAAGGCAAACTCAGCAACTTCGAGACGGATTTGTTTACGCCGCTGATTCAGCGGGCAGCAGAGTTAGTCCTCTCGAGTGTTAATCCATTCACCGGTCCTTTTAAGAGCTCATCCGTTGCTCCGGGCGAATACGTGAGCAATGCCAGCCTTCGTATCATCGCCGATCACGCGCGAGCCGCGACATTTCTCATCAACGACGGCGTATTACCGTCGAATGAAGGTCGCGGATACGTCCTGCGCAAGATCATGCGCCGCGCCATCCGCCACGGCCGCTTGCTCGGTCAGGAAAAACCATTCCTCAACCAGATGGTCTACGCCGTCCGCGACGAGATGGCCGGCGCCTACCCCGACCTCACAGACTCGGTAGCACGCATCGCCAAAGTCGTTGAAGCTGAAGAGAAGCAATTTGATCGCGTTCTCAATGTCGGCATGACGAAGCTGGACGACCTTTTCAAAGAGTTTCAGCCCGCGAAGACAGCAGACCGAAAGACTGCATTGAAGACATTGGGCCCAGACGCGTTTGGGGTCCAGAGTGTAATCCCAGGAGACCGGGTATTTCATCTTTACGAAACCTATGGCCTTCCAATTGACTTCATGGTCGACGCTGCCCGCGACGCCGGTTTCGCATTGGACCTTGAAGGCTTCGAGCGCGCCCGCGCCGAAGAGCAATCCCGCGCCCGCGCCTCCTGGAAGGGCGGCAGCCAGAAGACCGCCAGCCCCGTCTTCCGCGATCTCGCGCGCACCGACTTCCTCGGCTACAAACAGCTCAACGCCACAAATGCCGAAGTCCTTGCCATCGTAAAGGACGGTGTCGGCGTCCCATCCGCCAAAGCCGGCGAAGCTGTCGACATCGTCCTCGACCACACCAGCTTCTACGCCGACTCCGGCGGCCAGGTCGGCGACACCGGCCACTTCACCTCGACTGACGGCAACACGACCGTGGCCGAAATCACCGGCTGCGTTCTTCCTGTGCAAGGTGTCCGCGCGCATAAAGCTCTGCTCAAGCAGGACATCGCTGTCGGCGATCACGTCAACACCGTGGTCGATGGCGCACGTCGCGACAACATCCGGCGCAATCACACCGGCACCCACCTGCTCCACGCTGCTCTCCGGCAGGTTCTGGGAACGCACGTCAAGCAGGCAGGTTCGGCTGTTGAGCCCACGCGTCTGCGCTTCGACTTTTCCCACTTCGCTCAGGTGGCCGACGAAGAGCTTCAGGAGATCGAAGACATCGTCAACCGCGAAATCCTCGCCAACGCCAAAGTCGAGACCCTCGAAGATGTCCCCATCGACGTCGCGGTGAACGAGTACCACGCCATGGCGCTCTTCGGCGAAAAGTACGGCGACAAGGTCCGCGTCGTGAAGCTCTCTGACGGCTTCTCCACCGAGTTGTGCGGCGGAACGCATACAGCCGCAACAGGCGAGATTGGTCTCCTCAAGCTCACCAGCGAGGGTGCAGTCTCATCCGGAGTGCGCCGCGTCGAAGCCATCAGCGGTCTGGGCTCGCTCGACACCTTCCGCCGCGATTTCGAAGTCGCGAAGCTCGCGGGCCAATACGTTCCTTCGGTCGAAAACCTCGCCGACGGTCTCCGTGCCAGGTTCGCAGCCCAGGACGACGAACTGAAGCGACTCCGGCGCGAACTTGAAGAGGCTCGCATGAAATCGGCCGCCGGCGGCCTGGGCGAAGCAGTTCAGCGCGCAGTCGATGTGAAGGGTGTAAAGGTCCTGACGCACCGCGCCGATCAGCTCGAGCGAGGTCAACTCCGCACCCTCGTTGACAACCTCAAAGGAAAGCTGGGCGAAGGCGTTGTCGTGCTCGCGTCCGCACAGCCAGAAGGCAAGGTTGCCATTATCGCTGGCGTGACCGACGGACTCACGAAGCGCATTCAGGCCGGCAAACTCGTCGGGGCTGTCGCCAAACTCGTCGGCGGATCGGGCGGCGGCAAACCCGAAATCGCCGAAGCCGGCGGAAAAGACCAGTCTCAGATCGATACCGCCTTGCAGACCGCGCCGAAGATTGTCGCCGATCTCTTGAGTTAAGGTAGAACCAGATGCAGCGTAGCACCGCACCTCTTCCCCCAAAGCGGCCTACCTCGACGCAGGACGAAAGACGGATACTCGGGATCAACTTCTACGTCGGCGATGTAGAGGGCGTTTTCGAGCGCCTCTCGCCGGGCGGGCTTCTTGTCGTGCCTGCCGCACCGGCATTGAAGGATTTAGCCCACAACCCGGAGTACCGGGACGCGTTGATCAATGCAGACGTCGCGATCGCTGATTCTGCATTCATGGTCCTTTTGTGGAACTGGATGCAGCAGGACTCGATTCCGCGGCTCTCGGGGTTGAAATATCTGCGAGCGCTCCTCAAGAAGGAAGACGTGCGCAAACCTGGAAACACGCTTTGGGTGATGGCTGGGGCCGGCAGCGCTGCCAAGAACTTGACCTGGCTTCGATCTCAGGGCATTGACGTCCCGCCAGAATGCGTTTACAGAGCGCCAATGTACGGTAAGGCGATTGAAGACCGCGAATTACTTGACACTCTCGGGGCATTGCGGCCGAACCACATCGTCATTACCGTTGGTGGTGGTACACAGGAGCGTCTGGGGCTCTATCTCAAGCGCAATCTGAATTATCTGCCGGCAATCCATTGCATTGGGGCGGCGATTGCGTTTCTGAGTGGAGACCAGGTCAGAATTCCGAACTGGGCTGACCGATTGTATCTGGGATGGCTTTTCCGTTGTGTCTCGTCGCCGCGGAGGTTTATTCCTCGATATCTTTCAGCGCCGCGCCTCATACCACTTATGTGGAGGTATCGGACAGAACTCCCGGCCCCGCACGCCGGGTACGATCCGATAATTGAAAATCGATGATCCGGTGCCGCAGCCGATGCGCACCAGATGGGAGTGTCAGCAGTGAACGGAAAACAGAATTCAGCGACGATTGCGGTTGTCGGCTCAGGATACGTTGGGCTGGTTGCATCAGCTTGTTTTGCCGAGATTGGCCACCGGGTAGTGTGTGTCGACAACGATGAGGCCAAGGTACGCATGTTGCAGGAGGGCGGCGTTCCGATCCACGAGGAGCATTTACCCGAGTTGCTCGCGCGCTATCGCGGCAGGACCCTCGAGTTCACCACGGATCTGCGCGCGGCTACGCAAGCGGCTGAGGCTGTTTTCATCGCCGTAGGCACGCCCCAGAGTGAGACGGGCAGCGCCGACTTGTCATATGTTGACGCCGTTGCCAGTGAGATTGCCCGTTCGATCGACTCCTACAAGGTCATCGTCGAGAAGAGTACGGTGCCGGTCTATACAAACGAGTGGATCCGGCGCGTTATCGAGCGGAACGGCGTGCCCAAAGATCTCTTCGATGTGACTTCCAACCCGGAATTCCTGCGCGAAGGCACGGCAGTTGTCGACTTCCTGCATGCTGACCGCGTCGTCGTCGGCGCCGCGTCCGATCGCTCCGCCGAGCTTCTGAGGAAAATCTACGAACCTCTGACGAACGGAACCTATTACAACGTGCCTGGGTCTGTACCGGGACCACGAACGGCTCTGGATCCTCCGCCAATCCTGCAAACCTCCACCAAGGCCGCCGAGATCATTAAGCACGCATCGAACGCACTGCTGGCAACCAAGATTTCGTTCATCAATGTCGTTGCGAACATCTGCGAAGCTGCCGGCGCCGATGTGGAAGAAGTCGCGCGCGGCATCGGCCTGGATTCGAGAATCGGACCGAAGTTTCTACGCGCCGGTGTGGGATATGGCGGCTCGTGTTTCCCCAAAGACGTCGCTGCATTCCGTCACGTGGCGGAGCAGGTCGGAGTCGACTTCGCCTTGCTTCACGAAGTGGAGAAGATCAACGAGGAGCAGAAACAGAGATTTTTTCAAAAGATTCGCTCGGCGCTCTGGACATTCCGCGGAAAGAAAATAGGCGTTCTCGGGCTCGCATTCAAGGGCGGAACAGATGACATTCGCGAATCTCCCGCCATCGATATCGTCAAGAACCTGTTGAGCGAAGGATGCAACGTATACGCCTATGATCCTGCCGCGGCGAAGAGATGTCAGGAGGTCATCCCGGAGTCTTCGAAGATGCACTACGTGGACGATCCCTACGCTGCCGCCCACGACGCGGATGCTCTCCTGATTCTGAACGACTGGCAGGAATTCGCAGAGTTGGACTTGGCAAAGCTTCACTACACGCTGCGTTATCCGATCGTGATCGACGGACGGAACCTTTACGACGCGGCCACGATGAACAAAGCGGGATTCACCTATTTGAGCGTGGGACGTCCGGGACTGGCTCAGCCCCTTGATCCCGTGGCTGCATTCTTCCTCCCCAAGCGGAGAGAAAACGGCAAGGGATGACTGCGGACGAGGACACCGGAATCCAGGTTGCCGCCTGATCACTCGGATGGGCGTGCCCTGTCGGGTTCCGGGTAACTCGAAATACCGGGGTGGAAGGATCGATAATCATGCGTGTGCTGATCGCCGGAGCCGCTGGTTTCCTGGGCTCTCACTTGACGGATGCCATCCTTGCGGATGGCCACCACGTGCTCGGTGTGGACAATCTCTGCACCGGCTCCGTCGAAAATCTGGCCCATCTGAAGCATGAGTCCCGGTTTGAATTCCTGAAGCAGGATATTTGCGAGTCATTCGATCCGAAGCGGGTCGAATACGTGTTCAATTTTGCGTCACCGGCCAGTCCGGCAGACTATATGCGACTAGGTGTTGAGACGCTAATGGTCGGTTCCGCAGGAACGCGCAACATGCTGGAAATTGCTCAGAAATATGGAGCGAAATTCCTGCATGCTTCCACCTCGGAGTGCTACGGCGATCCGGACGAGCATCCGCAGACGGAAGAGTATTGGGGACATGTAAATCCGATCGGACCGCGATCAGTGTATGACGAGTCGAAGCGTTTCTCGGAGGCGCTCGTTACGGCTTACGGGAGGTATCGGAAAGTCGACACAAGGCTGGTGAGAATCTTCAATACCTACGGTCCGCGTTTGCAGGCGAATGATGGCCGGGTAATCTCCAACTTCATGACACAGGCCCTGCGAGGCGACGACCTGACCATCTATGGTGACGGCAGCCAGACGCGAAGTTTTTGCTACGTCTCCGACGAAGTCGACGGCATTCTCAGGTTGTCCCGCAGCGATGAGCATGCACCGGTGAATATCGGCAATCCATCGGAATGGACCATCCTCGATTGCGCAAACGCAATCAGACGAGTAACTGGGTCGAGCAGCCAGATCGTTTTTCACCCGTTGCCGCAGGATGACCCAACGCAGCGACAGCCTGATATCACCAAGGCGAGAACTCTCCTCGGGTGGGAGCCGAAGATCGATCTGGAAACAGGCCTGAAACTGAGCCTGGACTATTTCAGATCGACCATTGAAGCTGCAGCCTGACGCCGATCAAATTGCTAGCAGACAAAAAGAAAGGCGTGCCGCTTAGCACGCCTTTCACAAAGTCAGATTGATTGAGGACTAATCCTTGGTAAGGAAGTACGATTCGATGGCCCGCATAACGCTGCGATGGTTGATTTGCGGCTCTCTGCCCTCATATTTTGCCGCCCAGCAGATCTGATTGACGATATCGCGGGGATAGCACGAGCGCAGTTCCTGCTTGAGCGTGCCATGGACGAAGTCGATAAGGGTGTGCGCGACGGTGTCATCGCTCTCGATTTTTCGCTCCGCGGCGACTCTGCGGAAAATCTCGCAGAATTCCTCATCGCTGACCTCGCCGATGAAGATCTTTGTTTGAATTCTGCGCAGGAATGCCGCGTCCAGAAGCTGCGCCGGATCCAGGTTCGAGGCGAAGACCACCAGCATTTCGAAGGGCATTTCTATCTTGCGCCCGCCGGCGAGCGTCAGGAAGTCGATTTTACGATCCAACGGCACCACCCAGCGATTGAGCAACTCGTCCGGGCGAACTCTCTGGCGTCCGAAGTCATCGATGATCAGCACACCGTTGTTGGCCTTCATCTGTACCGGACCGGTATAGAACTTCGATCCTGGATTGTATTGAAGGTCGAGCATGTCGATCGTTAGTTCGCCACCGACCATAACAGACGGCCGCTGGCATAGTACCCACCGTTCATCGTGGTTTGGCGGCTCCATGTGAGCCATCCGTTGGTGCAGGGTCGGATCGTAAACCGTGATTACCTGGCCATCGATCTCGATCGCATAGGGAATCCAGATAGCATCTTCAGAGAGAGCTTTTGATAAGAGTTCAGCGATTGTGGTCTTGCCTACGCCCGAAGGGCCGTAAAGGAAAATCGCCGCGCCTGAATTCAACGCCGTGCCCAGCTGCCAGAGGATCCTGTCGTCCAGGACCATCGAGGTGAACACCCTTTGCACATCGGATGGATGCACTTCCACCTGCGATACAGTTTGGAGCTTCACCTGGCTTACGTAGCTGGTTAGAGTTACCGGGGCGGCGCCCGTGTACTGACTCTGCGCCAGCAACTCCTGTGCGCGAGTCCTGCCTTGCGAAGTGATAGCAAGATTCGGGATTTGCCCACTCAGTCCAGTCACCTGGCAAAGTTGTTCGGTGCGCAGGCGCTTCAGGAGTTCGCTAGCCACCTCGAAGCTGATGCGCATGTGCTTGGCCATGTCCAGCACCGAGAATGGGCCGGAAAGATACAGGTGCTTGAGTGCCAGGTCCTCGAGAACGGCCTGGCGGAGGCCGAGCTCCTGGATGGTGACTGGCTTGTGTGTCGGCCCCGCGGAGGGGTCGGTCTTCATAAATTCCTGAAGGTTAAGCAGAGGTTCCATCGCGTTTTCCCACGGCATACTAACTACTATATGTCTCATTCGTCACGGACATTTGAAAATACAAATGTTCCGACCGTCCCGGCACTGCAGTAATCATTCGGGCACACACCTATGTGCAGAGATTCAAACGACCGTGCGCGGAATCGACTATTCCACCCTGGGTCCGCCGATTTCAGACAATGAATAGAGCCACCTTTGGCCCTGAAAATATTGCACTTACGCTCTGGCCGGTTGCATGCCATCAAGAACACAATGAGCGAACTGGACCAAAATGGACCCTCCCGAAACGAATCTGAGGCTTATGTCTCGTTGAACTCGCCCAGGGGAAGGGGATGGCTGAACAGGTAGCCCTGAAACGAGTGGCAACCAAGCTTTGCCAGGAAAGCACGCTGCTCCTCGGTCTCTACTCCTTCAGCAATCACGGATAGTCCCATGGCCTTGCCGAACGAGATGATCGCCTGGGCCACCGCGCCGCTGATCGGATCTTTCAGAATCTCGCCGACAAACGTTCTGTCGATCTTGATCTGATCAAGAGGCAACCGCTTCAGGTATGTCATCGAAGAGTACCCGGTGCCGAAGTCCTCGAGAGAGAAGCTGATTCCATGCGATTTCAGCTTGTTCATCTTGGCGATTACCTCTTCCACGTTCTCGCCGAACATGCTTTCGCTCAGCTCTATCTTCAGGTTTTTTGGGTTGGCTCCCGTACGATCCAGGGCGGCGAGGACGTATTCAACGAACTTGGGCTGCCGGAACTCGCGTGCGCTGATATTGACGGCGATCGAGAGGTGCTCGCCCGCTTTGCGGCCTGCCCAATGTGCCAACTGAATGCAGGCGGTCTCAAGTACCCAGCTACCGAGCGGAAAGATTAGCCCGGTCTCTTCAGCGAGCGGCACAAACTCCAGCGGTGAGATGAGTCCCCGGGAGGGATGGCGCCAGCGCAGAAGCGCTTCGGCACCCGTCAGCAACCCGCGGTCCAGCTGCGGCTGATAAAACAGGGAAAACTGATTTTCACGGATGGCCAGGCGAAGATCCCGTTCAAGCGCGACCCGGGCGTCTACGGACGCCTGCAGGGCCGGGGCGAAGAAGAACATCGCATTGCGTCCCGCCGCCTTTGCCTGGTACATCGCGATATCAGCCTGTTGCAGTACTTCATTCGTGCTTTCGTTCTGATTGCCAAAGACCGTGATACCCATGCTCGAGGTTGTATGGCACTCGCGGCCCTCCAGCAGGAACGGTTGATCGATAGCTGCGAGTATCTTGCCACCCACCGTACGTGCCTGTGCTGCAGCGATCTCCGGAATCTGACTAAGATCCTCCAGAATAATGACGAACTCATCGCCGCCGAGTCTCGCAACGGTGTCCACTTCACGCACGCAATTCTGGATGCGTCGCCCCGTCTCCTGAAGCAGCAGGTCGCCAATGTGGTGCCCAAGAGTGTCGTTCAGCGATTTGAAGCCGTCGAGGTCAACGAAGAGCAGAGCATGCTTGCTGCCGCTTCGGATGCTTGAAACCAGGGCCTGGCGGAGCCGCTCCCACAGCAGCCTGCGGTTCGGTAATTGAGTCAGCGTGTCATAGAATGCAAGGCTTCGGATTTTCTCTTCATCGGCCTTCGCTTCGGACACGTCGCGGATGTACGAAATAACGCAGGATTCGCCCTCCACCTCAGCGAAAGATGCGGAGAACTGCGCCCAGAAGACTTCGCCCTTCTTCCGGCGCAATCGGACTTCGAGATCGCGACACCCCTCTTCTTCCTGAAGGGCCTCTGCTAATTTTCTGCTATCTCCATCATCGGCCCACATATCCAGGTCAACGGAGGTATGCCCAATAACTTCTTCAAGGTTGAAGTGCATGATCTGGAGAAACGCCGGATTCGCGTCGACGATCTTTCCGTCTTCGGAGCGGGCGATCAGCACACCATCCGGGCTGGTCTCGAAGGCGCTGCGGTAGCGATTTTCCTTGATTGGCTGATGCTGCAGCGCGTCAGATTCCGGTGCAGCCGGCTCTTTGACGCCCATCGCCTCCACATGGGCGAGCAGATGCGATGGCCAGCCTTCGCGATCGCGCAGCAAAGACACTGTGAACCGCGTTCGCGTCAGGCTTCCATTTTTGCGAACGAGCCGAATCTCCAGGCTCAGTGCGTCAGTCGCACCAGTCCAGAGCTTCTGAAACGAGGAGAGCGCCAGTGAACCATCCTCGTCAGGCGTGATCTCCTGGAACATGAGTCCGCGGACTTCTTCGCGTGGGTATCCGATGATCTCCGCAAATTCCAAATTGCAACGGAGAATATGGCCCTCCGGCGTGGCGTGAACGATCCCCACCGCAGCCTGCTCAAGGAATCCCCGACTTTCTAAAGTAGGCCTATCGGACATTAAAATTTGCCAATCTTTCAGCTTTATGTGCTTCGAATTGTATCGCCCACAAACGTGTTTTCAATGACTTGAGAGTTGTAGATGCGCGGAAAACCGGAGTAAATCGTCACCTCACTAAAACACCACCGTAATCACATCGATGCACTCGTAGGCGCCGCGAACAGGGTGGGTCCCCTGGGTTAGGTGAGCAGTTTCCCGCGATCTCTCAATTTGCCAGGTGGTCTTTACAGGACTTCGCGCCAGTGTGCTTGTAGAGCGGAGGATCGTGAGCTCGCGATGTAGATGGATTCCCTGTGGAAGAGACTCAATTCATCAGAGCTTCGATGGAAAAGTAACTATCAGCCCGGTACTGGAAGATATCGTTTTTGCTACTCTTCATCGGTACTGATGTGCAGTGAGGCGGAGCGTCTCGCCGTGTGAGGCTGTCGCGTGCATCTTGGCAGGTGCGACAAACAGGTCAGAGCAGATCACACCAAGGTGTGATCTGCTTCCGTGCAGACATTCGTGAATCTAGACACCCTCACCATAGCCGCCGATGATCGCAACCTTGGCCCGCTTCCCGAGCCGCACCACCAGGCGAGCGGGTAGGGATTCGAGAGGGATCGATGAATTCGCAACAACCTCCCCATCGATCTTCACGGCCTTCTCCGCGAGTTTGCGGCTTGCCTCAGCACCGCTTGCGGCCAGCCCCATCTGCACCAGCAGCTTCGGCACGCGAATCTGCAAGGCGCCCGGTGCGCCCGCCGGGCCCACCAGATCGGCGTAGGCGATGTGGACCTCTTCGAGGTCTTCCGCCGCTTCCTTCTGTTGGAACATGCGCGCCCAGTTCTCCTCTGCGTGCTGCGAGGCTTCTTCACCGTGGAATCCCGCGGTGATGGTCCGCGCAAGGCGCTTCTTCACTTCCATTGGATGGATCTTGCCGGCTGCTGCGTCGGCTTGCAGGCTATCCACCTCCGACTGCTTCAGGTCGGTGAGAAATACCCAGTACTTCCACATCAGGTCGTCGGAGATGGACATGAGCTTGCCATACATCTCGGCTGGAGGCTCGTTGATCCCGATGGCATTGTTGAGGGACTTGCTCATCTTCTGGACGCCATCAAGACCCTCAAGGATCGGCGTCATCAGAATGATTTGCGGCTTCTGACCGTAGTGGCGCTGCAGTTCGCGTCCGCAGCCCAGATTGAACCGCTGGTCGGTGCCGCCGAGCTCAACGTCGCACTCGAGCGCAACGGAGTCATAGCCCTGCATCACCGGGTATAGCAGTTCGTGGATGCTGATGGGTTGTTCTGCCTGGAAGCGCTTGTGGAACTCATCCCGCTCCAGCATCTGCGAGACGGTGAAGTGCGCAGTGAGCCGGATGGTCCCTTCGTAGTCAAGCTTTCCGAGCCACTCGGAGTTGTAGCGAACTTCAGTCTTGTCGGGATCGAGGATCTTGAAAACCTGTTCCTTGTACGTCTCGGCGTTCTCGTTGATTTGCTCGCGGGTAAGCGGCTTGCGCGTGACGTTGCGGCCGGTGGGGTCGCCGATCAACGAAGTGAAATCGCCGACAAGGAAGATGACCTGATGCCCGAGCTGCTGAAAATGGCGCAGCTTGCGCATAAGCACGGTGTGGCCGAGGTGCAGATCGGGCGCAGTAGGATCAAAACCGGCCTTCACGCGAAGTGGGCGGCCGGTCTTCCGGCTCTCTTCTAGCCGCTCACGGAGGTCGGAGACACGGATAATTTCCGCTGCGCCCTTCTGCAGCAGGTCCATCTGCTCATCAACAGGAAGAAACGTACTCATCCAGTCCAGTATAAAGAGGGAGAGTGTATGGTCCCGGTTTGAGTCAGATCAAAATCTGAGATGAAGTTTCTGTCATCGCCTCGCGTAAATGCACCAGGCTCAGTACGATCTGCATCAGAACGATGGGGCAGCCAACACGCATCTGGTATCCGGATCCATGCTGATCCGAATTTCGCGGGAGAGAAGTGGATGAGTAGAGGACGATTGACCACCTTGCTGGCGGTTGCTCTGCTTGCATCGACTTCGATTGCTCTCTTCGCTCAAACGCTCGTCTACACGCGCAAGCCCGACGCAAAGAATGGCAAGACCATCTATGAAGGCGGCTGCATCGCCTGCCATGGCGCAGATGGAAAGGGCGCAGATGAAAAGCTGACCGAATTCAAGCGCCCCGACACCTGGCCAGACTTTACGCGCTGCGACCAGACCACGCCGGAACCAGACTCCGCATGGAAATCCGTCATCGTAAACGGCGGACCGTACCTCGGCTTCTCCACCATCATGCCGCGATTCAGAGATCTGCTCTCGAACGACCAGATCGATGATGTCGTCGCCTATCTGCGGACGTTCTGCTCCAACCCGCACTGGCCGCGAGGTGAGTTGAACCTGCCGCGCGCGATCGTGACGGAAAAGGCCTTTCCCGAAGATGAGGTCGTCTGGTCGACGGCGGTGAACGCTAGCGGTGCCCCGGGCCTTGAGACTCATGTCATCCACGAGCAGGCGTTCGGCACCATGGGGCAACTGGAAGTGGATGTACCGTGGCAGTTCCAGAACCAGAATCATGCCTGGGACAACCACATCGGCGACATGACCCTGGGCTGGAAGCAGGTGATGTATTCAAACCTGCGCAGTGGCTCGATCTTTGCGCTCCAGGGCGGGATTCTGCCGCCCACCGGGAGCGCAAAGCTGGGCGGTGCTGGGACGACTACGTTTGAGCCCTTCGCGTCCTTCGATCAGCTCTTCAAAAGCAACACCTGGGTGCAATTCCAGATGGGCGCAGATCTGCCGCACGACACAAAGAAGGCTCCGCAAAGCCTCTTCTGGTACACCGCACTGGGCCAGACTCTCGCGCCAGATCACCGACTCGGCCGCCAATGGTCGCCCATGGTGGAATTCCTCGCCACGCGCGATCTTGTCGACGGCGCAAAGACCGACTTGGATATCCTGCCCGAGATGCAGGTGACCCTGAGCAGGCGCCAGCACGTTCGCGCCAACGTCGGAGTGCGCGCGCCCATCACCGATACTGCGGGCCGTTCGCCCCAGGTCTACTTCTATGTGCTGTGGGACTGGGCCGAAGGCCACTTCTGGAATGGATGGTGATGAAGATGCATCGTTCTATTCCAGTAATGATAGTTGCCGCGCTCCTCGCCTTTGCGGGATTGCGCAGCACTGGTGTGAACGCCGCTTCTCATCCTGATCCGCACAAGGACTTTCATACCGCGGACCGATGCGTCGCCTGTCACAACGGGTTGCAAACTTCGCAAGGCGAGGACATCTCCATCGGCCTGCAGTGGCGGGCGAGCGTGATGGCAAACTCCTCGCGCGATCCCTACTGGCAGGGCAGTGTTCGACGCGAGTCAATCGATCATCCCGAATCAAGCGACGAATTGCAGGATGAGTGCTCCACTTGCCACATGCCCGCGCAGCACCTCATCGATAAAGCTGAAGGTAAGAAGACCGAGGTTTTCGCACGTTTCCCGCTGCTGAAGAAGCATGACAAGGATGCGTTTGCTGAGGATGGAGTGGACTGCTCCGTCTGCCATCAGATCGAGCGCAAGGGTCTCGGAACGCCTCAGACGTACAACGGCAACGTTGAAGTAGCCGGGGTCACGAAGAAGGACCAGCGTGAAGAATACGGTCCATTTCTACCCGATGCGGGACACAAGACCATCATGCATTCTTCAACGAAAGGCTTCATTCCGCAGCAGGCCATTCACATCCGCGACTCGGCTCTGTGCGGAAGCTGCCACACCCTCATCACCACCGTGCGCGGACCCGGCGGCAAGCCCATGGGTGAGTTCCCCGAGCAGATGCCCTACCAGGAGTGGCAGCATAGCGACTTCAACAAGAAGCAAAGCTGCCAGAATTGCCACATGCCGCAGGTCGCCGAAGAGGTACCGATCACGGCGCTCTATGGTGTAAAGCGAACGGGCATGCGCCGCCATGTGTTCATCGGCGGCAACTTCCTGTTGCAGAGCCTGCTGAACGAGCATCGCGAAGAGCTCGACGTTGCCGCGCAGCCCGAAGAACTCCAGGCCGCGGTGAACCGCACATCCGAATTTCTGCGCACTCAATCCGCGAAGCTCGAGCTCCTCGATCTGAAGCAGTCCGGCGACGACCTCTCTTTCGTCGTTAAAGTTCAAAACCTAACCGGCCACAAACTCCCCACTGCCTATCCATCGCGCCGCGCCTGGCTCCACATCACGGTAACCGACAACGCGCGACGCACAGTCTTCGAATCCGGAGCGCTCAATGCCGACGGCTCCATCGTCGGCAACGACAACGATGCCGATCCGCTGAAATTCGAGCCGCATTACAGCGAGATCACCAGTCCCGACCAGGTTGAAATCTTCGAGCCCATTCTCGGCGACGTGAACGGGCACGTCACCACCGGCCTCCTCAATGCACTCCGCTACCTGAAGGACAATCGCATCCTGCCCTCCGGCTTCGACAAAACCACCGCCGAGCCCAACATCGCCGTTGTCGGTGGAGCGCACGATGATCCCGGATTCACCGGAGGAACTGCGCAGATCCGCTATGCAATTCGCGGCGGCCAGAGCGGCCCCTACCAGATCAAGGCCGAGCTCTGGTACCAGCCCATCGGTTTCCGCTGGGCGCACAACCTCGAGCCCTACAAAGCAGCAGAGCCGCAGCGCTTTGTCTCCTACTACAAAGCCGAATCGAAGAAATCCGCAATCGTGCTGGCGGCGGCTGAAGGCAAGCTGTAGATCCGCGCCGCCAAACCTTCATTTGCCATTCACCAAATTCCTGCAACTTCCACAAGCAGTTTCCATCCAAGGCCGGAGGAGAAGAGCTCAGCTATGCCAACAGTAAAAGGTCGTGCCATGCAGGTGCCCGCCGCGGGCGGGGCGTTCCAACTGGTCGAAAAGGAATTTCCCGAACCGGGGCCGGGGCAGGTGCGGATTCGCGTCCATGCGTGCGGTGTTTGCCACTCGGACTCGCTGACGAAAGAAGGGCAGTGGCCGGGCGTGCAATTTCCGCGGGTGCCTGGGCATGAAATCGCCGGCGTGGTCGACGCCGTCGGCCCTGACGTCCCGCTTTTCAAGCCTAGTCAGCGCGTCGGACTCGGCTGGCATGGCGGCCACTGCAATTACTGCAATCCTTGCCGCCGCGGCGACTTCATCCTCTGCGAGAATCAGCCGATCAGCGGGATCAGTTACGACGGCGGCTACGCAGACTACGTCATTGCCCCCGCCAACGCCCTCGCCTTTATGGCTCCCGAACTCAACGACACCGACGCCGCCCCGCTCCTCTGCGCCGGCATCACCACCTTCAACGCGCTGCGCAACTCCGGCGCGCGCCCCGGCGACACCGTTGCCATCGTCGGCATCGGCGGACTCGGCCACCTCGCCATCCAGTACGCCGCCAAGTCAGGCTACCGCACAGTTGCAGTCGCTCGCGGCGAAGACAAAGGCCCGCTCGCCAAACAGCTCGGCGCCCACATCTACATCGACACCACCTCGCAGGATCCGGCGAAGGAGTTGCAGAAGATCGGCGGAGCCGACATCATTCTCTCCACCATCACCAGCGCCAAGGCACTGGAGTGGGTCATCAATGGACTCGCCCCTGCCGGCAAATTCATCGTCGTCGGCGCACCCGAAGACGGCCCCATCGTCGTTAATCCCTTCCCATTACTCCTCGGCCGCCGCACCGTGGCCGGCTGGCCCTCCGGTACCGGCATGGACTCCGAGGACACGCTGAAATTCAGTGCTCTCCAGGGTGTGAAACCCATGAACGAGGTCTATCCGCTGGAGAAAGCCGAAGAGGCCTACCAGCGCATGATGTCGGGGAAGGCGCGGTTCCGGGTGGTGCTGAAGGTCAGGGAATAAGGGGCCGAGGGGACAAGGGAACCAGGGACCAAGGGGACAATGGGCCAAGGTAACAAGGGATCAGAACGCTTAGTTGCCCGTTGGGGGGACCCTCCCCCCTCCCCCCGTATTTTTGCACTTAATAGATTCTGAATAGTTTATCTCGGGGTTGTGGGGAGATCAGGTGCTTTTCATGTCTAGATGTAGCCGGTGTACCCCCTCCCCCGTATTTTTTTGCACTTAATAGATTCCAAATGACTTATCGGTACCTTTTTTGCACTTAATAGATTCCAAAGGGTTTAACTTTACCGTCCACTCTCCTAACCCCGCCATTGCTAAACCAGGGCGAAGCGATCCTCAGTCTCCAGCCTGATTCGAGTATGGCGGAAATGGCGAATTACCCTGCAAAGGTTCTGCACAAATCAGCGGTCTATTTTGGGTGTTCGAGCTATCTCTGCACGCTATCCCGCCCGGGCTACGTTCCAGGGATAGAAACTCTCTGGCCGGCGCGAAAAGCATTGAGACGACCCAACACCTCCCGGGGATGCACGGGCTTGGGAAGGATCTCCAAACTGCGGTCGCCCACCTGTTGCATTCTGTCGAGAGTGCCGTGACCGGAGAAGAGCAGGATGTGGCACTCCGGCACAAACTGGAGGATTGTGGTCGCTGTCTCGATGCCGCTCATTCCCGGCAAGACGACGTCGGAGATAAGCGCCGCGGGGCGCCACTGCAATGCCTGGATGACAGCCGCGTTGCCGTTGTAGGCTGCTCTCGCGGCAAATCCGCTGCGATTGAGGATCATTGCCAGCGAGTCTGCGATGATGCGCTCGTCGTCCACCACGAGCACGCGGAAGTCTTCGTTTCCTGGAACGTGCATGAATACCTCGATCTCAATCGAGGCAGTTTGGGAGGAAGCCACGGATAACCTATTTTCGCAAAGGTCGCGAAGAACGCAACAAGGGGAAATCTCAGGTTTTCATGAGATTTTTCGGAGGCCAGCGCATTGTTGATGGTGTCCAAACTGCGCGTGAATCGACTCAATTTCAGTGCATTCGGAGCGCAAGCCGCGTGAAGGTATAATCCCTCCATGCAGCAGCGAGTTTCCACTTCCGTCGCAATCGCCCGCTCCTCCAGCGCGGCTGCGGCGTGTGCTGCGCGGGCTGCGGCTTCGGCCGCTTAGACACCGCTCCACCTCATCCAATTCAGACTCAGCACCAAGGTCCGATTCCGAGGGTTCAATCCCAAGGTCTTTGTTCCCTTGGTCCCTCGTTCCCTCGGTTACTGATCCCTGACCCCTGATCCCTGTCCCCTGCAGTCATAATGGAGTCATCTATGGAAGAGTTCAGCCGTATCCAGCGCCTGCCGCCCTATGTCTTCAACATCACCGGCGAGATGAAGGTGGCCGCGCGCCGCCGTGGCGAAGACATCATCGACTTCGGCATGGGCAATCCCGATGGCGCGACGCCGAAACACATCGTCGACAAGATGATCGAGGCGGCGCAGAAGCCGGTGACGCACCGCTACTCGGTGTCAAAGGGGATACCGCGGCTGCGCAAAGCCATCTCCAACTGGTACCGGACCCGCTATGCGGTCGACATTGATCCGAACTCCGAGGCCATTGTCACGATTGGATCGAAGGAGGGGATCGCGCACCTGTGCCTGGCGATTCTCGACTCGCGCGACACAGTGCTGGTGCCGAACCCCAGCTACCCGATCCACATCTACGGCCCGGTCATCGCCGGAGCCCACGTGGTCAGCGTCCCCGTGCACGACTGCGATCAGTTCCTGGCCGAGCTTGAGGCCATCATCCCCCGCATGACGCCCCGGCCCAAGGCACTGATCGTCAACTTCCCGTCCAATCCCACCACGCAAACCGTCGAGTTGCCATTTCTTGCGCGCCTCGTCGCTCTCGCTCGCGAATACGGCTTCCACCTCATTCACGACCTGGCGTATGCGGATCTCGGCTTCGATGGGTACAAGCCGCCGAGCGTGCTGCAGGTGCCGGGGGCGAAGGATGTAGCGGTCGAATTCTTTACCTTGTCGAAGAGCTACAACATGCCCGGCTGGCGCGTGGGATTCATGGTCGGCAACCCGGTGCTGGTGAATGCCCTCGGTCGGCTGAAGAGCTACTTCGACTACGGGACGTTTACGCCGATCCAGGTCGCGTCGATTCTTGCGCTCGAAGGCCCGCAGGAGTGCGTCGCCGAAATCAGGGACACCTACCAGCGGCGGCGCGATGTTTTGATCGAAGGCCTGAACCGCGCGGGATGGCAGGTGCCATCGCCTAAAGCAACGATGTTTGTGTGGGCGCAGATCCCCGAGCAGTACCGCAAACTCGGGTCGCTTGAATTCTCAAAGCTGCTGCTGAACGAGGCTAAGGTTGCCGTGAGCCCCGGGATCGGTTTCGGCGACTACGGCGACGGGCATGTGCGGTTCTCGCTTATTGAAAATGAAGAGCGGACAAGACAAGCCATCCGCGGAATTAAAGCAATGCTGGGGAAGAGTGTTGTCGCGGTATAGTCAGCTTCGAGCAGAGATTAGAATTCGCCGTATCTAACTGGAATGACTTCGTTTTATCGCTCAGATGTCGGATGTTTTATCGCTCTTAACGACGAGCAAATACTTGCGCGCCTTGAGATCGCCTACGCCACGCGCGGCTACACAACGCAGTTTTCAGATCAGACGCTCGCGTGGAAAAGCGATCTTCGGAGTCTCCGGAAATGCTTGGACTCCTGTATTGCGAAATCAATCTTCGCCCGCTCATGGGGCATTCTTCTTGAGTTCTCGATTCCGAGAAAAGAAATGCGCATCGATGCAGTCCTTCTTGTGCGGGACGTAGTCGTAGTCATCGAAGCAAAGTCGGGCTCAGCTGGGCTGAGTGCCAGGCGACAACTGGAAGAGTACGCGCTTTTACTTCACTACTTTCACCAAGCATCGGATAAGCATCGAATATTGCCGATTCTGCTGTCTCCGAACGGCGGAGCACCTGATCTTGTACGGATCAATCAACGCGAGTTCTTCCCGCAATTGCCTTCATATTGGGTATCGAGCGTCGTCCACTGTACATGGGATTTTCTGTCGCAGGTTCTTCTCAACACCGAGAACGGATGCGAGGGTCAGCTAATCGCTCACGAGTGGGATGACAGTCGCTATTTCCCAGTCCCCGGCATTCTCGAAGCTGCAGTGGAATTGAAGAGTGGCCTGTCAATTCGAGAGATTGCACATTCGGAAGCATCTCTCACAGAGATTGAGGATGTTCGGAAAACAGTGCAGGACTGTCTTAATAATGCACGTCAAGAAAATCGGCATGCGATTTGCTTTCTCACGGGCGTTCCAGGATCAGGCAAGACTCTTGTCGGTCTTAGCCTCGCGCACTCCGATGAGAATAAAGCGGACGCAATTCACTTCATGAGCGGCAATGGTCCGCTTGTCAAAGTTCTTCAGCACCTCTTCACACAGGAAAGCAGACGCAACGGTGCAAGTAGAGCCCAGGCAAACATCGAAGCAAAAACCCTAATTGAAAATGTGCATGTCTTCGCACGTACCTACACAGAAGACGATCCGGGACCCCCTTCAAACCACGCGATTATCTTCGACGAAGCTCAGCGAGCTTGGAATCGCGCTCAAAACATGAAGAAGTTCCGCCGTGACTACTCCGAGCCCGAGATGCTCTTGAAAATAATGGAAAGACATTCGGACTGGGCTTTGATTGTTGCTCTTGTTGGTGGCGGGCAAGAAATCAACGACGGTGAGGCCGGACTGGAAGAGTGGGGCAAAGCGCTGATCAGCGCCGCGAAGGACTGGTTAGTCTATGCCTCACCTGAAGTCCTCGAGGGCGGAGCGTCCACGGCTGGACACCGGCTCTTTGAAGATCTCGAAGGCGCAAAGTCTGTCGTGACAACATCAACTCTCCACCTGAAGACGTCGCGTCGCAGCTTAAGGGCGGACAATTTAGCTAGATGGGTAAATCTGGTTGTAGAGGGAGACGCAGAAAACGCCGCGGCACTCAACATTGCCGATCGATTCCCTGTGTTTCTTTCAAGAGACCTGAACGCAACCCGCGAGTTTCTCAGATCGGAGAGCATTGGTGAAAATCGTTGTGGGCTGGTCGGATCCTCGCAAGCCGCTCGTCTCCGTGCCGAGGGGTTGGAGCCGAGTTCCTCATTCCATGCAGAGTATCCCTGGGAACATTGGTATCTGGCTGATGAAACCGATGTGCGTTCGAGTCACCGGTGCGAAGTATTAGCTACGGAATTTGAGATTCAAGGACTGGAATTAGATTGGATCGGAGTCTGTTGGGGCGGCGATTTCATTTGGAGAGACGGCACTGGATGGCAACTGCGGGGTATCCGACACGGTGCAACAACCCGCTGGGGTGAAGTGAAGAATCCGGATAAGCGAGTTTACCGACGAAATGCTTATAGGGTCCTGCTGACTCGAGCGCGCAAAGGCATGGTTATCTTTGTTCCGACAGGGAACGGGTTCGACCCAACAAATGCAAAAGATGACTTTGACTGCACCTCAGAATTTCTCTTGAAGTGCGGCGTTACGACTCTACCCTGAAATGGGCATCCTGTGTCTCGCGAAACGCGAGATGCCCGAATCTGTCGGTCCAGAAACGCCGGTGCCTAGATCTCTTCTGAGACCTAGGATACCCTTTCAGGCGGCGTGCACCAGCTTCACCGTTACGGCAGGTGGCCCACTCAACACAGTGTGCCCCATTCATCGCAGTTTCATCGTGATGAGTGGGCGTCTCATCCTCGCAGTCCACTCCGACTCGATCTCAACGACTCCCCGTTCTCCGGTCGCGTAATGACGAAAGCTGCTCCATTGGTATTGTTCTGGAGAAGCTACCAATCCTCGTTTCACCGGGTTCCACCCCAGCGACGAAGACCTGTCGCCGGGGACCCCGGATTCCGATGAATATAGCGAATCACCTCCGAGCGGGCGATCCTCACCACGGATGTTTCGATCGAAGTAGCGATCCTGTCCAAAATTTTTCTCTATCGCCCTTGAGCCTGCGCGAAGTCGTCTGCTTCAGCGACTTCAGAAGCTGAGCCAGCAGAATCGTCGGAGGCTCATTGATCAGCAGATGCACGTGCTCAGGCATCAGAACGTACGCATAGATCCTGGCCTGGTGGTGAGCCCTCGTCTCTTCGAGTACGACTTCGAAGATGCCTTTCGGTTCCGATGCTTCCAGCAACGGAAGCCGGTGAAAGCAACTGAACGTGATGAAGTCAAGAGCCTCGGCTTTTTGAAACCGCTTCAAACCGTAGGGCATATCGTGTCGAAATATTGATTCGATTCTATTCATCCGAGGACCCGCTCATCGCGTTACCACCCCAGCGACCAAGACCTGTCGCTGGGGGCCCCAGAACGCTGCGATGAACGGGGCACAGACCGTGGGAATCGTATGCATGGCCGGCTACCTTTGACCTCCCATGACACCAGCCTAAAGGTGTAAGTTTGTCTTGTCTTACAAGGAGGTTTGAGAATGGCAATTGGCGTACAGCAGGATTTTCGCGGAGCTACGCTCGCGCAGTATGACGAGGTGATCGGGAAAATGGGATTTCGTCCCGGAGGCCCGGGTGCACCTGGGGCTCTCTTCCACTGGGTAGCGAAAACGGAGGATGGTATTCGCGTAGTGGATGTGTGGGAGAGCCGGGAGCAGTTTGAGAAGTTTGCGGCAGCGAAGATTGGACCCATTACCGCACAGGCCGGTGTCCCCGCACCGCCAAAAGTCACGTTCTTCGAGATTCACAACACCCTGACCAAGGGCTGAAGGGGCTGCGGGGATCGGTCAAAAGACATCCATCTGCGGCTAAAGCCGCGCACATTTTGCATCACTTGGCGGCACGGATAAATCCGTACCCTTTCAAAACCGCGCTGAATTGCGAGTCTTTCAGCAAGCTGCGAAATCGTGCTCTTTCAAAACGGAGACTCGGGTTAGGTTTCAGCAACCTGTGAAGTCACGCCCTTTCAAAGCCGGAGCTCTTCCGCTGTTTGTACAGGCTTGGCTTTTCAAAGCCGGAGTCTTTCCACGGCATGGGAAGGCCGCTCACTCCGGATTGGAGGGTGAGAGGCCTACGCCGGGAGCGCGACCGGGATGGGGAATTTGGAGAGGTAGGCGAGCCACTGGCTGACGATCTTGTGGCTGGGTTCGCCGGTTTCAACCTGTCTCTGGACATGGAGAAGAACGGTGCTGTACTCGGCGAGCTGGGCGCCGTTGAGGTTCAGCTTCTCGATCTCCGATGCGTACTTGTCCACGAATTTGTAGAGGGAATAGACAGATTGCATGGATTCATCTTGACTCAAAGTCCATGTGGATTCATGGGTAACAACTCGAATGAACAAAGGTAATCACGTTACTAGGTTCAGGGAACAAGGGAACAAGGGACGAGGGAGCAGGGGGCCGTCGGACTTTCAAAATCGAGATCTGAACAAGTGGAAGAGATGATGCATGTGATGGAACGGCACAACAAGCTGGAGCCAGAGAACTGCTTTGGCAAAAACGTGAACTCTCATCGGCTTCTGATCTGTGCCAATGCAGGGAATCCAACGATCAGGGAATGTGTGAAGACGCTGGCCGGCGACCTCGACAGGCTCTTTGCTAGTGCAATGGGGACATGGGGACATTCTTCGAGCTCCGTGGAAATCCATCTGATGGAACGAACGCTTGGGGGACGTGCCTGGTACGGTGTCAAACACCTTCAACGTGGCGAGAGTTCGGGAAGACAAATCGGGCAACTCGGACGATGAGAATTGCCGAATGTGAAAGAGAGAATAGCCCACCCGGTGGCTTGCAACAAGTGGAGCGAGGTAACGGGTTACTTCTTTTGATCGGGTGGTAATCGGCGGGTTTTGCCATTCATCGAATGAAAGTATGGGCCGCAAATAACTACGGCCGGGATTGCCGGCTCACCTCGAACGAAGACTTGTTCGTGGTGCTCCGGCTCCCGGCCGTAATTGCTTCGGCCATGCGGCTTTCAGGAAAACTAAGCTTTGGCGGTGATCGCCTTGAGGCGGGCGTTGAGGCGGGCCTTGTAACGCGAAACGGTGTTCTTGTGGAGGACGCCCTTCTGGACGCTCTTGTCGAGAGCGGAGACGGTCTCGCGGAACTGGACGTGAGCGGCGTTGGCATCGCCCTTGGAGATGGCCTCGCGGAGGGCGCGAAGGCTGGTGCGCACGCGGGTGCGGTTGGTGCGGTTAACCGCGGTCCGGGTCTCGGTCTGGCGGGCGCGCTTCAGCGACGATACATGGTTTGCCATTCTGCTTCCTTCGTCTAAAGCCCTGAATTGTCAGGGAAAAGTGGTTAGGGCTGCTGCTTGCCCCAATGCGGACCCGGATGCGGATCCCAGTGCGGGCCGGAATGCAGACACACCGCATCCCTCGCAAGTTTTTAGTCTACGGGAAACCGGGAGGCGGGTCAATGAGTTGCGCTTGAGCGTCGGGTTGGAGCTACGAGCGTCGAAAGCGTGAAATCGCCTGCCTCGAAGGAACGGGAAGCAGGTTAGAAAAAGATGATTTCAGGTTCCCATTCGCGTCGTTTTGGGGCCAGAATAGATGCGGAGGATCACGCCATGGAACGCTTTATTCAGCTCAATCTGCGCAGCGACAGCGAGAAAGCCGCGGCCGACAATTCTCCCAACCCCTTGGTCAGGGAGCCCGAACCCTCTGCGATCGGGAGCAAGCGCCTGAACAAGATGCTGAAGAAGGCCGCACACAAGGCGTCTGCGGAGTATGGACGCGGTAGCAAGGGCGGCATTTTTTCGAAATAGGGCCGAACAGCGAACGACGGGTTTCCGCTTCCGCGCGGTCAGGGATGCTCTGCACGATCCCGGAATCCGCGTTGGTGTTGTGTGTCCATTGCGTCTCAATGAAGTACCAGGTTCACCGGTGGAGCGCAGCCCTAAGAGTGCTTTCCCATTTCGGCACGCAGAATGCTAAATAACACCTAAGTAACTTATTCCTACCCCCTAAGTGACCATCCGCACAGGGCACCAAAAGTACCCCGGCTAGGATTACCTCGCTGGTACGAGGCTGTCCTGCGCTTTTCTCCTCAGCAGAAAAGGCCGCCGGACAGAACGCCCGCTACTACATTCAGGGGTAGATAAATTGGACATTAGAAGCGACTTACGTGAAACTCCATCTTCGATTTATATCCGCCTTCAGTCACAATTTGCAAACCGGCTTGCGACTGGTCTAACCACCCTGGCTCTGGTCGTCTTCGGGGTGGGATTTGCCGGGTGCGGAGCCAACTCCTATGCAGGAATGTCGCGAGCCGCATCAGGGCAGATCGAGTTGGAAGACGCGACTGGGGCTGGCGGAGGTTATGAGAGCCACAGCAGGGCGGCAGTTCGCGATGTGCGGGCCGGTCAGGTTGCGTCCGGAATGAATCGGAGGAGCGATGCTACGACGACGGTGATAGGCGCGGAGTCGACAGAAGCTGCGATCCATCCGATGACTCCGATGACAGGTGAAGCCGCAATGGCGGTGAAGTCTGTTTCGCCGTTCAAGATGCGGAAGGTGCTGGCTCTACAATCGCTCAGCTGTGGGAATCAGTCGATGACTGGGGCGGGGACTACGACATGCACATTGAGACTGAGTTCTGTAGCGCCGGGCGGCGGCCTTGTTGTGGCCGTGAGCAGCAATAATGCGGCGGTCTCGGTGCCGGGAGCGGTGACGGTAGCTGCGGGGACGTCAAGGGTTACGTTCGAGGCGACGGTCGCCGCCGTAAACACGACCCAGACAGCGAGCATTACAGCCATTGCAAACGGCTCAACAGCGAGTTTCGGAATTCAGCTGAATGTGGGAACACCTTCATTGACTTTGAGCAGCACAACTGTTCCGTTCGGATCGGTGGCGGTGGGGCAAACGGCAACGAGGGTGGTTTCGCTGACTTCGTCGGGGAGTGCTCCACTGACCATCTCGTCGATCTCTGTTGCGGGATCATTGTTCAAGGCGACGGGCGTGACTGTGCCTTTGACGCTCAATCCCGGTCAGAGCGCGGCGTTGACGCTTCAGTTCTACTCCGACCACACGAGTTCGTTTACGGGAACGGTAACAATTTTCAGCAATTCAACGCAGGGTATCGCGACCATCGCCATGAGCGCAGATGGGGGCCCATCTATCAGTGGTTTGACGTGCAACACGCAATCCTACGCGGGAGCCGGTACGGACTCATGTCTGGTGAGTCTCTACGGAACCGCACCGGACACTGGTTTCGCGATATCGCTCTCGAGCAACAATTCTTCTGTTACAGTTCCGGCGAGCGTGATTGTTCCGTTCGGTTCGATGAGCGCATCTTTCTCGGCTTCTGTGAAGAGCGTGAGCACGAACCAGTCGGCAATGCTGACTGCTACAGCAGGCGGGATCGCGAAGACTTTCACCGTGCAACTGGGGCCAGCAAGCGCGATGCTGACGGCAAATGCATCGAGTATTCCGTTCGGCACTGTGCTGATCAATTCTCCGGCGGAGCAGTCGATCACGCTGACTTCCTCGGGTACATCACCTGTGACGATCAACTCAGTTGCGATCACGGGTGCTGGATTCGCGAGTTCCGGTTTAACTGTTCCGATGACCTTAAATCCGGGGCAGACCGCGGTATTCAATGTGCAGTTCACACCGACAGCGAGTGGAAACTTTTCGGGACAGATCGCGATCGGGAGCAATTCAAGCAGCGGGATTATAAGCATTGGGCTCAACGGCAGCGGGTACGGGCATAAGGTTCAGCTGAACTGGAATGCGGCGTCCTCGAGTGCTGTGGTTGGGTACAACGTGTATCGGGTTGCAAGTGGGAGTACCAGCTATCAGCGGGTGAATTCTTCAGCTGTGTCCTCGACAACGTTTACGGATGGGAGCGTGCAATGCGGTTCGTCGTACACCTATTACGTGACGAGCCTGAACGGTGCGGGGCTGGAAAGTGTGCCGTCGAATACGACCGCGGTGGGAATCCCGACTTCGTAAGGGCGCAGTTCGCGTGGGCAGGGCCCTGTTGCTCGAGGTGCGTACCGAGTGGCAGGGCTTTTGCAAAAAGGACAAGAAGTATCCCGAGAAATCCGCGGTGATGACGTGCTTGGCGGTGGCACGTATCGAAAAGGTGACTCATTCAATCAAACTTAATGCTGGGTGGGATTGACGGATTTCGGTACCGGCGCTACTCTCTCCCCATACATTCGCCACTTTGGTTGCCTGCGCCAATACGAAGTTCGTTGGGAAGGTTCTCAATCGAGTGCGCCTCGTGTGTCCTCAGCCGGGTTCGCGGCAGAAAATCCAGCCATTTCACCCGTGCAATCATCAAACCAACAGGAGTTTTCTGCCTTTTTGGGGCAGAACCAGGGAGGAAATCTGAAAGCTGATCTGGAGATCACGCCAAATCTTGAGCCCCTTTTTGGGACCCGCGATGAAAACCTCAGACTGATGGAGGATTCACTCGGAGTCAGAATCGATTTAAGGTCTGACGCCGTGCACGTGGAAGGGCCGGACGGAGCGGTCGCCAGGGTCCAGCGCATTTTTCAGGACTTCGAGTCGCTGCGACGACAAGGGATCAATCTTCATAACGGCGAACTGAATGGGATGCTGCGGCTGGTGGTCGCAGATCCGGCGATTACTCTGCGCTCGCTGGCGGACGCGGGAAAGGCTCGCTCGAGCGGGATCAAGCGCGCTGTGCAGCCGCGGTCACTGAACCAGCGTAAGTACATCGAAGCCATCGAGCAGAACGACATGGTGTTCGGCGTGGGACCAGCAGGTACGGGCAAGACATACCTGGCGGTGGCCATGGCCGTGGCGGCGATGAATGCCAAGAAGGTATCCCGGATTGTGCTGGTGAGGCCAGCGGTGGAAGCCGGCGAACGGCTGGGCTTTTTGCCGGGCACACTGCAGGAGAAGGTAGATCCGTATCTCAGGCCGCTGTATGACGCGCTGTATGACCTGCTCGATCCAGAGAAGGTCGATAAGATGCTGGAGAAGAACATCATCGAAGTAGCTCCGCTGGCGTTTATGCGCGGGCGCACGCTGAACGATGCGTTCATCATCATGGACGAGGCGCAGAATACGACCGTCGAGCAGATGAAGATGTTTCTCACGCGCATGGGGAACAATTCGAAGGCCGTGATTACCGGCGACATTACGCAGATCGATTTGCCGAATCCGAGGAAGTCAGGACTGGTGGATGCGATCAATGTGCTGGATGGCGTGGAGGGAATTTCATTCTGCCACTTTGCGGATGGCGACGTGGTGAGGCATGCGCTGGTGCAGCGGATTGTGCGCGCGTATGAGGCGGGCAAGCCGCAGCAGCAGGAACTGCCGTTGAGCATGGGGGAGACGATGCAGCCTCCGGCGGCGGAACAGCAGGGAACGCAGCAGGTGGCGGCGCTTCCGGGGAAGCCGCAATAAGGCAATAAACAAAATGTGAAGACCTAAGGGCGGGACAGCGATGCTGTTGCCGCCCTTTTTGCGTCCTGTATACTCGCGGGCAAAGAAGCTGCGCCTGGCGCAGAGGAGATTAGATGACAAGTTCTCTTACTCGACGTGGTTTGCTGGTTCGTACTGCGGCTGTGGTTGCGGGTGCGCAGGTGACTGGCGTGAGCCGCCTTTTTGCTGCGGATGAAAAGTCGAAGCCGGGCGTGCAGATGTACATGGTGGCGGCGGATTTCAAGAAGGATCCGGCGGGGACGCTGAAGCAGCTGGCGGCGATTGGGTATGGATACGTCGAGGCGTTCGCGATGGCGATCGGCAATATTGCCGAGTTCAAAAAGATGCTTGCGGATGCAGGGCTGGGGTGTCCGGCGGGGCATTTTGCGTTTGGGTTCATGCCGGCGGAGAAGGTGCTGGATCAGGCTGGGGAGCTTGGGGTGAAATACGTGATCAGTTCGGTGCTGCCTCCTGGGCCATCGAAGGAGGGCGGGGCCGGCGGGATCATGCAGAAGATGAATCACCTGACAGCAGACGACTTCAAGGGAATGGCGGGGACTGCGAATCAGATTGGGGAGAGCGCGAAGAAGCATGGCCTGGTGTTTGCGTATCACAACCACAATGTGGAGTTCAGAAAGTTTGAGGGCGGGCAGACGGGGTACGACATTCTGCTGAAGGAGACCGATCCGGCTCTGGTGAAACTGGAGGTGGACGCGGGATGGGTGGCGGCTGGGGGAGGCGATCCGGCTGGGGTGATTGCGGCGAATGCAGGTCGCGTGAAGCTGATGCACTTCAAGGATTTCAGCACCGTTACTCCGCCGATCAACGAACTGGGACCGGAGGCAGGCGGGCACATTGTGGATCTGGGGACGGGCGTGGCTCCGCTGAAGGCAGCCTACGAGGCGGCGAAGAAGGCAGGGGTGGAGTACTTCATCGTGGATCACGATCCGCCGTTCAAGGGGAAGACGGCGCTGGAGGCGGCGAAGCTGGATTATGCGTATGTGGCAGGGTTGATGAAGGCGTGAGGATGGCTCGCATAAAATGAAGTGACCGGGGCGCCCAGGTGGCGGCTTCGCGTACGATGATCATCCTTGACCCAGACCTGGAGTCTGACCAAGCGCAAACGAGGTCAGCGGCCCCAACCCCAAGGGCCGGTTCACGCGACAATCGAGTTCCGTCGGTGCGAGCGCTGGCGCGGTTTCTGCGCGAGGCCCAGTCTGTGTTGAAGCTGCGGGGGCGAGTTACGGTTCTGCTGACGTCGGATAGGGCTTTGCGGAGATTGAACCGGCAATTCAGGGGCAAGAACAAGGCTACAGATGTGTTGTCGTTTCCGGCGTATTCCCCGGTCCTCAAAGGCGAGGGATCGGGGGCACCCGCCAAACTCAGGACAGTCTCAGGGGCACCCGAGCGAATTGTCGGGGATCTTGCGATCAGCGTGGACACGGCACGTAGGCAGGCTGCGGGGTTGGGGCATGCGCTTGCAGCGGAGATCAAGGTGCTGATACTGCATGGGCTGCTGCATTTGGCCGGGTATGATCACGAGACAGATGGCGGTGAGATGGCGCGGCGCGAGGAGAAGTTGAGAGAGAAGCTGCGGCTGCCGCATGGGTTGATTGAGCGGAGTGTGCGCTCATGAAGCTTATTCACTCTCCCGCAGGGGCTAAGGCCCACCTTCGGCCAGCATACGTTTCGGCACGGCTAAAGCCGTGCCCTTTCAAAACTGCCACCCCGATCGGGAGGTGGAAGGCATGAGCTGGACGACGATCCTGCTGCTCGTGCTGGTGGCGCTGGTCGACACGTTTGCGGCGTACATTAGCCGTGTGTACTCGGAGTTTGGGAAGATTCTGCCGCGCGAAGTTCAGGACAATCTGGATGAATGGGAAGAGAAGGTTGAGCCGCTGATCGGGTTGACGCGGGAGCACGCGGCGTTGTGCGCGGCGGTGTTGCAGCAGTTAACACTTGGAACGATTGCGCTGGCGGTTGGAGCGGTATTGTTCGATCGGGCTCCGCATGCCGGGCGGCCGAACTTTGCAGAGATTACGCAGGCAGTGCTTGTGGTGCTGCTGGTGCTGTTGTTCTGCAACCAGATTCTGCCGAACCTGCTGTTCACGCAAACGAAGGGGAGATGGGCGGCGAAGCTGGTTTGGCCGATCCGGCTGCTGCTGTGGCTGATGACTCCGATTACAGCGGTGATTCGATTCTTCTTTTCGCTTGCATCGCTGGCAGAGGCACCGGCAGCGCAGAATGAGGAGCCCGCAGCGCCAGATGTAGAGTCGCTGCTGGAGGCGGGCGAAGAAGAGGGGATTCTAGAGGAGAGCGACAGGGACCTGGTGCGGTCGGCGGTGGAGTTTGGCGACAAGCTGGTGCGCGAGGTGATGACGCCGCGTCCGCAGATTTTTGCGGTGCAGCATTCGATCACACTGGAGAATTTTCTGGAGAAGCTGAAGGAGCACAACTACTCGCGGGTGCCGGTGTATGACAGAACGCTTGATTCGATTACTGGAATCGCGTTTTCGCACGATCTGCTGCAGATCAGCGATGAAGAGGCGCGGAGCCGGACGGTGGCAAGCATTCAGCAGCCGGCAGTGTTTGTGCCGGAGACCAAGCGTGGATATGAGTTGCTGCGCGAGATGCAGCGCGAGAAGCAGCATATGCGCATCGTGATCGATGAATATGGTGGAGTCGCGGGGCTGGTCACGATCGAGGACCTGCTGGAGGAGATTGTCGGAGATATCCGCGACGAGCACGAAGAGGATGGTCACATTGGTGACCCGCAGGAGGAGCCGAGCGGGGCGTGGGTGGTGCCGGGTGATTTTCCTGTTGGCGAGTTGTCGCGGCTGTTCGGAGATCAGCTGGAGATCAATGAGGAGTACGAGGCGACGACTGTCGGCGGACTGGTAAGTGAGGTTGAGGGCCGGATCCCGCTGCCGGGAGAGGTGGTTCTGCTGGAGCACAGCGGATTGCGGATCCAGGTGGTGGAATCGACGGACCGGAGAGTGGATCGGTTGAGAATTTATCCGCCTGCGCAGGAAGAAGCGACGGCGATGCCGTAGAGGCAGGGGACGAGGGAACAAGGGAACGAGGGAACAGTGATCAGGATTTCTGGAATGGGAATTAGTTGGCAGGGAGTGAATTGAATTGAAGTCTGGATTTGTGGCGATACTGGGGCGGCCAAATGCGGGGAAGAGCACCCTGCTGAATGCCCTGACGGGCGAGAAGGTGGCGATTGTCACGGCGAAACCGCAGACGACGCGCAACCGGATCATGGGCGTGCTGGAGGTAGCTGCGCGCAAGAAGGTCCATACCGCGGCGCAGATTTTGTTTGTGGACACGCCGGGGGTGCACAAGCCTGCTTCGCAGCTGGACAGGCGAATGCTGCAGGAAGTGCATGAGGCGCTGGAGACGCGCGACGTTGTCCTGGTGCTGGTTGACGCGAGCAGACGGGTGCAGCTTGAGGCTGGGGGAGAACCGGGGCAGGCGCATCAACACAGATCTTCGAATTGGGCGAGCGAGGAAGAATTTCTGTTTTCGCTGATCAAGGGGCTGGATTGCCCGGTGTTCCTTGTGCTGACGAAGATTGACCTCGTGGCGAAGGACGTTCTGCTGCCGCTGATCGAGACGCTCACGAAGCAGTACAACTTCGCGGAAGTGATTCCGGTGAGCGCGCGCAAGAAGGACGGGCTGGAGATTCTGGTTCGAAAGATTGTGGATGCGCTGCCGGTGGGAGAACGGTTCTATCCAAGAGATCAGTACACGGATCAGCCAATGCGATTCATGGTGGCGGAGCTGATCAGGGAGCGAATTCTGGTCGAGACGGGCGAGGAGGTTCCGTATGCTGCGGCGGTGGTGATCGAGAGATACGAAGAGCCGCCTGAACAAGAGCCGCGCACTGCAAAGAAAGGTTCAGGGCCGGTTCGGCTTCCGCTGACGCGGATTGCGGCGGCAATCTACTGCGAACGCGATGGGCAGAAGGCGATTCTGATTGGGAAGGGTGGCGCGAAGCTGAAGGAAATTGGGACAGGAGCGCGGAAGCAGATCGAGTCTCTGCTGGGGACGCGGGTGTATCTGGAATTGCACGTGATTGTGGAGCCGAACTGGCGAGAGTCGAGAGCGTTTGTGGACTCGCTGGATTGGCGGAGGCAGATCGAAGCGATGATGGGGAACGACAAAGGGAGTGAGAAGAGAGGGTCCAGGACCAGGGGCTAGGGCATGACTATGTGCCGCGAACTTTGCCGCGGCCAGTGTTTTTCACGGCGTACATGCGGGCGTCGGCGGTGCCAATGATGGCATGGACGGCGTTTTCAGGCGGGCAGGTGGCGAGGCCTATGCTGGCGCTGGCGGTGAGTTCGAGGCCGCTGTTCATGCGGAAGCGAGTGTTGATGAGTTCGTAGTGAAGATCGGTGGCGGCAACCAGCGCTTCTCCCACGGTCGTTTCGGGCATCATCACAACGAACTCGTCGCCTCCGTAGCGGAAACACATATCTTTGGGGCGAGCGATTTGTTTGATGCGCGCGCCGACGCGGCCAAGGAGTTCGCTGCCGACGAGATGGCCGTGGACGTCATTCACGGATTTGAATCGGTCAAGGTCGATGAAGGCGAGGCTGACGGGTCTTCCGTGACGTTGGCAGCGTTCGACCTCCAGTTCGAGAGCCTTGTAGAGATGGCGGACGTTGTAGAGGCCGGTGGTGTCGTCGGTGATGGTGAGCTGCTGGATATGCGCGACGTCGTGTGCGTTTTCGATGGCGATAGCGGCGTGGTCGCAGAGGATATGGAGGAAGGCGATGGTGTAATCGCTCATCTGGCTTGCACGCGGATTGAGAATTTCTATGACGCCCTGGACGCCTTTACGGCCGCGGAGAGGCATGGCGATGACGGAACGGACCACGCGATGATCCGCACTGAGAGTTTCGTGGAGGCGGGGATCGTCTTCCGACTCAGGCACGATCAGAGTTTCGGCGTGTTCGGCGACCCAGCCAGCGACGCCTTCGCCGACGCGGACGCGGAGATCGCGGAGTGAGCTTTCCCCATTGCCAGAGGCGATAGCGTAGTAGAGCTCGGAGCGTGAGTCGTCCATCATGAGCAGCGTCCACATATCCGCAGTGATGAGCCGTTCCATCTGCTCGAGGATGGTGCGCAGGACGGTGTCGAGGTCGAGGCTTGAGTTGAGGGATCGCGCAAGCTGATGGAAGACCATCAGGTCATCGAGGGGAATGCGATTCTCAGTTGATTGAGTCATCAATGCACGACAGGGGGAGATTCCTTCTGCTGAGCAATTTTGGCATATACGAGCGCGCAAATTACGAACGTGGGATATCTTTGGTCGGGGTGGGGATGTACTAAAGTCACGGGGCGGCAGGGAGCAAGGGGACAAGGGAACGAGGGGACAGAGATCAGGGAACAGGGAACAGGGAACAGGGAACAGGGAAGAGAAATCAGTGGACAAGGGGACGAGGGGCAGCGGAACGGGGAGGGAAGAAATCTTAGCCGCCGATGTGGACCATGGAGCGGGATGGTTTGAGGAAACCGGGTTCACCGATATGGTGGCGAGCTTCCTTTTCATCGATGGTGCGGACGATGTAGTCGGAGAGCTCGGCATCGGATTGGCCGCCGCGCATGCGGCCGTAGAGGTCGTGTTCAACCTGGGAGAAGAGGCAGGTACGGATTTTGCCGTCGGAGGTGAGACGGATGCGGCTGCAAGCACCGCAGAACGCCTGGCTGACGGGAGCGATGATGCCGATTTCACCGATGCCGTCGGCGAAGGTGTAGCGGCGAGCGGTTTCGCTGGGCTCGCGTGGCGCGACCGGTACGAGGGGCAGTTCGCGGTTGATTCGGTCCGTGATTTCCTTTAACGTTACGACGATTTCTGGAGTCCAGAGACGGCCTTCTTCGAGGGGCATGAACTCGATGAAGCGAACGATGACGTCTTCTTCTCGTGCGAAGCGGGCGAAGCCTTCGATTTCGTTGTCATTGAAACCGCGGAGGAGGACGCAGTTGATCTTGAGCGGGATGAGGCCGGCGTCTTTGGCGGCGCGAATCCCGGCGAGGACTTTTTTGAAGCTGCCGGGGACGCGGGTGATGCGCTCGAAGGTGGGAGCATCGACGGCGTCCATGCTGACGGTGACGCGGTTGAGTCCAGCGGCCTTCAGCGGGGCGGCCATTTTATCGAGAAGGTGGCCATTGGTGGTGACGGCGATATCGAGAGATTCGCCGGAGATAGTGCGCAGGCCGGCGAGCTCCTGGATCAATTCGATAAGGCCGTTGCGGAGGAGGGGTTCGCCCCCGGTGAGGCGGACCTTCTCAATGCCGAGGCTGACGAAGAGTTTGATAAGGCGGAGGTATTCGTTGATGGCGAGCTCAGGGTATTGAGCGCCGTATTCGCCGGTACGACAGTAGACGCACTTGTAGTTGCAGCGGTCGGTGACGGAGACACGGAGATCGTGGATGACCCGGCCGTGGCTGTCGGTGAGGCGGCGCGTCGTTGAGATTTCGGCGGATGTTGTTGGGGAAGGAGCGGCCATCGGCACACTTTCAGGCTATACCGTTTTGTCCTGCTTTGCAGGTGATCTTAAGTGCGAGAGCCGGCACTAACGCCGGCTCTTCATGGATACAGATTGATTGCAGAGAGGTTCAGTCGATGCGCGGGGTCCCGGAACGAAGGATGAAGCCGGTGACGCCGAGAACGAGAACGAGGCCGACAGCAATTGCAAAATAAAAGGCCATCGGGTGGACCCAGCCGGGGGAGTAGGTGAGATCCTGGCCAACCCAGAGGAGAAGAACGGTGGCGATAACGGCGAACTGGCAGGCGATAACGAGGAGGGTATGTCCCCACTCACGGCGCTTGTCGAGCAGTTCGACCTGGTCGGGGGTGAGATTGCGCTCTTCGGGTGGAAGGAGGGAATTGGCCATCAGAGTCTCCTGGGGAGGCCACAGCCGACCAGATTGGCCGCGGGCAGCTCACTGTTTAGATTCAATCATATGAGGGCGGCCGGTTTCTACCGCTGTGCAGGAAAACAGGTCGATGCTGCAGCGAATTGCAGTGTGGTGAAAATCAGGTATAACGGATGCGATGTTCCGTATCCTGACAGGACCGCCGTTCGGCGTCGATTTGAGAAGTCCAGCACTCGATCACGATTCACCCAGGAAGGCGAGGGATTGGAGGCTAGTGATTTCAAAAGGCTTGCGGCAACGGACATTTATGCAGGAGAGCTTGTCGTCGCGCCGGACCATGTAAGACTGCGCTTTGGCAAACCTGGCGCGGTCGCGTTCGTCCGCATGGCGGGGAAGCTGGGGGCGCTTACGACGAACGATCCAGGTGACCTTGTAGTCGCCGGGCTGCCCGCACTTGGGGCAGGTGAGGTTGTGAGTGCGAGTTTCGGTGGTCTCGTTGAAAAAATCCCGTTCTTCCATGTGGCTGCTACTCCGCTAATTGAAGAAGCTCTACCGTGGAAAACTCCGCGGCAGAGCCTCGCGAGATGAAGCCAGACACTTTCACTCTGGCAGGACTCTTCCATAGTAATCCTCGAGGGCGGGACAGCTGGATGTCCGGCGTGCCCCGTCTGGGATCGGCGGACCATTTTTATGAACCCCTTATGTTGCCCTTAGCTCTCGCTACCGGGATGCGCGGAATACTGCGACCATGTACGCGATTGGCAAATTTCTGATCGATCTGATTGTGGTTCTATTCTTTGTGGGGATGGCGGGCTCGGCGGTGGTAATCGTCATCTCGTTCGTTGAGGATTTCCGAGAGCTGGTCGGTTCTGATGACGCTGAACCAGAGCGAGAGGGACCGCCGCCGACAGCGCAGTTGAAACCGGCGTCCTATAACTACTCGTCCAAAAAGGAATCTTTTCGCCACTAATAGACTGTCCTCGATCAACCTCGGTCCGAAATAGACGGAGATGTGTTCCTGGCGCGGAACGCGATAGCCAGCCTGGCTCATGTTGCCTGATACTTGTACTGCGATGGCCCGGAAGAAACCAGCAAAGTTCTCAGCCACCAAAGCTGTGAAGGCGAATGCTCGCGAGCGCGTTGGGCAGCCCAAGCCTGTGCGCGTGGTGGACGAGAAACCCAAGACCGGAAGACAGGCCAAGTACAAGAAGCAACTGGAGCAGGTCCTGCAACAGGAGGATTAGCGATGCCGCGCGCGGGGTCTGCTCCTTCCCGAGTGAACCCCTTTCCAAGTCTCAGAAGCGAGATCTGGGCACCAGTTTCAAGTTTCTGACAAGTCTGGAATCAGGGATTCGTCTGTTTTTTCGTGGCGTCGTCGAGGTTCTTGAGCATGGTGGTGATCTCGGGGTTGGACATGAAGGATTTCCAGACGATGCCGGAACGGTGGTTTTCGATCATGACGACGATGGGCGCCTGGTTGAGTCCCATGAAGATGGGCGAGACCCAGTTGGCATTGGGATTGATGGCATCGCGCAGGCCGTAGATGCCCCACATTGTGTCGCCGTAGTCGCGGTAGAGGTGCTTGAGCGCGGCCATCGACGCATCAGGAGTGTAGGGCATGGAGGCAAGGGAACCGGTGGGCGTAATGTTGCCGATGTCGTCAGCCTCGTCGGGCGCCTGGGCGACGTAGGTGATAGGGCCGTCGCTGGCGGTGAGTCCCCATGCGTCGGGACCGTAACCGGCGTAGTGCTTGGGATTGGCGGTGACATAGGCGCGATTGATGAGCGCGATGTTGCGATTGTTCTCGAAATATGAACTGGTGAAGCGGTCGCGGAGCGCGTGCGGGTCCATTCCCATGAAGGAGTAGTGGGTGAAGAAGAGCGGACCGCCGCGGCCGACACCGACATCGAGCTTGATGCCGAAGTAGGTGTTGCCGTTTGAGTAATGATTGCCGTCCTTGGTGCCGCCCCATCCTTCGCGGTAATGCTGCGCTGTTTCAGACTGCGAAGACCAGCCGGAGTAGTACATCGAGGCTGGCACGCCGTGCGTGGGTGAGGCGATGGAGAGCAGGTAGGTGATCATCACCTCGTTCCATCCGATGAGGGGATGGTGGACCTGATAGGCCCATTGCGGCGACCAGTGCCAGTAGAGAAAGTCGCTGGTGGGAGTCTGACGATGCCAATTCCACTCTACGGATTCCCAGAGCGCGGTGATGCGTTTGAAGAGAGTCTGCTCGGCAGGATCGGAGCCGTGAAAGTATCCGCGCGCGGCGAGGAGGCCTTGCACGAGGAATGAGGTTTCGACGAGGTCACCGCCGTTGTCGAGCATTCCGAAAACGGGCATGGTGCGGCCGGTCGCGCCATTCATGTAGTGCGACCAGACGCCGTGATAGCGGTCGGCCTGATCGAGGAAGTTGACGATTTTAGTGAGACGCTCGACGCCTTCAGTCCGGGTGATGAAATGCCGGTCGACGCCAACGGCGAGGGCCATGATGCCAAAGCCGCTTGCGCCGGTGGCGACGATGCGATCATCGCCGGGTATATTTTCGCGAGCCATGCCGGAGTGGGGATCGGCGCCGTCCCAGTAGTAGTGGAAGCAGGCATGCTGCATCATGGTGAGAAGTTCGTCGTCGCTGAGTTCTCGAGTGGAGGCCTCGGCTTCGTTCGATTGCGCGGAATCGCGGTAGTTCCATCCCGCGGCGGCGATTTTGTAGCGCGCGTGAACACCGGATTTACCGAGGAAATCCTCGTAGCGGTGAAAGCCGGGGAGTTGGATACCGATTGGTTTGAATGGGCCGTTGTCGAGAGCGCGGTAGACGACGTAGCGTGCGAGAGCGGGGGGATCAGTGGAGGACCATTCTAACTCGATGTGGCGGTCGTACCCTGTGGCTCGCAGGTCAGCGGGAGTGGGCAGAGATGCCGAAGACGAAGATGCATCAGCAACGCGGATCTCATCGATGATGAGGGAGTGTCGGACGTTGTCGGGACGATCCTGATGGAAGGTGAGGCTCTGGAGGAACGAAGGATTGAAGGGATAGATAGAAGCAGTGGTGATATCGGAGAAGGGGATGCGGAGTTCGATCCATTTACCGGCGGGAATGTTGCCGGTGTATTTGCCCAATGGGAGCGGGGTGCTGAAACTGGCGGGAAATTCGGCAACCTGGAGGCCCTCGGGTGAGTTGGAGAGCACGAGTTTGGGCAGGTCGGTGGCGGCGATTGCCTGAGGAGCATAGAGCCAGAAGTAGAGGTTGTGGCCATCGAGTCCGGGGCGGCGGTTGCGGAAGTTGAGCACGGAGATTTGCGCGTTCCATCCGCTATCCGGTGCGGATTGCCAAGTGAGGCGAATGGCGTTTGGCGGAGTGCGGAAGTGCTCGGAGTCGACGGGCAGACGGCCCTTTTGCTCTTCGACGAAGCTCTGGCCGTTGGTCTGGGCCTGGGTGTGGTAATAGGTATCGTGGGTGAGGCTGTTATCGAAAATGATGTGCCGGTAGTAGTCACCGGTGTTCTGGCCGCGTGCTGGAATGCTGCAAGCTGCGGCCATGATGAGGCAAAAGGATACTCGTGCAACCAGGACGTTGCGCATTGAGAAATAAGGAGAGAAGTTTTTCATCTTTTTCTCTCGATAGCGGTTTGTTGGATCAGCTGTCGAACTTCTGGTGGCAAGGGCGGTGTACCTCCGACGGAAATGCCGGGACAAGCATACACGCCCCGGTGCGACGGACGGTTCAAGGGTCGAAGATCGGGTTCGTGACGGGCCGGAGCCGGAGGTTAGGGAGATTGATAGCTCAAACGAATTAGTTGAGGGGAAGTTGAAGGTTTGTGAGATGGGGCGACGAGCACGTCGCAAAAGAGGAAATGATCATTGTTGACAACAGGATAGCGGCGGTGCTACCTATTGTTCGATTGCGCAATCGTTTGCGCAATGAGCACAAACGATTGTGCCCTACGAGAATGAGATGTGTTCGCTATTCCCCCTTGTAACCGAATTTCAGGAGATCGTGATGCAGGAAAACAATGTACTCAGCTCTCGACAGACGGGCTGGGAACACAGGATATTTGCGCATCTTCAGGCCCGGTTGTGGACCGTCGCCATGGTGGTGCTTACCCTGTGTGCGCTTCCCGTCCAAGCCCAATACCGAGCCAGCCTACAGGGGACGGTTGCCGATTCCCAGGGTGCAATGATCCCAGGGGCGCAGCTGACTCTCACTGATACAGAAACGAATCGAGCGATCACGGCCACGAGCAATCCCGATGGCAACTTTGTCTTCAACCAACTCGCGCCGAGCACGTACAAGCTTGAGGTCGCGCGCGACGGGTTCAAGAAGAAGCACCTTGACGGAGTTCGTATCATCGCCGAGCAGGCGAACTCGCTGAATGTTGTGCTGGAAACTGGCGGGACGACTGAGACAGTGACCGTGAACGCCGGAGACGCGCCAGCGATTGACACGGCTACCGGAAGTATTAGCGGCACGATCACGCAGGAGAACCTGGCGAAGATGCCGGACTTCGGACGCGATCCGCTGCAGCTTGCGAACCTGGCGCCGGGCATGTTTGGTGATTCTTCGCAGCAGCCGGGTGGCGGAACGTATGCTCTGCCCGGCAACCAGGGAGATGGCAGCGCGGGGAATTCGACCGGACCGTACATGACGGAGAACAAGCCTCAGGTATTTGGGAACGGCGGCCGCAACGATACGAACGGCATCACGATCGATGGTGTTCAGGTAACGAGCGTGACGTGGGGATCGGCTGCGGTGATTACGCCGAACCCGGACACGATCAAAGAAATGAAGGTTGTCACAAATCCGTATGACGCGGAATCAGGGCGTTTCAGCGGCGCGCAGATCCAGATCATCTCCCAGAACGGTACGAATCAATTCCATGGGACGGGACTGTTCAAGCTGGACCGTGCCGGGTTGAATGCGTATCAGAGATACAGTCCCGACAATAACCCGCAGCGCAACAATGCGCGGTTCAATGAATTCGGCGGAACAGTGGGCGGTCCGGTCATTCACGACCGGCTGTTCTTCTTCTTCGGCTATGACACGATCCGCAACCACGGCACGCAAGATGATGGCGGTTGGTATGAGACGCCCAGCTTCGACAGCGCCTCAACGTCGGGGACAAACGCGAACAAGTTTCTGAGCGTGAAGGGCGTCGGCGTTTCCGCGACGAGCGTTCTGGAAGGCGCGGGCGATCCTCACAAGTGCGCGGATGTTGGCCTGATCCAGGGTGTGAACTGCAATTTCATCCAGGGGCAGGGTCTCGATCTGGGCAGGCCCTTGACGATCGGGGTTGGAGCGCATGATCCCTCTTATTCAGATCCGACAATCGTGGGCGGAGTGAAGACTTTCCATCCGGGTCTCGGTGGTGACGGAACAGGCAGCTACGCAGCGAACATGGATGGAAACGCAGACATGTTCTATGTGGCTACCCAGGGCCCGAACAATACGATCAACACGCAGTACAACGGGCGCGCGGACTACCAGATGACGGGGAAAGACCTCATCGCCGGGAATATCTACTATGTGCCGGTGAAGGCGGATAGTTTCTCGGATCGTTCGATGAACTTCTTTCACCACAATGCAAAGAATTACTCGATGGGGTTGCTCTACAACCACACCTTCAGCGGCACGATGCTGAATGAAGCCCGGGCCGACATGGCGGGGTGGAAATGGAATGAACTGAAGGACAATCCGCAGATTCCGGCGGGCCTGCCCTCCGCGAACATAAACCATGAAGATAATTCCAATTCGTTTGCAGCATTCCCAGATCCCGGACCGCATGGCATTGCTCCAAGCATCGGGAGCATATTTGACCAGTGGACATTGAACTTCAAGGATGTGCTGACGAAGGTGCATGGGAGCCACAACCTGAAGTTTGGCGGACAGTACACAAAACTAGCCCAACTGGACTCGGCAACGTGGGCTGCCAGCGAGAACTTCTACTTCAACAATTACTGGGATTTCCTGAACGATGCTCCGCAGACGGAGGCCATCAACGGAGCTGATCCGCTGACGGGTATTCCGACGATGTCGCGGAAAGATGACCGGCAGAACATTCCTTCGGTATTCGTCCAGGACGACTGGAAGATGAAGCCGAACCTGACAGTGAACCTTGGACTGCGCTGGGAGTACTTCGGAGGCATGACGGAGAAGATCGGCAACAATCCGCGCCTGGATCTCGGTAGCGGATCGAGCACCTTCACCGGCCTGGCGATTACGCTCAATAAACCCCAAGTAGATGCGCAGAAGGGGAACTTCGGACCGCAGGTCGGGTTTGCCTGGATGCCGATCAGAGACGGAGGCAAGCTGGTTCTTCGCGGTGGATTCGGGATGTCCTTTAACGGTCTAGAGCAGGCGATCACGACGAATACTCGATTCGATCCGCCGTTCCTGACAAACAGCAATACGCTCACCGGCAACAAGATCGTCTACGGGATCAATGACGTATTTACCTACGGATCACTGCCCGCGAATCCGGCGCTGATCTCGACCTTCAATTCGGCGAATCTGCCGACGAGCGGCGTCGCGGTGAATATCACGGGAATCGATCCGAAGCTGAAAACGACCTATGTGTATCGCTATTCCCTGGAGGGCCAATATGACCTTGGCCACCAATGGGTGGCGACGTTGGGTTTCACCGGCAGCTCGGGCCGTCATCTGCCGCTGCAGTACAACCTCTACAACAAATACGCTCCGCAAATTCTGGCTGGGACGCTTGCATTCAATCCGGCTGTGAACTTCATTGACTGGTACGAGGACACAGGTACATCGAGCTACAACGCCCTGAGAACCGAGCTTCGCCACCAGTTTTCACACACGTTCGAAGCGGACGTGCAATACCAGTGGGCGCATTCGCTGGATAGCGGGTCGGGACCGTTCACGCAGTCTGACTACCAGTGGCTGCCTGGGCAGAACTGGGGCAACTCAGACTACGACGTACGCAACACGATCAAGATGTTCGGGATGTGGTCGCCGGTGCTCTTCCATGGCAATTCGATGGCGGAGAAGCTGTTGGGAGGCTGGACATTCAGCCCGGTCTTCGTCTATCACTCGGGATTCCCGTATAACCCGCACTATGGAGGGCTTGGGTGCAACGCGTTCTATCCGAACAACGGAGACTGCGATCTGCGGCCAACATCTTTCAAGGGCGGAGCGTCAAGCGACCAGTCTACAGATTCTTTCAAGACTGCAGCAGGGCATTTCCCGAACGGCGGCACTTCGTACTTTACGCAGCCCGACGTAATCGACAATGCGAGCGGAGGTTGGAGCGATATCAATTCCGTACCGACCCCGTCGGCCCTTCCGCAGGCTCCGGGGGTCGGGCGTAATGCGTTCTACGGACCGCGCTACTCAGACCTGGATTTTGCCGCGACGAAGGCGTTTGGACTGCCACGGATGAAAGTGCTGGGTGAAAATGCCCGTCTCGAGATCCGCGCGAATGCGTTCAACGTGTTTAACAAGGTGAACCTGATCGAAGTCGACAGCAATATCACGGACACGAACTTCGGGCGTGCAAACAAAGCCCTTGGCTCGCGGACGATTGAGGGCGAATTCCACTTCAAGTTCTAAAGTGGCCTTCCATTTCTCCCCGCTCCACGGGGCGAGGAGATGCACAATCTTGAGCCGTCGGCGATGCGCCGCAGTGAAGACGCTCGGCGACGGCTTTTCTCTTTGCTGCTGAAATGAGAATCTTTCTTCTGGAGCGATGTTGCTGCGGAGTTCAATGCGGGACACGGTTTCAGCTTTTACAGAGCTGACGATGACTCTTGTGATTGCGATCGGCCTCGCTGGAGTGGGTGCCCTGGCGTCTGGGCAATCCCACGTCACCAAGAGGCGAGGTGCGGGAGGGGCATCGCCCGATCTTGCTTCATTGCAGAAGAAAGCTGATGAGGCGCGAGATTCGGGGCGGCTGGATGATGCCGCGAAGTTCTACCATCGGGCGCTGGCGATCGATCCGAAATGGGCAGAGGGGTGGTGGTCGCTGGGGACGTTGCAGTATGACAGCGATCGATATGCGGAGGCCGAGCTGGCGTTTGAGAAGGTGCTGGCAATCGACCCGAAGCATGGCACAGCGCGGGCAATGCTGGGGCTGTGTGAGTTTGAGTTGGGGCAGCCCGGCCGCGCATTGAAGGACATACAAGAGAGCGAGAAGATGGGTGTGCTCGAAGACCAGCAGCTACGGGACGTGGTGATGTTTCACGAGGGAGTGCTGCTGCAGAGAGCGGGGCGGTTTGAGGCGGCGAAGGGTGCTCTCTCTTCGCTGTGTCTTGGCGGCTCCCGGACCGTCGAACTTGCCGCGACATTCGGGATGGTGGCGTTGCGAATGCGAGATGCTGCGCCCCCTGAGGCGAGTAGCGAAGCGGCGCAGGTCGTGCAGCACGTAGGCCGGGCCGCTTGCCTTAGTGGAGCGAAAGAGTACGACGCGGCTAAAAGGGAATTTGAGAGTGTGATGGGGAGCGCGCCGCACTATCCGCTTTTGCATTACGCCTACGGGCGCATGCTGCAGGATGCACGAGATCACGATGGAGCGATCAAGGAGTTTGAGGCGGAGATTGCCGAGCAGCCGAAGGGCGTTTTGCCGCGGTTGCGGATTGCGGCTGCGGAGTACAAGTGGAATCCCGAGGCGGGGCTGAAGTTCGCGGAAGAAGCGGTGAAGCTGCAGCCGGAGTTGCCGTTGGGGCATTATCTGCTCGGGCTGCTGCTGCTGGAGACGGGGGAATACCGGCGCGCCATTCCGGAGTTGGAGGCGGCGGGTAAGGCATTCCCACAAGAGGCAAAGATCGACATATCGCTGGCGAACGCGTACTCGCAGGTGGGCAGGGTTCAAGATGCGGCGCGAGCGCGGGCGGAGTTTGCGCGGAAGAAGCAGGCGGAACAAGCGGCGGGTGTGGAATCGATTGAGATTACGGACGCGATGGACGCGAGATCGAAGCAATAGATGCAAGCGCTAGCGAGTTGGAAGAGATCCGAGTGTGTATGCGCGTCAGGCCTTTGGCTCTTCGATGGTGATGATCTGGTCCGCGGAAACGTTCGTGAGTTCCTGAACCTTGCGACTGGGCCAGGTGACCATGATTTCTTTGATCGTCTTATTCAATCCGAGGCCGAAGTGAACCCGAGGATCGCTGGAGCAGGCATAGCCAACGGCGGTTGTTGCTTCGTTCCATTGCATGCGGCCGTCGGGAGTAGTGATGCGGATCTGTGCACCGAGGCCCATGCGGTTGCTGCGCGTGCCTACGAGGCGGATAAGAATCCAGTGCTGGCCAGTGGCGCCGACGTTGCGGAAGAGCTTGATGGACTCATTGAGGCTGGTGACGACGACATCGATGCGGCCGGTATTGAAGATATCGCCGAAGGCTGCGCCGCGGTGCGCTGCAGGGATCTGAAACGAAGGTCCGGCGCTGGAACTGACATCCTGGAATTTGGCGTTGCCGAGATTGCGGAAGACGCTGTTGGGCTCGGGGTAGGATTGCGCGGGGATAGCCTGCTGGATGTTGTCCATCACGTTGGCGCGAGCGACGAAAAGGTCTTTCCATCCGTCGTTGTCGAAATCGTAGACGCCGTTGCTCCAGCCAGTCATGCGATTGGTGAGGTGGCCGAGGCCACTGGTGACAGTGGAATCTGCGAAGACGTTGCCGCCCTGAGAGGTGTAAAGGGGAAAGTCTTCGTGCTGGACGGCAGTGTGCCAGATGTCGGGGCGGCCGTCGTTGTTGACGTCGCGGAAATCAGCACCCATGCCGGAGAGCGCGTTGCCATCGAGCGAATAGGCGACGCCTGCAGATACGGCAATCTCTTCGAACTTCTTTCCGCCAATGTTGTGGAAGAGGAAGTTGGGCATGGTGTCGTTTGTAACGAAAGCGTCGAGAAAACCGTCGCCGTCGATGTCGGCGAAGGTGACGGCCATGCCTTTTCCAAGAAAGGCATCAATACCGGTTTCGTGAGACACGTCAGAAAAAGTGCCGTCGCCGTTGTTGCGATAGAGAGTGTTGTGGAGCGGCGCGTACTGGTTGGGATGACAGTAGCCGCGCACACCTTCTTTGAGCGCGCAATAGGGGTCCTTGTTCACTTCCCAATGGCAGTAGTTGACGACAAAGAGATCGAGGAGACCATCGTTGTTGTAGTCGAACCAGCCCGCGCCTACCGACCACATCTTCTTGCCATGGGCCTGCGCACCAGCAACGCCCGCCTTCGCGGTGACGTCAGTGAATGTCCCATCGCCGTTGTTGTGAAAGAGCTGATTGCCGGTCACGTTGGCAACGAAAATGTCGGCGCGACCATCGTTGTCGTAGTCACCAATGGCGACGCCCATGCCATAGCCTGCTCCGGCGACGCCGGCTTTTTCCGTGACGTCGGTGAAGGTGCCGTCGTGGTTGTTGCGGTAAAGACGGTTCCAATAGTCGGGCGAGGTTTTTTCGAGCGAAGGAATTTCGGCGCCGTTGACGCAATAAATGTCGAGGAATCCGTCGTTGTTGTAGTCGAACAGCGCAACGCCGGCAACCATCGTTTCGGGTTGGTTTTTGTTGGGTGTGGCGCAATTGCGCGTGACGAAATGGAGGCCAGCCTGTTGGGCGATCTCTTCAAAGCGGATCGTTGGAGGTGGCACCGGAGCCGCGCCAGCCTGCGAGGCAAAAGGCCAGAGGCGGCGTGGAACAAGCGTCGTGGCCGAGAGTGCAGCAAGGGCTTGGAGAAACTGACGGCGCCTGGTGCTCGAGATGTGATTGCCGACCATGCGCGATTGCAGGGCTGCCGCGAAGCTAACCGGTCCTCTGAGCGCCGGCTGTGGCGGCGCAGAAGGCTCCTTCGACGTCAGTCCTTCACTACTGTTATAGACCGCCGAGTCGAGAAAAGGCGTGACAGATGATGAGTCGGTTTTGGATCGCGCTTGCTGTTTTGATGATTGCTGCGGGTTCGCTGCTCGCGCAGGCACCTGTGCAGGAAGTCTCAATTGATGCGAAAGGGAGTGGTCACGCTTTCCCGCATTTCTGGGAAGAGACTTTCGGGTCTGGCAGGGCAATTCTTGCGCTGCGGGCAAACTACCGGGAGGATCTGAAGAGCGTTCACGATGACGTTGGCATGCGGTATGTGCGGTTTCACGCGATTCTGCATGATGAGGTTGGGGTGTATGACGAGGATGAAACAGGAAAGCCGGTCTATAACTTCACCTACGTGGACCAGATATACGATGGGCTGCTCGATCGTGGAGTAAGGCCTTTTGTAGAGATCAGCTTCATGCCGTACAAGCTGGCTTCGGATCCAAAGGCGATTCATCCGTTCTGGTACAAGCAAAATGTTTCGCCGCCGAAGGATTATACGAAGTGGGATGGGCTGATACGCGCTTTTGCGCAACACCTGGTTGATCGGTATGGGATCGATGAAGTGGCGCAGTGGTATTTCGAGGTGTGGAACGAGCCGAACATCGATTTCTGGGCGGGGGAGCCGAAGCAAGCCACCTATTTTGAGCTTTACGATCACACGGCACGGGCGCTGAAGGCGGTGAATTCACGGATACGGGTTGGAGGGCCGTCAAGTTCTTCAGCTCACTGGATTCCGGAATTTTTGAAGCACGTGAACGACCAGCATGTGCCGGTGGACTTTGTCTCCTCGCACGGATACGCAGACGATACCGTGGAAGATTTGTTTGGGACGCATGATCCCGTTCCGATGCGGGATCGGTTATGCAAGGCGATCGGGAAAGTACATGGGCAGATTGCGGCATCGGCTTCACCAGAGCTTCCCCTGATGTGGACGGAATGGAATGTGCCGTCGTACGGAGAGCTCGGCGCACGCGATAACTGGTATGTGGGTCCGGCGCTGGCGAGGGACATCAGCCAGTGCGATGGGCTGGTGAAGATGATGTCGTTCTGGACTTTTGACGATGTCTTCGAGGAAGGCGGAGTGAAGCAGAAGCCTTTCGACAATGGGTTCGGATTGATTGCGCCGGGAATGATCAAGAAGCCAAGCTTCTACGATTTTGCCCTGCTACACAAGCTAGGTGAGGAGAGAATCGCAAACGATACGGACGACGTGCTGGTGACACGACGGAAGGACGGCACGCTTGTGGTTGCGGCGTGGAACCTTGTCGATATGGACAAGGTGGCGGACGGAAAGTCAACTACGATCCGGCTGAAGTTTGCGGGCGTGGCACCGGGTGCAAGAGTTGTGATCGAGCGGGTGGATGAGACGCACGGCAATCCACTGCGGGCATATGCGGCAATGGGAAGTCCGAGATATCCGACACGAAAGCAAGTGACAGAGATGAACAAGGCGTCGGCATTTCCGACGCCCGAAGACAGCGCATTGAAGGATGGGCGATTGGAGTTGACGCTGCCGGTAAATGGGTTGGCGGTGATTGAGGTTTCGGGTAAGTCGAATTGAGAGATTCAGCGGAGTTGCTGCACAGCTGGACAAAAGAGGAACGAAGGTGGGAGAGGCGGACGAGTGATGAAGTTACTGCGGAAAGTTCTGAATACTCGGTTGGGCAGTTGCGATTGTTCTATTTTGTTGATCGTGTTTTTCGCTTTGTTGTCTATGCATGGGACGCCGACGGCAGAGTCGCAATCGGCGGGCAAGACCAAGGCTCCTTCGAACAAGCAGCTAGCCTCCCCCGTGATTGAGCGGAAGGTTGAGGCACTGCTGAAAAAGATGACGCTGGACGAGAAGCTCGGGCAATTGGTCCAGTACAGCGACAGCGGATATAGCGGCCAGGCACAGACTGCGGACGAGACTGCGAATCCGGGGAAGAACCCGACCGCTCCGCACCCGGTTGATGCGATGGAATTGGTGTCGACGGGACGATTGGGATCTCTGCTGAATACGGTTGGGCAGGAGCGGACGAACGCTTTGCAGCACTCGGCGGTGGAGAAGAGTCGACTGCATATCCCACTGATGTTCGGGGCGGACATCATTCATGGATACAAAACGATCTATCCGATGCCGCTGGCGCTGGCGGCGACATTCGATCCGGAAGTGGTAAGTTCGCTTGCGCATATCTCGGCGAGCGAGGCGAGGACCGGCGGCGTGGACTGGTTCTATTCGCCGATGGTGGATATCTCAAGGGATCCGCGGTGGGGAAGGACACAGGAAGGCGCAGGAGAGGATCCGTATCTGGGTGCGGCGATGGCGCGGGCTTATGTGCGCGGATACCAGCAAGGCGACTTGTCGTCGCCGACCAGCGTGGCGGCGTGTGTGAAGCACTATGCCGCGTATGGCGCGGCGGAAGCCGGACGCGAGTACAACACCACGGACATGTCAATGAGCCGGCTGCACCAGGTCTATCTTCCACCGTACAAGGCCGCCGTTGAGGAAGGTGCGGCGACGATGATGAGCGCATTCAATGCGCTGAACGGCGTGCCTGCGTCGGCGAATCCGTACCTGATGCAAACTGTTCTGCGGGATTGGTGGGGTTTCAACGGGTTTGTGGTGAGCGACTATACCTCGGTGATGGAGTTGCGGAACCACGGAATTGCGCTGAATGCGGCAACGGCGGCGAGGAAAGCACTTACGGCTGGCGTGGATATGGATATGATGTCGCACTACTACGACGCGGAGTTACCAGGCCTGATCAAGTCGGGTCAGGTTCCGATGAGTGTAGTGGACGAGGCTGTCCGGCGCGTGCTGCGCGTGAAATTTGCGCTTGGGTTGTTCGAGCATCCCTACGCGGACGGAAAGGAGATAACCGGAGCGGTTCCAGAACACAGGCCGCTGGTGCGCAAGGCCGCGGAGGAGGCGATTGTGCTGCTCCAGAATCAGGCGACGGAGGGCAGGGCGGCTGTTCTGCCGTTGAAGAAGGATGTCAAGAAGATTGCGCTGATTGGGCCGCTCGCGGACGATACCGGCGAGATGATGGGCGCGTGGGGGATGACGAAGCGAGAGCCTGATGTGGTGACTGTGAAGGACGCACTCGAACAGCGGATGAAGCAGACAGGCGGTTCTCTGCTGTATGCGAAAGGGACCGAGATCAGTGGGGACTCTGAAGCCGGGTTTGCTGAAGCTGTTGAGAATGCGAAGCAGGCGGATGTCGTGGTAATGGCGCTAGGTGAGTCGTCTGAAATGAGTGGGGAAGCGGGATCTCGTGCTTACCTTGACCTGCCGGGGAATCAAGAGAAGTTGCTCGAGCAAGTGGCAGCAGCCGGAAAGCCCGTGGTGCTGCTGGTGTTTTCGGGAAGGCCTCTGGCGCTGGGTTGGGCGGCCAAGCATGTGCCCGCAATCATGGAGGCATGGTTTCCAGGATCGGAGGCCGGGAATGCGATTGCCGATTTGATGTTCGGCGATGTTGCGCCGAGTGGGAAACTACCGATGAGCTTTCCACGCACAGTGGGACAAGAGCCGCTCTACTACAACCAGTTTCCAACGGGAAGGCCGCCGGTGGGTATCGATCTAAATCAAGCTCCGGGTGGAGATTCGCGATTCTTCTCGCGCTATGTAGATGTGCAAAATGACGCCTTGTTTCCGTTTGGCTTCGGGCTGAGTTATACGAAGTTCGCGTACGAGAGTGTTGCGGTTTCGAGGCATTCGGTTCCGATAAAGGAAGCGAGCCGAGAGAATGCCAAGGATCTGATTACGGTTACGGCAACGGTGAAGAACACGGGCGATCGCGAAGGGGCGGAGATCGTGCAGTGCTATGTGCGGAATCTCGGGGCCAGCCTGGAACAGCCGGTGCGCAATTTAAAGGGATTCGAAAGAGTCACGCTAAAACCGGGAGAGTCGAAGCAGGTCACGTTCAAGCTCGGATTTCCAGAGCTATCGTTCTACAACAATGATGGCCACCCGGTGGTTGAAACGACAGATTACACGGTATGGGTGGGTGGAAGTTCGACGGCGGACCTGCATGATGAGTTCAAGATTGTGCAGTGAGGGGAGCCTGTGCTAATGGCCGTGACGATTAGATGAATCCCATTTCATTCCACCGCGTCCTCCCTTTGATCGTCGAAGAACATCGATTGAGATTCATACGCTGCGGAGATACTGGTTGTCATGAATTGGCATCGCAGTTTTGTTTGTCTGGCTTTAGTGTGTGCTTCAGGAGCGTCTACCGGTGTAAGAGCGCAGGTAAAGAGCACGCTTCCGAATGGGCGGCAGATTGAGCCGGCTGGAAGGTGGATCCCCGTTGCGCCGTATCCGTTTGCTTTGGCTGTGCGACCGGATGGGATGCAGGCTGCGGTACCGTCAATTGGATTTCCGTTTGCACTGAATGTGTTGAATGATCCGTCAACGGATCATCCGACTACACTGCGCTTTCCAAAGGCCGAAGAGAATGACCCGGCTGTTGAGGTGGATGCGGGAGTCGCGTATTCGCCGAACGGCAAGCTGCTGTACGTGTCTACCGGCGATTCGGGTAAGGTGCGCGTTTATCAGACAGCTGACTGGGCGGTCGCCAAAGAAACTTCGTTGAATGGAGAGGTGGGCGGAACCAAGTTTGAGAAGAGTTTCGCGGGTGCGTTGGCAATTTCGAAGGACGGGAAGCTGCTCTTCGTGACGGATGAAGGCAACTGGCGAGTCGTTGTGTTGAATGCGGAGACCCTGGAGAAGATCGGCAATGTAAGGACGGGCCGCTATCCGTTCGGGCTCGCGCTCTCTCCAGATGGATCGAAGCTTTACGTGACGAATACAGGGTTATTCGAGTATCAAACCATTCCCGGCGTTGCGGCAGGAGAACATCCGGCGGGCGGCTTGCGATTTCCGCCGTTTGGATATCCGTCAGAAGCGGCGCGGAAGGGCGCGGTAGTTGAAGGGAAGCACGTGCCGGGGCTAGGCGACGAGAACTCAGATGAGGGAAGCTCCTTGTGGACGATCGACCTGCGGGATTCGAGACATCCGGTTGTGATCGCGAAGCTCAGGCTGGAGGATCGAATCACGGAATCAGGGGGCGGCACGATTGGGGGAGGCGCACCGACGGGTGTGGCTACAGCAGAGGACGCAGTGTTTGTTGCATTGGCGCACGCAGACTCGTTGGTAAAAGTCAGTGCGGATGGTACGCGGGTGGTGTCTGAAGAGCCACTATCGCCGTTTTCGGGTGCGCAATTTCAGGATGCGGAGCACAAGCCTCTTCGCGGAGTCATGCCGAGTGGAGTGGCTGTACATGGAGACCGTGTGTATGTGGCGGAGTCGGGGATCAATGCGGTGGCGGTGCTTGATACAGCGACGATGCGCGGGATCGAACACGTCCCTGTGGGTTGGAATCCGGCAGCAGTCGCGGTGGATGAGGAAGGGAAGAATCTCTTCGTGGTGAATGCGAAGGGGAAGGGAACTGGACCAAACGGTGGGAGCCGACACGATCCAGATGCGCCGACTTATATCGGGTCCCTGGAGTTGGGAAGCCTGAGCGTGATTCCGCTCGTGGATCTCGGCGAGCCGGAGCAGTTAACGCGGCGCGTCGTTGAGCTGAATGCTGCGAACATTGCGGATCGGCCAAAACTGCCCCGATTGAAGCATTGTTTCCTTGTGATCCGTGAGAACCGGACTTTCGATGAGGTGCTTGGGGATCTACCGGGAGTGAACGGAGACGCGTCGCTGGCGCGGTTTGGAATGGACGGGTGGTCGGCCTACGACGCGGATGCTGGTCACAAAGGGGCAACCCCTCCCGAGGTGGCGCACTTGAAGGTGACGCCCAATCTGCATGCACTGGCGAAGCGGTTCGCGATCAGCGATAACTTCTACGTGGATTCAGATGTATCGGCGGACGGGCACCGGTGGATGATGGGCATCAACCCAACGCCTTTCTTCAACACTGCCTGGACTTCGAATTATGGAGAGCGCCGGCACGGGAATGCGCGAGCCAAGCAGCCAGGTAGACGAGCGCTGTTCGGCGGTGCCGATGGACCTATGCCGGAGGATGAGCCGCAGTTCGGATCGCTTTGGGAGCATGTGGCGACCGGAAGGGAGAGCGGACCGGGCATCCTCAATTATGGAGAAGGGCTGGAGGTCGAGGGCAATGATGAGCGCGCAGGCGCAGAGCCGGAAGGACAGCGCCTACTGTTAAATGCCCCGGTGCCGCGCCCAGTATTTGAAGCGAGCGACCGGCGTTTTCCGACATTCAATCTCGGGATACCGGACCAGCTGAGAGCGATCGAGTTCGAGCAGGATTTTAGCCGAAGGCTGGGGGCGGGAAAGATTCCGGGCCTGATTGTGATCCGGCTTCCGAACGATCATACTGCGGAGCCACGGCCGAAAGATGGGTATACCTATCGGGCATCGTATGTGGCGGATAACGATCTTGCGCTGGGACGGATCGTGGAGTTTCTGTCGAAGACGCCGATCTGGAAGGATTCCGCCGTGTTCGTGACGGAGGATGATGCGCAGGGTGGAGTGGATCATGTTGATGCGCATCGGAGCATTCTGCTTGTGGCGAGCCCATGGGTGAAGCCGGGAATTGTGGCGCACTGGCATAGCAGCATGGGATCGATTATCAAGACGATTGATGAAATGCTGGGGCTCGGTCCGTTGAACCTGGAGGATGCGCTGGCCGGAGATTTGTCCGAGATGTTTGACTCCTATCCGCATGATGGGCCGTTCAAGGTGTTGCCGGCGGATGCGCGAGTGTTTGTACCGGCGAAGGCGAGAGTGGCGCGGCCGAAGACGAAGAAGGAAGCCGCGGAGTTGCGCAACATGGACGACGCAGAAGAGATTCGGGAGGGGATAGAGAAGTCTGCCAGATCGCTACGCAGGCCGAAGTGAATCAGCAAGATGCACTCGAATTCTGAAGCTGGGAGAGAGGCTTGCCATGGTCGCGTCGCGGATCGAGATTTTCTGCCGGGGCTTTTGGAAAGAATTTCATTGAGGCTGCAAGCTCTTTTGGCGACTTCAAAAAATCGGCCTTGCGAAGTGTTGGCGAAAGGCATGAAGATGTGTCGGGCACCAATCGCAGGTGCGGTGTTCGCGAGTGATCCGGTAGTTGCGATCTTCAGGGAGTATCTCCAGAGATTCGAGATCCGCAAAAGAACTCCAAGGTAAAGGAGAATCGCTAGAGGTCAACAGCCGGAAGGGAGTGGGCCCCTATGGCATCAATTGCAGGAACCGACATTCACCAAGAGGACCGAGATACGGGTTCCAAGACCGGTCCGAGAGAAGCAGAAATACTGCTGCAGGAAGTTGCTGCTGCCTTCAGAACACGGGAGCGCGTAACAGAGGTTATGCAGGAAATCCCTTCTGAAAACTCGGCGTCGAGTATCGAAGCAAAATATCGCGCGCTGCTTGAGCAGATACCGGCAGTCGTGTTCATGGCATACATCGATCGGGGCACAAGTGAGGCTTACGTCAGTCCCGAGATTGAAGCCACGCTGGGTTACTCGCGCGGGGATTGGCTTGAGGATCCGGCACGCTGGTATGAACGGATTCACCCAGACGACAAACAGCGCTGGACCCTGGAAACGGCAGAGATGATTGTTTCAGGCAAACCTCTGCGTTCTTTCTATCGCGTGATTGCGCAGAACGGGAGAGTGGTGTGGTTCCGGTGCGACGCGAGAATGGTGAGACGTCCAGACGGACAGCCATGGTTCATTCATGGGGTTGCATTTGATATTTCGGATCTGAAGGAGTCGGAGCGAGCTCTTCAGCAGGAGAGGAATTTTGTCTCGGGGATCGTTGAAACTGTCGGTGCCCTGATTACGGTGCTGGATCAGGAGGGGCGCATCGTGCGCTTCAATCGAACATGCGAATTGACGACTGGGTACACATTGGACGAAGTGCGCGGGAAGTATATCTGGGACTTTTTCCAGCTACCGGAGGAGGTTGCGCGATCGAAGTCCGGGCTGGTTCACCTGACTTCGGATTGCACGGGGCACGAATGCCAGAGCCATTGGGTTACGCGGGATGGGTCGACGCGGCTGATCGCGTGGTCCTGTCTGTCGTTGGCGGAAGATGAGGGACCTCCGCGGTACATCATTGCAACGGGCATTGATATTACGGAGCGCGAGCATCTGGAACGGGCTCTTCTGGATGTGAGCGCGCGGGAGCAGCGCAGGATCGGACAGGATTTGCATGACGGGCTCGGGCAGCATCTGACCGGGATTGCCTTTATGGCGAAGGTACATGAGAAGAAACTCGGGGAGTCCGATCCAGTTGCTGCGGCAGAAGCGGCTAAAATCGGTCGCCTAGTGAACGAAGCGGTTCACAAGACGCGCGAACTGGCGCGGGGACTTCTACCGGTTATGTCGGATTCACAGGGGCTAATGTCTGCTCTGCAAATGTGGGCGGACGAGGTGGAAGACCTTTTCGGGATCTCATGCAAGTATGAGTGTCCTGCTCCCGTGCTGATCCGAGACATAACAGTTTCGACACATCTGTATCACATTGCGCAGGAGGCAGTGAACAACGCGCTGAAACACGGAGATGCGAAGAACATCGTACTGAGGCTGTCGACCGGGGAAGGCTCGGGAACGCTTCAGATTATCGATGATGGCGTCGGAATTCCGGACGAGCGCGAGAACTCACGCGGTATGGGGCTGCACATCATGGGCTATCGGTCGAAGATGATTGGCGGGCGAATGGAAATCTCGCGAAATGCGGGACAGGGTACGACGGTTTGTTGCACGTTCCCCGTACACCAATAGGGGATGGGTATTGCGGAGAGATGCGAATGACAGATTCTTCCAGCTCTATGCAGATTGCACATCTTGTGAAAAGATCGGTCCTTGTCATTGACGACCATCCGCTGCTGCGGCAGGGACTTGCAATGTTGATCAATCAACAGCAGGATCTGCAGGTCTGCGGAGAAGCAGCGAACATACGCATGGCTATGCAATGCATTGTGCAGCTAAGGCCCGACGTGGTCATTCTGGATATTTCATTGCAAGGCCCGGATGGGCTGGAAGTTCTGAAGACTATCCGGGCTACAAATCCCGATCTACCGGTGCTGGTTCTCTCGATGCATGATGAGGCCATATACGCGGAGCGCGCGCTGCGAGCTCGTGCCAATGGCTACATCATGAAACAGGAAGCGACAGAGAAGGTGCTGGTCGCGGTCCGGCGCATCCTGGATGGAGATGTTTATCTCAGCGAAGCAATGTCGAAGAAGCTGCTTCAGCAGTTCATTGACGGAACACCTTCTGTTCTGGAATCGCGAATCGCAACACTTTCAGATCGGGAACTTGAAGTCTTCAGGCTGATCGGAGAGGCCAGGGCGACGCGTGAGATTGCAGAAGAACTGCACCTGAGTGTCAAAACGGTAGAAACTTACCAAGCTCACATCAAGGAGAAGCTGGGACTGAAGAGCGGCCGCGAATTGATTCAACATGCCATCCAGTGGGTGTTGAATGGTAAAACGAAATGAATGCTTGGACTTCGGTTCGCAGTGCTGAATCAGATTCAATCAGCTGTGGGGAGAAACTGATTGGCCGCGCTGGTTTGACACAGACTGAATAGTGTTCTGCTGTCGCGAATCGCGACCCTTACTGAAGTCATCGTGACATGCCATGCCGGCAAGGCGCAGCTTCTGGAATTGCGGATTGTCTCTCAAGCTGTTGAAGAACGGATCCTTGTCTACTGAGGGGTACGAACAATAATGGTGATCGATGGCGGTCTTCAGCATGCGAAGAGCCGCTTCTTTCTGGCCGCAGTAGGCAAGATGTCCGGCGAAAAGATAGTTGACTTCCGGATCGTCATCGACTTCCACCTTCGCGGCTAATAACTCTATTTCAGATGGCTGTGCATGGCTGGCGCATGCCAACAGCATTTTGTAGCTATCCCAATGCGGAATCTGCGGCGCTGGGATCCGGAGCGCGTCGGCTGTTTTGTGTTCGCGCAGCAGTACTTCGATTGCGTGGGCCTTCGACCATTCCGAACTGAGATCCTTGCGAATGAAGAATCTCGCCCGATCGTAGTTCCCCAGTTCCATAAAGGTAGTGGAGCACGAGCCCCACACGACCTTGGTGGCAAGCAAGACTGCAATCTCGCATTCTCGTCCAGCTTCGTCGAGCGAACCACCGTAGCGGAGCACATAATTCAGCACGTGGTGCAGGTTGGGGTCGTCTGGCCGGCGGCGCACCAATTCAGAAGCAATCTGATGAGACTTGACGAGGTCTCCACGCTCGGTGCGATGGATCGTCATTTCAGCGATGGGATCAAGTGAATCCGGATTGAGAGCAAGTTCCTTGTCCAGAGCTGCGTCAGAAAGGGCCATCATCTCCGGGCCGCCGCCTCCAAATCGCGCATAGGAGTAGTAGCGGAGAGCGAGCATACCCCAAGCCGGGGCATAGTTTGCGTCAACCAACACGGCGCGGCGCAGGAGGTCGATGGCCTGTTTATCGGTCTTGTTATCCCAATTGAGGGCGATGCTCTTCAAGTAGAGCTCGTAGGCTTCTTCGTTAGTTGCGCGGGGAGATGGATCCGCGGCGAAACCCGGCAGGCCCAGTGCATCGGCCAGCCGCCCGTGCGAAATGGCGGCTATCTGCTCCTGCATGGCAAGCAGGTTGTTCGGGGCAAGATCGAAGCTGTCATGCCAGATGATCCGGTCTTCGACCGTGTCGACGGCCTCCATCGTAATGCGGAGCCGGTCCCCCACCACGAGATAGTGGCCCGTGATGGCACGATTCACCTGGAGGTCATGACCGACTTTGCGGAAGTCGACGCCGGGCTCAGTGAATTTGGCTGCAACTGCCAACGGTCGGACGGTAAGCGACCGAGCCGTGCAGAGAGAGTGCGCAATCTCATCAGGAAGTGCGGAACGTAGATAGTCGAGAGAGCCTGTTCCGGAGACATTCTGAAACGGGAGAATCGCGACGTTGACCGGTTGCGGGGTTGTTGGGGTGTCTCGTCGACCTGCCACGCGGGCAATTGTCGCCGCGAGGACGAGTCCAGTGCCCAGGCCTGTCCAGAGCCAACGCCGGCCGGACCAGTTCCAAAGCCGTCGGGACTGGGGTAGAGCGGGCAAATCTGACGAGGGGGGTTCGGCCGCAGCGGGGAGGTCGACCGTCCGGACCGGCTGGGGAAGTCGGCTCACCGGAACTGCAATTCGGTAACCGACGCGGGACACAGTCTGAATGACGTCGTGCTCGCCGAGGACCTTTCTCAACTTCGATACAGCGGTTGCGAGAGATGCATCCACAACCAGGACGCCGGGCCACACCGCTTCGAGCAGTTCTTCTTTTCGGACAACTTCGCCAGAACGGGAGAGTAGATACCGAAGCAGTTCGAGGGGCTTACGCTCCAACTCGACAGTTTGACCGCGAACTTTGAGTTGGAAACGCAGGTCATCGAATTCGCAGTCTGCAAATTGCCATAGATCTCGATGCCCAGTTTGTGAGGGCGATTCCGGGGAAGTAGCCATGAAATGCCGTTTCTTTAGAAAACTTCAGCGTTTCGTCAGGACAAGTGGGGGTGGTGATCTACAGGATACGCCGAGGTCGGATCGCTCTAACCCACTTTCTCAAGGAATGATCTGCTGCTTATCGGAGATCGACCCCCTGATGAGCTGCTCACCCAGTCAGTTTTTTGCTGCGTTGTTTGCTTGTTGATATCACCGTCACACCCTCGGAGGCTTAGCATGTTTCTTCGCTCTCGCTTGATCCAGTTGCGTAAATTCGCCCTCCCCCTTTGCGTTCTGGTCTTTGGATTTGCCGGTATGGCGTCTGCCCAGAGTGTGTGGCAGAAGATGAAGCAAAACGTCCTGCAGCAGCAGTGTCAGCAGGGATTGCAGAAGGCCTGCCAGGCGCTGGCTCAGATCAACCAAAAGCAATCGCAGCAGCCACCGCAAACTCCAGTTCAGCAGGCCGGACAGCCCGGGCAACAAAGTCCGGACCGTGGAAAGCAGCTGCAAGCCGGGGGAGCCCCGGACGAGGCAGGGCCGATCCATCCGCCGCAGGGGACCAAAGTGGAGGAATCCGTAATGGCTCCGCTCGCGGACGGAGCGAGGTTTTTTGTCAGCCCTCACGGCGTTCATGTGGCGACGTTCGAGAACAGCGGCAGCCGGGCGGTGATGTACTACGACGGTGTGCCAGGCCCCAAGTTCGATGAGATTCTAGGGGGCGACAGCAATATGCCGACGATGGTGGGGGCCGTGTTCAGCCCCGATGGCAACCGTTTTGCCTACTGTGGCCGCTCGGGTAACCAGATGGTACTGATGGTGGACGGCAAAGAGCTGATGCGCAGTTCCGAGTCGCAGGAGGGACAGTTCAATGGCGAAAGTTGCAGGCTGGGATTCACCTCGAGTAGCCAGCATGTGTTTCTGATTCAAAGAGTGGTTACCTCGACGATGAAGGGCGGCATTTTCACCCGCTTCTTTTTCGACGGGAAGTTGGCTGCTCTCCCCAGTGCCATCGGGATCCAGTCCGATGGGAACGTCGGAGGGATCCACCTCTCCTTGAGCCCAGACGGAAATCACTATGCGTATGTTGCCATCGATCCTAGTGATGAGCAGAAGTGGGCACTGGTTATCGACGGCAAAGTCGCGCCCTATCGCGGTGGTAACCCTCAATGGACTGCGGACAGCCAACACCTGTACACGACTCTCGTGACGTCAATTCCGGGAAAGGGGCAGGTGGCGGAGGCCATGCTCGATGGCAAGCCGATTATGCGTGCCGATCAGATCCGGCTCCATGTTGCGCCGCAGGGCAATATGGTTGTGGCGGAGGTCAATGCCGCGTCGAACACACCGCAGCCGCTAAAGTTTCTGGTCATGAATGGGAAGAAGGTTCCCGGCTCGGAGATCGTGAACCAGCGCGGGGTCAATCTCGACCAGGTGACGATCAGCCCGGACGGAAAGCACTTTGCCGCCAGATTTACCAACGCGCAAGGGCACCAGTACGTTTCTTTCGACGGCAAAGCGGGACAGGAGTATCAGAGCGTCGATCACATCGAGTTCACTTCGGACTCGTCGAAGGTCACCTACACGGCGTTTTCGAATGGGAAGCCATACGCCATCATTGGTGAGCAGGAATCGAATGCCTGTCTGGCGACCCTTGTCGGCCCAGTCATCAACCCTCAAGGCGGATTGATGATCTCTCCGGCGGGCGGTCATGCTGGGACGATCTGCGGGCTGACCGGCGGAGCCCCCAACGTGTATATCGATGGCAAAACGCTGCCTCTTGCCGGTGGGGCGCAGGGCGCAGGCGATTTGCGCTTTTCCTCCGACGGTCGGCACTACGCCTACACGGCCAACTTCAGCGGCAATGCGAATCGGCTGGTGGTCGACGGCGCCGTCGAGATGCAGTCGAACCTCGCGGTTGGAAACAATATCGGCAACCAATATGTGTTCAGTCCGGATAGCCAACATATCGCGGTATATTCCAGCTCGCCGACTTCGACTGGCGAGTATGCGAGTGGAGTCTTCCTTGATGGCAAATACGTGCCCGGTGTGGCGACTCCGATGTTCTACAGGCTGGAGTTCACCGCCGACAGTAGACATATCGCGTGGGCGCAGCCGGTCCCTGGTCAACACGCCTTTCGGCTCTTCGTGGATGGGAAGGCCGTGACTGAAACAGCAACAGCAATTGATCCGAATTCCCGGGAAAGCTGGTGGGACATGGCGCCGGACGGGAGTCTATCTGTTCTTGGACAGGATGAGAAGAATCTGAAGCGGATCACAATTACGCCTTCAGCACAGACCAGCCTCGCCACGCTTGGCGGCGGTGGCGCGATGGTTGCGAAGCGGGATCAGAGACAGCCGTAGTCCAGCCGGTGAGCAAGGAAGGAGGCCCAATGCGTTCCTGCAAATCAATGAGCATTCTTGCCGGATCTCTCGTTTTGCTGGTATCCGGATGCGATTCGGCCCCCCGAGGAACCTACACAGACGCCAATGGAGCGGTAATGCTCGAAGTCAGGTCGGGCGGCAAGGCGAGCTTCACTTTCATGGGGGACGTCGAGGACTGTAGTTATGAGAGCGGGGGGAAGCAGTTAACGCTCAGTTGCAAAGGCGAGGCCGGAAAGACTGTGTTCAATATTCATGATGATGGTTCGCTAACAGGACCTCCAGGGAGTTTCATGCCGTCGTTGCAGAGACAGAAATGAGCAGCTGCTTGACGAACTCGCAGGCTTGACTGGCCTCACAGCATTCCACATTCTCACGCAATGAAGACGAGCCATGAGAAGAGCCACTGCGTTTCTTGCAATATTGACGCTGAGTGAATTTGTCGCGGCCTGCGGGAGCGGAGTCCGGGGGCACACTTTTCACAACAATGGGGGCGTTGTGCAGGTTGAGTTCAAGGCTGGTGGGAAAGCTCTTGTATCCGATGGCGCGAGCACGCACTCATGCGGCTACGCTGAGACCGGAAAATCAGTGAACCTGATCTGTGACGACGGGACGACAGACTTCACGATGGAGGATGACGGCGCCCTTGTGGGACCTTCGGCTGGAGCGATGGCAAGGCTCACGCCAGTGAAGAATTAAACACTCGATGTTGTCCAAATTGGTTCCTATCTTTGCATTCGCAGGACGGCTCGGTCAGCAAGTTGGCGCCCACCGACGCCGTCAGTTGGATTTGCCCCGCGCCGATGACTTTCTTCTGTGTGAGTTAGGGGCGAGTGGTGCGTGACACCCCATTTGCCACGATCCCCCCCTTGTACCCCAGACATTAAAATCTCGCTCATTTCAGGTGAAAAATCCTCGCAATCAAAACGCTTTACCAAGCTAGCTAAGTTGCACAATCTGAAACGATTTCAGATTAGTTCAGATTTCAAACTTTATGTTGTTGACTTTGAACCGGGGAGAGGGTAAACAAGTGAGCGGTACAACAACTTAATCATAAAACTAGCTGCACAAATCTTCCCCTGGAGGGCTTGGTTGAAAAACCTTAGGTTTGTTCTCTGCTCCGCAATCATGGTCATGCTGTGCCTCATCATGACCGCGCGTTCAGCACTTGGCCAGTCAGACAGTTCGTCTCTGTCAGGCACCATCACAGATTCATCTGGAGCAGTGGTTCCGAAAGCAAAAGTCACTGTTCGGGATGAGGCGACACAGACCAACAGAGATGCCATCAGCAAGGACGATGGCAACTTTACCATTCCCAATCTCGCTCCTGGCGCTTACACGGTGCGCGTGGAAGCGCAAGGGTTTCAAACGACTACGCTGAATGGTGTTCACGTCGACCCGAACATCGGACGGAGAGTCGATGTTGCGATGAAGGTGGGTGACACCACGACATCCGTTACCGTTGAGGCTTCTGCGAATACGGTTCAGACGGAGAGCGCATCTGTTGGCCAGCTGATTACTCAGGAGCAGGTCAAGAATATTCAGCTCAATGGCCGAAATCCGCTTTATCTCGCGCAGATGGAGCCCGGTGTCGTTCGAAGCAATTCGATGGCGGCGCTTGGCTTCGGGCTTGACAATCCGCTGAACGTGAACGGCGCGCGCAGCCAGGAAAGCATGCAGACGTTCGACGGCGCACCCATGGTGCGCACCCGTTCAAACGGCACCAGCGTTGGCGTAGCCAATGTGGATTCGACCTCGGAAGTTCAGGTGCTGGCGGTGAGTTACCCGGCAGAGTATGGGCGCACGTCGGGTGGGTTGATCCGCCTTGTTCCCAAGAGCGGCACGAGCAATTTCCACGGCAGCGCTTTCGAATATTTCCGCAACAACGCGCTGAATGCCAATACGTGGCAGCGCGCCGGCGCGGGCCTTCCGCGGCAGGCTTTCCGATATAACCAGTTCGGCTGGAATTTCAACGGTCCGGTTTTCATTCCCGGCCATTTGAATCGGGAACGCAGGAAGCTGTTCTTCCTGGTCGGCCAGGAGTGGGTGAAGTACAACCACGATGACACCACCTCCGCCACGCTCAAAGTGCCGACAGCACTGATGCGGACGGGCGACTTTAGCGAGTTGCTTGGGCCAAACATTTTTTACAAGAGCCCGGTGCAGATTGTGAGCCCCACGACTGGCCTTCCGTATCCCAACAACGTGATCCCGCAGGGAGAGCTCAGCCCAAACGGTATTGGCCTGCTGAATGCGTATCCGGCGCCCAATCTGACTGGCAATCCCACGAGCAACTGGATTGACTCGGCCCTGTATACCGAGAGCCAGCGGAAAGACAATATCGTTGTCGACTACGTTCCGACTGATGCGCATCATTTCCGTTTCAGCTTGCTGAACTACACGTACAACGATTACGAGCCGCACTTCGGCAACTTCAATACCAACCCGCGAATCTTTGACCGGCCGAATCAGGTTGGGGTCTTCCATTACACGTGGACGATCAGCCCGACGACGGTGAATGATGTATTTGTTTCCGCAGCCGCAGACCACGTCAACATCGATATCGACACCTCGTCGGGTCTTTTCGATCGCACGAAGTACGGGATTAACTATCCGTACCTTTTCGGATCCGACACCAAGGTCGTTCCGAACAAAATCCCAACCATCCAGATTGCCAACTTCGGCACGCTTGATGGCGGACCGTACCCATCGCGCTCGGGTGGCATGGTGTACGACGTGGGCGACACGCTCACGAAGGTGTGGGGGAACCATACGTTCAAATTCGGTGGAGTGTGGGAATATGCCGGCGAAAACAACTATGACCAGATCAGCGTAGACAACACGCGTCCAGGGACGACAAACAATCAGAACGGACTGTTCAACTTCACGGACACGCGCGGAGGGACTACATCCTCGCCGGTGCCGTCCACGAAGGCTGCAGTATCGAACGTTGCCCTAGGGCTTTTCGATACTTACGGCGAAATCGGACAGCGCTCGTATACGCCGTTCCGGGGCAACATGTTCGAAGGATTTGCGCAGGATCAGTGGCGGATGAATTCGAAGTTTGTGCTCGAGTATGGCGTCCGATACAGCATAATGATGCCGTATCACTCGCTGTGGGGTAACCAGGCATTCTTCAGCCCGAAAGACTACGATCCGACAATTGCTCCGACGGTTAATCCTGCCACGGGCTTCTTGACCGGGGGCGATCGCTATGACGGCGTGGTGATCCCGGGCAACGGATTTCCAAGTGCAGCGAAAGGACATGTGCCGGATAGCATCCTCAATGGTGACTACCAGCGTCTCTTCCGCGGGTACGACAGCGACTATTCACCCACGGTCTACAGCGATATCCAGCCGCGCGTGGGTTTTGCTTTGCAGCTTGATCCTTCGTCGGTGATTCGTGCCGGTGTCGGACGCTATGTGCAGCGACTCGGCATCAGCGATACCGTGCATGTTGGCGGCAATGCGCCGTTTCAGCCTGCATCAACCGTGAGCCGCGGCGTTGTGGACAATCCGGGGGGCATCGGTGTGAATATCACGCCGCTGGCGTTCACGTCTCACGCGTATAACTACCCCAGCCCAGAAGCCTGGTCGTGGAATCTGACGGTCGAGCACGAATTCTCTGGTCTTGCAACGTTCACGCTGAGCTACGTGGGGCGCCGCGGTTACCACCTTGAACAATTGGGGAACATCAACCAGTTGCAGCCGGGAACAACACAACTCCTGGCCAATAAGGGTGTAAATAGCGATGCTCTTCGGCCGTACAAGGGATTCTCGACCATCATCGAGGCCGAGAATACTGGTGGATCGATCTATCACGCGATGGAGGGCAATCTGAAACGCCGCCTGACGAAGGGATTCCTCTTCGGCGTGGCTTACACGTGGTCGAAAAGCCTCGATTACGGATCATCGAGCGGCACCAACATACCAAATGCGTTTGACAACAGCATCATGTACGGACCAAGCGACTTCGACACGCGTCATGTGATGGTCGCGAACTACGTATGGGATCTGCCGTTCGCGACGCATTCGACGAATCGGCTGGAGCGTGCCACGCTGGGCAACTGGCAGTTCTCCGGGACGATACAGGCTCAATCGGGACGCCCGCCGTCAGGGGCAGTCTCGCGCAACCTCGATCAAGCGGGTGTTGGACCTGGTTCGGGAAATCAGTATTACGTGCATACCCGCACACCAGGACTGCCGCACAAGTTCGGTTCGGCATCCGGCGTTCAGTATTTTGAGCCGGGAGTGTTTCAGCCTGCACCGCTCGGTACCTTCGCTCCTCGGGGATCTCGCAACGTAGTCAACGGGCCGGGATTCCAGAGCTACAACGCCGCGCTGCAAAAGGCGTTCCATTTGATTCCGTCGCTAGAGAGCCACGCATTGATCTTCAAGGCCGAGGCTTTCAATTTCCCCAACCACCCGAACTGGGATAACCCGGACGTGAACCCAACCAGCGCAACGTTCGGCAAGGTGACAAGCAAGGGCACGACCTACTCATCAGAACGTCAATTCCAGTTCAGCCTTCGCTACGAATTCTAGTCGCGAAGCACCAAGCCGGGTTGTAAGTCCGTCCGTGAGGGATCTCGCAAGGTTAGCGAGATCCCTCATCTTACGTTTGAGTGCCAAACTTCGCGGGACCTGGCAAGCGCCTTGCGCGAGAACACGCCAGAAACGCACGACGGAGTTTATTTTCCGGCGCTGTTGGCGCGTTCGATCGATGTAAGATTCTCACGACAGGTTGATCAACGAGGAATCATTCATGGACGGCAAAGAAAGCAGTCGCAGAGATTTCCTGAGAACGAGCTCAGCAGCAGTTGCCGCCACTACCGTGGCGTGGAGCGCGCGCAGTTATGGCGCGATTGTCGGCGCGAACGATCGCGTCAGAGTCGGTGTGGTCGGATGCGGAGACCGCATGAAAGGCGCCCTGATTCCATCGTTCCTGCAGCACAACAAGGAGCTAAACTTCGAATTCGTGGCTATTTCGGATCTCTGGAACCAACGGCGCGAAGAAGGGGTTGCTTACATCGAGAAGCTAGGCGGCGGGCGTGTTGAGGCGGTTCGCAACAACGATGAGCTTTATGCCCGCAAAGATGTCGACGCAGTGCTGATTGCGACGGCTGATTTTCAGCATGCCTTGCACGGAGTTGAAGCCGTGAATGCGGGCCGCGATGCGTATGTCGAAAAGCCGACCGCACACACGATGGAGGATGCTCGCAAGTTTCTCGCGGCGGTTAAGAAGACCGGCAAGATCGTGCAAATCGGGACGCAACGCCGAAGCACGCCGAGCTATCAAAAGGCAGCCGAATACATCCAGTCTGGAAAGTTCGGCGAGATCGTCATGGTTGAAATGACCTGGAATGTAAATCAGCCTGGCCGTTGGAGACGCCCAAAAGCTGTGCCTCAACTCAAGGAACAGGACACGGATTGGAAACGCTTCCTTCTCGATCGTCCGTATGAGCCGTTCGATGCGCGGAAATACCTGGAGTTCCGGCTATTCTGGCCCTATTCCTCCGGGATTCCGGATCAATGGCTCGTTCACCAAATTGACACAGTCCACTGGTTCACCGGCTTGCCGCATCCACGCAGTGTGGTTGCGAACGGGGGCATCTATCTATGGAAAGATGGCCGCAAGAACTGGGACACGATGACTGCTGTTTTTGACTACGGCCCGCTGGATGATCCGAGCAAGGGTTTCCAGGTGCAGTACACGTCGAGGTTCACAAACTCTGCTGGAGGCGTGAAGGAGTTGTACTACTCCAACGGCGGCATGATCGACATGGACAAGCAGACGGTGACTTCGACAGGCGGATTGACGGCGCGCTCCGCCGCTGAGATGGAGATGAACGCGAATCTGCTGCCGAGTTTTTCGCTGGTGGAGCATGCGGAAGCTGCATCTACGGCGGCAGACACGGGCGCCGATCCGCAGACGTCGGCGAACATGCGCAACTGGATGGAGTGTGTGCGCTCGCGGAAGACGCCGAATGCGCCGATCGAGGCCGGTTATAGCCATTCAATTGCACTCTGCATGAATGTGGCCGCGATCCAGACGGGACAGAAAGTCACCTTCGACGACAAGACGCAGCAAGTCATTGCCGGGGGGAAGGTCTATGCGTAGGCTCGGCCCTGCGTTGCCCATTGGAGCAATGGTGTTGCTTGTCTCATCGGTGTTTGGATCGGGTCCTGCAAAAGGCGTGAAGGTGATTGCGAACGAGTCGCAACGCCGTGTAGACATCACGATTGATGGCAAACCGTTCACATCGTATATCTGGCCAACGACGCTCAAGAAACCTACGCTGTTTCCGCTGGTTACAAAGGACGGTGTGACGGTGACGCGCGGGTTCCCGCTTGAGCCAAGACCTGGTGAGCGAGTCGATCATCCTCATCATGCAGGACTCTGGTTCAACTACGGGAGCGCAAACGGTTTCGATTTCTGGAATAACTCTGATGCCATCAAGGCGGAAAACCGCTCCAAGATGGGCGATGTGGTGTTCAAGAAAATCCTGAACGCTCGCAGCGGGTCGAATAGTGGCGAACTCGATGTTGAGGCTACGTGGGTCACCGGGCAGAAGCAGCCGATCCTGGAGCAGACGACGCGGTATGTCTTCTCGGGGCGAAAGGATGCGCGCGTAATCGATCAGATCGTAACGCTCAAGGCGCTCGAGCGCATAGTCTTTCGTGATGATAAGGAAGGCCTGCTGGGCATGCGCGTCGCACACTGGCTCGAATCGCCGAATGAAAAGGGCGGAGTGTTCACAGATGCGAGCGGCAGACCAACACAAGTGGCCGCGGCAGACACAACCGGCGCCATGGGTGTGTATCTGACAAGCGAGGGAGTGAAGGGTGACGCGGCGTGGGGAACGCGGGGCCGCTGGTGTGCTCTGACAGGGCACACCGGCGACCACACTGTTACGATCGGGATTTTCGATCATCCGCAGAATCCCGGGTTCCCCACATACTGGCATGCACGTGGATATGGATTATTTGCCGCCAATCCTCTAGGGCGGAGTGTCTTCGATCCCAAGCAGCCCGCATTCAATTTCACGCTTGAAAAGGATCAGACCACGACCTTTCGATATCGTGTCGTGTTGTACTCGCGGGATGAGGGAGTGGATGAATTGAATGGTGAGGCAGATGCCTTCGCTGCCAAATACAAATAGCGGTGACGAACTCGTCTTCTGCATTCCCAAGCTCAAAGGAATTCCAAGGAAGATTTCTCAATGAAGAACTTCGATTCGATGCGCCGGGAGTTTCTACGTGCAGGTAGTTTTAGTGCAGCAGGAGCCGCATTCCCCTCGATCGCTTTCGGGGCGGCACCTCCAGCCGAGGCAGGATCGGAAACATCGGCCCAGGGTATTTTCGATGTGCGGAGATTTGGCGCCAGGGGCGATGGCAAGACTCTCGATACGGATGCGGTCAACCGCGCGATTGCCGAAGCTGAACGATCGGGTGGTGGATTGGTCTTGTTTCCATCGGGGAAGTATCTCTGCTTTTCGATTCATCTGAAGAGCCAGGTTCATCTTCATCTGGCACAGGGCTGCACGATCGTCGCGGCTGATTCTCCGCTTCCCGGGCAGCAGACCGGTTACAACGGAGGGAAATACGATGCGGCCGAGCCGAACGCGCCGTGGGAGGAATACCAGGACTACGGTCACAATCACTGGCACAATTCGCTCCTCTGGGGAGAGGACATCCACGACTTCACCATTTCGGGTCCTGGCCTAATTTTCGGAAAGGGGCTTAGCTTCGGAGCCAATCGAGCTGGGCGCGGCGATTACCCCATCTACGTCGCAGAGCAGGCGGGCGTAGGCAACAAAGCAATTGCGCTGAAGAACTGTCGCAACGTCATCCTGCGTGATTTCTCCATTCTCAAAGGCGGACACTTTGGCCTGCTGCTGACAGGTGTGGACAACCTGACGATCGACAATCTGAAAATCGATACGGACCGCGACGGCATCGATATCGATTGCTGCCAGAATGTCCGGGTATCTAATTGCACGGTGAACTCTCCGTGGGATGACGGCATCTGTCCGAAGTCAAGCTACGCGCTCGGTTACGCAAGGCCGACAAAGAACCTGACTATCTCAAATTGCCTCGTCACCGGCTCCTATGTGCTCGGTTCAGTGCTGGATGGAACATTCAAGAAATACGGAGAGGGAGAGGAAATCGGCCGCAACGGGCGCATCAAGTGTGGAACGGAATCCAACGGTGGATTCATCAACGTTACGATTTCGAACTGCGTTTTCGAAGGGTGTCTTGGATACGCACTGGAGAGTGTGGATGGCGCACTGCTTGAGGATTTAACGATCACCAATACCACCATGCGCGATTTATATAGCGGGCCGATTTTCATGCGTCTCGGAAGACGGCTGCGAGGCCCAAAGGAGAACACCAAGGTCGGAACGATGAAGCGCGTGCTGATCAGTAATCTCACCTGTTTCAATGCTCCAGTCCCGGGCTCGATTCTGACCGGTATTCCAGGAACGGCGATCGAAGATGTGAAGCTCTCGAACATCTATATCGAAACTGCGGGTGGCGGAACTGCCGAGATGGCGAAGACTGTTCCGCCCGAACTTGAGGATGGATATCCTGATCCGCACAGGTTCGGACCGATACCCGCCTCGGGCTTTTTTATGCGCCACATGCGCAATGTTGAGATGAGCCATGTTGAAATCGCGAACAGGGCACCGGATGCGCGACCGGCTTTTCATCTTCTCGATGTCAACCGCTCGGACTTCTTTGCTGTCACATCTCCTCGCAGTGCCGAAGGCGCTTTCGCGCTGCATAATGTGCAAGACTTCCGGATCGGGTGGAGCCGGGCGGCAGCGGATACGGTACTGAGCAGCGCCGATCGCAGGATGGTTTGAGTGCTTCGACTGGGAGGAACGAAATTGCGTACGAATTCGGTGTTGAGAAGTATTGCGGCACTCGCGTTGCTGACAAGAGTCAGTGTCGTCGCGGCACAACAACAGGATTACTTCAGCAATTGGCCCCAGGGCGCCTCACCGCAGGAAGTTGGCAAGCGCGTTGCTGAGCACTTCGTCACCAGCCCGCACCAGGGAGACCGCGTCTTTTATGGCGAGGTGGGGACATGGTACGGAGCCCTCACCTTCGCTCATTTGACTTCTGACAAGGAGCTGCAGGAGAAGTTGATAAGAAGGTTCGATCCTCTGCTGCCTGGCCGGGCGGACACGAAGTTGATTGGAACCCGAAGGCACGTTGATGACGAGATTTTCGGAGCGATCCCGCTGGAGATTTCGATTCTCGTCAAAGATCCGAAGTATCTCGCATACGGCAAGGAGTATGCCGATCGTCAATGGGAGAATCCTCAGCCCGATGGGCTTTCCGCCGAGACACGCTATTGGATCGACGACATGTACATGCTGACGATCCTCCAACTGGAGGCCTTCCGTGCCACCGGGGACGGGAAGTATCTGGATCGGGCTGCGCTTGAGATGGCCTCCTATCTCCACAAACTCCAGCAGCCCAACGGCCTCTTCTATCACGCTCCCGATGTTCCATTCTTCTGGGGACGCGGCGACGGCTGGGTGGCTGCAGGGATGGCGGAGATGTTGCGCGATCTGCCAGCGGATCATCCTCAAAGAGCGCGCATTCTGAAGGGATACAAAAGCATGATGGCTGCGCTTCTGCAGTATCAGGGCAAAGACGGCATGTGGCGGCAGCTCATCGATCACGAAGAGGCTTGGCCGGAGAGCTCGAGTTCAGGAATGTTCACGTTCGCTTTGATTTCAGGCGTCAAGAACGGCTGGCTTGAATCAAGCACGTATGGTCCAGCCGCGCGCAAGGCCTGGATTGCTGTTGCAGGCTATGTCGACCAAAACAGCGACGTGACTAGTGTTTGCGAAGGCACAAACAAAAAGAGCGACCTGCAGTATTATCTGGAACGCAAGCGGAAGACCGGCGACTATCATGGCCAGGCACCGATCCTCTGGTCTGCGTCCGCGCTGTTGCGTTAGCGGACCGACTCGCCTGATTCAATGAGCGCAAGTGCAGCGAAATTTCTCTGAACGATGTGTCGAGGTTACTTGCCTGTATAACGAATATCGATGAGCGTCCAATCGTCCTGCGCTTCTGGGGCGGCCTGGATTTCCTGGAGTTCATTCACGATTTCATCAAGCATCGGCAGGTGGGCCAGGGCAATCAGCCCTTCTGTACTGATCAGTTGGCCGGACCTGTTCTTGATTTCGGTTACGCCATCCGTGGTCAGCAGAATGCGATCGCCAGCTTGGAGCGTTATTTGCGACGCCTCGTAAGTTGCCTGTTCTATCAGGCCTACGATGGGGTTGGCAGTTTCGAGCTCAACGATACTGCCGCCGGAGCTAATGAGCAGGGGCGGAACATGGCCGCAATTCAGAAACTCCACGCATCCTCCTGGAAAAATCTTCAGCAGAATCATCGTGGCGTATTTGCCAACCTGTCGAGCGCAGAGGAAGCGATTGATCAGGTCCGCTGTTTCAGGAAGCGATTGCCCGGTGAGCATCAGCGCGTGGATGATCCCTTGCAGGGTCGCAGCCACGATTGAAGCAGGCACACCTTTTCCCGAGACGTCCGCGATCGCAATGCAAACGCAGTCGGGCAGCTGGATCACGTCGTAGAAATCGCCGCCAATTGCGTGACAGGGAATTGTGCGTGCCTGAAATTCGGCGTAGTCGACACGCGGAAAAGTGATGGACATAAGCCCGGAATGAATAGATGCGGCAATGGCGAGTTCTTCCTCGGCTTGACGGGCCTTCAATTCTGTATCAGCGAGCAGCGCGTTGTGCAGAAGCGTAGAGGCTTCGGTGGCCAAGGTATCCAGCACCTGTTGATCGATATCACTCAGGCTCTTAGCGCCGAGCTGGGCATCAAGGTAGAGGACGCCCAGGCAGCTGTTTGGCTCGGTCGACGAGTGCTTGCGCAGCGGAATGCAATAGATGCTTCGAATTGAATGTGCCATGACGCTGGCCCATTGGGCGGCGCTGTCGTCGCTGAGAGTGTCGCTGAGGTAGAACCTAGAATCGCTCTGAACCGCTTTCTGCATGGCTCGACGCGAAACCGAAGAGTCTTCTTCGATCAAGCTGCCATCTGAGCGGAGCCCCAAAGCAGAGGATAGTTCTCCTTCTTTCATGAGAAAGACGAAGCCGCGCTCAGTTCCGGTGAGTTGCATCGAAAGCTTGAGAAGCGCGAGAAAAATGTCGTTGATCGCTCCGCCGGAGTTGAGCTGCCGAGCGGCACTGAGTAAGAAGCTCAGCTTTTCGATCTCGCGAGCGGGCTTCGGAACGTTTCCTGTTGTGGGCGGCTCAAATCCAGAGAGAGCTGCCAGCAATTCGTCTGCCCGGACTCCAGACATGCTTGCGCTCTCAGAGAATTCGAAGCGGAAACTGACCGCGTTCGCTGAGCCGAACTGAAGAGTGTCGCCGGAGCGCAGTTTGGCCCGATCGATGCGTTTCCCGTTCAGGTAGGTGCCGTGAGAGCTGTTCTGGTCAATGACTTCAAAGCCGCCGTTCTGCCGTGTGATCGTGGCATGGCGGCGTGAGGCGAATGCCTCTTTCAGAACAAGATCCTGGTCGGCGGACCGCCCAATCGTAGTGCAGTCACCGGCGATTTCAAAGGTGTTCTCGCCGTCGAAATCGTCGTAGTGCAGGCTTGGTTTTGTAAATTTCAAGGACACTGTGCAGATTCTAGTCCGTGCGATCCGCGATTCGCGACAGCAATGCGGAAAACCTGGAAATGTTGGAGCCGGAAAGACTGTTATCGAATGGCGCTTTTCCGGCCAAACACAGCCGTCAGCATCGAGGAAGGCCGATTCGAATTACTGGCGATTCTGATCTTCTGGAGGACGATGTCTGCTCTTTTCAGGATTCGGCAGGCCGAAGGATCGGGCGGAGATACTCATGAGTCAAAGTCGCATTATCTTCTGTTATCTGCCTTGACAACCCCAGCGGGGATTGATCATTGTGGATTCACCGAACCCTGAAGGCTTCGCAAGCACACCTGAGGTCCACTTGTAGGCACCAAAGCCGCAGGTCAAAAGCAGTTCCCCAATGGCTACATGAGTTCTGTTTCGGCAGTATTTCGTACCGCTGTGCCGAGTCGGTGACGTTGGGCCTCCTCTCTGAGGAATCGTATTTTAACCAAGTTTGCGCTTCAGATACGTAGTTGAGCGCCCCGAAAGCCCTTGTTACGGGCAGTCCCCGACTTCAGGAGAACTGGAATTTATGGCCCATCTGTCCGCCGACTCGCGGTCCGAATCAACTCCGACCCCTGCCCAGATCAAGACGGGACGGAATCTCAAGACAGTCTCTGAAGGAATCAGACGGATCTTCCGGTATCGGGCAGGTAATCTCGTTGAAGCGGCGGCGACTTTTCCTGGAACGGGCTCACTCGAATCGGGACCAAGGTGTTCGGCTCCCATCAGTTACGGTGCAGAAGAAACCAGAGGGTCCCGGGCGCTGATCGTGGCTGCTTGTTGTGTGGCTCTGTCAGCCTTCGTCCCCGGACGCAGCGCGGCGCAGCAAGTCACCTACAACGACTTCAACACACCGGCGGGCACACCGAGCCAGACATCGACGACCTGCACCGCAGGGTCAGCCTCTTCCGGAGTGCTTTTCTGCTTCAACTACACCGCCGGCAGCGCGGGTCCAAGCTACATCCTTGATAACTACCCGGCGGCACTCGATCCCAACGGGGGCTCGGGCGGCCAATATTACGCACTGCAACTAACCCAGAGTGCCGCAACGCAGAACTCAAGCGTGTGGTACTCGGTTCCGCAGAACGTGACTGGCGGATTCACGGTTTGGTATGCCTTCAAAATCACGCCGAACGGCGCGGCTCCGAACACTGCGGACGGACTTGCCTTTGTCATTCAAAATGCGCTGGGCAGCGGCGCGTCGAAACCGGACCCGTATTCCGGGATCACGAACAGCGCAGAAACCGGTTTGGGCTCCACCGTTCTTGGCGCGTTGGGCGGCGGGGTAGGCTACGGCGGTATCGATAACAGCATTGCGCTCGAGGCTGATACGTTCGCCAATAATTTTGACCCGTGGGACCGCGGCTCAGGTTTTTACAACATCAACCACATGGCGTTACAGAGCTGCGGACTCGACGGCAGCGGAATTCCAATTCAGAATTCGCCAGCTCACTATCTAAACCAAGACGCGAGTCCCCTCGTGCCGACCAGCTGCCTTGTGACGCTCAACGGTGCAGGTGCGATCGCTTCCAATCCGCCCTCTTCTGCCACGGGCAGCCCGGTCACAGTTGACGACGGCAATCCGCACCAAGTTGTGATCGTCTATAACGGCCCGAACGACTCGCCGGCGAACTACCTGTACGTTTACCTCGATCCGGCGTTCAATCCGGGGACGCATACTCCGGTCGCCGCCTCCATCCCACTCTTTTCGGGACCGTTCAACATCGCGCAATACATCAACCCCACCGGCGCGGGCAATTCTGCTTTCGTCGGATTCACGGCGTCAACGGGTTTTGGTTACGAGCAGCACGAGGTGATGGGCTTTGCGTTCACGCCGCACACTTTCGCCACCACCGTCAGCGTGACGGGTGCGGGCACCGGATCCGGCTCTGTGGTTTCCACCCCAACTGCTATCAATTGCAGTTTCAACGCCGGAGTTTCGTCCGGAACGTGTTCCGCACCTTACTCAACCGGGCTGCAGCTCTCGTTCGAAGCGGTTCCGACAACCGGGTCCACTTTTGCCGGTTGGGGAGGTGCCTGCGCGAGTCAGGGAACGAGCCAGGTTTGCGCGGTTTCCATCACTGATGTAACCAGCGTTACTGCCACTTTCAATGCTATTGGCCCGCCGCCACCCAACTCCGTCGCTGTCACTTTGCTTGGTTCGGGCGGCGGCACCGTGACCGACAACTCCACTGGCATCAATTGCACCCGCGCTAGTGGGAGCTCTACAGGGACATGCAGTTTCAATTATTCCGCCGGTTCTGAGCTGACTCTGACTGCGACTCCGGCTCCAGGCTCGGCATTTACCGGTTGGGGCACTCCCTGCTTCGGAACAGGCCCTTGCACCTTCACTGTCGACAAACCCTATGACATAGCCGCTACTTTCCAACAGCAGAGCTTCGGCAACGTCAACGTCTGCCCGCCAGGCCAAAACTCTCCGGCGCCGTGTAGCCAGTCCCTCCAGCTGACGTTCGATATTGCCCAAACCACGACTCTCGGCGCAATTCAGGTTGCGACGCAGGGAGTCTCCGGCCTTGATTTCACAATCGGCAGCGGCGGATCCTGCAGCGGCATGATCAGCGCCGGAACCGCCTGCACCGTAAACGTAACCTTTACCCCTCTCGCGCCCGGATTGCGCATGGGTGCGGTTACGCTGTTAAACGATAGCGGCAATCAAGTGGCTACGCTTCCCGTTTACGGCGTCGGGCAGGCGCCGTTGGCGGCATTCAGTCCTGCCACGGCGGCTGTGGTCAACACCACGGCAAGCTATCCATTGAGCGTTCCTAACGGAGCGGCCGTGGATGCTGCGGGCAATCTCTACATTGCCGACAGCGGCAACCATCGAATCGTTAAGGTGGCTGCCGACGGCTCCGTGTCCGCATTGGGTTCTGGATTGGCGTACCCGCAGGGATTAGCAGTGGATGGAGCGGGTAATCTCTACATTGCCGACAACAATCTGAATGAAGTCGTGAAGATTACACCTGGCGGTGTCCAGACGGAGATGGATTTCGGCCTGACCTCTCAATTGGGAGTCGCAGTAGATGGAGCGGGGAATGTTTTCGTCAGTTCGTACAATGGCGGGCAGGTCGTAAAAGCTCCGCCAGGTTGCAGCAGCGGTTCCTGCACAAATGTAGTTTATAGTGCACCGGTGGGACTTCACCCGATCGGTCTAGCTGTAAGTGCAGCCGGCGACTTGTTCATTGCGAATTTTACCGATTCTCCGCTAACGACACCTGGAATAGTAGTTAAGATTCCGGCTGGGTGCGCCACCAGTGGCTGCCAGGTGTCGGTGGGCACTGGATGGAATGAGCCGGAAGCTGTTGCGGTGGACGCGGCAGGAAATGTCTTTGTCGCCGATGAAGCACCGAAGATCGTTGAGGTCCCTGCCGGTTGCGCCGGCGGTGGCTGCCAGATCACGCTGAGCAACGCACTGGCATATGGCATCGCGGTTGACGCGAAAGGCGACGTTATCATCCCAGACCGCGGGCCGCTAGACACCCATAACAATCAGGTCATCGTACTCGCCGGATCCCAGCCCCCCTCGCTCAGCTTTGCACTCACTGATGTTGGCATCACCAGCTCAGATAGCCCGAAGACAGTTTCCGTTCAGAACGTCGGCAACCAGCCACTCACTGGCTCGTTAGCTCTCTCGGCTCTCGGCACGAATTTCGCCGGCAATGGAAGTTGCGGTACGTTCTCGCTTGCTCCCGGCGCAAGGTGTTCGGAGAACTTCAGCTTTACGCCGCAGACCACTGGCTATTTCACTGGAACTGTGTCGTTCAGCGACAACACGCTGAACCTCTCGCCGGCCGTGGTACACCAGCAGGTGAACATGACGGGCACTGGCGGCCTGAATGGGCACGCGACCACAACCGCAGTTCCCAATGTGGTCGGGTTTACCCAGCAGGCGGCGAGCTCTGCCCTGACCAATGCGGGCCTGGCAACGGGATCGGTCAGCACCTCTTCCAGCAGCGTCGTTCCATCTGGAAGTGTGATCGCGTCGAATCCAGCCGCCGGCACGCAAGTCGATCTCAGTTCCTCTGTGAAGCTTCTTATCTCGAGCGGACCGGGACAGCCGCCGGCACCGAATCCACTTTCGTTGCTGAACAACTACTTCGTCACTGGCGACTATGCTGCTTCAGGAGTCAATCTCCATGGCGTTGCAGCGGTCAATGGCAAAGTGAGCGGAGCGATCAGCATTCCTGCCAGCTCTGGTCCGGGCAATTCTGGTGTACCCAACGGCGCAGACCTCATCGATGGTTTTCTGTACTGGACAACGCTGGAGAACTCGGCGTCGCCATCGGGAGCCAATGCAACATTCCTCGGCTATGCCATCTCCGGTCAGCAGATCGGAAGTGATCTACCCTACACAGACGGAGCGCAGAGCGGAACGCTCCGTGTTTATCGCGCCAACGTCAATGCATATTTCCAGAACGGCGCAAGCGGCATTCGCACCGGAAGCGGCAACTTCACCGTTTCCCTGCCTGGAACCGGCACAAACGGCGTGCAGCTCACAGAGGGCGCCAGCCTGGTGGTCATCTACCGAGTCCTTTCCCCCGCGTTCCCGCTCAAGGCCGTAGTGATCTACGACGGCGCGGCGATTCCGACGTCCTCGACCACGCAGGCGGTACAGGGCTTCTACGATGCCGCAGGGGGTGGCAACGGATCAGGAGAAGTGACGACACTTTTCGTGAACTCCAGCGGCTGGAACAACAGCTCATCCGTTTCGGCTCTTGGGGCTCCCGACCAGTACAGCGCACCTCTGAATGCCGGCATTGCTTACGGAGCAGTCATTCTCTCCACCGCTGTAAATAATCCGGACAATGACGGCATTCTGGCTGCCTGGAAAGGGGGGCCAACAGGATCCGATTTCCATGGCGGTGAGCCCGGCTACTACGACGTGAAGACCAAAGCCTGGGTCGCCTTGCCTGGCGCCAGAGCAGGCCAGAAGGATCTCTTCGTTCAGCTCGACTACATGTGCGGCGCTTTGCTTCAAGACGGCTCTTGCGATCCCAACAAGGAGAATCTGTTCCCGTCTCCTGACGTACAGGGCAACGATCCTCTCGTAATGGTTCAACAGGCATTCGCCAAGGCAGGAATCGCATTGCATCTGCAGGTCGGCAACGCAGTGCCCGAGGATACCTGCACCGACAGTCCTGGTCAGCCCTGCCAATTCCCCGGCCAGGCTGGCGTGGTGGGCTGGAAGAACAGCCTCGAATTCTCGAAGGTATGGCCACGCAACTTTGCCTCCTGCGCCTCGGGCGGTGATTGTTCACCGCGCTTCGCCTATGGACAGAAGGACAGCTATCACTACGTTCTCTTCGGCCACTCTCTTGCTATTCCCGCGTGGAACACGCGCTACCAGTCCCTGACGTCCATCGTCGTCGCGGGTGGCGTGACTACTCTTACAACCACGGACCGCGGCACCGGCAAGAATGCCTGCCCGAGTCGCATCACGATCTCCGGCGTGCTGGGCAATCCCAGCTTGAACGGCGTCTACAGCACGACCACGTGCAATGGCTCGACGACGCAGATTGTGCTGAACACTCCCGGCGTTCCCAACTGGAACTATCCGAACAACACTCTGCCCGAGCCGGTCATTGGAATCACGTCAGGAACGGTGACGAGCATCTCCGGTTACTCCGATCTCGGCGGCGCCGATTCCGCTGTCACTCTCGGACTCTGGGAGACAGCTCTGAACCAGGACATGAGCAAGCGCGCCAACGTCATTGCCGGCACGCTCTTTCACGAGCTTGGCCACACCATTGGTCTTGGGCACGGCGGCATCTACTACGACCAGGGCAACTACGTCCCCACGTTCGAAGCCAACTGCAAGCCTAACTACCAGAGCATTATGAACTACCTGTTCCAGCTCGATGGTGTGGGAGCGAGCGGGGCGATTGCATTTTCCAACCAGACACTCACCACCTTGACGCAATCATCGTTGGGGTCGGTAGGCCAACTGGTTGACACCGGAGTTCCCGGCACCGCTGCAACGTTCCCGTCATCAACCTGGTACGTACCTGCTGCGCCGAGCCCCACTGCAAGCCCGGCCACACTTCATTGCGATGGCGCTCCGCTCGCAGGCGATACCGGATATCGCGTGAGTGGACCGATCGCACCGATCACTCCTGCCTGGTCAAACGGACAGAACATCACCTTCGATGGGCAGGCGTACTCCACGCTACGCGGCTTCAATGACCTCAATCACATGGATCTCCGCCAGACGGGTGCAACAGGCGGTCAGTTTGCCTCGTTGGCAGATGTGCTGGCATTCAACTTCACGGTAACTCCGCTCAATATTGCTCCGGGCGGAAGCGTGTCCTTAGGCCCAGGAGGAACTGTGACACTTGGAGCAGGCGGCACTGTGACGCTCGGCGCAGGTGGCAACGTCACCCTTGGAGCAGGGGGGACCGTGACTCTGGGAGGCGGCGGCGCAGTCACACTGGGCACCGGCGGCACGATAACTCTGGGCGCAGGCGGGACGATCGCGCCGGGCAGCAACGGCGTGATCGGAGTGGCCAGCGGTGGGAACATCACACTCGGTGCAGGCGGAACTGTGACTCTTGGAGCAGGCGGCACAGTGACGCTCGACGCAGGTGGCAACGTCACTCTTGGCGCGGGTGGAACTATCACTCTTCCCGGTGGTGCCGGAACCGTGATCATTCCTCCAACGGGCGGCTCATACACCGTTCCCGCAGGTGGAACCATAACCCTGGGTGGTGGCGGCAATGTCACGCTCGGTGCGGGCGGAAACGTCACGCTCGGTGCGGGTGGCACTGTGACGCTCGGCGCAGGCGGAACCGTGACGCTGGGCGCCGGTGGCAACGTCACGCTCGGTGCGGGCGGAACGGTGACGCTGGGCGCAGGTGGAAATGTGACGCTCGGCGGAGGTGGCAACATCACGCTCGGCGGTGGCGGAACCATCACGCTGGGCGCCGGTGGCAATGTCACCCTGGGCGGTGGCGGCAACGTTACGCTTGGCGGCGGTGGAACCGTGACCTTGGGCGCGGGCGGTGACGTCTCTGTCGGAAGCGGCGGCAATGTCACGCTTGGCGCAGGTGGAACAGTCACACTGGGTGCAGGTGGAAACATCACTCTCGGCGCGGGCGGAACGGTCACGCTGGGCGGTGGCGGGAATGTCACTCTTGGCGCAGGCGGGACCATCACCCTGGGCGGTGGCGGAACCATCACGATGAACGCCGCCGGAACCGTCACTCTTGGCGCAGGCGGCGGGACCATTGACGGCCAGCAAATGTCTGCCGGTTCCTACACTGTCGGGGCAGGCGGGACCATCACGCTGGGAGCCGGCGGCAACGTCACGCTTGGTGCCGGTGGCAATGTCACACTCGGCGCAGGCGGCAACATCACACTTGGCGCAGGCGGCAACATCACACTCGGCGGTGGCGGTACGGTGACCCTGGGCGGTGGCGGCAACGTCACCCTTGGAGCCGGCGGTGTGGTGACCCTCGGGGGCGGCGGGAACATCACGCTGGGCGCGGGCGGCAACATCACACTCGGCGGAGGCGGCAATGTCACGCTCGGTGGTGGCGGCGTAACCAGCACCGAACTGGATTATGACTCCGCTAATTCCATCGTCCGTCCTCCTCCGGCGGCCACTTATACCGTCGCGCCCGGAGCGGTTCGTGTCGACTGGACTGCGCCAGCCTTTGGTGTTGTACAGACCTACACCGTCTCTCGCAGCGTCAACGGCGGTCCGGCAGTCGTGATTGGCAGTGTCAGCGGCGTCAATGGAAATCCACCGGCGACAACATTCACCGATACGAATCCGGTTACGTCAGGGACGGTGGTTTACACAATCTCCACAACGCTGGTCCCAGATCCGGGGACGAACACGCAACGGGAGAGTCCACCCTCGCCACCGGCCGTTCTCACGGTGGATCAGAGGATCGTGCTTGGATCGCTGCCGAGCTCAGTGTCCATCGCAAATTCTTCAATCAACGTCACCGCGACCGCTCAATCCAACGGGTCGCCAAACATGCAGCTTGTGAGCTTCACTACAGCTGGACCGTGTTCGGCAGGAGCTTCATCCATCGATGGCAGTGGTGTTTCCTCCGCCACAGTAACCCTCAACAGCACGGGAACCTGCACCATCACTGCATCTCAGGGCGGCAACAGCACCATCGTGCAGTCAGGCACCGCTTATACCGCTGCCGACCCAGTCTCCGGCACCTTCGCAATCGTGTCCGCGGATTCGAACATTATTGCGCAGACCATCAATTTCCCACAGTTGGCTAGCGTGCAGTATGGCGGCAGCCCAGTTCCGGTGAGTGCCACGGCTTCCCCATCAGGGATCTCTGTCACCTTTACTACATCCGGGCCATGCAGTGTGACGAATGGAAATGCCATTGCGATCACCGGTGCAGGCACTTGCAAGGTCACCGCATCTGCGCCAGCTGGACCCGGGCCGAATAACACCACCTACAGCGAAGCTTCGGTTACGCAATCGTTCAGCATCGCTCCCGCGGTGCTCACCGTTGCAGCGGGGACCCTGACGATCACTTACGGTCAGCCGATCCCGTCTTTGACAAACGACTACACCATCACGGGCTACGTGAATGGAGAGTCGTCGGCGGTACTGCAGGGCACCGCGCCTGCGCTCTCCACAAGCGCTACTTCGTCCAGCGGACCGGGCTCCTATCCGATCACGGTTTCAACCGGCAACCTTGCTGCGACCAACTACTCATTCCTGTATGTACCGGGCACCCTGATGATTAAACAGGCAACAGCAACAATCAGCATCAGCAATATCCCAGCGAGCGCTGTTTACGGCGGCAGTTTTGTTCCGGTGTATCTCTACTCGGGCACGGGAACGCCGGTAAAGACGACGACCTCGAGTACGCTATTGGTCTGCAAGGTGTCAGGCGCGACGGTGAGTTTCGTTGGTGTGGGAACCTGCACATTGACCGCGCACGCCACCGCAACGACAAACAATTCTGCCGCGGACGGCACCCCGCAGAGCTTCAACGTGGGCAAGGCGGTTCTTACTTTAACGGCTAACAATGCATCGCGGGCTTATGGCGCAGCGAATCCAACGTTCACTGCTAGCTACAAC